>OGGQ01000924.1_pt1 | contig 41047 bp, 35 predicted proteins | sample 1571191 | NCBI WGS metagenome assembly OGGQ01 (sample SAMEA2582061, study PRJEB24529) | metagenome | biome: Human gut stool | place: China | collected 2011
CCAAAGTACTGACCAGTACCCTTCCGCTCACAATGGATTAGTTTTTTGACAGTCTAAAAGCCCGCGAAAGCGGGCTTTTTGCCTGTCCAAATTTCTCCCGCGCTTTTGGGAACTTTGTTTTTCGGTCTACCGGTTGAAATAAAACAGCCTATTAAGTATAATATTCCTATAATATTTTTATGTATTTTTTATTATGAAGGGAAATTTTATGATATCTTATATAAAAGGAGAAATCGTATACAACGACGCCGAAGGCGTTATCATCGAAAACAACGGCATAGGCTACAGGGTCATTGTTCCGGCTTTTTCGGCGCAGAAGCTCTGCTCCCAGAGGGGCGAGGTCATCGTCCATACATATATGAGCGTAAGGGAGGACGGCATAACTCTTTTTGGGTTCGCGAGTCCCGAGGAAAGGGAGCTTTATGAAAAGCTCATATCCGTTTCCGGCATAGGCCCGAAGGCGGCAGTGAGCATTTTGGGAGCCCTCACTCCGTCCCAGCTTATCGCCGCCATAATTTCCGCCGATTCGGCGGCCATAGCAAGAGCGCCCGGAATAGGCAAAAAGACGGCGCAGAGGGTTATACTCGATCTTAAGGACAAGCTCGGAAGCGAAGCCATAGCCGAGGCCTTTGACGGAGCCGACGCCGCGGCCGTGTCGGAAACGGCGGCGGCAGGGGACGACAGGAGCGAGGCCGTTGAGGCTCTTGTGGCTCTCGGATATACAAGGAGCGAGGCTTTAAAGGCCGTAAGCAGGGTTTATAACGACGGTATGGACGTTCAGAAGATACTTTCTGCCGCTTTGCGTGAGCTGAGCAGACTGTAACGGGGAGAGCAAAAATGGAAAAAAGGATAATCACAACGACGGCCGGAGAATATGACAGCGATATAGACATCAGTCTCAGGCCGGATACGCTTGACACATACATAGGACAGGACAAGGTAAAGGAAAATCTCAGGGTGTTTATCGAAGCCGCAAAAAAAAGGGGCGAGCCCCTCGATCATGTGCTTCTTTACGGCCCTCCGGGACTTGGAAAGACCACACTGTCAAATATTATAGCCAACGAGATGGGCGCCGGGTTTAAGACCACATCCGGCCCGGCCATAGAAAGGCCGGGAGATATGGCGGCAATACTCAACAGCCTTAACGAGGGCGACGTTCTGTTTGTGGATGAGATACACAGGCTCAACAGAATAATAGAGGAAATACTTTATCCGGCGATGGAGGATTTTGCCATCGACATAGTTATCGGAAAGGGAGCGGGGGCAAGAAGCGTCCGTTTGGAACTGCCTAAATTCACGCTCATCGGGGCGACGACAAGAATAGGGCTTCTGACAGCTCCTTTGAGGGACAGATTCGGCGTCGTAAACCATCTTGAGCCCTACAGCGCCGCTGATCTGGCGAGAATCGTCATACGCTCGGCAGGGGTTTTGAATACGGAAATAGACCCCGGCGGAGCGGCGGAGATAGCGAGACGCTCAAGGGGAACGCCGAGAATCGCCAACAGGCTGTTAAAAAGGGTAAGAGACTTCGCCCAGGTGAAATACGACGGCGTAATAACCCACGAGGTAGCGGCGGACGCCCTCGACCTGCTGGAAGTGGACAAAAACGGGCTTGACCTTACGGACAGAAAAATACTTCTTACGATAATAGACAAGTTCGGAGGCGGCCCCGTCGGACTTGATACCATAGCCGCGGCCGTAAACGAGGAATCCGAGACAATAGAGGACGTTATAGAACCATATCTCATACAGCTTGGATATATAAAGCGCACGCCGAGAGGAAGGGTCGTGACGGACGGCGGATACAGGCATTTCGGCCTTACAAAGCCCGATGACGGAAATTCGCAGCAGATACAGCTCGATATATAAACAATAGCCATGCTGTTCGCGGCATGGCTATTGATATATACCTATCTTTTGGCGCGGGCTATGCAGGAATTGGCTCCGTCTATTATGATCTCTCCGGCGGCCGAGCCGTCAAAGGACAGCTCTATGTTGTCCGTGGACTGATTTTCTATTATCTGCGCCCTTATTTCATCGGCGGCCGTCAGAGCCAGAGGATAGAGAGCCGAAAACGACTCCGAGTCCGGGACGAAGGCCATATCCGTTATTTCGTTTTCGCTGAACGTAAGCGTTACGGCGGCGCTTTGGGAGCCGATGGACACGGCGCTTGTGTATGTACCTGATTTATACTCGCCGTCATCGTCTTTGGGAACTATCATAACAATGACAGCTATTATTATTGCCGCGCCTATAACGGCGAATACGGCTGTTTTTATGAGCTCCTTAAGCCGGATGACCATAAATCTTGTTCTGCTCATGTTTAGTCCTCCCTTGAGGATGTTTTTAATATATATTTATTTGTTATCCTATAATAATATTACAGGACTGGTGGTTAAAAATGAGTTTAAGGATTGTAGCCGGAAGAAGCAGAAGCGGAAAAACATCCTTCTGCCTAAATGAGATAAACGAAAAGCGAAGCATAGACAGGCGGCTTATATATATCGTTCCGGAGCAGTATTCCCTCCAGGCGGAGAGGGAAGCCGTGGCGGTCACGGGAGGAATGGCGTCGGCTTCGGTGCTGACTTTCAGAAGACTGGCGGAGAACATTTTTTCCGAAACCGGAGGAGAGGGAGGAAGCAGGCTTGACGATACGGGAAAGCTTATCATATTAAGGCGTATTCTTATAGAAAATTTTGATAAGCTCAAATACTTCGGCGTCGTCTGCTCAAGGCAGGGATTCATAACAAGGCTTGGCGAGACCATAAGCCAGTTCGCGTCCCAGGGCATATATCCGGAGGACGTGGAGAAATACTCCGATGCGTTTCCAAAGGACAGCGCCATGGCTATGAAAATGGCCGACATAACTTTTATATACGCGAAATACAGGGAATTTATAAAGGAAAATTTTGTGTCTCCGGACGACATGCTCTCCATAGCGGCGAAAAAGATGGACAGAGCGAAATATATAAAAGGAGCCGAAGTATGGCTTGACGGATTTTACGGCTTCACCAACCAGGAATATGAGATAATAGGAAATATGCTCCTGTCCTGCGGGAGAGTGACCGTCACGCTCAATATCGACCCGAGATGCGTCCATATGGATAAGATGAATATGGAAAACGTGTTCTTTGAGCCGTGGGACACCATGAGAAAGCTGAAAAAGCTGTGCGCCGACAGGGGAGTAAGCGTTGAAAAAAGCGTCTGCCTGTATGACAGCCATTATTTAACGCCCGGAATGGCAAGGCTCGAGAAGGAGTATAACGGCTGGAACATAAACGAAAAAGCGGACAGCAGCGGAATAAACCTTCTTACGGCCGTGACGGTCACAGACGAGGTAAATATGTGCGCCTCAAAGATAATAAGCCTTGTGCGGGACAAGGGTCTCAGATACCGTGACATAGCCGTTACGGCAAGATCGCTTGAAAACTACGCCGAGCATATAAGGCTTGTGTTCTCTCATTACGGCATACCTTTTTTTATGGACGCAAAACGAACCGTGATGGGACAGGCCTGCGCCGAGCTTATGCTGTCCATAGTCAATATGACCGCCGGCGACCTTTCGTACGAATCCGTTTTCAGATGTCTTAAGACCGAGCTTACGCCGCTTCCGAGAAGCGAGAGGGACATACTCGAAAATTATGTTGTCAGATACGGGATAAAGGGAAAGGAATGGCTTAAGGAAAGATGGCAGCTCGGATTTGAAAACGATGAGAACAGCGACAGGGAGGATCTCATAAACGACATAAAAAACAGAGCCATAGAACCGTTCAGGGATTTTTACAAATCGTTCAGGACGGGAAAGCACAGCGTCAAAGACATTACCGTCAAGCTCTATGAGACGGTGGATAAAATGGAGGTGGCGGAAAAACTCGCTCAAAAGGCCGAGATAGCTGAAAACGAGGGCGATTTTGACAAGGCGCAGGAGCAGGCGCGCTGTTTTGAGCTTATGGGAGAGCTGCTTGAGAACATTACGAATCTCCTCGGCGGCGACAGCGTTACGATAAAGGAATACGGTGAAATCCTTGAGGCCGGGCTTGGCGGGCTTAAAATGGGAGTTATACCCGCCGGAGTGGATACGGTCATAATTGGCGACTTGGAAAGGACGAGGCTTCCCAATGTCAAGGCGCTGTTTGTCGTGGGCGTAAACGAGGGAGTGATTCCGTCCGCGGGCAATGAGCCGGGCGGCCTTTTCAACGAGAGGGAACTGGATTCGCTTGAGAGCCTCGGAGCAGATCTTCCCCATTCGGGAACAAGGCTCGCCTTTGAGGAACAGTACCTTATATATATGGGAATTACAAAGCCTTCAAGCTATCTTTACCTGTGCAGGAACAGAAACGACTTTGACGGCAGGGAAACAAGGCCGTCGCCGGTAATAGGCAGGATAGAGAACATATTTCCCGGCATTGAAAGCGAGGAATTTTCCGAGTTTTCCATTAAATCGGTGGACAGACCGATTCCCGCCCTTCACAGATTGGGCGAGGGAAGGGAAAAAAACAGAGCCGTCTGGGAAGAGGCCGAACGCTGGCTTTTGAGCAAAGAGGAATACCGGGACAGGGCGCTTATGATAAAAAACGGCTCGAAGATAAAAAATGCCGAGATGCCTCTAAGCCGGGAAAATCTGAGCAGGCTGTACGGCAAAAAGGCTTATACAAGCGTTTCGAGACTTGAAGCCTTCGCCGAATGTCCGTTCAAATATTTCGCGAGATATTCCCTCGGGGCAAAACCGAGAAAAATATATGAAGTAAGGACGCCCGATATCGGTTCCATGTTCCACAGCGTGCTTGAAAAACTTTTATGGAAAATGAGGGACGAGGGGCTTACATGGCGGACAATAGGCGAGGACGAGGCAAAGAGACTCGCCGGCGATATAATAGACAGCCTTGTGCCCGAGACGGAAAACAAAATACTGCTCAGCACGGCGGCCTATTCCTATCTTGTAAAAAGAATGAAAAGAATAACCGGAAGGGCTGTTTCCGCTCTCAGGAAGCATATGAACGCCGGAAAATTCGAGACCCTTGGAAGCGAGATAACATTCGGTTCCGGAGAGCTGCCGGCCATTTCCGTCAGCCTGCCCGACGGAAGGGAAATACTTCTAAGGGGAAAAATAGACAGGGTGGACGTGTATAAAAAAGACGGAAACGGGTATGTCAAAATAATCGACTATAAGTCGGGAACGCAGGAGTTCAGCTTTTCGGACATATATTACGGTCTCCAGCTTCAGCTTCTGCTATATATGGACGCCTTCCTTAAGACCGGAGGAAGGCTTATGAACGAAAAGCCGGACATCGGGGGAGTATTTTATTTCAGGATAATGGATCCGGTTATAAGAGATTCGGAGATAAAAAATGCGGATCCCGAAGCGATACTTTACAGAAGGTTCTGTATGTCGGGACTCGCTTGCAGCGACCCGGACGTTCTGGAAGCCCTTGACTCCATGCTTGAGAACGGAAAGCGTTCCGACGTTATCGGCGTATATAAAAAGACGGACGGAACGGTGAGCGGCTCGGCGGTCAACAGGGATATGTACCGCGCTCTTATGGATCATACGGCAGAAAAGGCGGCGCGGATAGGACAAAGCATGGTGGAGGGAAACGTGAGCATTTCCCCCGTGCAAAGCAAAAACAGGGCTGCGTGCGATTATTGTGAATACAAGTCTTTGTGCGGTTTTGACGAAAAAAATGGCAATAAAATCAAAAGGCTGAAAAAACTTTCATCTGATGAAGTTTGGGACAGGGTCTTGTCTGTCAGAAGGGATGATAAAAAGGATCAATAGAGGGAAGATTGTTAATTTTGTATAAAAAAATATACATACATTGTTTGTTTGTTACAAAACTAACGGTCTTTTATCTTGTGCAAAACAAATAAAAAATAGCTTATATTATAATCTAAAATTATATGTACTGGTATTTTTGTTTAAACAAGCATAAATAATTGCCCTGTTTTAATATTAAATGTGTTAAAAACTGCTATAGATGAAAAAGCCTTCAGGTGCTATACTAATATCATCAATTACAGGAGATAAGTTGGTAATTGTGTCTGGAGGCGGTAACAATGAGAAATAATTCAAATATTTTGATTCTTATAATCTCTCTTCTTTTTATTGTGGCAGCTATCGCCATCATTCCTATGGCGGCTGTTGTGCCCAGTATCGCATACGTGGTAATGGTGCTTGTTATAGTCGGTCTTTTCGGCGTAATAAGATTTATTGCCCATAGAACGGCGACAAGATAACTGTCACAAACGACAATGGGGGTCTGTGTTTTGCACAGACCTTTACTTTTATAAAAATCCGATGGGATTTTTAGAGTTCTTTGACAATCATGGTCTGTGTTATTTTGCACAGACCTTTTTTGTTATAAAAAAGAGGCTGAAGAGATATATTGGGATAAAGTTTGACTCGCCGTGAAATAATCAAGGAGTCAAATAAGGGTAGAATTAACAAAAATGCTGGTACTACCAATTAATCGATTTAGTTATAAGTGTATTAAAAAATAAACAATCAATAAGGTTTTGTGCATTTGCAATAAATATTGGCCCGAATGTTCATATAAATTATGTTCATATTTGGCGAATTTTACAAAGGTTTCTTTGTCTACATCGTATAAAAAAATTTGACATTCAAGTGCTTTTTACATATAATTTGAAGTATAGGTTCGCTTGTATCTATACATTGTTATTGAATTGTAACGCTTATTTTATCAATAATGTTTAAAAAACCGATATTATACGGCCATAAGCCGTTAATATATCAATTCTACGCGAAAGAGGTGAGAAAAGAATGGCGTTAGACATTATAAAAGATATTGTTGAAGCCGAGGCCCGGGCGGATGAAATGATCAAAAACGCCGAGGCTGAAGCGGCGTCACTCAAATCGGAAGCTGAGAAAAAAGGCGAGGCGATAATAGCCGAAGCCCTGCAAAAGTCAAAAGCTGACCTAAACGAGATCTCAAAAACAGCTATTGAGGAAAGCAAGGCCGAAACGGATAAAATCGCCAAACAGGCCGAGACGGACTGCGGAAAGGTAAGGCAAGAAGCCTCCGCTAAAATGGATCGGGCTGTTGAAGCCGTAATAGGAAAGGTTGTGGGAATCAATGGCAATAGTTGAGATGAGTAAGCTTTCCGTTATTTGTCTGAACAGCCAGAAGAAGAGATTTATCAAGGAACTTATGGATCTGGGCGTTGTTGAGATCAGCAAGCCGGATACAAATTCCACGGATGATCCCATCCCTGAAGGTACATTTATAGCAAATAACAGCGCCGAGGTATCTCATCTTGATGCACAGATCGCGGTCTACGGAACGGTTCTTGATACTTTGAATAATTACTACGAGGGAAAAAGACCGCTCCTTAAAACCAGAAAGGAAGTTTCGGCCGAGGACTTTGCCAGGGAAGTGGAGCAAAACAGGGATTACGCCGGGAAGATGGCCGGCGATGTCGCCGCAGCGGTCAAAAAGATCTCGGAGGACAAAAACGAGGTCAACAGACTGTCCCTTCTCATAAACGGGCTTGAGCCATGGAAAGATCTTGATCTTCCCCTTGACAAAACGGAGACAAGATCGTCAACGGTGTTTATGGGAACGGTTCCGGCAAAGACAAATGTTGAAAAACTGCTTACAACGGTTCTTGAACAGGCTCCGTCGGCCGTGATACAGAAGGTAAGCTCCGATAAACTTCAGATCTATCTCTGCTTTATCTGTCTGAAAGAAGAGAAACCAACGGTTTTGGAAGCTCTTAGAGAATTCAGCTTTTCTATTGTTTCCCTCGGAGACAACAGGGGAACGGCGGCTGCCGCCATGGACGAGTACGCCAAAAGAATAGAAGAGCTTAAAAACGAAATAACAATAAACGAGGACAAACTAAAAGCCTTAGCGAACGAAACGGAAAAGATCGAATATATATATGACGATCTGCTTATTAAAAGAGACAGGGCAAAGGCTGTCGGAGATATGATAAACACCAAAAAAGTATTCTGCTTTGACGGCTGGGTTCCGACGGCGGCTCAGGACAGGGTAAAAAAATTCCTTGACAAATATGAGTGCTATTATGAGATAAGCGAGCCCATTAAAGATGAGAGCACGCCCATTCTTTTGAAAAACAATAAATTCGCGACGCCCTTTGAGGCGGTAACGGAAATGTACAGCCTGCCTCTGGCGACGGAAATAGACCCGACAGCGATAATGGCGCCGTTCTATTTCATATTCTTCGGACTTATGCTTTCCGACGCGGCTTACGGAATAATCCTTTCCGCCGCCTGCTTCGCGCTGATGAAGAAATTTAAGCTGGAAGGAACTATGAAGAAACTTATAAAACTTCTGTTCTTCGGCGGTATTTCCACATTCATCTGGGGAGCGCTTTTCGGAGGATGGTTCGGAGATGCCGTAGCGGTATTCACAAGGACGTTCCTCGGCAGGGAAATAGCGATGCCGGTAATATGGTTCGATCCTCTTGAGGAGCCCATGACGCTTCTTATATTCTCCATAATCCTTGGAGCCATACATCTGTTTGTCGGAATGGGCATACAGGCGTATATGCTTATAAAGGACGGAAAGCCATGGGACGCGCTTTTTGACATAGGATTCTGGTATATGCTCATTATCGGACTTGTGCTCTTCGCTCTTGGCGGATCGGTAGCGGCTATACTTTCCACCATCGGAATGTGGCTGGCCATTGTCGGAGCGGTTGGAATACTGCTGACCGGAGGAAGAAACAAAAAGGGCTTCGGAAAGATAACGGGAGGACTTGGAAGCCTCTACGGAATAACAAGCTACCTTTCGGACGCTCTGTCATATTCAAGGCTTCTGGCTCTTGGACTTGCCACGGGCGTTGTAGCGAAGGTCGTTAACATACTCGGTTCGCTGGCCGGAAGCGGCATAGTCGGACTTATAGTGTTTATCGCGGTGTTCCTTTTCGGAACGGTATTCAACCTGGCGATAAACGTGCTGGGCGCATACGTTCACTCCTGTCGTCTGCAATATGTGGAGTTCTTCGGAAAATTCTATACAGGCGGAGGAAAGGGATTCGTGCCCCTGACGGAGAATACAAAATTTGTGAAGATAATTAATAAGGAGGATTAACACTATGGAAGGTTTCTTAACTGGAGAAGTATTAGCTTGTTTTGGTGCTGCGATAGCGGCAGGTCTGGCTGGTATCGGAAGCGCCGTTGGAGTTGGAATCGCCGGACAGGCCGGCGCTGGCGTAGTATCGGAGGATCCCAATAAGTTCAGTAAGGTGCTTGTGCTTCAGGCTCTTCCCGGAACACAGGGTATCTACGGTCTGCTTATCGCCTTCATCATTATGGTCAAGATCGGTCTCTTAGGAGGAGACGGAGTTGTGGAGCTTACGGTGGCTCAGGGCTGGTCGATTTTCGCTTCAGCTATCCCCATGGGTATCGTTGGACTTATTTCAGCAATTTCTCAGGGCAAGGCTGCAGCTTCAAGCATCATGCTTGTAGGAAAGAAACCCAACGAGCTTTCTAAGGGTATGCTTTTCGCCGCTATGGTTGAGACATACGCGGTTCTCGCGCTGCTTATATCATTCCTTATGATCAACAGCATCCAGTTATAATAAATAAAAGAAAAGGAGGATACTCCTATGAACGATGGCAAAATAATTATTGACAAAATAATAGCCGATGCTGATGAGACGGTAAAAAAGATACTGGCCGAGGCAAAGGAAAGCGCCGACGCCACTGTTAAGGCGGCTGAGGAAAAGGCCGAAAAGGAAAGGGCAAGAAGCGCTAAAGCGCTCGCCGAGGAAAAAGACAAAATTATCGCAAAACAGATCTCGGGAGCGGAAATGCAGGCGAAAAAAGCCGTGCTCGCCGAAAAACAGCGCATACTTGAGGAGGTCATCGAGGAAGCACAGAAACGCCTTATCAGCCTTCCCGACGGCCGGTATTCGGAAGTCATAGGAAAAATGCTTGACAATATAGATAAAAGCCTTGGAACAGAAGTCATTGTAGCCCCTAAGGACAGGGACAGGCTTGCCGGTGTGGTAGAGCAGAAGGGCTTTGCCTTATCCGACAGGACGGAAAATATCTCCGGCGGATTTATTATCAGAAACGGCGATATTGAATACAATTATTCTTTTGATTCCATAATTTCCATTGAGAAAGAGGAAATTCAGCAGATGGCTGCAAAAATACTTTTTGAGTAAGGAGGGGTATGTATGTCAAAACATAAGATCTACCCTTTCGCGGTCGCTGTAGTTCGCTCAAAGGAAAACAACCTGGTGACAAAGGATAAACTTATGCAGATGGCCGAGGCTCCCACAGCGCAGGACGCTTTAAGGATACTTACGGAAAGCGGCTACGGAAGCCTGCCCGCCGACGAGGTTCATGATTTCGAGAAGCTCCTGTCGGCTCAGCTTTCGGACGCTTACAGGTCTCTGGCGGGACTCATACCGGATGATAAGCTGGTCGATGTTTTTCTTTATAAAAACGACTATCACAATATAAAAGTCCTTATCAAGCAGTCCATATCGGGCGCAAACGCCGAGGCTTATCTCATAGACGGAGGAACGGTGCCCCTTGACAGGCTCAAGGCAGCCTTTGAGGAAAGAAAGTTTACGGATTTCCCCGACCTTGACGTCAGAGCCATAGAAGACGCAATGGAAACCTACGCCAAAACAAAGGACGGAAGATATATTGACCTTATCCTTGACAGAGCGTGCTTTTCCACCATGTCAGCCGTGGCGAAAAGATCGAAAAACGACTACGTTATCGGATATGTGGAGCGTCTGGCCGACATTACGAATATAAAGACATTTGTCAGAATAAAAAGACGGGGCAAGACGTTTAAAATATTCGAGGACGCCTTTGTTCCCGGAGGGCTTATACCGTCTGACGACTTTGAGGAGGCATATGAGAGGGAAAACCCCGAGGACGTCCTTGTCGGAAAAGGCTACGATCAGATTTGCAGGAACCTTATGAAAGAGGATCTGACGCAATTTGAGAAAAACTGCGATGATTTTATAATGTCTTATGTTAAAGACGCGAGATACAAGTCTCTTACGCCCGAACCGATAGTAGGATATATTATCGGAAAGGAAACGGAAGTTAAGTGCATCAGGATAATCATGACCTGCAAACTTAATGATATAGATGTTGAGACGATCAAAGAAAGGGTGAGGGAGTCGTATGTCTAAAGTAGGAGTTATAGGCGATAAAGACAGCGTAATGGGTTTCCTTGCTCTTGGCATTGACACGTTTACCGCCTATGAGCCGGAGGAGATAAAAAAGACTATCCACAGGCTTATAGAAGAGGATTATGCCATTATATATATAACCGAACAGGCAAGTCTCCTTGCTAAGGATTATATCGCCAGATTTAAGGACGAGCCCCTTCCGGCCATAATCGTTATTCCCGGAATAGGGGGAAGCATGGGACTTGGCATGAATGAAATCAGAGAATCCAGCAAACGAGCGATCGGAGTGGATATTCTGTTTAATGACTGAGAGTGAGGTTGAAGATAAAAATGAAAACAGGTACAGTAGTTAAAGTATCAGGCCCCCTTGTAGTCGCCGAGGGGATGAGAGATGCCAATATGTTTGACGTTGTGCGTGTTTCCGAAAAGCATCTTATCGGAGAGATAATAGAGATGCACGGGGACAGGGCGTCAATTCAGGTATATGAGGAAACAGCGGGTCTCGGCCCCGGAGAACAGGTCGTTTCTACCGGAATGCCAATGAGCGTCGAGCTTGGCCCCGGACTTATCTCAACTATATACGACGGTATCCAAAGACCCCTTGAGAGCTTATACAGAGTAAGCGGAACAAACATCCAGAGGGGCGTTGAGGTGCCTTCCCTTGACAGGGAGAAAAAATGGGACTTTGTTCCCCATAAGGCTGTCGGAGACAAGGTAGTTGCCGGCGATATTTTCGGAGTAGTTCAGGAAACGCCCGTAGTTGAGTGCCGTATAATGGTGCCCTATGGAGTAAGCGGAACAATAAAGGAAATAAAAGAGGGCAGCTTCACGATTGAGGAGACCGTTGCCGTTGTTACCGACGAAAAAGGAAACGATGTTCCCCTTACAATGATGCAGAGATGGCCGGTAAGAAAGGAAAGACCATATAAGGAAAAGAAAACTCCCGATACGCTTCTTGTTACGGGACAGCGTGTTATAGATACGTTCTTCCCCATTACAAAGGGAGGAGTCGCCGCCATACCCGGCCCCTTCGGAAGCGGAAAAACGGTAACACAGCATCAGCTTGCTAAATGGTCCGACGCCGACATAGTAGTATATATCGGCTGCGGAGAGCGTGGAAACGAGATGACCGACGTTCTTAACGAGTTCCCCGAGCTTAAGGACCCCAGAACGGGAGAGTCCCTTATGCAGAGGACTGTTCTTATAGCCAATACATCGGATATGCCCGTTGCCGCCCGTGAGGCGTCAATATACACAGGCATAACCATAGCCGAGTATTTCAGGGATATGGGCTACAGCGTGGCGCTTATGGCAGACTCCACATCCAGATGGGCCGAGGCCCTTCGAGAGATGAGCGGACGTCTTGAGGAGATGCCCGGCGAGGAAGGCTATCCCGCATATCTTGGCAGCCGTCTCGCCCAGTTCTATGAGAGAGCCGGAAGAGTTTACTGTCTCGGAAGCGACAGCAGAGAAGGAACGCTTACCGCCATCGGAGCCGTATCGCCTCCCGGAGGAGATACTTCCGAGCCCGTTTCTCAGGCGACGCTTCGTATCGTAAAGGTATTCTGGGGACTTGACTCAGACCTCGCCTACAAACGTCATTTCCCCGCCATCAACTGGCTGACAAGCTATTCGCTTTATCAGGATAAAGTTGATAACTGGGCGGATGGGCAGGTAAACGAGAACTTCTCTAATCAGAGAATAGAAGCCATGAAGCTGCTCCAGACCGAGGCCGAGCTTCAGGAGATAGTGCAGCTTGTCGGCGTTGACTCTCTTTCCGCTCCGGACAGACTCATACTTGAGGTAACGCGTTCCATCCGTGAGGACTTCCTCCATCAGAACTCGTTCCATGAGGTTGATACGTTCACGTCGCTGCTCAAACAGTACAGACTGCTCGAGCTTATACTTCACTTCTATCACAAAGCCGGAAAGGCCATCGAAAAGAACGTAAGCATCAATAAACTTATAAAGATACCGGTTCTTGAAAGAATAGGCAGAGCTAAATATATTAGAGAAAGATTCGTAACGAAGGAATATGACGAAATACTCGCCGAGATCGATACGGAGATCGATGAACTCATAAAAGAGGGGGCTGAGGAATTATGATAAAAGAATACAGATCCATTCAGGAAGTAGCCGGCCCTCTTATGCTTGTTACCGGGGTCGAAGGCGTAAAATATGATGAGCTTGGAGAAATCGAGCTTTCAAGCGGCGAGACAAGAAGATGCAAGGTGCTTGAGGTAAACGGAGACTCCGCCCTTGTTCAGCTTTTCGAGAGTTCCACGGGTATCAATCTCGCGGAAAGCAAAGTCAGATTTTTAGGAAAGTCCCTTGACTTCGGCGTTTCGCCCGACATACTCGGACGAGTTTTCAACGGAATGGGAAAACCCATTGACGGCGGCCCCGACATTATCCCGGAAAAGAGGATGGACATCAACGGAGCGCCCATAAATCCCGCCGCCAGAGAATATCCTTCCGAGTTCATACAGACCGGAGTTTCAGCCATCGACGGACTTAACACCCTTGTAAGGGGCCAGAAACTTCCCATATTCTCCTGCTCCGGACTTCCCCATTCACAGCTTGCCGTGCAGATCGCCAGACAGGCGAAGGTAAGGGGAACGGACTCCAAATTCGCCGTTGTTTTCGCCGCCGTCGGAATCACTTTCGAGGACGCCGAGTATTTCATCGACGATTTCAGGAAAACGGGAGCCATCGACCGTTCGGTCGTATTCGTAAACCTCGCGAACGACCCCGCGGTAGAGCGTATATCAACGCCCCGTATGGCCCTTACGGCCGCTGAATATCTTGCCTTTGAGCAGGGAATGCATGTCCTTGTCATCATAACGGATATTACAAACTACGCCGAGGCTCTTCGTGAGATTTCGGCGGCTAAGAAAGAAGTTCCCGGCCGTAGAGGATATCCCGGATACCTTTACACTGACTTGGCTACCATGTACGAGAGAGCCGGAAAGATAAAGGGCAAGGACGGCTCTATAACGATGATACCCATTCTTACAATGCCGGAGGATGACAAGACCCATCCCATCCCCGACCTTACGGGATATATCACCGAGGGACAGATAATCCTTTCCAAGGAGCTCTATAAAAAGGGAATACAGCCTCCCATAAACGTCCTTCCCTCGCTTTCGCGTCTTAAGGATAAGGGAATCGGAAAGGGCAAGACCCGTGAGGATCATGCCGACACGATGAATCAGCTTTTCGCCGCTTACTCAAGAGGAAAGGACGCCAAAGAGCTTATGGCGATCCTCGGAGAATCGGCGCTTTCGGATATCGATAAGCTCTATGCCAAATTCGCTGACGAGTTTGAAAAGGAATACGTTTCACAGGGATTCAGAACGGACCGTTCCATCGAGGAGACCCTTGACATAGGCTGGAAACTTTTGAGGATCCTTCCCAAGAGCGAGCTCAAGCGTATCAGTGACGAATATCTTGACAAGTATTATTCTGAAAATGAATAATATATCGCCTTTTGAAAGGAGTGATAAAATTGGCAAGATTAAATGTAAACCCTACGCGAATGGAGCTTGCCAGGGTCAAAAAGCTGCTGGCGACGGCGACAAGAGGTCATAAACTGCTTAAGGATAAGCTGGATGAGCTTATGAAACAGTTTCTTGACATTGTAAGGGAAAACAAGCAGCTCCGTGAGGAGGCCGAGACCGCCCTTGACGAGGCGTATAAAAGTTTTATCATTGCCAGAGCGGTCATGAGCGAGGAATATATGGGCGAGTCACTTATGATGGCGGAAAGCTCAGTTGACGTTTCCGTCAGCGAAAAGAACATCATGAGCGTCATTGTTCCGAGATTCAAGTTCAATACGGCCGAAAACGAGAAGGCAGACGTATGCCCCTATGGCTACGCCTTTACGTCGGCGGAGCTTGACGGCGCTGTCGAGGCTTTTTCATCCGCCATGCAGCCGCTGCTGAAACTCGCGGAAAGCGAAAAAAGCGCACAGCTTCTCGCGCAGGAGATTGAGAAAACAAGAAGACGTGTAAACGCCCTTGAAAACGTAATGATCCCCAACTATGAGGAAACAATAAAATATATCAAAATGAAGCTGGAGGAAAATGAGAGGGCCGGAACAACAAGAATGATGAAGGTCAAAGATATGATCGCGGAAAGAGCCATAGAGGAGAGAAGGCTCCGCGACAAGCTCCAGTTTGAAAAAGAACAAAGAGAACAAAAAGAAATGGCTTAAAGCTTAAAGTAAAAGACTGCCTGAAAAATCAGGCAGTCTTTTTAGTATACGATTTATTCTATGCCGTTGTAAAGATTTATTATAAGCCCCCATGTCACCGGGCCGGCAACACCGGAAACCGGTATGCCGTACATTCTTTGTATGGCCGAGACAGCCTCTTTTGTCTGTTCGTCAAAGTTTCCGTTTATGGTCACGGCCGGTATGGAAGGGTACGCCTTTGAAACGCCGTCAATAAATGTTTGCAGCCGTCTGACGTCGTCGTTTGATATGCCCTCCGAAAGAATATATCCGGGATAAACGGATTCCGCCCTATCGAGATATTCCTCCGGAATGGATTTTATTGAAGTTTCGTATGCCTTTGAGAGAACCCTCCATGTGTCCCTGCCGACTATGCCGTCGGGAGACAGGCCGAACATTTCCTGAAAGGCGATAACGGCTGCCTTTGTTTTGGGGCCGAATATGCCGTCCACGTCTATTCCGGGTATCTGCGGATAAAAATAGGATATTATATTCAGGTAATACTGGAGAGTCTTTATATAATCGCCGCTCATTCCTTCCTTAAGAAGCGATGGATATATGGGAGAGACTTCATCGAAGGTCAGATTTTCCGCCGTCAGCTCCGCCAGTCTTTTGACGCCGTTATATACGTTTTTTATCCTGTACCAGGTGGCCTTTCCAACTATGCCGTCCTGAGCGAGGTTAAAAATATTCTGAAACCGTTTTACGGCGGCTTCTGTTCGGACGCCGAATATTCCGTTCGGATCGCTTATCTCAGGAATGGACGGGTAGGCTTCGGCTATGCGGTTCAGCTCCCGCTGTATTGTTTTCACCTCGTTTCCACTGCTGCCAAGCCTGAGCGGAAATCCGGGATAGGACTCGATATTCGGCTTTATCGGAGCGTCCTCGATCAGCGATATATCGCTGCCGTAATAATATTGCAGAATTTCATAGGGAGTCAGCCCTTCCTCGGCGAGGGACACGGTTCCCCACTGGGAAAGGCCGGCGCATTTGCTCGTTGTGCCGTTGCAGTAGGACGTAAAGAGAGGTGCGACGCTGCCGTCTCGAACCACATAGTCGTTGAATATCTCGTCGACTATCCTTGATATGTTTTCATATATTTCCCTGTCTTTCACGAAATACTGGTCGTATTGGGTAGTGTTAGTAATGTCAAAATCATATCCTCTGCTACGGTACCATTCGGTGTAAACCCTGTTGAGGGCGTAACTTATCTGGGCGTATATATTAGCTCTTATGGCTTCCTCGGGCCAGGTGGGATATATCTCGCTTGAGGCCACGTTTTTTATATAATCCGAAAAAGGAAGAGTAACATTTTCGGCCGGCTGATCCGGCAGTCCGAGATGGACGGTTATCGTTTCCGGAATATAGGGCAGTCCCTGTACAGACATCGGCGTCCCTCCTTAAAGATTTTCATAACTTTTCTCGTATACGGGATCGCTGTATTTTACGTTCGGAGCGTCAAGATCCGGCTTTAAAACAACGGACTGTATCGACGTTATTCCCTCGAAAACGGGCACGTCATAAAATATGGAGCCAAGATATCCGTCCTTTGATACTCTGACGTCGTAGGACGAGTATGGCGGCTCGTTTCCGGGAGACAGGGAAAGGGCTTTGTTAGGAGCGGGAAGGCGGACGGTCTCCGTTTTTCCGTCCCGGTCGGTGGTCAATGTCATACCGGCGTAAATATTTCCTCCGAGATTTTTGCTTATGACTATTTCCGCACCCTCAACGGGGATGATTCCGGAAGTGACCTGAAATTTTAAAAACCCTTCGCCGGGATTCTTTTTGACATAATCATTGAGAAGCTCAAGTAAGTCGTAATCCTCCGATTGAACCGTTTTTCCGGCTTTTTCTGCCGGTGAGTTTGAAATTGTATTCTGATCCATGGCGGACCCTCCCGTAAAAGATCATTTTATAATATTCCAAACAAAGAGATATGTGACGGATAAAATACGCAAAATTTTATCCGTCCGGCCGATTCCGGTTTACGGCCGTCTTGCGTTTTTGCACGTTAGGAAATATAATTCAATACAGGGAGATGATATTATGGATATTCTTTTGCTTGAGGATGACGCCGACCTGGGCAGGGGCGTGAGTATGGCGCTGAGAACGCCCGAGCGGAGCGTTACCTTATGTGGCAGTCTGGCGGAGGCCAGGAAGATACTTGAGGATAAAATATTCGATTTGCTCATACTTGATATAAATTTGCCGGACGGAGACGCTACGTTGCTTCTAAAAGAACAGAAAGCGGCCAATCCCCAGGTGCCCGTAATTATGCTTACGGCCAACGATATGGAGACGGACATCGTTACGGGGCTGGAGGCCGGGGCCGACGATTATATAACAAAGCCCTTTTCCCTGGCAATACTCAGGGCAAGGGTTAATACCCAGCTCAAAAGGAACCTCTCGCCGGGAGGGACGGTTGTTCTCGGCCCATTTTCCTTTGATTTTGATTCCCTCGTCTACCGCAAAAACGGCGCGGCGGTGGAGCTCAGCCATACGGAGCAGAAACTTCTCAAAATCCTGGTGGAAAACCGGGGACATTCGGTGCCCAGAAGCGTGCTGGTGGACAGGATATGGACCGACGGAGCCGAATATGTGGACGAGAACGCCCTTACCGTGGCGGTCAAAAGGCTTAGAGCCAAGCTGGAGGACGACCCGTCAAAGCCGGTATGGCTCAAGACAGTCTACGGCATTGGATATATGTGGGCGGTGGGCGTATGAGAGCGGCGGTTTTGATACTTTCGGCACTGCTTTTGTTTTGCCTGGTTTACATTTTCCTGCGGATCAGGGAAGAAAGGAGACTGATGGAAAGCCTTGACTCTATGCTTGAGAAGGCCATAGACGGGGAGTTCAGGGAAAGGGATTACAGCGAGAGAATGCTTTCCTCCATAGAGCAGAAAATGGCCAAATACCTCGCCGCCTCTGAAAGGACGCTGAAAACGGCGACTGAGGAAAGGGAGAACATAAAGAGCCTTGTTTCCGACATATCCCACCAGACGAGGACGCCGGTGGCGAATATAGAGCTTTATACCCAGCTTCTGGCCGAGCGGGGGCTGAGCGGGGAGGAACTTTCCTGCGTTAAGGCCATAGGCACCCAGAGCGAAAAGCTCCGGAGCCTTATGGAGGCGCTTATAAAGACCTCAAGGCTGGAGACGGGCATAATAGCGATGAGAATAGGGGAAAATGACCTGGCCTCCATAGCGGAGAGGGCCGTGGAGCAGTACAAACCCGCGGCGGGGGAGAAAAACATCGTCCTTACGTCCCATACAAAGCCCGTGGACGTCCTCTGCGACCCGAAATGGACGGAGGAAGCCCTGTGCAACATACTTGACAACGCCGTGAAATACACTCCCGAGGGCGGAAGTATACGCCTGGAAATGACGGAGTACGAAATGTTCTGCCGGGTGGACATAACCGACACCGGCATAGGCGTTCCGGAGGACGAGCAGGCAAAGATATTCGCCCGTTTCCGCCGGGGAGAGGGAGCGAAAAACAGTCCGGGGCTTGGCATCGGGCTTTATCTCACACGCCGCATACTGACAGAGGAAGGCGGATATATCAAAGTAAAAAGCGCCGTGGGAAGGGGCAGCCGTTTCTCGGTCTTTCTCAGAAAAGCGGTTTTCGATTGCGCGAAAATGTGACGGAAGTGTTATATTTCGGACACCGCCACGACATAATCCCGTGATAAAGTATGTACCGTAAAGAACCAATAGGTTCAAAAACGGCGCATACTTTTTGATTGGAGGTAATTTTATGGTTATACTTGAGACCATCGATCTTAAAAAGACCTACGGAAAGGGTGATACGGCGGTTAACGCCCTCAACGGCATAAATCTGAAAATAGAAAACGGGGAATTCACCGCCATAGTCGGCTCGTCGGGTTCGGGAAAATCCACCCTGCTGCATATGCTCGGAGGGCTGGACAGGCCGACATCGGGCAAGGTGTTTGTGGACGGAAAGGACATATTTTCCCTGGGAGACGAGGAGCTTACGGTGTTCAGAAGGCGCAAGACCGGCTTTGTTTTCCAGAGCTACAACCTGGTGCCCGTGCTCAGCGTGTACGAGAACATCGTCCTGCCGATACAGCTTGACGGCGGCAGGATAGACAGAAAATATATGGACGAGGTAATAGATACCCTCGGCCTGGGCTCAAAGCTGAACAGCTTCCCTAACCAGCTTTCCGGCGGACAGCAGCAGAGGGTGGCCATAGCCAGGGCCCTGGGAGCCAAGCCCGCCATAATACTCGCCGACGAGCCCACGGGAAACCTGGATTCCAGAACAAGCCAGGACGTGCTGGGACTGCTTAAGATAAGCGGGGAAAGGTTTTCCCAGACCATCGTCATGATAACCCATAACGAGGAAATAGCACAGACCGCCGACAGGATAATCCGCATAGAGGACGGACGTGTTGTGGGAGGCGATGGCTTATGCTGAAGGTAAAAAACAGGAAGGCCATAGGCCTGCTTTCCAACAGGAGCCTGAGGGCGTCCAGGACGAGAAATATAATAGCCGTCGCCGCCATTGCCCTGACGGCACTGCTTTTCACGTCTCTTTTCACCATAGCCATGTCCATAAACGACGGGTTTCAGCAGAGCAATTTCCGTCAGGCCGGCAGCTATTCCCACGGTGGATTCAAGTATATGACCGAGGAGCAGTTCAATGAGCTTAAGGACGACCCGCTCATCGAGGAGTACGGCCTGAGACGATTCATAGGTATGCCGACGGAGGTACCATTCAATAAGTCCCATGTGGAAATTGGCTATGCCGACGAAAATTACGCCAAATGGACTTACTGCGTCCCGGTGGAGGGGCGGCTTCCCGAGGAAGGCACCGATGAGGCCGCCACGGACAGAAGGGTGCTGGAGCTTCTCGGCCTGGAACCGGAGCTGGGCGAAAAATTCACCATCACCTTTGACGTGGACGGAAAGCCGACGACCCAGACCTTCACCCTCTGCGGCTGGTGGGAGTATGACGAGGCCATTGTGGCCAACCATGTACTTATACCCGAGAGCAGGGTGGAGGAGATATTGGATGAGACCGGAACCGTTATTCCGGGGAAAAACAAGATTACCGGAAGCTGGAATATGGACGTGATGCTCAAAAATTCCTTCGATGTCGATGAAAAGCTGAATACCATCCTGGCCTCCCACGGCTATCAGAGCGAGGCCGCCGGCGAGGAAAATTATATAGCCACCGGCGTAAACTGGGGATATACGTCCGAACAGCTCATAGAGCAGATGGATTTCGGAATGGTAATAGCCATCGCCGCAGTGCTCATACTCATAATTTTTACGGGGTATCTTATCATCTACAATGTTTTCCAGATTTCCGTGGCCGGGGATATACGTTTTTACGGACTGCTGAAAACCATCGGAACGACATCCAGACAGCTCAAAAGAATAGTCAAAAGGCAGGCCCTGCTGCTCTCCCTTATCGGCATACCCATAGGGCTCATACTTGGCTGGCTTATCGGCGGAAGGCTCACTCCGATAATAGTAGGCCAGCTGGACGGGATAGAGGACGTTGTGTCCTTAAACCCGGTGATATTCATTATTTCGGCTGTTTTCGCCCTTGTCACCGTGATAATATCCTGTATGAAGCCCGGAAGGATGGCGGCCAGGGTATCGCCCATAGAGGCTTTCAGATATACGGGAGTATCGGGCGGAAAAAATAAGGAGAGACGTTCGGCCAGAAGGGTGACGGTATATTCTATGGCCTTCGCCAACCTCGGCAGAAACAGAGGAAAAACGGCGGTCACGGTTATCTCACTGTCCCTTTCCGTGGTGCTGCTTATGCTGACGGTAAGCCTGGCCAACGGATTTGATATGGATAAATATGTAAGTCATATGATTTCCACCGATTTCCAGATAGCTGACGCCTCATATTTTCAGACTTCGTCACTACTTAGCGCGGATACGGCTCTGTCGCCGGACGCAATAGAGGAAGTGAAGCGAAACGGCGGCGAAAACGGCGGTGTATGCTACGCTAACACGGGTTATACCAATGAATTTATTACCGACGAATATTACAGGCAGCTTGAGGGCAGATACAAGCCGCAGGATGTCATAGACGAGGAGCTGAAAACCGCCGACAGAGACGAGAACGGCCTTGTGGCCGCCTATGCCCAGCTTTACGGAATGGATGACTTTGTGCTGGACCATCTGACGTTATTGGAGGGCGACCTGTCTAAAGTCCGTGAGCCGGGAGGAAAGTATATAGCGGCGGTATATTCCACCGATGACTACGGAAGGATTACGGAGGACTCGAACTGGGCAAGGATCGGCGATAAGGTTAAAATACGCTACGCCGACGGAATAAAATACGTCAATCCCGAAACGGGAGAGGAATATCCTGATTCTGTGGACATAACCACGGTGCCCTATGTGATCAGGCTGGAGAACTACCGGGAGGAAATTTATACCGTGGCCGCTCTGGTAAAGGTGCCCCATTCGCTCAGCTATCGCTATTTCGGCTCTGACGAATTTATTTTGAACAGCCAAACCTTTGTGGAGGACACGAAAACGGATTCCATAATGTACTACGCCTTTGACGTTGACGACGCCGACCAGGATGCCGTGGAGGCCTTTCTCGGCGATTACACCAACAATGTAAACCCGGCGTGCGATTATGAGAGCAAAGAAACCTACGCCGAGGAATTCAACGGCTTCAGGAATATGTTTTTCATAATGGGAAGCGCCCTTTCTTTTATCGTGGCTCTCATAGGCGTGCTGAACTATTTTAACGCCGTTCTGACGGGGATAACGGTCAGGAGGAGGGAGTTCGCCGTTTTGCAGTCCATAGGTATGACGGGAAAACAGCTCAAGACAATGCTTATCTGCGAGGGACTGCTTTACACCGTGGGTTCCGTGGCGGTCTGCCTTGTACTGTCTCTGGCCGTGGGGCCGCTGATAGGGTCTATGGCTGAAAATATGTTCTGGTTCTTTACCTATAATTTTGACGCATCGCCCTTACTTTATGTCACTCCGGCCTTTGCCCTGCTGGGTATCGTCATACCGCTCATAAGTTACAGGTTTGAGGCGAAAAGCACCATTGTCGAAAGGCTGAGGACGGAATAAGTCGTACGCATCCGCGGCCGGTTTAAAGCCGTTGGAAAAAGAAGTGCAAATGAAGTCAGCGAATTAAGAGATTCTTAAGAATTTTTTTACTCCAAATTTGCAATAGAATGATATAATCTTCCCGTGAATAAAAATAATTATTAAAAACAGGTCCATCACAGGAGGATAATAAATGAAAAATTTTACCATAAATACAATAGCTCTCGCCATAATATCCGTCATATCCATATCCCAGGTCAGCTACGGAGCCGAGACGGAAATTACTTTGAACGGAGCGGAGCTTGAAAATAAAGCCGTCAGCGGAGAAAACGGCGTTTTATACCCCGTAAGGGAAATATGCGGCGGCATCGGCCTTGACGTTGAGTGGAACGCAGGGGACAGCTCCTGCGTAATATCCGACGGCGAGAGAAAAATATCTTTCGCCATCGGCAGAAACGAATATGTGATAGACAACAGGCAGACCGAGACCTTTGCCGCCCCGGAACTCATAAACGGGCTGTCCTATGTTCCCGGCGAATTTTTGGAATGTCTCGGCCTTGACTTCAAAACAACGGAAAACGGAACGGAGCTTATATCCGAACCAAAGGTCACGCTTGAGGAAAACAAAACGTTCATAGTGCATAAAGGCGAGCCGTTTTGCGTAGTCCTTGAGGAGAACGCCTCAACGGGATACGCATGGAGCGTGGATGGCGACGACAGCGTCATTGTGCTTGACGTCAGGACGGAAACAGGCGGCACGGACGGCTTGGCGACGGTCGGAGCGCCGGAGACAAAAACGTGGATATACAAGTGCGATATTCCCGGAGAGTACAGCCTTGAATATACATACTCAAGACCGTTTGACGGCAGCGTGGAAGACCGCGCCGAATATAAATTTATCGTGGCGGATGATATGTCCGTGGAATAAAATCGGAGTAAAATAAAAAACTTACGCCTAAAAAAGCCGCTCCAGGCGAATCGAATGGAACGGCTTTTTATATTTTCAGTCCGCTAATTCCTCGGCGGCGTCTATTTCAACGGGAGTTCTCCAAATAAAATCATCCAGCTTCCTTCCGAAAAGCTTATCGGACCATTTTACGGCTCTTCCGACAAGTATGGCATGTATTATCGTGCCTTCCCTTATTCCGTAGAGGGTTCCAAAATAAATAAACGAAAGAATGACGGAAATAGTCACAATAGTTATATCGCAAATATTTTTCGCCGTGGGGAAAGGAATCTTGAATCTCTGAGCCACCGCCTGGGCAAGACCCTCAGCGGGGAGAGACATGAGCTTGGGAGCCAGATATACCTTCACCGCCGCTCCGAGAAGCACGGCGCTCACAAGCGTATATATTATCTGAAGAAAATATGTATCGCATGGCGGCAGAACGGCGTTGACAAGGGCAACCGCCGAATTGACGAAAAACCCATATATTATCGAAAGAACGACCTGTATAAAATTAATGACCTTGAAATCCTTGCCGAGAAGGAGCCACTGGATAAACACGAAGGAAGCGAAAACAATGGCTGTTATAAGCCCCAGATTGGCGTCCAGAATAAGGCTTATCTCATTGGGAAGGGACGAGTTAGGCGAGATGCCCAAAGGGGTCATTTTCGAGATGGCGATGGCCACGGCGGTAAAATACACGCCTATCAAATATACAACGACACGTTTTATCATTTGCGGATTAAAGGTTTTCATTCATCATACTCCTTTTTTGAGAATTATGTTCTATATTATACAATAAGTTTGACGGCTTAACAAGCTTTTTATTGTTGAACAGTAAAAGATATGGTACTATTATAATGTTTTGAGACAATTATTAAAAAAAGGACGGAGAATATGAAATCAGAAAGAAAATTTACGGCCGTTACCGTTACGGACAAGGCCGTCAGAGCCATAAAGGGAGGGCATCCCTGGGTGTTTTCCGACGAGGTGCTCGCTATAGAGGGCGGATATGAAAACGGGGATATAGTAGACGTGCTGTCCCTTAAAAACAGATATATGGGTTCGGGATTTATAAACGACAACTCAAAAATAAGGATAAGGCTCATCTCAAACAACGCCAACGACAGATTTGACGACGCCTTCTGGGAAAGAAGGGTAAAATACGCCCTTGATTACAGAAGGACGGTAATGGGAGAGGACTTCGGCTGCTGCCGCCTTATTTTCGGCGAGGCCGACAGATTCCCCGGGCTTACGGTGGACAGGTTCGGCGACGTTCTTGTGACCCAGTGCCTCAGCCTTGGAACGGATAATATAAAAGACATGCTCTATCCGATTATCGTAAGGACTCTCAGGGAAATGGGCGAGGAGATAAACGTCCTCTACGAGAGAAACGACGTAAAAATAAGAGAAAAGGAAGGCATGGAGGAGTATAAGGCGTTCTACGGCGGAGAGGGGCTGCTTACGGATACCGACGGAAAAACAATAATAACCGAAAACGGGATCAAATATAACGTGGATTATATAAACGGACAGAAAACCGGATTTTTCCTTGACCAGAAATACAACAGGCTTTCGGCGTCGAAGATCGCCCCGGGCAAAAAGGTGCTTGACTGCTTTACCCACACCGGGGCCTTCGCCCTCAACTGCGCGGCCGCGGGAGCCGAAATGGTGACCGCCGTGGACGTTTCAAGGGACGCAGTGGAAATGACGAGAAAAAACGCCGCCCTTAACGGATTTACAAATATGGATTTTGCCTGCGCCGACGTTTTTGAGCTCCTTACGGAAACGGCCAACAGCGGCAAAAAGCCTTACGACTATATTATACTTGACCCTCCGGCGTTCACAAAAAGCTCGGCGACGGTCAAAAACGCCGAAAGGGGATACAAGGAGATCAATATGAAGGCCATGAAGATCCTTCCCAGAGGCGGATACCTTTCCACCTGCTCCTGCTCACATTTTATGACTGACGAGCTTTTCAGGAAAATGCTCAGGTCAGCGGCGGCGGACGCCGGAGTGGAGCTCAGGCAGATAGAGGCCAGACAGCAGTCTCCCGACCATCCCATACTGTGGAACGTCCCCGAAACGGACTATCTCAAGTTCTATATTTTCCAGGTCGTTTGAGAAAAGAGCGGGCAGGGAAGCTTTTTGTAGGATTTTAACAAAATATGAACAATCTTATTATTTAATTTGTTTAATGGGCATATTGGCTTAATCTTTATTGAATGTTAAAATAAAAAAGTAAAAGGACCCTCCGTAACTGACGGAAGTATGGGTTTAACCATAGGGGAGCGGAGGGAATAAGGATTATGTCGACCGTCTGGGCAGTCTTATCAATATAAAAGGGATAGGACTGTCCTTTTTTATTTGTTTTACTTTCCATTTTAATTTTTATTCCGGAGGTATTTTTATGAAAAAAGTAGCGATCATTATGGGCAGCGACAGTGATCTCGCGGTTGTGTCAAAGGCTTTTGACAAGCTCGACGAGTATGGAGTTCCCTACGAGGTACATGTTTTTTCAGCGCACAGAACGCCCGAAGAAACGAAGACGTTTACGGAGAACGCGGCTGAAAACGGATTTGGAGTAATTATAGCGGCGGCCGGAATGGCGGCTCACCTCGCGGGAGCGATAGCGGCAAACACAACGCTCCCTGTTATTGGAATACCGGTAAAAAATGATACTTTAAGCGGCATGGACGCTCTTTTATCCACGGTTCAGATGCCCTCAGGGATACCTGTAGCCACCGTAGCGATAAACGGAGCCGCCAATGCCGCTTTGCTTTCCGTTCAGATCCTCGCCCTGACGGAGAAGGAGCTGGCGGACAAGCTCAAGGCGGACAGAGCCGCGAACAGAGAGAGGATCCTCGCCAAAAACGCGGAAATAACGGCAAAATACAGCAAAAACTAATTTTATTTTAAATTATAAAAAAGGAGAAGGCCAAAATGGAAAAAAGGGAACAGTTATACGAAGGAAAAGCAAAAAAAGTTTATTTAACGGATGATCCGGAATTATATATCGTGTCCTACAAGGACGACGCCACGGCTTTTAACGGTGAGAAAAAAGGAACCATCGCCGGTAAGGGTTCCATAAACAACAGAATGACGAATATGCTTATGAAGGTGCTTGAGAAAAAGGGCGTGCCCACTCATTTTGTCGAGGAGCTCAACGACAGGGAGACTCTCGTAAAGAAAGTAAGCATCGTGCCCCTTGAGGTAATCATAAGGAACATTTCGGCAGGCTCCTTCGCCAAACGCTTCGGCGTTGAGGAAGGCATCGTATTCGACGAGCCCACGATCGAGTTCTCATATAAAAATGACGAGCTTGGCGACCCTCTTATGAACGCTTACCACGCCATCGCCCTTAAGCTGGCCACAAGGGAAGAGATCGAGACAATAAAGAAAATGGCCTTTACGGTAAACGATACGCTCAAGGAATATTTCCTCGCGCTTAATATCAAACTTGTTGACTTCAAGATCGAGTTCGGAAGGCTTTCCGACGGAACGATCGTGCTTGCCGACGAGATCTCGCCCGATACATGCAGGCTTTGGGACAAGGACACCAACGAGAAGCTCGACAAGGATCGTTTCAGAAGGGACTTAGGCGGAACCGAGGAGGCGTATCAGGAAGTTATGCGCCGTTTAATGGGGGAGTAATAAAATGAGTTCATTAAGAGAGGAATGCGGCGTTTTCGGAGTTTTCGCCAACGAGACATCCGACCTGGCGCCGATGGTGTATTACGGACTTTTCGCCCTTCAGCACAGGGGACAGGAAAGCTGCGGAATTGTTGTAAACGACGACGGGCTTTTTACGTCCCATAAGGACGTCGGTCTTGTGAACGACGTGTTCACAAAGCCCGTCATAGAAAGCCTTGGCCAGGGAAATATGGCCGTGGGACACGTCAGATACGGAACGACGGGCAGCAACGACAGAGCCAACGCCCAGCCCATAGTCGTAAATCATATCAAGGGAAGAATGGCTCTTGCCCACAACGGAAATCTCGTAAACTCCCTGGAGCTCAGGGAGGAGCTGGAGATGAATGGCTCCATTTTCCACACCACAAGCGACACCGAGGTGATTTCATACATTATCATCAGGGAAAGAATACATTGCTCGTCCATCGAGGAAGCCGTAAACAGGGCTATGCACAAAATAAAGGGAGCGTACTCGCTTGTTATCATGTCTCCCTCAAAGCTCATCGCCGCCAGGGACGAGAGAGGCTTCAGGCCGCTCTGCTACGGAGTGACGGACGACGGAAAATATGTGGTCGCCAGCGAAAGCTGCGCCCTTGACGCCGTCGGCGCGACACTTATAAGGGACATCAAGCCCGGAGAGATCGTGGTATTTGACAAGGACGGAGTGCGCACCATAGAGGATCACTGCGGAAAGGCCGATCCTGCTATGTGCGTGTTCGAGTATATTTATTTCGCCCGTCCCGATTCCGTCATTGACGGACATTCGGTGCATAACGCGAGACTGAGGGCAGGAACTTTCCTTGCTTTGGAGCATCCCGTGCAGGCTGACATCGTCATCGGCGTTCCCGACTCCGGAATAGACGCCGCCATCGGATACTCAAGACAGTCGGGCATACCCTACGGCATTGGATTTATAAAAAACAAATATATAGGAAGAACATTCATCGACGCCGGACAGAAATCAAGGGAAAACAAGGTCAAAATAAAGCTTAATCCCATTTCCGAGACGGTAAACGGAAAGAGGGTCGTTCTTATTGACGACTCCATAGTAAGAGGAACAACGAGCAAGCGAATAGTACAGCTTTTGAGAAACGCCGGAGCCAAGGAAGTCCATATGCGCGTTTCCGCCCCTCCCTTCACGAACCCCTGCTACTACGGCACGGATATAGACTCAAGGGAGAACCTTATCGCCAACCATCATACGGTGGAGGAGATAGCCGAGATAATAGGAGTGGACAGCTTAGGCTACCTTAATACGGAATATGTAAGCCTTTTGGCCGGAGGAAGCCACTGCGGAGGATTCTGCGCGGCCTGCTTCGACGGAAAATATCCGACGGAAACGCCCAAAAGGGCTTCAAAAAGCAGATTTGAACAGAAAATAACGGAAGGGAAGAAGGCGAGAGAAAATGAAGAGCATGAGTGAGAGCTATAAGGCGGCGGGCGTGGACATCACCGCCGGATACAGAGCGGTTGAGCTTATGAAACAGCATATCGCGAGAACTATAACGGCCGGAGCGGCGTCCGATATAGGCGGCTTCGGCGGACTGTTCGAGCTGGACATTACGGGAATGGAAAGGCCCGTCCTCGTAAGCGGCACGGACGGAGTCGGAACGAAGCTCAAGCTGGCGTTCATCATGGATAAGCATGACACCATCGGCATCGACTGCGTGGCAATGTGCGTCAACGACATCATATGCTGCGGAGCCAAGCCTTTATTTTTCCTTGACTATATAGCCTGCGGCAAAAACGTGCCCGAAAGGATCGCCGAGATCGTAAAGGGCGTCGCCGAGGGATGCGTGCAGTCGGGAGCCGCCCTCATCGGAGGAGAAACGGCGGAGATGCCCGGATTTTATGGTATCGACGAATACGACCTCGCCGGATTTTCCGTCGGCGTTGTCGATAAAAAGAAAGTGTTTGACAACAGCTCCGTAAAAGAGGGGGACGTTATCATCGGGCTTCCTTCCAGCGGAGTGCATTCCAACGGTTTTTCCCTTGTGAGAAAGATTTTTGATATTGAAAACAGGGACATCAAACAGCCCGTTGCCGAGCTTGGGGGACTCTCCCTCGGAGAGGCTCTGCTTACTCCCACGAAAATATATGTCAAACCCGTGCTCGCTCTGGCCGAGCAGGCAAATATTAAGGCCGTGTCACATATTACGGGCGGCGGCTTCTACGAGAACATTCCAAGAAGCATTCCGAAGGGCCTCAGCGCGAAGATCGATAAACAGGCTCTCAGAATACTTCCGATATTTGACCTCATAGCCAAGGAAGGAAACATCCCCGAAAGGGATATGTTCAACACCTTCAATATGGGCGTCGGAATGAGCATCGTCGTAAGCGCGGACGACGCCGAAAAAGCCGTCGAAATACTTAAGGCAGCCGGCGAGGACGCTTATGTCATCGGAGAGGTAGTAAAATCCGATGAAGGCGTGATAATCGCCTGACGGAGGGCAAAATGGACAAAAAAACGAGGATAGCCGTTTTTGTATCCGGAGGGGGAACAAACCTCCAGGCCATCATTGACGCGGAGAAAAGCGGCATCATAAAAAGCGGAAAAACAGAGCTTGTCATCTCCGACAATCCGGAAGCCTACGCCCTTGAGAGAGCGAAGGCCAACGGAATAAAAACCGCCGTTGTCCTCAAAAACAACGGTCAGGCGAAGTTTGAGAAAAAAATATCGGAGATACTTGCCGAAAACAAAATAGAAATGATTATTCTTGCCGGATTTATGTGCATTTTGAGCGCGGATTTCACCTCAAAATGGCCGGAGAGGATAATAAATATCCATCCTTCCCTCATACCGTCCTTCTGCGGAAAGGGCTGCTATGGGCTCCATGTGCATGAAAAGGCCCTTGCCTACGGCGTGAAGGTCACGGGAGCCACGGTGCATTTCGTAAACGAGATACCCGACGGAGGAAGGATAATAAGCCAGAAGGCAGTTTATATTGAGGACGGAGACACGCCGGAAACGCTCCAAAGAAGGGTTATGGAGCAGGCAGAGTGGATACTGCTTCCCGCCGCCGCCGAGAAGGTTGCCGGGGAGATAGCCGAAAAAGGAGAAAGCTATGGACATTTATAAAATAAATAATATTGGCGGGATCATCAAAGACAACGAATATGTTGGCAGAGGAATAGTGATAGGAAAGACTGCGGACGGAACAAAGGCAGCTGCCGCCTATTTTATAATGGGCAGAAGCGCCAACAGCAGAAACAGGATTTTTAAGGAAGAGGGCGAGGACATTACCATATATCCCTTTGACGAGTCAAAGGTGGAGGATCCCAGCCTTATCATCTACCACCCCGTAAGAAAGGCCGGAAATAAGCTCATTGTCACAAACGGCGACCAGACCGACACCATATATGATTTCGTGACGGCCGGAAAGACGTTTAAGGAAGCCCTTGAGACAAGGCAGTTCGAGCCCGACGCTCCGAATTACACGCCGAGGATAAGCGGTATGCTCACCTTTTCGGAAAACGATTTCGAGTATTCCATGAGCATACTTAAATCCATTGATGCCGAGGGAAGCCGGTGCGCCAGATACACATTCGACTACAAGCCTATGAACGGCCTCGGCCACTTTATCCACACATACGAATGTAACGGAGATCCCATACCCACGTTCCAGGGAGAGCCCGAAAGGGTGGCCATTCCCGACGACATAGACGAATTCGCCGATAATTTATGGGAAAATCTCAACGAGGACAATAAAATTTCCCTTTATGTGAGATATATCGACCTTAAAGACGGATCTACCCAGAGCGTTTTGTTCAACAAAAACCTTATGTGATCATCATAAAAGGAGAGACGGTTATGAAAGAATTTGAGCTTAAATACGGCTGCAATCCAAATCAGAAGCCCGCTAAGATCTATATGGCCGGAGGAAAAGAGCTTCCCATAGAGATACTTAACGGAAAACCCGGATATATAAATTTTCTTGACGCTTTCAACAGCTGGCAGCTTGTTAAGGAGATAAAAGAGGCCCTCGGCTTATGCGCGGCCGCTTCTTTTAAGCATGTCAGCCCCACTTCGGCGGCTGTCGGCAATAAGCTCAGCGGCAAACTGAAAAAAGCCTGCTTCGTGGACGATATAGAGGGACTTGACGATTCGCCCCTTGCCTGCGCCTACGCCAGAGCGAGAGGAACGGACAGGATGTCGTCCTTCGGAGATTTTATCGCTCTCAGCGACGTTTGCGACAAGGTAACGGCGACCATCATAAAAAGAGAGGTGTCCGACGGCATAATCGCTCCCGGATATACCGACGAAGCCCTTGAGATACTCAAATCAAAAAGAAAGGGCACATACAACATCATAAAGATCGACCCCGACTATGTTCCCGAGGAAACGGAAACAAAGCAGGTGTTCGGCATCACATTTGAGCAGAAAAGGAACAACTTTGAAATAAACAGGGAGCTTTTGAATAACATAGTTACAAAAAACAAGGAGCTTCCCGAGTCGGCCGTAAGGGATCTTATAATCGCCCTTATCACCCTTAAATATACCCAGTCAAATTCCGTATGCTTCGCCGCCGACGGACAGGCCATAGGCGTGGGAGCCGGACAGCAGTCAAGGATACACTGCACGAGGCTGGCGGGAAACAAAGCCGATATATGGCACCTGAGACAGCATGATAAGGTTCTTGGACTTCCTTTTAAGGCAGGCATCGGCAGACCCGACAGGGATAACGTCATCGACCGGTATATTTCCGAGGACGACAGGGACGAGGTGCTTGATAACTGGGAAAAATATTTCGAGTATAAGCCTGAACCCCTTACAAAGGAGGAAAAGAGGGAATATCTTGACGGCATAAGGGGAGTTGCCCTTGCCAGCGACGCCTTCTTCCCCTTCGACGACAACATCGAGAGGGCGAGAAAGAGCGGAGCGGACTATATCGCCGAGCCCGGCGGCTCCGTGCGAGACGACATTGTCATAGACTGCTGCGATAAATACGGCATAGCTATGGCCTTCACGGGTATGAGACTTTTCCACCATTGATAACGAGAACAGGCAAAGGGGAATGAAGATATGAAAGTAATGGTTGTAGGCGGAGGCGGAAGAGAGCACGCCATAATCAAAAAAATAAAGGAAAACAAAAACGTTGAGAAGATATACGCCCTTCCCGGAAACGGCGGTATTGCCGCCGACGCCGAGTGCGTTGACATCGGGGCGAAGGATATAGAGAAAATAACGGAATTCGCCAAAGAAAACGGCATAGACTACGCCATAGTCGCTCCCGACGATCCCCTTGTTCTGGGAGCGGTGGACAGCCTTCAGGCCGCAGGAATACCTTGCTTCGGCCCCGAGGCAAAGGCCGCCATAATAGAGGGAAGCAAAATTTTCTCAAAAAATCTTATGAAAAAATACGGAATACCCACAGCGGCCTACGAAGTGTTCGACAACGAGGCCGATGCCATTGAATATCTTGAAAACTGCAAATATCCGACCGTCATAAAGGCCGATGGGCTTGCCCTCGGCAAGGGCGTTATAATCGCTCAGACAAAGGACGAGGCCGTAAAGGCCGTGCGTTCCATGATGGAGGATATGATATTCGGAAACAGCGGGGCAAGGATAGTAATAGAGGAATTTCTCACCGGGCCGGAGGTATCGGTGCTTTCCTTCACGGACGGAAACGTCGTCGTTCCCATGGTATCGTCAATGGATCACAAGCGCGCCCACGACAATGACGAGGGCCCCAATACCGGAGGAATGGGAACCGTGGCTCCCAATCCATATTACACGAAGGAAGTCGCCGACGAATGTATGGAAAAAATATTCCTTCCTACCATAAAGGCCATGAACGCCGAGGGCAGGACGTTTAAAGGATGTCTGTACTTCGGGCTTATGATAACCAAAGACGGCCCCAAGGTCATAGAGTACAACTGCCGTTTCGGAGATCCCGAGACACAGGTAGTGCTTCCCCTGCTTGAGAGCGACCTTCTTACGGTAATGCAGGCCGTAACCAACGGCACCCTTGCCGATACGGAAGTCAAATTCAGCGATAAATGCGCATGCTGCGTAATACTCGCCTCCAAGGGATACCCCGTAAAATACGAGAGCGGATATGAGATCGTCCTTCCGGAAACAAAGGATGACGAGGTAATATATGTGGCCGGAGCGAAAAAGGACGGAGACAGGCTCCTTTCCTCGGGCGGCCGAGTGCTTGGAGTGACGGCGGTGGCCGGAGAGCTTAAGGAAGCCATAGACAAGGCTTACAGCCTCACCGAAAAAGTGAAATTTGACAACGGTTTTTGCAGGAAGGACATAGGCAAAAGAGCGCTTATGAGAAAGTGAGGACTCGTTATGGTTTACAGAATTTATGTTGAAAAGAAAAAAGAGCTTGCCAACGAGGCTAAATCCCTTATGGGAGATATAAAAGCCTTTCTCGGAGTAAAGGGCGTAACGGATCTGAGGATAGTAAACTGCTATGATGTTGAGAACATAGACAGGGAGCTTTTTGACTATTGCTCAAAAACGGTATTTTCCGAGCCCCAGCTTGACGATATATGCGACTCGGTGGACTTTGGAAACGCCGTTGTTTTCGCCGTGGAATTTCTCCCCGGACAGTTTGACCAGAGGGCTGACTCTGCCGCTCAGTGCATACAGATCATATCCCAGAAGGATAAGCCCATTGTAAAGACAATGAAAATATATGCCGTTTACGGAGATATTTCCGAAAAAGACACGGAAAAAATAAAGAAATACGTTATAAACCCCGTTGAGGCGAGGGAGGCTTCCCTTGAAAAGCCGGAAACCCTCTCCGTTAAGTACGACATTCCCACCGAGGTGGCAGTGCTCCACGGCTTTACTCAGCTTGACGAAAACGGCCTTAAGGCTTTTATCGCCGAAAACGGCCTCGCCATGGATTTCGGCGACATCGCCTTTGTCCAGAACTATTTTAAAAACGAAAAGAGAGACCCTTCCATTACGGAAATAAAGGTCATCGACACATACTGGTCGGATCATTGCAGGCATACAACCTTCCTTACGACCATCGACAGCGTGGATTTTGAGGACGAGCTTGTAAAAGCCGCCTATGACGAGTATATGGCGGACAGGAAGGCCGTAGGGGACAAAAAGAAAGTCTGCCTTATGGACATCGCCACCGTAGCCGTAAAGGCGCTCAGCAGGGAAGGAAAGCTGGATAAGCTGGATAAGTCGGAGGAGATAAACGCCTGCTCCATAAATATGGACGTGAGCGTGGACGGCAAAACCGAAAAATGGCTGCTTATGTTCAAAAACGAGACGCACAACCATCCCACGGAGATAGAGCCCTTCGGAGGAGCCGCCACATGCATCGGAGGAGCCATAAGGGATCCCCTTTCGGGACGTTCCTATGTTTACGGAGCCATGAGAATCACGGGAGCCGGAGACCCCCTCAAGCCCGTGGAAGAAACAATAGAGGGCAAGCTGCCCCAGCGTAAGATCGTAACGACCGCCGCCGCCGGATATTCCTCCTACGGAAACCAGATCGGCCTTGCCACGGGAATAGTAGACGAGATATACTATCCCGGATATGTGGCCAAAAGGATGGAGGTCGGAGCCGTTATAGCCGCCGCTCCCGTGGAAAACGTGCGCAGGGAAAGGCCGTCCGACGGGGACATTGTCATACTTTTAGGCGGAAGAACTGGAAGGGACGGCTGCGGAGGAGCGACAGGCTCGTCCAAGGCGCATGACGTAAAATCCCTTGAAAGCTGCGGAGCCGAGGTGCAGAAGGGCAACGCCCCCGAGGAGAGAAAATTGCAAAGACTTTTCCGCGAGAGCGAAGCCGCCAAAATGATAAAACGCTGCAACGACTTCGGAGCGGGCGGAGTTTCCGTTGCCATAGGAGAGCTGGCCGACGGTCTGGAGATAAATCTTAACGCCGTGCTCAAAAAGTACGACGGCCTTGACGGAACGGAGCTTGCCATAAGCGAGTCCCAGGAAAGGATGGCCGTTGTGGTCGCTCCCGAAAACGTGGATAAATTCCTTAAGCTGGCGGAGAGGGAAAACCTCGAGGCTTCCATAGTAGCGGAGGTAAAGGCAGAGCCCAGACTTATCATAAGATGGAACGGAAAGGACATAGTCAATATTTCAAGGGAATTCCTTGACACAAACGGAGCCGAAAAGCATACGACTGTAAAAACCCCTTCCCCCGCTGACTGGAAAAAGGATACGGCGGGAGACTTCCCCGGATTATATAAAAAGCTGGCGGGAGACCTTAACATATGCTCAAAGAGGGGACTTTCCGAAAGATTCGACTCCACCATCGGAGCCGGCGGGGTTCTTATGCCCTTCGGAGGAAAGTACCAGATGACGCCCGTACAGGCCATGGTGCAGAAAATACCCGTGCTTAAGGGTGAAACGAGCACCTGCTCGTTTATGAGCTGGGGATTTAATCCTTACATATCCGAGAAGAGCCCCTATCACGGAGCTTATCTTGCCGTAGTCGAGTCGGTTTCAAAGCTCATCGCCTGCGGAGCGGAATTTAAGGACGTTTATCTCAGCTTCCAGGAATATTTTGAAAGACTGGGAGAGGATCCCGAAAAATGGGGAATGCCCTTCGCGGCTTTGCTCGGAGCATATAAGGCGCAGAAGGAGCTTGGCATAGGAGCCATCGGAGGAAAGGACTCCATGAGCGGAACCTTTGAGCATATACATGTTCCGCCTACGCTCATTTCCTTCGCCGTAACGACGGGGGACATCAAAAACGTGATTTCCGGCGAGTTTAAGGAGGCCGGAAGGAAGGTCGTTCTCGTAAGACCCGAGACGGACGAAAACGGGCTTCCCGTAACTCAGTCCCTTGTAAAAATATATGACGACATATACAGACTTGTTTCCGAGGGAAGGGTAAATTCCGCCTATGCCCTTGGAATGGGCGGCGTGGCTGAAGCCATACTCAAGATGGCTATGGGAAATATGATCGGCTTCAGATTCGAGAGCGTCATACCCAAAAATCTTATATTCGAGTACAATTACGGCGGATTCGTGCTGGAACTCAAGGACGACACGCAAATCGGCGTCACTCTCGGATATACCACGGCCGACGAGGTAATTGACTATAAATGCGACACGCTTCTTCTTAAGGAGCTTGTAAAGGATTATGAGGACAAGCTGGAAAGCGTATATCCCTGCAACATTCCTTCGGGAAACAGGGAGATACCCAAATTTGAGTACAGGGCTTCGTCCTATCCCGCTCCGGCGGCTAAAATCGCAAGACCCAAAGTGCTTATCCCGGTTTTCCCCGGAACGAACTGCGAGTATGACTCCGCCAGAGCCGTGGAAAGAGCCGGAGCCGAGGCTGAGATATTCGTTATAAACAACCTCACGCCCCGGTCCATAAGCGAGTCCATAAAGGATTTCGCGGCTAAGGTAAGACAGTCGCAGATCATATTCATCCCCGGAGGATTTTCCGGCGGAGACGAGCCGGACGGTTCCGGAAAATTCATTACGGCCTTTTTCAGAAACGGAGCCGTAAAGGAAGAGGTAACGAAACTTCTTGAGGACAGGGACGGACTTATGTGCGGAATATGCAACGGATTCCAGGCGCTTATAAAGCTTGGCCTTGTTCCCTACGGAAAAATAATAGACACGGACGAAAACTGCCCTACGCTTACGTTCAACACAATAGGCAGACATCAGTCCAAAATAGTAAGGACGAGGATAGCCTCAAACAAATCTCCCTGGCTTATGAACACAAACGTGGGAGACGTGTATAACGTGCCTATTTCCCACGGCGAGGGAAGATTCATAGCTTCCGACGGCGTCATAGCCGAGCTTGTCAAAAACGGACAGATAGCTACCCAGTACGTTGACATAAACGGAGAGCCAACGGACGATATAAGATACAACCCCAACGATTCCGTATGCGCCATCGAGGGAATAACATCTCCCGACGGCAGGGTCATCGGAAAGATGGGACATTCCGAAAGATGGAACGAGGGACTTTACAAAAATGTTCCCGGAAACTACGACATTGGAATGTTCAAATCGGCGGTTGAATATTACAGGTGATCCAAAATTTAATCAAATCAAAAAATTTCGGCGGTCTAAAAAAGATCGCCGATTTTTTTCAATCGCTTTGGCGGATGTTTTTGTTATAAACCGTTTCCGGCGGCATATATTCCAGTAAGGAGGGATAAATATGCCAAAAAGGAAATACGACAGGATATTTATGCTGTTGAACGGTATCAACGACGGATTGGGAGCAAACATAAACGGAAGCTGCGACATTGAGATAATAGACGGCAGAGGCAGGCTGAAGGTCTATATCGGAGGGATAGGAAGGCTTAATGATAAGCAAAGGACATTTTATCTAATATGCCGGAGCTCGGATAATTCGACGGCAATCCCGGTCGGAAGCGTCGAGAGGAACGGGCTGAACGCCGTGATTGAAAAAAACTTCGATCCGGATAATATGTTCGGAAGCGGAAAAAGCGTCGGCAGCGTAAACGCCGCGGCCGTCTGGGAGGACGGGGAAGGGCCGTCAAAGGCCATACTCGAGGGGTTCGTGTCCCAAAGGACAGACTGGAAAAACGGCCTTGAAACGCCGAATACCAAACATCAGCCGGACGGTAATATAATAGCGGTAAACAAATCGGAAAGCGAGAAGAAAAGCAGCATAGAAAACAATATAGAAAGCAGGATAGAAAGCAAACTGGCCGAATACGTTAAAGCCTCCGGGCGAATTTCCGAAGCAAAACCGGCAAGCCGCATAACCGCAGGCGGCAGAACGGTTCAGCCGGACGATGAAAACGGCTCGGGAAAGGACGCGTCGCCGCACGATACGTTCAGGGCTATGGTCGAAAAATTCAAAAGCGAGCTGAAAACGCTCGATGAAATGGGCTTCATCGATAAATCGGCGATCTATCCCGCCGGGGATGAAGGCGGCCAAAAGTCCGAAGGGAAGGGCGGCGGAGACTCTGAGACGGATGAAAAAAGTGCCCGTACGGCGGCCGAATGGGACAAACTGTTTGAAAAAAGCGACAGGCTTGACGCCGGCGGCGGAACGGTCTGGGTCAGAACGGATCAAAGAGAAATGTATATGCTGCCTTCGGCGGCGGAGGATCTAAGGCGGCTGTTCGTGAAAAACGGGGCGAGAGCCGGCAGACATCTTTTGGCCGGAAAAAACGGCGGCAGCTATTACATAGGCGTGCCCGGCACGGACGGCCAGAGAGAAACGGCTCAGGAAAACGGATTTTACGATTTTCTTCCGGTCGGGGACGGAAACGCCGGCTATTGGATAAAGGAACTGCCGGAAATTTAATTTGGAAATTTTAGTTGATTTTAGCTCGATAAAAAGCCCGTAAAATCAAGACTTCAACCGTTTTGCGTATAGTGAATCAGGCGTTAAGGAAAGAGATAAAGATTCAGGCGTTATACATTTTAAACTTCCTTTCGTGGGCGGCGTTTAGGCCGCCCGTTTTTTGTTCTTTTCTTTGCTTTTTCGTTCGTTTATCTTATAATCGGGGAGACATATATAAAAGATATTAGGTTGATATGAATTAAGCTTATCGAGGAAGATATAAAAAAGAGGGATAAAATGGCATATTCGGAAGCGGCTAAAAGAGCGACAAAAAAATACATTAAAAACAATCCTGATGAAATAAGATTTAAACAGCCTGTTTCCCTTCAGAATCAATAATCCGCCGGAGCTTGTAAAAATAACGCTTACTTGTGGAAATAACACTTAAATACAAATAATTCATATAAACCCTCAGACCGGCAAACGGTTTGGGGGCTTTTGATTTTATCCGTTAGCGGGATAGAATTTTAAGGCATTCAGGCGTTAAAATCAATATATAAGCTAAAAACATAAACCGGACGGATACTACGGAGGTGAAACATAATGGAAAGGGAAGGGATGGTTTTTTACAGGAGCTTTTACGAAGCGATAAAAGAGTTGCCTCCCGAGGATTTTAAAAAATGCGCCTCGGCCATACTGGAATACGGCCTTAACGGCACGGAGCCCGAAAGCGGCGGCATAGAAAAAACGGTATACATAATGGCCAAGCCGCAGATCGACAAAAATAACCAGCGCTATGTAAACGGCAAGCTAGGAGGAAGGTCAAAGAACCAAAACGAAACCGGAGACGAACCAACGGACGAAGATACAAAACCAAAGGGGAACCAAACAGCGCCCAAAGCCGAACCTAAAGAAAAAGATAAAGAAAAAGATAAAGAAAAAGATAATGTAAATGATAAAGTAAATGATATTGCATTAAGCTCGGAGCTTGGCGCCTCCGAGCACCAGGAGGCGGTAATAACGCTTCCTTTGAATGACAAAAGCGAATATCCCGTATTTGATGGAGCGGTTCAAAAATGGGCGGAACTGTACCCTGCTGTCGACGTGATACAGCAGCTTCGTGGCATGAGGGGATGGCTGGAAGTCAACCCGGCAAGACGAAAGACAAAAAGGGGAATCGAGAAGTTCATAAACGGCTGGCTGGCAAGGGCGCAGGACGGCGCTTCGGCTACGCCAAAGACCGTGAAAAAGAAGGAATTTAACTATGAACAGAGGGATTGGGACTTTGACGAGCTTGAGAGGATAAAAAGAGCCGAGCTTTTGAGGAATATGGAGGAAGAACGGTTAGATACGGTAAGCCCGGCGATATGACAGGTTGAAAATTTGATAAAGAGTTGACCTCATTTTTAAAAAACGTCTGTTTTTTTGACATTATTTATGGTAAAATAATCTTTAATGAAATGAAAAAAGGGAGGTTATTTTTTATGGAGATAAATTTTGCCGATAGAATGGGGCACTTTAAGGACGGAATCTTTTCCGTTTTGAACGAGAAAAAAAGACAGCTTATAAGCGAGGGCAGGAAAGTATACGACTTTTCCGTCGGTACTCCCGACTTTAAGCCCGAGGCTGCTTCAATGGCAGCGCTTATGGAGGCTGCCGGGGATCCCAATAAATTCAAATACGCCATCGCCGATCTGCCGGAGCTTAGGACGGCCGTGCAGGGCTGGTATAAAAAACGCTATAACGTGGAGCTTGAGGAAGACGAGATCATGTCCGTCAGCGGCTCGCAGGAGGGCCTCGCGCATATCGGTCTTGTGCTTTTCAATCCCGGGGACATCTGCCTTGTTCCCACGCCCTGCTATCCTATATTCGAGATAGGTCCCTTCCTTTCGGGAGCTAAGATAGAATATTACCAGCTTAAGGAGGAAAACGACTACGAGCTTGACCTTGACAGCATCCCCGAGGAGCTTGCCTACAAGGCTAAGGCCATAATCGTGTCCTATCCCGCAAACCCGGTTTCGGCTTCCGTAAGGCCGGAATTTTATCCTAAACTTATCGCCTGGGCAAAGAAATACAACGTAATAGTTATCCACGACAACGCTTATTCCGAGATCACCTTCGAGGGCTTTGAGGGAACGTCTTTCCTCTGCTTTGAGGGCGCTAAGGACGTCGGAGTCGAGTTCAACTCCCTTTCAAAGGCTTACAACCTTACGGGAGCGAGAATTTCCTTCTGCCTTGGAAACAGCAAAATAATTTCCGAGTTCAAAAAGCTCCGTTCCCAGATAGACTACGGTATTTTCCTTCCCATACAGTACGCTGCCATAGCGGCTCTCAACAGCCCAATGGACAACATTGAGAAGAACAGGGAGGAATACAGACGCCGCAGAGAGGTTCTCAGCGAGGAATTCGGCAAGGCCGGACTTCCCGTTAAGCTCAGTACCGGAAGTATGTTCATGTGGACAAGGATACCGGAGAAATTCAAAAGCTCCAATGATTTTGTTATGGAGCTTATGGAAAAGACCGGCGTTATCGTAACGCCCGGCTCGGCCTTCGGTCAGGAGGGAGAGGGCTATATAAGGATTGCCCTTACCCATACGACGGAGGAAATAAAGGAAGCCGCAAAAGCTATCAAAGAAAGCGGTATGTTTGACCGATAAAAAAGACGCTGAAAATGCCTGAGTATCAACTCAGGCATTCAGACTGTCAAAAAACTAATCCATTGTGAGCGGAAGGGTTCGGGAGGGCAAGA
>OGGQ01000929.1_pt1 | contig 40988 bp, 34 predicted proteins | sample 1571191 | NCBI WGS metagenome assembly OGGQ01 (sample SAMEA2582061, study PRJEB24529) | metagenome | biome: Human gut stool | place: China | collected 2011
CCGGCGGGCTTCAAGGGATCCCTATGAGGACCATACCCTGCCCTCTCATACGCTGTTTTATCGGCAGCGTGTGAACAGTAACCCTTAAGATTTTATAGAAATTTTGTGTATATTTGACATTTTTTTAATAAACTGCATAGATCAACAGGGGATGAACTTGCATCATATGATACATATGAACCGCCGATGCCGAAGCTCTACATTTGCTGAGACAATGACACAATGAAAGGAAAGTATCAAAAACTATCTTGAAACAGGTGCGGTCTATGTAGACACAGTGTAGGAGTTCTGCAGAAATGGAAATAGGAAGTATAATAACAGAACCATATGTTGGCTTGATATGGAAACCGGAAAGCATACATGTCCCCTTATGGCGAACTGCTAAGTCTTTAAAAAGATCTGGAATAATCATTTTAGATGAACATCGCTTGACATCAGGGTATATGGGGAATATTCAAGCTTATTGTTGCAAAATGTGTAAAAAAAAATAATCAGTTTTGATAGTAAGAAAAAGTCATATAATAGAGTATGAATATGAATACTACCGAAGCGCTAAGTTATCCACAACATTTGAAATTTCCAATTGACTGTAACAAAATTTATTTACTATTTATTCACGGTTGCCAATAAAGGTCATCAAACCCAATGAGGACATACACTGCCCCGACATACGCGGGGCAGTGTACGGCAACTGTAAATAGCAACAATCATATTTATTACAGGCTTTTCTTAAGCTCTTCCACGATCGCCACGCTGGCTGTGGAACCGATCCTCGAAACGCCCAGATCGATCATCTTAAGCGCGGTTTCCAGGTTACGGATACCGCCGGCAGCCTTTACCTTCACGTGATCGCCCACGATCCTTTTCATCAGGGCCACATCCTCAAAGGTTGCCCCTCCGGTGCCGAAGCCTGTGGAGGTCTTGATATAATCCGGCCGTACATTTAACGCGATGCGGCACATCTCCTCTTTTTCCGGATCCGTCAGATAGCAGTTTTCGAAAATCACCTTGGAAATCACATTGCTTTCCCTGCAGATCTGCACGATCTTTGCCATTTCTTCTTCAATATAGGAATAATTTTTCTCCTTCAGCTCCGTGATGTTGATCACATAGTCGATCTCATCCGCACCGTTAGCGATGGCCGTTTGTGTTTCATTGCATTTGTCTTCCACAGTGGTCTGCCCCAGAGGGAATCCGACCGCTGCGCCCACATGCACTTCACTGCCTTTAAGCAGCCTGCAGCAACGCACCACCTGGGCCGGATTGATGGCCACCATCGCAAATCCGTAATCCATGCTCTCTTTACAGAGCTTTACAAAATCCTCATGCACCGCATAGGCGCGAAGCTGAGTGTGGTCAAAATAAGCTGCCAGTTCCTTCGGTGTGATCTGTACTCCCATAATTATTTATTCTCCCTTCTTTATAAATCCAGCGCAACCAGTGTCGCCGGCATCTCATGTTTCTGATTCACCTTATCCGGGCCTGTCACCAGATCGAAGCAGGATGCGATGATCCGCCCGTTCCATACGATGGGCTCGCCGGGCTGGTCCAGGCCGCCGTCCACGCCGGTGCAGTCCGGGCTCTGGGCGATCCGCTCCACAGTGCCGTCCTTTTTCACCCTGGCGATGGCATTGGCGGAAAAATCCGCTATATAAAGGTTTCCCTCTTCGTCAAAAATCATTCCGTCGGTGCTCTGAAGCTCCTTCGGGTTCTGTGCGAATACCCTGTTTTCCTTCAGGCTCCCATCCTCATTGAAGGTCAGACGGTATACGGCGCCGTCCCCGAAATTCCCCACATACAGATTTCCTTCTTTGTCAAATACAATGCCGTCCGCGCCGTACTGGCAGTCCGGATTATGGGTGATAAAGGTTGCGAAAATATTGGGGTCCTCCAGCGTGTTGGTAATCTGCACATTTTCTTCATCCAGGCGGAAACGGTAGACGCAGCTCACAAGCTTTCCGTCTTCCCGGTGCACCGGATGCAGGTAGCTCTGCGTAACGTACATATAACCGCCGCGGATGCGGATGCCGTTGGGATGCTCCATGTGCTCGGCCACCACGGCGGATTTTAAGATATTGCCGTCATCGTCCACGGTTATCTTCAGCACCCTTCCCTTAAACAGCAGTTCTTCCCGTTCGCTCCAGCCCTGGTTGTCACACAGGTATACATTCCACTCATCATCAAAGGCGATACCCATATTGCGGGCCACCCCCGTCTCCGGATGCACCGGTACATCGAACCATTTCTTCACATTACCGTCTTTATCAATCTTTACCACGCAGCCGGAAAGGTCGTCCTGGGCATAATTAGGGCAGGACAGAACCAGGTTGCCATACCGGTCAATTGCCATACCGTCCGGCGTGCAGACATAGTCGGGCAGCACGCAGAATAATTTACTCTCTGTCATCTTAATTTTCCTTTCCTTAACAATTAGAATTTACGGTTAATCCTCATAGGAGATTACGATTTTCTTCGTATCCGGCCTTCTCTCTTCAACCAGCCGGAACGCATCCATTATGTTCTCAAACGGTATCACATGGGAGATGAAATCCATGGGATCTAACGCTCCCTGGTTGATCCACGCCATGATCTGGCTGTGAGCCTCTCCCTCTTCTTTTTTGCTGGGCCACTGGACAAATTTCAGATTCCAGTTGTAGGGGGCCGCGGCCCAGCTAAGCTCCATCCCAAGGCGCGGAGAAATCCCATAGCAGCACATGCTACCGTTGTACTTCACAAGCTTTAATCCCTGGTTGATCAGGCTGTTGATGCCTACCGCATCCACCACATAGTCGATTCCGTCCGGAAAAAGCCCTCTGACCTCCTCTTCGATGTCACACCGGGAAGTATCAAAGGCATAATCCGCTCCCAAACGCTTTGCGGCCTCCACCTTATCCGGCATGATATCCGTGGTGATCACCGTCTTCATCCCCAGAAGCTTAGCAAATCTGGTAAAGCACAGCCCCACAGGCCCTGCGCCCAGAATCAGTACATTCTCATTGGGCTGAAAGCCAAATCTGCGGATGGCGCTTAGGACCTCTCTGAAGGTGATGATCATGGACGCGCCCACCGCGTCCACCTTATCCTCCGGCCGGATGACGGTCTGGGCCAGATAGGATTCACTCCACTCGCGGGTGCCGGGTCCCATACCACTGCTGATATACGCATCCGCGTCCCCCACTACCGCGTATTCGGAATAGGCGCCCCATCCGGGAGTCAGGCCGCAGGTCTCCTGCTCCAGAAACGGAAGCAGCACCATGTCTCCCACCTTCAGATGTTTCACCCTGCTGCCGGTTTCCACCACACGGCCCACCCCTTCATGTCCCAGAATCGCCGGGTAGGTGTTAAAATTTTTAAACGATCCGTGAATCAGCTTCATATCGGTCCCGTTGCAGACGCCGCAGCTTAGCGTCTTTACTAATGCCTGGCACTCCCCATATTCCGGCACGGGGATCTCCCGTACCGAAAGCGCGCCGTTCTTATCTACAATCAGTGTTTTCAACGCAGTCCTCCTCATATTTCATGTCTCCAACCGCAGGTTGATGGCATGCGCACACTTCCGTGTGTCTCCTCTTATCCGGTCTTACGCAGGTTTCCTTCACACCTGCGCCGTCTCAACTGTTTGTGTTTAACCCACAACTATCAGTTCTTTATCGCTGTGTGTCATATTGTCAAAACCGTCTTCCGTCACCACGCCCATGTCCTCGATCCTGACGCCGAATCGGCCTTCCAGATAAATGCCCGGTTCCACAGTCATCATCATGCCTGGACGCAGAACCTCAGTACAGATTTCGCTGCACCGGGGATTTTCGTGGATCTCCAGTCCGAGACTGTGGCCGAGGCCGTGGCCGAAGCAGCCGGTATAGCCCTTGCCGTAGATATAATCCCTGGCCGTTTTATCCACCGCCTGGCCGGTAACTCCGGGCTTTATGGCGGCCAGCGCCTTAAGCTGCGCCTGTTTTACATGCTCATACACCTCGCGCTGCTCGTCCGTAACAGATCCCACCGCCACGGTTCTGGTCATATCTGAGCTATAGCCGTCTATTGTTCCTCCGAAATCCATCATGACAAAATCGCCCTTCTGCACCTGTGCGTCACCGCTGCCGCCATGGGGCAGAGAAGTCTTGATGCCGGAGGATGTGATGAAGTTCATGCCGTAGTTCTGTGAACCCAGCTTTACCATATAGGTCCCCAGCTCCATCTTAAGTTCTGATTCCATCCTGCCGGGACGGATCACGTCCAGCATGTGCAGGAACGCCTCATCGCCGATCTTTTGAGCCAGTCGGAAGCAGGAAAGTTCATAGGGATCTTTGATTTTTCTAAGTTCCTCAATCAGAGCGCCCGCGCTTTTATCTGTGCTGAAGCGCTGACCGGTGCAGATCCCTGTCAGCTCCTCATATCTCATCAGAGAAATGCGCTCCCGCTCAATCAGTACCTCCTGTACCCCTCTGCCGGACAAAAACTGTTGTATCCCCACGGTAAAATCCGGACAGAGCATGACCTCACAGCCCACACATTCTTTTCTGGCCTTTTCAATATATCTGAAATCCACCAGAAAGACCGCATCCTCCGCTGTCACGATCAAAGCACCTGCACTGGTATCCACATAGGTGAGATACCGGCGGTTCACCGCGCTTTCCACAAGAACAGCCTCCACACCTTCCCGCTTCATCACATCCTGAAGCAGGGCGATCCGATTTCTTCTCTCCATAGCATGCCTCTCCTTTTCGCACATCACTGTTTACATATCACACTGCGCACATCACATTTCGCCGCGCTGCAGCTTTTCACAGGCAGACTCCATCAGCAGATAAAACGCGTTGCCTTCCGGCGCGCATCCCGGCCGGTCAAAACGGGGGGCACCGCAGACATCCGTCACCCTGCCGAAGGCATCCACCTTGGATTCAGCCGCATGGCGCATCTTATCCGCTGCCTGCAGATATTCCCGTCCGAGCCAGCCGTCCGCAACGCCCCGATAGATCGTATAGGCGGTCATCTGACCGCAGTTCGTTTCCACAAAGGTATCCGGACGGTCCAGCACATCATGAAACAGCCCGTCTTCCCGCATGCAGCTTAAGACTCCGTCCAGGAGCTCTCTCTCCATGTCGGTCAGCCTGCGCCGCTCACCCTCCATCTCTTCCGGCAGCATGGCGATCACTCTGGCCGTCCCGGCCAGGGCCCATCCGTTGCCCACGCCCCAGAAATCCTTACGCAGAAACTCCCCTGCGCTGTCATCCCACATATGGCTCATCAGATGCTTTTCTTTATTATATAAAAGCTTAAAATAGCCCAGCACCTGCTTCACCGCCTCTTCATATTTACCGGCACAGGCAAGAAACGGAGGCAGCATATACAGGGAATCCACCCACATGGAACATGCGTTGTCCATATGATAGACGATGCCGTCCGCATTTCTGGGAGCCTTATGAAGGGCCCATTCCAGCAGTCCATCAAAAGCTTTCTTTAACTCTTCATCACCGGTGTTTCGATAAGTATACAGAATTCCCTCCCCGTTGGAACAGGGATCCGTAACCGCATGTGTGCCGCCAAAGACCGCGGTCCTGCCGTCCTCCATCCGCCGGTAAGCCGCCTCCTTTGCCATGGCCGCCACAATCCGGTCCTCTTCGCATTCCAAAAATGCCTGCATGGCCACCCCCTGCTCCCAGGGCTGCCGCTGCATACCGAGCAGCGCGATCTTCGCCAATTCCAGTTTATCCAATCCGCTCACCTCTCTTTATCCCTTTGTCACTACATAATGATATAATAAGCTTCCGACAGGTCTTTGTCAATGACATCCGCGTTATATGCATGTTTTTGTCTATATTGCTCTCTATAATCGCTTATCATTATATATGTTGCACATATAATTGTCATTGTACAAATCCGCACGCTATGTTATGATATAGATACATATAGTGACAAAATTCCTGGAGGTACCAAACGTGTTATTCGACCATCCACTAGACAAGACCGTTCCGATTCCCCTTTATTTTCAGCTGAAAGAACGGATACTTGCAGAAATCAAAAACGGCAGTTATCCGCCCGGGAGCATCATTCCTACGGAAGCAGAAATCTGTCAGGCCCTTGGCATCAGCAGGACTACCATCCGCCAGGCTATCACAGAGCTGGTCACAGAAGGCTGGCTCTACCGGGTAAAAAGCAAGGGGACATTTGTCTCCGCGCCCAAGATCAACCAGGACTTTATCAAAAAGCTGGAGTCTTTCAACGATCAAATCCAGCGTCTGGGCATGACGCCGCGCACGGAGGTTCTGAAACTGACGGTCACATCCGCCGACAAGCCCGCCGCGGATGCCTTAAGGCTTAAGGAAGGAGCACCGCTCATTCTGCTGCACAGACGGCGTTTTGCCGATGCGGTTCCGCTGGTGGTTCTGGAGACATATCTGCCACAGGACCGATGCGGTTACCTGCTGGACCATGATTTCACTTCCGAATCCCTCTATAAGACGCTTCAGTCCCACAGCGCCGACGATAAGATCCTCTATGTGCAGAGGACCATCGAAGCTGTCTCGGCGGGGGCGACGGACGCCCGAAGCCTACAGGTAAAACCGGGCAGCCCGCTTTTGTATTTCACATCTGTGGGATATGCAAAAAATGGGGTGCCGTTAGAATATTCAAAAGCGAAATACAGAGGAGACCGCAACAAATTCGAAGTGACCGTAGTGCCTGAATGAGCGGAACCGCTGCTTGGATCGTTGCTTTGAAAGAATAAAAAAGGAGAACTGTATATGAAATATTTGCTCGCGCATGATCTCGGCACCTCAGGCGATAAAGCCACGCTGTTTTCCACAGAAGGAAAACTGATGGGAAGTGCCGTACACTCTTATGATACACACTATTTTAACGATACCTGGGTGGAGCAGGACCCGGATGACTGGTGGAACGCGGTATGCGAAAGCACCAGAGGGCTGCTCGCCTCCTGCCACACAGATCCCGCCGATATCGCTGCCGTAAGCTTCAGCGGTCAAATGATGGGCTGCCTCTGCGTGGACAGGGAAGGCCGCCCGCTGCGCCCCTCCATCATCTGGGCGGATCAGAGAGCCAGAAAACAGGCGGCCAGGATAGAGGAGCAGATGACGCAGTGGGACTACTACCGGATCTCCGGCCATCCCAACACAGCTTCCTACGGCATACAGAAACTGATGTGGGTGAAGGAAAACGAACCGGAAATCTATGAACGCACTTATAAGGTATTAAATGCGAAGGACTACATCATCTACCGTCTGACCGGCAATTTCTATACGGAATATTCCGACGGCAACAGCAACGGCTGCTTCGACCTGCAGAGGCTTGCCTGGTCGGAAGAGATCATTGCCTGTGCCGGAGTGGACTATGACAAGCTGCCAAAACTCGTGCCCTCCACCTTCGTGGCCGGCGGCGTCACAAAAGACGCGGCGGCTAAAACCGGACTGTCAGCAGGTACCCCTGTGGTGATGGGGGGAGGCGACGGGGTTGCGGCCAGCGTGGGAGCCGGTTCTGTAAGCCCCGGCAAAACCTACTGCTGCCTGGGTACTTCCGCCTGGGTTATGACCTGCTCCGATCAGCCGGTCTTTGATGAGCAGATGCGGACCGTTACCTGGGCCCATATCGTACCCGGCATGTATGCGCCCAACGGCACCATGCAGTACGCGGGCGGTTCATACAGCTGGCTGAAAAATACGGTCTGCCGGATGGAATGCTATGACGCAAGGCTGGACGGCACTTCCCCCTATGACCACATGAACCGGGAGATTGCCAAGAGCGCGCCGGGGGCGGGCGGGGTGATCTTTCTCCCCTATCTGCTGGGAGAGCGGGCGCCCCGCTGGAATCCGGACGCGAGAGGGACATTTTTCGGCATCCGCGCAGAAACTGCCAGAGAGGATCTCCTGCGAAGCGTCATGGAAGGCATCACCATGAATCTGGATATCATTCTGAAAATACTGCAGAAGACCGCTCCCATCGATGAAATCCTGGTGCTGGGCGGCGGTGCCAGAGGCGCTGTCTGGCAGCAGATCCTGGCGGATATCTTCGGCACCAGAGTCCTGGTTCCTTCCGTGCTGGAAGAGGCCTGTTCCATGGGCGCGGCTGTCACCGCGGGCGTGGGCGCCGGGCTCTATAAAGATTTCAGCGCCATCGACCGGTTCCTGGACATAAACTGCGTGCGGGAGCCCAACGCCGCCAATGCGGAATGCTACCGGAAGAATAAGGAAATCTTTGACGAGCTGTACTATGCTCTGCTGCCGGTATTTAAGAAATGCCAGAAGGTGTGATAAATTTAAAGCGCACCACGCAAAAAGCCAGGCGACATCAATCACCTGGCTTTTTTACTTCACTGGACGCCATCCAAATGCCTCGCAGTTAAGCGAAATTCTATGGCACCGTCCGCACAGGGAAAATCAATCTCCCAGTCTCTGTCACTGCCCCGCAGCCTATAATTGCCACCGCAGCGCGCTATTTCACACAGCGTATGCAAAACAGGCATTGTCTTCGGACAGAATCCGTCCGGGCAGGCATAGGTACACATAAACCGGTCACCCGTTTCAAATCCCATCCTGCACTGATCAAACTGCCCCTTTGTGACCGTGATTTCAAATTCCCAGTCTTCCTTTATCCATTTCTTCATGTGGTCCCCTAAAACAAATTATCCATTGTCATTACGCAGTCTTATTCCAATCCGCTCTTTCTGTCACAGCAGCGCCGGCAGCACATAAGCCCAATCCATATCGCTGGCATAATAGAATTTCGTATATCCGGGTTGGTTATAGCAGTTGTTCTGCCATGCCACCGAAGTTCTGTACTGGGTATCGTGCATCAGCGTAAACAGCTTGTGCGCCGTGATTTCCGTATTGGTAAAAATGCGGATGGCGGAGCTGTCGGTCTTGCGCAGACATATCTCCTCCCGGAAATCTCCGAACAGATCCGCTACCAGGCAGGGATTTCCTTTGGTGCTGTTGTTGGTGGTCACGCCCTCCGGATCCAGCATCACCCCATGGGTGAGGTCGGAGATCTGCCCGTTATACTCTTCATACCGGTGCCCGCTGTCAATGATTTGTGTGCTCATATCCGCGGCCCAGCGGATGGACTGGTTCGTTCCCAGGAGCGGAAGATCCAGCACCTGGCCCGTGCAGGAATACATTTTATCCACCCATACCTGCAGCCCCCTCGTGCTAGGATCCACATCTCCGACCATACAGCGGCCCAGATCCTTAAAGCCCGGCTCGCCAAAGATCACCTCACCGGTTCCCGCATCCCTAAGCGCATAGCCGTAAGGCGCCCGCGTCCCATTTTCATACACACTGAAGGTCTGCAGCCCCGGGCGGTCCGGATCGATCTTCCCGGTGTGCATGGCGTCGCCATGCCCGAATTTCGTATATGTGCCATCGGGCAGATAGCCGTACAGGCTGTAGAGCACACTTCCGTCATGGTCAATCACAGCCGCGCCGTATATGATCTCCTGGCAGCCGTCTCCGTCCACATCCGCCGTTGCCAGGCTGTGGTTTCCCTGACCGCAGAGTATGCCGTATACAGGATCTGTTCCCTTCCTGCTGTGGGGATCGTCAGTAAACGGGTTGCTCATCGGCATAAAACCGGAATCAATCTTAAAATACTCCTGGAAATGCCCCTCCGCAAACCGGTAGGCCGCGATGCAGGTTCTCGTATAATAGCCGCGGCAAGCCAGAAGATAGGGATGCTCCCCGTCCAGATAGGCCACCCCTGTGAGGAAACGGTCCACGCGGTTACAGGGCTCGATCCTTCTTGTAGCGTAATCCCCCCACATCAGTCCGTCGTCCACCCTGTCATGGGGATAGCGTACGGTCTCCAGTTCATGCCCATCTCCGGAAAACATGGTCAGATACTCGGGGCTGTCATATACAAAACCCTCAAAATTATCCAGCTGGTTTTTCGGGCTGCGGGAAGGTGCAAATTCATGGATGAAATAATCCGCAAGAGCCTCCGCATCCTTCTTAGAAAGAGGATAGGAATATTCCGGTTCTCTGTTAAAGCACTCTTCCAATGTAGCGGGCCAATGGCCTGCCCTCACCTCCGGATGCATGTGCCATGACCGGAAAAGCTTCGCCAGATGTGCGCGGTAGCCCTCTGCGCTGCAGACAAAATTGTCCTCATGGCTGATTCCCTTCTTCACATCCTCTTCAGGCAGTGTGATATATTCGGAGGACAGCACCGTACCGTCTTCACGATAATGGGTGATCCTGGTTCCCGGCGCGGTCTTTACCGCCATCTCCGCCCTGCCGTCACCGTCGAAATCATAGACCATAAACTGCGTGTAATGGCTGCCGGCACGGACATTTTTCCCCAGTTCCAGCCGCCACAAAAGCCTGCCGTTCAGCTTATAGCAGTCGATGAAGGCCGGGCCTGTATAGCCTTTATGGGAAACATCCTTCGCATTGCTCGGATCCCATTTCACATAGTATTCGTATTCTCCGTCCCCGTCCGCGTCACCCACGCTCATGTCCCCGGCGTTATACTCATAGGCTGTGCCGGCAGGAGTTATGCCTCCTTCCGGACGGCGCAGCGGGATGTCTATGTAGTTCTCCCCGGAAGTCCAGGGCTTCACCGCGTCACAGGGTTCCCCTGCATTGTCTCCGTTTACAGGCGCCACGCTATAGGAATCCTCCATGGTTCCGCCCGCATCCTCATAATTCGTGCTGTCCGTCACTCTGGCGAGCTTTCTGCCGTTTTTGTATACGATGAAATCTGTCCCGCTAAGACCGGTCTGTGTATGGCCGCTCACTTCCTCAAGCATGAGTCTCCAGCTTAAAAAAACGCCCTGCTGCGTTTTCACGGCAATCAGTCCGCGGGAGAGTTTCTCCAGCTGTTCATGAAACACTTTTTTGATCGGAGTGCGGTACGTCTGGGACAGTTCCCCTTCCACACCGTCCTTCACCGCAGATATTTTTATAAAATGGGGAACATGGGCAGACCGGTTCAGTTCATACCGCGGCTCTTTGGTTTCCCCAATAAAGGCATACCGCATCGTCGGATAATCCGCGTCCGCCCAATAGATCCGGTAGCAGTCCGCCGGCCCGCCTTCCCAGGATAAAGTTACTTTGGATTCCGTAACCTCCGTAAAGTTTACATTTGAAATCATGCTGTCTCCTCTCTTCTCATTTCCTCTTTTTCATATATGGATAAGTCCGTTACCATCATAGCACATTTTCAGCGAATGGCAATTCTATAAATGGCGGCATTATTATCAGAATTTTGATATTTCTTGACAGCACAGCCACTTTCACCTAAGATGAATGCAGAACAAGTAAAGGAGATCTGCCTGATGTATTCTGGGACTGTCACACTGAAAAAAGGGGAGGGCCGCACCCTGAAGGTCGGCGGCATGTGGGTATATGACAACGAAATTGCCGGTATCACCGGCAGCTTTCAAAACGGCGATATGGTAAATATTGTGGACTTCGACGGCTATTTTCTCGGATACGGTTTTATAAATACCCGCTCCAAGATTACGGTCCGCCTGATGTCCCGTGACCGCGGTGCGGTCATAGATGACGCTTTTCTGGAAATGCGCGTCCGAAATGCCTGGGAATACCGCAGACAGACCGTGGATACCACCAGCTGCCGCCTGGTCTTTGGGGAAGCAGATTTTCTTCCGGGGCTCGTGATCGATAAATTTTCCGACTGTCTGGTGGTGGAATCCCTGGCTCTGGGAATCGACCGCCTCAAGCTTACCGTCATAGACGCTCTGAAAAAGGTCCTGGCCGAAGACGGCATCCAAATACGCGGAGTCTATGAGCGAAGCGATGCTAAGGTCCGTCTGCAGGAGGGCATGGAAAGATATAAGGGTTTTATCGGAGATCCCTTTGATACTAAGGTGGAGATATTAGAAAACGGCGTCCGCTATCTGGTGGACATCCAGGATGGCCAGAAGACCGGATTTTTCCTGGATCAGAAATACAACCGTGCGGCCATACAGAAACTCTGTCCCGGCAAACGCGTGCTGGACTGCTTCACCCACACCGGATCCTTTGCATTAAACGCCGGGATAGCCGGCGCAGCCGAGGTGCTGGGCGTGGACGCCTCTGAACTCGGTATCGCGCAGGCCCGTGAAAATGCCGCGCTAAACCGCCTGGAGGACCGCGTGAGCTTTTGCTGCGCCGATGTGTTCGAACTGCTGCCGAAGCTGGAGCAGGACGGCGAAACCTATGATGTCGTGATTCTGGATCCCCCCGCTTTCACCAAATCGCGCAGCACAGTGAAAAATGCGGTAAAAGGCTACCGTGAAATCAATCTGCGCGGCATGAAGCTCGTGAAAAACGGCGGATTTCTTGCCACCTGCTCCTGCTCCCACTTCATGGATCCCGAGCTGTTTGCCAAAACCATCCGTGAAGCCGCAAGGAGCGCCCACCGCAGGTTAAGGCAGGTAGAATTTCGCACTCAGGCACCGGACCATCCGATCCTCTGGGCGGCGGATGAATCCTATTATCTGAAGTTTTACATCTTTCAGGTCCTTGAAGAACGCTAAAAACCCATTACCTGCCCAGCTTTTCACGGATGATGCGGTTCAGCTTTTCTTCTTCGCGGCGGTTCATGCTGTGCACACGGTAATTAATGGCGGCAAACACACATGAAAACAGCAGAACCGGCTCCAGAATGCCCGCCGCTCCCGCTTCAAACCATCCAAAGAGGAACCCAAAAAGGAGCATGGCGGCGCATTCCGCAATGTATTTGCCTGCGAGCATTCCGCGGACGCTTCGGAAACTGAAGCGTTCCACAATGAAGTCGACTGCGCAGACCAGCAGAATGCACAGGCCGACTTCCAGGCAGAACCGGCCGAAACCGGCGCCGTCCCGGCCGCGAAGCGCATTGACGGCAGACTGAAACAAAACCAGTATGGTAAAGCTGATACATGCGTTAGGAATATAATACTTTCTGATTGATTCCATAAATTTTCCTCACTTTCCATGTCACCCACCGCAGGTTGATGACCCTCGAACTTTCAGTGTGCTTCCGGTTTTCCCTGACAGCCGGCGTCTACAGCTCACCGACTCTCATCTTGAACTGCTCCAGGTAATTTCTGGTGACCATCAGCCGCTCGCCGTTTTTCATAGTCGCCTCTATCCTGTGATTCAAAAAGGAGCGCAGGCTTTCCAGCAGAGACAGATTCAGTATGCAGTTTTTACTCACCCTCACAAAAGTGCTGCTTTCCAGCTGTTTCTCCAAAAAGGCCAGGGTCTCCCCGCTCTCATATACATTTTGATCGCAGTACAGAAATGTGCGTCCATCCACGGATTCGATGTAGTAGATTTCCTCCAGCGGGACAATATGCCGCGCATCCCCCAGCATTCCTTCCAGTGAAAACGTATACTGCCGGATATATCTGATCAGCTGCTTCAGCCTCTGATCCATGACGGAACAGTTGATCACAATCTCCGTCTCTTTGTTGTCCAGGCATTCATTCACAGTCAGTTTCAACGGCTGCCTCCTATTCGTTATTTGTTTACTGTAAGCTTACATACGTATTATATAAACTGTCCGGCCGCCGCGCAACACGCTTGGGATGAAATGCCCCTTATAGCCTTTAAGATGCCCGGCAGACATGCGCCCCCGGGCGCACCATACAAAACGGCAGGATGCCGGCAGACAGTTCTGTTCTGCCGGCATCCTGCCGATTTATGATTCTTGCAGACCCTCTTTCCACATCCGGTCAAGCAGTTCCTTCACATCCAGCAGCGAATCGCATTTCGCATACAGCATGCTCTCGATTTCCGGTGTGGGTTCCGCCAGATCCGGCACCATCACCGGCAGAAAACCGCCGGCATACGCCGCCCTTATACCGTTGAAGCTGTCTTCGATCACCATGCATTCCGACGGCCTTAAGTGCAGAAACTCCGCCGCTGTCAGAAAGATTTCCGGATCCGGTTTGCACCTTGCCACCATATCTCCACAGATCATGCCGTCAAAGTAACCGCCGATCCCCAGTTCTTCCATGTACCAGTTCACCCTCGGCGTCGCTGTGGCTGTGCCCAGCATGATGCGGCAGCCATGATCCTTCAAATACGCAAGCAGCTCTTGTAGTCCTTCCTTGACCGGTATTCCTTCCTGCTTAAGCCTGGCATCAAACATCTCCCGCTGTCTTGCCCGGACCTGATCGAAGGGAAACTCTGCCCCGAAGTAGGACAGCATGGCCTGCCTGCCCTCTTCTCTGCTGGTTCCACGCAGACGGCATAGGATTTCCTCGCCGATGCAGTAGCCGAACTCCTCCCCCGCCTTTTCCCACAGCACCGCCGATACTCTTTCCGTATCAATCATCGTGCCGTCCATATCAAATATCACCGCTTTTACCATAGTCTTCCTCTCTATTCCGGCGTGCCGCCTTAGATGCTTTAATTTCTGGCGCCGAAAATAGCCGTGCCCACCCGCACCATGGTGGCGCCTTCTTCTATAGCGACCTCAAAATCACCGGTCATGCCCATGGAAAGCTCCTTCATCTGCACATTGGGGATACTAAGCGCCCCGATCTCATCACGCAGCCGTCGCATGGTCCGGAAAGCCTCCCGGTTTTCCTCAGGATCCTCCACAAAAGGCGCTACCGTCATAAGCCCCATGACTCTGACCGCAGGCAGTTTAGCGATCTCCTGCACCAATTCCGCCGCATTCTCCGGGGATACGCCGTCTTTGCTCTCCTCATTGCCGATATTGACCTCCACCAGCACCGGGACTTCACTCACCTGGTGCTTGTCCGCTTCCTTCTGGATCTCCTGCGCCAGACGCAGTGAATCCACCGAATGGATCATACAGACCCTGCCTATGATATATTTCACTTTATTTCTCTGCAGATGGCCGATCAGGTGCCAGTTCAGCTTCTCCGGTATCTGCTCCGTCTTATCGCACAGCTCCTGCACTTTATTCTCTCCGAAATCCACGATCCCGGTCTCCATCACCTCTCGGATCATGGATACCGGCTTAGTCTTGCTGACTGCGATTAAGGTCACATCCAATGGGCTGCGCCCCGCCCGCCTGCAGGCATTTTCCACCCGCGCTTCCACTTTCTTCAGATTTTCCTTAATCATAATACCTGTCCCCTTTCTGTCGAGTATCACTGTTATTTTTCATCTTATTTTAGCATAATTAAACTGTTTATGCTATAATGGAACATACACTTTATGAAGAAACGGAGCAAAATACATGAACGAAAAAATAACTTCCAATCCGCTTGGTACTGAGCCGGTGCAGAAACTTCTGCGGCAGTTTGCGGTTCCCAGCATTATCGCGATGCTGGTCAGCGCGCTTTATAATATCGTAGACCAGTTTTTTATCGGCAGAAGTGTGGGAGAACTGGGCAATGCGGCCACAAACATCTCCTTTCCTCTGTCCATCTCCTGCATCGCTATCGCCCTGCTGTTTGGCATCGGCGGCGCCTCAGCCTTCAATCTGACCATGGGACGGGGAGAGAAGGACGATGCCGTTTACTTCGCAGGAAACGCCTCCGTCATGCTGTTTGGCTGCGGCGTTTTGCTCTGCATTTTTACTCAGCTGTTTCTGGATCCGATGCTTATTGCTTTCGGGACACCGGATAACGTCATGGGATATGCCAGAACCTATACCAGAATCACCGCCTTTGGCTTCCCCTTTCTGATTCTCACTGCAGGCGGCGGACATCTGATCCGTGCCGACGGAAATCCGAAATTCTCGATGGTCTGCAATCTGACCGGCGCCGTTATCAACACCGTACTGGACGCGCTGTTTGTATTTGGCTTTCAATGGGGCATGGCCGGCGCAGCTGCCGCCACGATCATCGGACAGATCATTTCCGGCTTTATGACCTTCCACTATCTCTGCCATTTCCGTACAGCCGCGATTCACAGAGAGCATCTGAAAATCCGCGGCAGATATATCGGCAGGATCGCCTCCTTAGGAGCCGCGCCCTGCAGCAACCAGCTGGCCATGATGATCGTACAGATCGTCATGAATAAATCCCTGACGCATTACGGCGCGCTATCCGTATATGGCGAAGCGATTCCGCTGGCCTGCGCAGGCATCATCATCAAGGTAAATCAGGTATTCTTCTCCTTTGTCATCGGTATCTCCCAGGGCCTGCAGCCCATCGTCAGCTTTAACTATGGCGCGAGCAGATTTGCCCGGGTGAAAGAGGCTTACCGCAAGGCCATATTTTCCGGTTTTCTCATATCCCTGGCGGCCTTTTTGATGTTTCAGCTTCTGCCCAGACAGATCATATCCCTGTTCGGCAACGGTTCTGAGGAATATTTCCGATTTGCAGAAAGCTATTTCCGTATCTTTCTGCTGTTTACCTTCCTCAACTTCCTGCAGCCGATTACGTCCAATTTTTTTACGGCCATTGGAAAGCCGATGAAGGGTATCTTTCTCTCACTGACCCGGCAGATTTTGTTTCTGCTCCCGCTGATCATCATTCTGCCGCTGTTTATAGGCATTGACGGCATCCTCTACGCCGGCCCCATCGCCGACCTGACTGCAGCTCTGATTTCTGCCCTGATGATCGTAAGAGAGCTTAAGATTTCGCATTATCATACAAATTCCTGATCACAGACCACCTCATATTCTTTTGAAAATGAGTATGAGGTTTTCTATTTACGCTATCTGTGCTATTCTTATAATGCGTAAGCCGTACCGTTTCTAAACATGTGAAACAATCAAATACACGATTAGGAACGGTGCGAACATGAATATAGAAACGGTCACTTGGCGGCTGATCCCGTGCGGGCTGCCGGCGGTAATCCGCCACTGCCCGCACTGCGGCACTTCCGCCCGCTATGAATGCAGCCATGCATTCCGAATTAACGCAAACCAGAATCTGCTGGATGTCTGGCTGATTTACCTGTGTCAAGACTGCGGACATACCTGGAACATGGATATTCTAAGCAGAGTGGAGGCCCGCAGTATAAACAAAAACTTATATCAGAAATTCTGTGAAAACAGTGAAGAACTTGTAAAGGAGTATGTGTTCTCAACAGATGTCTACAGAATAAACCGTGTCGCAGCGGATTATAAAGGGATCGCTCCTGTGCTTTCAGGCCCTGATTTATGCCTGGAAACACTACAGCATCCGATAGCTGTCACGATCACCAGTGAGTTTAAGATTGAATGCCGCCTGGAAGGAATGGTAAGCCGAAAGCTCGGCATTTCCAGAGGACAGTTAAAAAGACTGTGCACACAGGGCATCATTGAAACGGGCAGAAAAGCCACTGGAAGATTTTTATATAAAGACAATTTTTCCTTTACAGTATACCCGCAGATCTGAAGCAGGAAAGGAGCATTATTATGACTACAAGATCCGTTATCCGTGCGTAGCAAAGGCTATCGCATGAAAATAAAGAGATTAGCCTTTGTGAATCCTTGCACTAAAATAATGAGGAGACGCAAAATGAGCTATATAAAGGCAGAGAAGCTTCTGCCCAAAGAATTGGTAGAACAGATACAAAAATATGCGGACGGTGTCTGCATCTATATTCCCCGCAAGGAGGAAAACCGCCGCAGCTGGGGCGACAACACCGGCTTTAAGAAAGATATCCGGCAGAGAAATGCCGAAATCTACCGCTCCTTTTTGAAAGGGAAAACCGCCGAAGATCTGGCGAAGGAATACTACCTCTCAATCAAGAGCATACACAGAGTTTTGCTGCAGGAAAAGCGGAAGCTGCCGGATTAATCGGGCAGCTTCTTTTTCATTACATAGGGCTGTGAAAAAAAGGAGTTGATCTAATTCTATTTTTCCACAGCCCCTTTCTTGTTCCTCTTTCAGACAGAACGGCCCAGCAGCAGGTTTTCGCAGGTTCCTAAGGTTCCCCGCATGATGAACTCCACAGGGAGCTCAATGTGCTGCCCTTTGCCTTTTCCTTCAATCAGCTGTATCAGTGTGTCAACACAGGTCGATGCGATCTTGGCAAAATCGCACCGCATCGTCGTCAGGCCCGGGGTCAGATACCTCGATATGGATATATCGTCAAAACCGATCACGGAAATATCTTCCGGAATCCTGTAATTTAATGATTTTAATGCGCGCATCGCCCCGATTGCCATGATATCGTTGGCGGCAAATATCCCGGTAGCTTTCGGCGTGCCCTGTCTGCTGTAGATCGAATATATCTGGCTGTATGCTTTTTCTTCACTGAAATCTCCGTCCAATATGGTGAGAGAACTGATTCGGTCCTCATACCGGCGGAGTGCATCCTGCACACCGTCCTGTCTTCTCATCGCGGGCAAACGCGGACGCTTGCAGCCCAGATAGATGATATCCCTGTGTCCGAATTCCACCAGCTTTTCTATCGCCGCAAATGCCCAGTTCTGATCATCCATATTTACCACCGAAACGTTGTCAAATTTTGTATCCATCTCCTGATTGACGAGCACCAGCGGATAACCGCGCCCGGCAAGCCTTTTTATGGCCTCGCTGCCTGTCTCATAACCGAGCAGTATCGCGCCGCGCACCAGCCTGGCGCTGAAGAACCGCTCGATCGTCTTTATATCTTTTGCGGAATTTGTCAGGGATACCAGCGTTTTATAATCGGATTTCTGCGCTTTGTCCACCACCAGATGAATCATTTCCGTAGCGAAGTGAGAGGATATTTCTCCGGCGCCGGCATTTTCTTCCGAATAAGTGGAAAAGAAGCCGAGAATCTGTTCTTCCTTCCCCACAAGGCTGCGCGCCTGACTGTTCGGCTCAAAATTATACATTTCAATATACTTGCGGATTTTTTCCTCCATTTTCGGAGATACTCCGCCCGCACCGTTAATCACCTTTGACAGTGTAACTCTTGAAACGCCTATAATCTCGGCCAATTCCTTTGTTGTCATACAATAATACCCCTTTCTTCCTCCGATTATATTTCCAATCGCGGCTTACTTTCCTACTATTATAACAGGTGTAAATTTTCCAGTCCAGCCCAGTTTTCTTCAGATTCCCTGGCTTTCCATGGTTCTGCCATCACAGCCTCCGCCGTATGGCGGAATTCTCCGCTATTTTCCATCTTCTCAACAGCCACACGCCACACGTTGTGCTGTCCTTTTGAGATTACTTCAAAATATTTAAGCGGACCCTCTTTGGTTATCGCAATGCCGTTTTGTGCATACAAGCAAACACAGATATCCTGCTTGCGCATAAACAGCCATTCCCCGCACTGCACCCATTCATCAAACTGTGCAAGCGGGCAGTAGGCATGGGTATACCCCACCTCCTGATCCAAGAGATCGTATATAATAACCGCACGGTTCCTGTACTGCAATACATTGGGCAGCGTGCCGTTCCCCGCAAAATAGCCAGGCCTCCCCTCCCCGAAGTAAACAGCCTCTCCGGGGTGGTTGATCCAGATCTGTGTATCGCAGTCCTTTATCATCAGCTGAAACACATGTTCCTGCAGTCCGGGCTTACCGGGACGGTAGTTTTGTGCGCTGGCCATCACGTAATCCGGCGCCTTATAACTGTACAGCCTGACTCCCGTCTCCCCCTGTATGGATGTGTTTACCGCACCCTCTTTAGGAGAACGGTACAGTGACAGGATCCGCTCACCGGGCATGTAATCTGACAAGGCCATGAGCACCGTTGAAAAACAGTGCTGGTTCAGCCAGCCCTCGCCGCTGACAATAAAGTTGAGCGCCGATGCCTCACCTGTGCGCCTGCCAATCAGATTTTTAAAATAGATGCGCCCGTAGCTGGCCGCGACAATACCGCGAAAACTGTTGACCGCAAGGATCTCAAAGGTTTTATCCAGCGCCGCTTTCGCATACCGCTTAATCTCCGGGTCGGATGCCAGTTCAAACAGCGCAGTCATGCCGATTATGTCAATCGGAATATAGACTGCAGAATTCCACTCGGTGAATCCGTGCTCCAAAAAGTTGTCGAACCACTTTTGCAGCAGTCCTTTGGCTTTTTTCACGTGCTCTTCTCCCGTCATGCCGCTGCAGGAAAACTGCCGCTCCGGAAACATCTCCCCGGCCAAAAGCTCGCAGGCATGAAAGCAAAGGGCATGATTTTCACTGAAAAACCACATCACATCGTTTCCCGGTTCATCAAACCAGTAACGGTAATTTAAAATGGTTTCACGAAGCTTCTCCTTTATCCTGCCCGGCACCTTGCCGCTGCGCAGCGCGTAGAAAAATGCGGGCAGCCTGAAATCACTGCAGTCAAACCGGCTGTCAGCCCGTATAATTTCTTCTTCCATGATCCGGCCCGCCTGCTCTGTATCCGTCCCTGTTTCATACATGGCAAGGGCCTTCTGGAAATTCGACACCCCGTATCGGGCCAAAAATTCCAGGGCTTTTCTTTTTCTGCGCGCCGGATCGGCATCCCGCGCTTCTTCCATAATGCTCTCATCATAGTATTCGAACTGCAGCGTCCGGCTGACCGTAAGGCCGCAGACATCCACAGACAGCGTAACGGACACCATGCCGGCCTTCCGGTCAATGAGTCCGCCCGCCTGTATGCCGGTCTGTTCCGGCAGCAGCCGTATATGCATGCTTTGCGCAGGCAGCGGGATATGCGCATCCACAAATTGCAGTCTGACGTTTAAGTCTGTCGGCACGGAACACGGATGCCGGAAACGAACGCGTATATCCGGCGTATGATAGTTAAACCGATCCAGATATGCGCCGTCCAGCAGCGCCCGTACCTCTGTGATCCGCTCTCTGTCAATCTCTGCCGGCAGCTGCCCCTTAAGAGGGGTCCGCCCCAGATAACACAGTTTGAAATAAAACTGCGTATCCCGTTCCGCCAGTTCGTTGCATTCGATATAGATGCGGTTTTCCCCCTCCGCAAGGCTTAAGGTGAGGGGCAATGACTGCTCCTGATTTCTCTGATAACCGAATAAACTTCCCTGTAAGTTCCCGTTTACATACAGCTTCACCCCTCCGCAGGATGACAGTTTAAAAGGGTAACTACCCGGCTTGGGTGCAACGATGCAGGTGGCTGCAGCAAAATCAAGCTTTGTCGCCCGCATCCAAAAGCCGGAATACTCCACCTTCTCCCCTTCAAAGGGCATATACAGTTTCTCACAGTCCAGCCACTGCACTGCGCGCTTCTCGAATTCTCCTTCCGCTACAAACTGCATGCGGCTGGGGGAAATAATCTGACTCCATTCTCCGTTTACTTTACACTGCGGTGGGTACGGAGCAGGAATGCCCTCATACAGGATCTCTCTCAAAGGGCTGATCATAAACTGCGTAATCCAAGTTCCTTCGCTGCAGGCATATTCAAAACCTTCCATGTATATCCATCCTCCATAAGAGAAAACTGCATATCACCGTATTCAAAATCCTTATAATACAGCCTGTCACCTTCAATCACAGGCGGATTGGCGGACAGGTACTCCCGAAACGCTTCAAAGCTGCCCGCTTCACGGTCGTCGGATACCTTAATAAACCAGCTGCCGTTTACGCCGTCCGAGATGAACTCAATTCCCTTCAGCGCCTGCCGGTCGCTTAAGCGCAGCCCGTTTTCAGCATAAATCGCTGCAAAAGCCGTCTTGCGCCGGATAAACAGCCACTTTTCCTGCAGCAGAACTTCGTCACAAACACTCCTGTCACAGATTGCGTGGACATAATTTACCTCTGTCCGCTGCAGCAGCTCATCCGGAAAGTTATAGCTCATAACCGCCGTATTATACTGCTGTTCCACCAGCGGCGTAAGGCCGTTACCGTTAAAGTACCCCGGTCTGCGCAGGCCGAAGATCTTGCCCTCTCCGGGATGGTTGATCCAGATGCGGGTCTGTGCATCCGCCAGAAAGATGTTGAGCAGATGCTCCTGGGATCCGAAATATCCTGTGCGGGGCGCCACACAGCTGCCCAGCATATAGTCCTTTTTCTTGCACAGCACCGTCGGCACGCGGAAGGTTCCCTGCTTATCCTTTAACAGCAGCTTCCTGTCCTCTTCCCATCTGGCAATGGCCTCAAGCCGGGCCGGCGGACGGTAATCCGACATGGCGACATACATCGCCGGACTCACATTTGCGTTCAGATAGCCGCATCCCCAGGCGAGCCAGATATCACTGTCACATGACATCGTATGGTTGGCCAGCAGATCCTTGGAATAGGTCCGCCCGTTTGAGGTGCCAAGCACCCCGTCAAAACTGTTCCCGGCATACAGTTCATAGGTATAATCCATAGCCTTTTGCGCCATCCTGCGTATCTCTTCATTTTCGGTTAATTCATATAAAGTGATATAGCTTCTCATATCAACCGCAATATAGCTGGCCGAATACCATTCGTTATACCCATACTCAAACAGCTTTTCAAACCACTCTGCAATCCTTTTTCCTGCCTTTTCGACGTGTTCTTTCCCTGTCAGACCGCTGTTTGAAAAAACTCTGTCCGGATACAGTTCCCCCGCCAGCAGTTCATCCGTATGAAATGCCAGGGCATGGTTCTCACTGAAAAACCACATTGCATCATTTCCGGGTTCATCGAACCAATATCGGAAGCCGAGCACAGTTTTCTCCAGCTGTGCTGCAAATTCCTCCGGAATCCGATCGCGGTACCGTTTTAAAATCCATGCTACTTTAAACATGACAAAATCGGCACAATCCCCCCGGTGCTCTGCCAGATACAACTCGTTTTTCATCGCAGCCTCACAGGCCGCATATCCTTCCCTTCCCGTTGCGAGGCATGCGATGTAGCGGTCCATGCCCGGCCCCGAATGTTCCACCGCAAATTTCAATACTTCTCCGGCACGTTCTTCATACGCAGCAGGCGCTGCGGTGATCATCTTCTCCGGATACACCTCCGCCCACAGCCTGGCCCCCACCTCTAACTGTCCAACCTGTGTATGGATATAAAACTCATGATATCCTATAGGAAGTTCCGACACATCCCCCCATACGATCATAGAGTCCCCCTCATGCATCATCCGTTGTTTATGTATACCGCATACGTCAATATCCAAACACATTTCTTCCGTAAAGGACCGGTCGGAGCAAAATTCAACCGCACCGCTTTGATAGCTTAATTTCTCCATATACAGGGAATTAAGCACACCGTTTACCCTGCACAGTTTATTCGCATCCACCGATACGGGCAGACTTACAGTCAGTCTTTCTCCCAGATTTTTTAATCCAAATTTAAACTGTATATTTCTTTCTCCGTAATCATTGCAGCCAACTACAAGTTCGTTACTGCCTTTACAAAAGTATAAACGGATCTCCCGGTTCTGCTCGATATTGGATTCATACGGATAAAACTCAGCTTCCAGCTTACCGTTTACCCAGACCTTTACCGCGCCGCTGGCAAAGATTCGAAAGTCCCAAAAGCCGTCTTCACAAACTTCGATCTCCGCTTTCGCATAGAAAGTGATATCCGCCGGATAGGACCAGAAGGAAGAGCAGTCCACCCGGTTTGTGTCAAACGGATAATACAGCTGATCCATCACAATTTCCGCCGGATAACCGGCCTTCCGGAAAATCCCCCTCTCAAGGAACTCCTGCTTGGCGGGGGATACCCGCTCTTTTCCGTCCTTATCCTTAACACTGACTCCCGGACGGTATTCGGGAAAAACAGTGGGCTTAGGCTCCGCGTGAAACGGCACTTCCATAACATCGCTTATGAGCCATTTTGAAATAAACTCCTGTGTATTCACAGTATACTTAAATTGAGATTCACACATGGTATTCTCCTTTCCGAGCCCCTACAGAAGTGCAAGCGGCACGAGGGAATTTGTAGATGTAACCAGTTGCATAGTTCTTGTCTCCAATTGTTTTTATACGTGTTAAAATCAGCATTTTATATAAGGCTTTTGCATATACAAAAGCCTTATACTCAAATATTTACAGCTGCTTTTTAACACCTGTTAATTCTTATTTGCATTATAATCGATTGTTCTGATTTTTGCAATACTAATTAGTGCAAAATTTAAACCTCTGCTATCCCGCCGGCATATCCCGCATACTCATTCAGGAAATCCTCTGCCGACTTATTCATGTACACTCCTACCAGATTGTCTCTGAAACTGAAAAACATATTCAGAATTCCGAAATACCGGTCGATCACCTGCACCTTGATATACAGCTTATGGGGCTCCACCCAGGCTCCTGATGCCGCGCATCTGTAGAAATTGCCCGGCGCGCAGACAGACCCCACCCCGTCAGAATACCCCTCCTGCGGAAACGGTCCGTATACATTGCGGCATATTCCAAAACGCAGCTCCTTGTCGCCCTGCCCGTTGGTATATTTCAGACAGCCTTCCTCCCCATGAAAGGACAGCTGCAACCTGGTAATGCCCATGGGGTTATCATCCATCCGGTATGTGACATTGTCCACCCGGCTCATCCAGTCCGACTGCCGGCTGCCTGAAGCGGCCTGCAGCGTGAGACCGCCGCAGTACGAGCAAAGGCGCCCGTATGCCTCTTCTCCGCCTTCTATCGCTTCATCCTCTGCCGTATTTACGATCAGATCGAAGAAGCTGTCAATGATGATCTTTTTAGCGGATTCTTTTCCCTGATTGTCTCCGTTATATACCATGATCAGATCCTTATCCGGAATGCCCAGGGCGAACTGACATCCCATGCCGTTAAACAGCCATGCGTTTTCACCGGCTCTCCAGATCTGATACCCATAGCCCTTCGTGTCAAATTCATCTTCATCCCAGAAATTATTGTCAACCTGCTTTGCTGTGGCTTCACTGATATATCTTTCATTCAATATCTGCTCGCCGTTCCACCTGCCCTTATTCATGACAAACCTCGCGATCTTCAGCAAATCCGCCGGTTTGCAGAGCACGCCGGAATCTCCCCAGGAATGGCCTCCCGGGCACTTCAGGCAGTACGCCTCTTTGGATACCCCGATTTTATCAAAAAGCTTTACGCGCAGGTATTCCATAAACGGCATGCCGCTGATTCGTTCCACCAGGGCACACAGGATAAAGGAACCGGTGCTGTCATACTGAAAGACAGTTCCGGACGGCCGGGACTGCTTTGTATCGTTTTCAAAATAGAACCTGACCCTGTCCGAAGTTCTCGCCGTAAACCAGTTGCGCTCCAGCTTGGCCGTACACATCATCAGCATATGGCGTATGGTCTGGTTTCTCATATTGGCGTCCTGCTGTTTTTTCAGTTCCTCTTCAAAATATTTGGAAATCGGGTCATCCAGTGACAGCTTTTTGTCCTGTTCAAGAAAACCGACCGCGAGAGAGACAAAGCTCTTGCTGACCGAATACATCCGGTGCAGAAAATCGCTGTGAAACGGCTCCCAGTATGCTTCAAACACAACAGAATCCCCCCTGGCCAGTATCAGGTCATGGGTGGACAGTCTGTTTTTCTCAAGTACTACAATATACTCCTGTATCTTCTTAGATGAAATGCCTTTCTTCTCCGGTGCCGTATAATCCATGGTATTTGCCCTCCCGCAATATCTTCCGCCCGTACGGGCGTTTCCATCATAAAGTTTTTAACACACATTCAAGCGCATAATCCTTGGCGTCCTGCACGGTAACGCCCTCAATCGTATCCATACTGCTTAAGTATACCGCAAACTGGACGATCTGGGAAGACAGGCTGGCGCTGGCATAGTAGCGGTTTGCGGAGGCGTCGATCAGCCCCTCCTTTATACCCGAGTTTATCATCTCATTTACAATGCCTTCCATCAGCTCCCTGCCGTCATTGTCCAGGCCATTCTGGCACTCCGCCTTTAAAGCTGCTTTGATCTCAAAAGACTGCGTACCGATCTTAATCAGCTGCATGAAGGATTTGTTGGCGCTGAAATTGAGTTCCAGCCAGTTCAATATCACCATGACTTTTTCCCGGAAAGAGGAGACCTGGCAGATCCGGTCCCGTATCTCCCCGGCTTTTATCCTGAAATCATAGATCAGCGCTCTGACGATAATCTCTTCTTTGCTTTTAAAATATTCATAGGCAGTGCCCTTTCCGATTCCGGCCTTTTCCGTGATCTGGGACACCGTCAGCGAATTGATATCGCAGCCCTCATCCACTAGAGTGCAGACCGCGCGATACAGAGCCAGAACCTTCGCAGACAGTTCCTTTTTCATCAAACCTCATCCTCCCCCGCTTCTTCCTTTGTTTCCAGTTCCGCCGTTTCCTGCTCCTTACCCTTCTTCTCCCTGTTGAACACATCATAGATACAGGGTACCACAAACAGCGTCAGCAGCGTTCCGTACACCAGCCCTCCGATCGTAACAATGGCCATCGGCTGCACCATGTCGCTTCCCATGCCCATTCCCATAGCCATGGTGGACAGCCCCAGCACTGTGGTCAGCGCGGTCATGATAATCGGGCGCAGACGGGTCCGCCCCGCCTCCACAATGGCTTCCTTCTTCGCCATGCCGTCCCGGCGCAGCTGGTTGATGTAGTCCACCAGCACGATGCCGTTGTTCACGATGATGCCGGACAGCATGACAAAGCCGATCATAGCGATCACACTGATTTCATTTCCAGTAAAATAGAGTCCGAACAGTCCTCCCGTAAATGCCAGCGGTATCGTGAACATGATGATAAACGGTGAAAGCAGGGACTGGAACTGCGCCACCATGATCAGATACATGAATACAATGGCCAGCGCCAGCATCTTAAACAGCTCGACCATCGCCTCATTGATGCTCTCATCCTCACCTGCCATTTTGGCCGTATAGCCTTCCGGCATGTTATATCCGTCCAGCGCTTTCTGTACATCCGCCGCCACCAAGCCGATATTGTGATTCCTGTCGATGGACGCAGACACGGTGATATAACGGCTCTGAGCGTTCCTGCGGATGGACGCCATGCTCTGCGCATCCGTGAAATCCGCCACATCAGAGAGCTTTACCTCTTCCTTCCCGCCGTTTCTGTCGGTGACCGTAAGGACCATATCGCGGATATCCTGTCTGGTCTTCTCCTCTGCCTCCCCATCGTGCACCACCACGTCATAATCCGTCACATCGTTGGATATGGTGGTCGCGGTGGAGGATTTGGCCAGCTCTGCCGCAATGGCCTGATACACCTGCGCCACGGTCAGATTATGCTCGCTGGCTCTGTCCTTATTGACGATCACGCGCAGTTCCTCAGTGGTCTCATCTATGCCGTCGCTCACCTCCGCGGTTCCTTCCACACCGCGCACCAGCTCCGCCACATCCTCTGCGATCTGCTGCAGTTTATCCAGATCCCGCCCTTTAATCTGTATGGATATGCCGCTGCCGCCCAGCGCGCTCATATCCATGCTGGAAGTGCTGACGGAAAGCTCACAGTTTAAATCCGCAGTCTTCTCTTCGATCGCATCTGCCAGTTCATCGTTGGTCAGTTCTTTATCTTCCTTTAAAATCAGATACATGGTAACCGAATCAGCGCCGGAGGAGCTGCCGCCTCCGCCGCCCATGATGCCGCTCATCATGGATCCTCCGGCCATCGCGCCCACGGTCTCCACATCGGGAATCGTTGTCAGGCGTTCAATCACCTGGTCGGACATGGCCGCCAGATCTGCAAGAGGCGTATGATCCTCCATGCTCATCGTGATGCTGACCTGGGTGCTCTCCATTTCAGGCATCATGGAAGTCCCTCTGGATACCGCACACACGCCGCTCACCGCAAGCAGCACCACAGAGCCAATCAGAACCAGAGGTTTCAGCTTCAGCGAGCCCTTAAGCAGCAGCGCATATCCGTTCTGTATCCTGTCGAAGATCCCGTGCTTCTTTTCCACCGACCGGCCCAGCATTCCCGCAGACATCATCGGCACCAGGGTCAGGGCGATCACGAGACTTGCCAGCAGAGAATAGGCGATGGTCAGTCCCATATCCACAAAGAGCTGCCTCGTGATACCTGTGGTGAATACGATCGGCGCAAAAACGGATACGGTAGTGAGGGTGGATGCCATAATCGCTCCGCCCACCTGGGTCGCTCCTTCTATGGCCGCTTTCTTTGCGGGAACGCCCTGATTCCGCAGCCGGTAAACATTCTCTATCACGACGATGGAGTTATCCACCAGCATACCCACTCCTAAGGCCAGTCCGGACAGGGAGATAATATTCAGCGTAACACCGCTGAAATACATCAGCACCACAGCTGTCAGAAGGCTGATCGGGATGGAGCAGGCAATGATCAGCGTGGGCTTTAAATCTCTAAGGAATAGCAGCAGGATCAGCACGGCCAAAAGGCCGCCGAAGGCCATATTCTCAAGCACGGAGTTGACCACCATATCGATATAGATACCCTGATCCATCAGCACCGTAAAATGAAGGGTTTCATCCTCCGCCATCAGCTTTTCAAATTTATCCTTCAGCTTATTGGACACATCGCCGGTGGAATATCCGGTCTGCTTCTGCATGGTCATGATAATGCCCGGATTGCCGTTGATCTTGGCATAGACCTCATCCGAATTATCCGTGGTGAACACATCGGCCACATCCGAAAGCCTGATCGGCTCCACGTCCTCGATACCCATGCCGGCAGGATCGAACAGAACCAGGTTTTTCAACTGGTCCTCTTCCTCTATCTTATCTCCGACCCTCACCATATAGTCCACGCCGTCCTCTGTCACATAGCCGGCGGGCATGGAAAAGTTCTGGGCGGTCAGGATGTTCTTGATCATGGATGCGGTGATCACATCGCTCATATCCGCGCTGTCATATGCGGTTTCTTTGGTTTTCTCAAATTCCTCCTCGGCCGCATCCAGCTGCGTCTTACCCGCTTCAATCTGTGATTTGGCGGCGTTTAACTGCGCTTCGGAGACGCTCATCTGAAGGGAGGCCAGAGCCTGGTTTTTGCTAAGCTCCACCATAGCCTCATTCACCGTCAGTTTACCTTCCGCGATCTTTGCTTTGGCTTCTTCCAGCGCCGCTTTGCCGCCGGTGATCGCAGTCTGCATCTCGCCGATCTGCTGTGTCATGGAGGAAAGCTCGGCCTTCCCCTTATCCAGCGCCTCTCTGGCGGCTGTCAGCGCCTGGGACTCTATGGAAAGCAGCTGTTCTGCCTCTTCCAGGTTTTTCACGCCGGGCTGCAGGTTTTCATACAGAAGACGCATCTGTTCCATCTGCGCCTTCTGCGCCTTAAGTGCGTCGATCTGTTCCTCGCCAGCGCCTGCTGCTTCCAGCTCCGCGATCTGCGCTTCCAGCGCTTTGATGCCGGTGTCCAGGGTCGAAAGCTGCGCCTCAATCTCCGCGGATGTCGGAATAGAAGTAATGCCGAGCGGTTTTAACATCTCCAGTATCTGCTTCCTGCCGTTTTCAATGGCGGCTGTCTGTTCCGCCACCTTTTTCTCCTCATCGGCTACCTGTCCCTGGAGTCTGTCCACCTCTTCCTCCAGCTTTTTTAAAGCTTCCTTGAGCATGGACAGCGTGTTCTCCTTATCGGAAATCAGCGCTTCCTGGATCGCCAGCTGGTTTTCACCGCTTATGATCTCCTGCTGCGCCTGCTCCAGCTTGAGCTGTCCTTCCGCAATCTGATCAAATGCCTGCTGTTTGCCGCTCTCCAACTGCTGTTTACCGTTATCGATCTGTTTCTCACCGCTCTCCAGCTCGTCCCGGCCCTTCTCCATCTCTTCCTGGGCCTCCTGGAATTTACTGTCCAGCGACGCGCGGATCCTGTTATTAACCTCTTCAATCTTCTCCGGGCGCAGGATTACCTGAATGGTTTCTTCAATATCGCCGGTGGTGGAGACTGAAGCCACTCCCTCCAGGCTCTCCAGCTCCTGGGACAGGCTGTCCTGCACCAGACGGGTCACCTGAGCGCTGGTAAGGCCGTCGGCATCCACCGCCGCCACCATAACCGGCAGCATATCCGGGTTCAGTTTCATGATAATCGGGCTGCCCACCGAATCGTCCCAGTAAGCGCCGATCTGATCCAGGCTTTCCCTCATCTCGATGGTGACGGAATCCATATTCGTCGTTTCCGCAAACTCCAGTATAACCATGGAATAGTTTTCACTGGATACGGAACTGATATTCTGTATATTGCTGACCGTGGCCATGGCCGACTCTATGGGCTTGGTCACCGCTGTCTCCACCTCCTCGGGACTCGCCCCCACATAGGTGGTCATAACGATCGCATAAGGCAGATTCATGCTGGGCAGCAGATCTGTCGTCATGTTGGTAAAGGATACAAATCCCAGAATCAGGATCAGCACTACGGCTACAACCACCGTATATGGCTTCTTTACACTAATTTTTGATAACATGGCTTTCTCCATTCCTGATGTTTTAATATCTGTCGCTGTATTCCGTCCGACCAGTCGGTCGGAAACCTAAAGGTTATTATAGAGCAGTAATGGCAGCATAGCAAATTAAAAAAATATTAAATTTTTGTAGTAAAAGTATATCCGCATACGTTATGATAGACAGAGAGACGTCAATCAACTGCCTGTGCACGCCGCACAGGTGTTGCCATACCCGCTTACATTATAAACAGACAGCCGGATATGCGCAGAAATGAGGATGAGCATGCTGATTTTTTTAACATTGGTGGATACACAGGAAGAAAAAGACAAGTTCACCGCCCTTTATGAAAAATACCGCTATTTTATGTGGTACCTGGCCAACCAGATCCTGAATGATTATCAGCTGGCTGAGGACGCGGTCCAGGATTCTTTTCTTGTGCTGACCAAGCATCTTAATAAGGTGGACTCGGTGGACAGCCCTCAGACGAAGCGCTATCTCGCCACAATCGCTAAGAGCAGGGCCATCGATATCCTCCGTAAAAAAGGCCGGCTGGAGGATCCTTCCTCCGAAGTGCCGGAAACCGACTCGGCGGACAGCCGGCAGGCAGATCTCCTGGATGAGCTGATCGTAAAAGAAGACTACGAATATCTGCTTTCCTGCATACGCTCCCTGGATGAATCCTACCGGACCGTGCTGGAATGCAGATACCTGCATCAGATGTCCGAAAAGGAAACCGCGGTCTTTTTAAATGTGGCTCCCAAAACAGTGAATGTCAGAATCTTCCGGGCGCGAAAAAAGCTGCAGGAAATGCTGGCTCCGTCTTCCGCTATACGATTCTGACCCGCGCAACATAAGGCGCAGAAAAGAGGTAAACTTATGACACAGGCAACTTCCTCCAAGGCCGCTCAGATGCTGCAAAACGCTCTGAAAGAAAGCCTGGATGAACAGATACAGGCCATACCGGCTCCGGATTCGCTGAAAGCGCTGTATCCGTTTCGCAGGGATCTGGTCCGCGAGCGAAGCCGCAGAAAACGGCGCATTGCTTACAGGATCTTAAAAAGTGCGGCGGCCCTTATCCTGCTTTTCATCATAATAGGAGGGTTCAATTATTTCATCACCCCGTTTTTCCGCATGAAGAGCACATCGCCCGCTCAGAACAGCGGCCATGAAAACGCCGTGCAGGAAACGGCGGCCGGCGTCACCTCGGCGGCATCGGCTGCATCCGATGCGGATACAGAGATAGAAGGGATCACAGATCTGTCGGGCTTTAGTGCCGCGGATATACAGGCGGTTCCGTCACCTTCTGCCTCTCTTGAGATCACAGGCCCCCTTGGCGCTGACGGCGTTCTTCCGGTTTCCGTCACCAACCTGGCTGCGGAAACACTGTCCATGAACACCGCATTCCGCCTGGAGTCACTTGTAAACGGCGCATGGACGGAGCTTTCCCTGAAGGACCGCTATGACACGGCCGGGGAAAACGTCACGCTTTCTCCCGGCGGCACATTTCATGCCGGTGTCAGCCTTCTGCAATACGAGCTGCCGGACGATCCCGCAGGCACCTACCGCCTGACCATACCGGCCGGCAAGGAAGACACAGCGGTCGTATTCACGCTTCAACGTTCATTCACAGGATAACTATAATGGAAAGTGGAAGCACACTGAAGTGTGCGCAGGTCATCAACCTTCGGTTGGTGACATTAAAAAGCTTTATTTCTTTAGCTCTAAACTTATTATACGAGGAGGGGTAACATGAATGAAAAAAAGAAACTGAGACGCGCTGCATCCGCGCTGGCTGCGGCAGTTCTGCTCATCGCTCTGACAGTGGGCGGCTGCAGTGCCAAGAGCATGGACTCACAGGGGTTCCCCGGAGCATACACAGGTGAGAATTCCTCCTACAGGAACGAGACAGTGGCTGAAACCGCGGCCGCCTCGGAAAACATGGATTCATCCGGCACATCTCTGACAAGCGAAACTGATGTTCTGGCTTCCACACCAAAAAACCAGCGGAAACTCATCAAAAATGTGGATCTGTCTGTGGAGACCAAAGAATTTGACTCATTGATTACTTCCCTGTCCGCCAAAATTGAGGAGCTGGGCGGGTACGTAGAGAATTCCGACATTTCCGGCAGCAGCTATCAGTATCAGAACACCCGGTACGGCTATATGACCGCCCGTATCCCCCAGGACCGGCTGGACGAATTTGTAACCTGTGTCTCCTCTCTCGGCAATGTCACCAGGCGCCATGACTCGGTGCAGGATGTAACCTTGCAGTATGTGGATACGGAAAGCAAGATCAAATCCCTGAAGGCCGAGCAGGAATCCCTCATAACGATGCTGGAGAAGGCTGAGAACCTGGAAGACATCATCAAAATCCAGTCACGGCTGACCGAAGTGCGCTACCAGTTGGAGTCCAACGAATCCCAGCTGCGCACCTATGACAATCTGGTGACCTACAGCACCGTCACCATGGACATCACCGAAGTAAAGCAGATCACCGAGCCCGCCCCCACCGGCACTTTCGATGAAATACGCCAGCGGTTGGAAGGCAACCTGGCCGATATCGCCGGCGGTTTCCTGGATTTCTTCATCTGGCTCGTCAGCAGCCTGCCCTATCTCCTGATCTGGGCCGCAGTGATCCTCGGTATCGTACTGCTGGTCCGCAGGCTCTGGAAGAAGCATACGCCTAAGAAAAAGGGCCCGAATCCGCCCGCTGCTGAAAATAAGCAGGATACTTTGCAGGAGTAAATTCTTTATAACACTTCATGGTCAGACTAAGAACACCGGGTGCACCAAAAAACCGAAACTTACCTAACAAGTTTCGGTTTTTATGCTCTCTTTTCAATTATATTTTCTCAAACTCCGCTCACAATATACCCACAGCGCAATATGGGGCATCACTTCAAAAATCCGTTGACAATCTGCTCTTCCGCTTCCGCCTCCGTCAGCCCCAGCGTCATGAGTTTTACGATCTGCTCGCCGGCAATCTTGCCGATGGCAGCCTCATGTATCAGGGCCGCATCCGGATGATTGGCGCTGATCTTGGGCACCGCGCTGATTCTGGCATCCCCCATGATGATCGCATCGCACTCCGTATGCCCGCTGCATCTGGCATTTCCGTTGATCTCGGAGATAAACAGCTGATCGGAGCTGTCCTTGGCCACCGATCTGGAAATGATGTTCGCGCCGGCATCCTCACCGTTTAAATCCACAGAAAACTCGCTGACCGCATGCTGGCTGCCGTGGGTCATAAGGCGCTCCATAACCACGATCTTTGCCCCTGCTTTAAGGGACGCCTTAGTAAGGCGCTCCGTGGAATCCACGCCTTTGATCTGCACGGTATCCATCTCCATATAGCCACCTTCATCGATCTCTACAATGGTCTGGGGATTCATGATCCTCTCGCCTTTTCCGTCACCGCTGCCATAATGCTTCTCCACATATTTGATCCTGGCGTTCTTACCGATAAAGAAGCGGTGTATCCCGTCATGCCTGGACATGGCGTCGCCGCCGTTATGGATCCCGCAGCCGGCGATGATCGTCACATCCGCGTTTTCGCCTATATAAAAATCGTTATACACCATCTCCGTCAGCCCCGACTGGCTTAAGACCACCGGGATATGCACGCTCTCGTTTCTGGTGCCCGGCTTGATGCGGATGTCGATTCCGGTCCCGTCCTCCTTGGATATGATATCGATATTGGCGGTGGTATTTCTCTCCACGCTCTTTCCGTTCGCACGTATATTATAGGCACCCGCCGGGACTTCATGCAGCCCGGCCACAGCCTCCAGCAATTGCATCTGTATCGCGTCCATCTGTTCCTCCATTTCCGCGCACTGCCGTGCACCTGTCCTCTTTATTACCGCCGCAGCCGCCTGCCGTTTTTATGCAGCTTTTTCATCTCACTGATAGAACTTGCAGTTCTCGCCTTCTGGCTGATTTAAAAGCTCCGGCAGTATCTTTGCTCCGGATCCGTGCCCTGCAATCCGGCCGGCCGCTATCACCACGATCTCGTCGGCAATCTTCAGGATTCTCTCCTGATGGGAGATGATCATGATGGAACCGTGGATCTCCTCGTGCAGCTTCTCAAAAACCTTGATCAGATTCTGGAAGCTCCACAGATCGATTCCTGCCTCCGGCTCATCAAACACAGAGAGCTTCGTCCCCCTGGCGATGATTGTTGCGATTTCGATGCGCTTTAACTCCCCACCGGACAGGCTGGCGTTAACCTCCCGGTTAATGTAGTCCCTGGCACACAGCCCGACTTCCGACAGATACTCGCAGGCGCCCATGACGGATATCCGCCTGCCTGCCGCCAGACGAAGCAGATCCAGCACCGTCACGCCCTTAAAGCGCACCGGCTGCTGAAAGGCATAGCTGATGCCGAGCTTTGCCCGCTGTGTGATTCCAAGATCCGTGATGTCCTCCCCGTCCAGCAGTATGCGGCCGGAAGTGGGTTTTTCGATCCCCGCAATGACCTTGGCCAGCGTGGATTTTCCGCCTCCGTTGGGGCCGGTAATCGCGATAAATTTATTGTCATCCAGTTTCAGGCTGATATCCTTCAATATGCCCTTGGTATCCTTTTCCGCTTCCACTTCAAAGGAAATATTTTTCAATTCCAGCATCATTCTTCCTCCATGATCAGTATCTCCGGCCGTGGGCCGGTCTTCCTATAGCAGGCCCGCAAACAGCGGCGCCACCACAACAGTAATCACTCCTGCCACCACAACGGCCAGACTGGACATGGCCCCCTGAACCTCTCCAAAGGTAAGGGCGGTGGATGTGCCGATGGCATGAGCGGAATTACCGCAGGCCAGACCCACAGCCACAGGATTGGTAATTTTAAAAATACGGCAGACAAATCTGGCGACAATGGCGCCGAACAGGCCCGTGATCATCACCGCAAGGATCGTAATGCTCTGGCTGCCTTCCAGTTCTCCTGTAATGCCTATGGCGATGGCGGTGGTTACGGATTTGGACTGCAGGGAATGATACAGCTCCGTTTCCAGGCCGAAGCACCAGCACATTGCGAAGATGGACAGCGCGCAGGCCAGGCAGCCGCACAGGATGCTGACAATCAGCGCGAATGCATTGTCCTTGAGCACCTGAATCTGCTTATACATCGGAATCGCCAGGCAGACCGTGGCAGGCGTCAGCAGATAGGTGATGTATTTGGCGCTGCTGTTATATACTTCATAATCAATATGAAGCACGGACAGGATCACCACGATCATGACCACAGTCCAAAGCAGCGGATTAAAAATCGCATAGGGCAGTTTCTTCTGCACCAGGGAACAAAACCAGTATACAAGGATGCTTAGGAAAAAGCCGAAATAGGTCGACTGCGCCAGAAACTCATTCATAATCCGCCTCGCTTTCCCGCGTCTTAGCGGCACTCTGTTTTGTTTCTGACGGCCTGTCCTTTTTTCGCTCCATCAAAAACTGGGCCATCTTTCCGGTAACCACCATAACCACCAGGGTGCTCACCACCGCAATCACAAAAATCTGAACCAGGCTTCCCAGCACGTCCTTTAAAACGGTCATCATGCTGGCGCTGACGGCGATAAAGCAGATGGGCATAATGCTAAGCAGCCATCCTCCCACATCCTCCACCTGATCCAGACGGATTATTTTTGTCAGCAGACAAAAAAACAGAATCAGCAGCCCGTAGACACTGCCCGGAACCGGCAGCGGCAGCAGTTGATTCAAGAGTTCCCCTAAAAAGGAGATGCCTGCAATAATCATAAACTGATATACATATTTCATAAGAACCTCCGGGCACACCGCGCCTTTCTCCATAATGCGGCACGATTCCCCACAAGCTTTTATTATAAAACCTTTGTTATATTCTGGCAAGTTCTTTTCCCGATCCACACGGATATCGTAACAGTTCAGACGGCTCATCTTCTTGACCGAAGAAACCGGTCAAGAAGCATCGGATGTCCATCCGATGTGAAAAATAGTGCAAAAACAGTCTTATGAGCAAGCTCAACGCCTGCTTTTGCACTATTTTTCCCGCCGTCTGAACTGTTGCGTAATATCATCTTTATGCATATTATAATAGAAAATGGAAATCCTATGCAAGAGGTGATATTGTATGGAATCCATATGGTTAAAAGAATATAACGCCCCGGAATTTCCATCCCTTGACAGGGATCTGGAGGCGGATGCCGCGGTAGTCGGCGGCGGGCTGGCGGGCATACTGACCGCATATTTTCTGGCTGAACACGGAAAACGCGTCGTAATCCTGGAGGGCAGACGGATCGGACTGGGCGCCACGGCTTATACGACAGCGAAAATCACCAGCCAACATGGGCTGTGTTATGCGAAACTGATCCGTAATTACGGTCAGGAAAGGGCAAGGCAATATGCCAAAGCGAATCAGAAGGCCATCAAGTCCTATCAACATATTATTGAATCCAAACATATTGACTGCGATTATCTGCCGGCCTACGCGGATGTATACAGCATTCATGGGACTGATAACGTCCGCGAAGAGGCGGAGGCAGCCCGAATATGCGGGATTGACGCCGAATTTGTCACGGATACGGAGCTTCCTTTTGCGGTGGACGGTTCGGTGCGTTTCAGCGGACAGGCGCAGTTTCATCCGCTGAAGTTTTTATCCTCCCTTGCCCGGGGACTGGAAATCTATGAACATTCCTTCGTTACGGATGTGAACAGCCACCGGCTCACGGTGAAAACGGATGAGGGGGAGTATACGGTTAAAGCCCAGGATATCGTGATCGCCACCCATTATCCGATGATCAATGCGCCGGGATTTTATTTCACCCGCATGCATCAGAGCCTTTCCTATGTGCTGGCGCTTAAATCCGTACCGGCCTTAAACGGCATGTACTTAAGCGCCGGTGAAGACGGATTTTCCTTCCGAAGCTATGGGGACACGCTGCTGATTGGCGGCTGTGGACACCGAACCGGTGCGCGCAGCGAAATAAACGGCTACGAACAGCTGAAAGAGGCCGCCAAACGTTTCTTCCCGGGTACGGAGATTGCCGCCAGGTGGTCCAACGAGGATTCCATGCCGCATGACGGACTTCCGTTTATCGGCCGCTATTCCAGAGCCACGCCCCATATCTATGTGGCGTCCGGTTTTCAGAAATGGGGGATGACTACGGCGATGATCGCGGCAATGATGCTTTCCGATGAAATATCAGATATAACCAATGAATTTGAAGGACTTTTTTCCCCCAGGCGCCTGCATATTGCAGCGGCCGCCGGCCCGTTTTTTAAGGATATGGGGATCACGCTGCAAAATCTCATCTTTAAAAAATTCATGAGAGCAGGAACCCTGGAGGAAGAAAAGAAGAAGGGCTTTGGCCCGACCTGTCCGCATCTAGGATGTACGATGACCTGGAACGAGACAGATCAGACCTGGGACTGCCCGTGCCACGGCAGCCGTTTTACCGCGGACGGCTCCATCATCAATAATCCAGCCAAAAAGGGCATGGATATCTGATGAAACATCACTCATGATACATCACTCATGAAACGGCAGAATCCAGACACCGTAAGGCTCCATGGCACATTTCCCCGAGAGCTTCCGGCCGCTTAGCAGTTCCGGCAAAGGCTCCTTGAGTGTGATGTCACAGGGCTCCTTATCATAATTGAGCAGGAACATCCGGCTGCCCCGTACGGTCAGCTCCACAGACGCCGGAAGCAGCAGCCTGCCGTATACAGGCGATTGTATTCCCAGTTTTTTCAGAAACAGTTCTGCCGTATCACAGGCAAATCCGGCGCCGAAATACCACACGCTGCCTCTGCCATGCTTCTTATAGACCAGCGCCGGCTGCCCGTCATAGTAATTATTTCGGAACACTCCGGCGGTCTTAGCGCCCGGCAGGGGTTCCAGGATGTCGTTAAACACAGGGGCGGATACCTGCTCGCCGTCCCAGATCAGATACTCTTCCTCATCCATCGGTCCCAGCAGCGTGTAGTCCTTCACACGGACACCGCACAGATCCGCCGCGGGCCCCGGCATGGCCTGCATCGGGCATCTGCCGTACATATCCTTATAGCCGCTGCGGCAGCCCAGAATCAGCTGTCCTCCCTGTTCGGCATAAGCCTTCAGTATATCCGCGCGCTTCTGGTTCAGAAGGGTTGCATGCGGGTAGACGATCAGTTCATAGCCTGCCAGATCCGCCGCATCCGCAGTATCTCTGAAATCGACAAAATCAAACGGTATATGATTGCGCTGAAGCGCGCAGAACCAGCCGTCCATGCTGGCCTGCCTAAGCGGCCCGTGCCACAGGTCAAATTCCCCGTCCCAGGTATTGTCCCAGTCGGTAAGGATGGCGACCCTGGCCCGGCAGGGATGACCTGCGATGCCGTCCGCCTTAGCGAGTTCTTCATGTATCCGTTTTAATTCCTCCAGCCTGCGGTTAGGCTGATTGGAATAGTCATTTAAACCGTGCCAGTAGATTTCCGTGCCCACGCTGCAGGTGCGCCAGCGGAAATAGCTGACCATATCCGCGCCGTGAGCGATGGCCTGCCAGGTCCAAAGGCGCATCTGGCCGGGCTTTGGCGCCGGCTGCATCATGCGGAAATTCCATCCCCCGGGCCCGGACTGCTGCTCCATGATGCCAAAAACGGGGGAAATGCTGCGCACCCTGGCCAGATTAAAGGAACTGTTGCGGTCCTTCATGCCGTTTCCTTCCCCCGGTTTATGGGACAGGTCGTAGGCAAAATTGGGGTAATTGTCATAACAGATGAAATCCACGCCGGCATCCAGCAGTTCCTGATAGTCGATATCCTGAAAGATCCCGTTGGTGGTGATGAAGCGTCCGCCCGCCGTTACTTTAAGTATCGCGGCCTGTTCTGCAAGAAAAGAGACGGCCGACCGTGATATAAAGCGTTTCTGCTCCAGCTTCAGATGGGGGTTGGCGATATCCAGCCCCTGCGGGGAACGTCTCGGAAGGAAGATATGGTTCCAGTCCGTATACGTCTGATTCCAGAACACGGTGCCAAGCTTATCATTGAGCTCATCCAGCGTTTTGTATTTTTCCTTAAGATAGCTGCGAAATGCCGCATGATCGCTCTGCGCGTAATACTCGCTGATCTCGCAGTTGATCTCATTATCCAGCTGCCAGCCGATTATACAGGGATAGCGGTTAAAATGTTCTCCCATCTTTTCCACCAGTCTGGCGCAAAGCTCTCTGTATTTTATCGATGTCAGGTTATAGTGGCGGCGCATGCCGTGACGGATCAGATGCCCGTCGCCGTCCGCGTTTAAGACCTCAGGATACTTTTCCGTCAGCCAGGCGGGCGGCGTGGCCGTGGGCGTGCAGAAAATAACCTGCATCTCCTCCTGACCTGCCAGCTCTAAAAACCTGTCCCAGAAAGAAAAATCATATACCCCTTCTTCCCTTTCCATCAGGCTCCAGGCAAATTCTGCCACCCGGATCATCTCTATGCCGCATTCCTTCATCCTTCTAAGATCGTCCTGCCAGAGGGAAGCATCCCAGTGCTCCGGATAGTAGCAGACGCCTAATTTTATTCTGTCCATTTCTATAGAGTGCTCCATAATCTCTCCTGTCTGCGCAGCATGCTGCGCCGCTTTTTTCTATATGGAGTATACCATACCGGTTCCGGCCTGTCTGCCTCCTATTACACAATTCGAACGGATTTATACCATTTGATCAGCCAGTCTGAGCAGGTACCAAATATTTCCGCTGCGCTTCGCTCCTCCTGCATTTCATATAGCTGCCCCAACTCCTCCGAACTCATCTGGCCGTACAGTTCTTTTTCATATAGTGCGCACGCTCCCTCTTCTCCGGTCAGCGAAACGCATCTGCCTGTATCCAGATACCGGCAGATCGCACACACGGCGGCAGCTCCTCGGTATTTTGGTGAGAGGATGTTCAGATCATAATATTTTCTAAGCAGCTCTTCTATATAATGCAGCTCCGTTCCATGTTCCTTTGGAACTGCCTGCGGCAGGGCCGCCGCAAGCCCTGATGACTGGCCGCTGCGATATTTCATAAGCCGGCGGCGGCATACCTCCAGATCTCTGATATTTCTCACATAATCCTCAAATGACATTCTGATATATCCTCCCGACAATATAGTGTAGTTTTCTGTTGCCGGGCAAAATTTCCGTTTACTGCTGCCTGCCGGGATACCAAAACGCATTTTATAATAGAATATGATACTGATTTATGCTAATATGAAACTGAATGAAAAAAAAGCCTGTTTTACAGAAAACTACACATTTCTGTAAACGGCCTTTTCTTATAAACCTTTAAGCAGCAACGCCTTTTCATAGATATCCGCCCGGTAACGGAAGGTGGCAAGGGGCATCCGGCATTCCTTTGCAGCTGCCGTCCCCGTAATGCTGCCGACTTTCCAACGGCGGTAGACGCTGTGGAAGTTATCCGGCAGCGGTCTCGGGGGACGCCCGAACCGGACGCCTCTGGCTTTTGCGGCCGCAATGCCTTCAGCCTGTCGCTGGCGGATATTCGCCCGCTCATTCTCCGCCACAAATGAAAGTACCTGCAGCACGATATCGCTTAAAAAAGTCCCCATGAGGTCCTTTCCTCTGCGCGTATCAAGAAGCGGCATATCTAATACCGCTATATCAATCCCCCTTTCCTTTGTAAGAACGCGCCACTGCTCCAGTATTTCTCCGTAGTTACGGCCCAGACGGTCGATGCTTTTTATATACAGCAGATCATTCTTTTTCAACCTTCTCATCATCCGGCAATATTGCGGCCGATTAAAATCCTTGCCCGACTGCCTGTCTGTAAATATATGATTTTCGGGAACAGCCAGCTCCCGTATGGCGATCAGCTGCCTGTCCTCATTCTGCTCTCTCGTGCTGACACGGATATAGCCGTAGGTATTTCCCATCATGACCCCTCCTTCGTAAGCGCCAAATGTTAGGGTACCCCAACACATCTACCCTGACACCAACATGTGA
>OGGQ01000938.1_pt1 | contig 40697 bp, 35 predicted proteins | sample 1571191 | NCBI WGS metagenome assembly OGGQ01 (sample SAMEA2582061, study PRJEB24529) | metagenome | biome: Human gut stool | place: China | collected 2011
CGGACATGACCTTGCTCCGAAGATGTGTTGTCTTGACCTTGACGATATTGCGCCGGTCCTGAAGGATGGCAGTGGCCTCACACATCAGAGCTTTCAGTTTATTCTGGAATCGAAACGCATCTTTCATATTCATGGATCATACCTCCTTATGTCACTCCCCGGCGGAACGATTTGATGGGTCAAGCATACTCCAAACTTGATCAGTTGTCATTGAACTGCTGGTTGAATATGGCGAGGTTTGCTTTTTCGTGCGTTATAGGCGGTTCCGGCTTGACCGTGTCCATTTCCGCGAAGCCGCTGGCATTCTCTGCCGTTCCTGGCTGCATGTCTACGCTGCGTAGGTTGTGGAGCCGCACCTCTCCTGTTATAATCTCGATAAAATCTTTGTACAGGAGACCAAACGCATGAACTTATATGTCACCGGCAACACCATCAAGCAGCTGCGGGAGCAGAAAAAGATGACGCAGGCAGAACTTGCAGATAAGATCGATGTCAGCAGCAAGACCGTTTCCAAGTGGGAGACCGCCAAAGGGCTGCCGGATATCTCGCTCCTTGAACCGCTTTCCGCTGCCCTGGGGGTCTCTGTCATGGAACTCATGAAGGGCGATGCTGTCATCAATCAAAACAGATCCGCCAATCTGCTTCGCTCCAAGCTGTACGTCTGCCCCATCTGCGGCAACGTGATTCACACCCTGGGGGATACGGTCATCAGCTGCTGCGGCGTGTCTCTTCCTGCTTTGGAAGCGGAAGCGCCCGATGAACACCATGAGATCCAGATCGAGCCGGTAGAGGATGAGCACTTCATCACCGTCCATCATCCCATGACAAAATCCCACTACATCTCCTTTTTGGCCTATGTGACATCCGAAAAGTTTCAGATAATCAAGCTGTACCCGGAAGGAAACGCAGAGTGCCGTTTTCGTCTCCGAGGCCGAGGATACCTGTATTGCTACTGCAATCGCCATGGATTGATGGTGAAGCAGATCCGATAACCAGGTGCGATAAACACGAAGCGCAGTCAGAGTGCATCCGCAAGGGATGCACTCTGACTTTTTATATAGAGCTCCTTTACCCCACTCTCTCGAACGGGATTACCTTGCACCGGCTCTCCTCCGGCGGGTCGGGCGGTTCCGGTTCCGGCTCTGGTTTGGCCGTAGCCGTTTCCATGAAGCCACCGATCTTCTCCGCCGCGCCCCTCTGCATCTCATTGGTGATGTGCGTATAGGTGTCGAGGGTGAATCCGGCGCTGAAGTGGCCCAACATGCTGGACAGGGTCTTTGCGTCCACGCCACTGGAGAGGGCCATGGTTGCAAACGTATGCCTGAGATCGTGGAAGCGCACGTGTTCCTCGATGCCGGCCATTTCCAGCAGCTTGCGGTTGATCCTGGACACTGCGTCCGGGCTCCAGTAGCCGCCGGTGCGGGGCGATGGGAACAGGATGGGGTTGTCCGGGTGCTGTTCGTGCTCCCGCACCAGGATGTCCACTGCCTGCTGGGACAGCGCCACCCTGCGGATGGAGTTCTTGGTTTTCGGCTCGGTCACCACCAGCTCCCCGTCGATGCGGGTGACCTGCTTGCTCACTGAGAGGATACGGTCCTTCACGTTCAGGTCATCCCACAGGAGCGCCAGCAGCTCCCCGCGCCGCAGGCCGCTGGACAGCTCCAGGAAGAACATGGGCAGGACGCCATACTTCTCCGCCTCGCGGAGATACACCCCCAGCTTCTCCGGCGGGATGATGGTCATCTCCCGGTGCTCTTTGCGCGGGATGCGGCAGTTGTCGCAGGGGTTGTAGGGGATAATCCGCTCCTTGACCGCCTGCTTGAGCGCCGAGGACAGCACCATGTGGATGCGCCGGACCGTGCTACCGGACAGGGCCGTGCTGGTCTGCGTTTCAAACCGCTGCACCCGCCCGCGGGCCTTGGAATCGTTGTACATCTGCTGGATCTGGATGGCGGTGAGCCGCTTGAGCTTGACCATCCCGATGGCCGGCACGATGTGGTTCTCGATGATATTCCTGTAGTTCTTGGCGGTGTTGGGGCGGATCACCGGCTTGCTGTAGGTCTCGAACCACAGCCTGCACCACTCCGCCACGGTGTAGTCCTCGTTGTGGTCCATCGGGATGCCCCGGTTGTCCCGGATGGCCCGGTCCAGCTTTTCCTTGCACTCGGCCCGCGTCTTGGCGGACACGCTTTTCTGGATGGCATGGCCGGTGGCGGGGTCGATCCCCAGGGTGTATCTGCCCTCCCAGCGGCCGTTGGGCTTTCTGCGAATGCTGCCCTCGCCGTTTGCTCGTTTCTTTGCCATTGGTTGTCCCTCCTTTCGGCAACACAAACAAATACCACAGAATCCCGGAAATAGCTACTAAAATATTTCCGTCTTTTGAGCCGCCTGCTCCTCGATCCACGCCATGAACTTATCCCGGGGGACGATGATGCGGCTGCCCAGGGTGATGGTGGGGAAATCCTTCCGGTGCGCCACCTCGTAGGCGTGGGCCAGGCCGATACCCAACACATCGGCCACATTCTGCACGGTCAGCATCAGAGGGAGCTCGTTGAACGAGTTATACTTGGATCGTTTCATCAGATTCCTTTCCACCCTTCCCGCGGAAGGGATTTTATTCCTTGTTTTGCGGCCCATTTTCTGCGCCGCTCACATGGCCATTTCGGGCTGCTGCTCCTCATGGTCATCCGGTTTGTGGCCCTGGGCAATCTTCTTTTCCCGCAGCTTTTTGAGCCGCTTGCGGTCGATCTGGATGCCGCCGGGGCGGGACTCGGGCAGGGAGTTGTCCTGGAACACCCGGCTCATGTGGTAGAGCAGCCGCGTTACCGCCAGCATCACATCGGGCGGGCGCTGTTCCTCCCTGTGGTCCAGAAGGTACCGGGCGTATTCGTTCCCCTGCTCCGCCGACCGGGTCAGCCATTGAACGGCGCGCTCCTCATCCCGGGGCACTTCCTTTCCCATGAGGTACAGCTTGCCCAGCAGGTACTGGGCATAGGGATTGCCTTGCTCGGCGGAACGGGTGAACCACTCCACGGCGCCCGCCGCGTCCTGTTTCGTGATCTCGCCGCGGAGCAGCTCTTTGCCCAGGCGGTACATGGCCCACCTGTTTCCGCCTTCCGCAGCGGTGCGCAGCCATTCCATGCCCCGCGCGGTGTCCCGTACCTCCAGATCGGCGGAGAGGTACAGCTTGGCGAGGGCATACTGCGCCGCCGGATGACCCTGCCGGGCGGCCTGCTCGAACCAATACTGGGCTTTTACCCCGTCGGGGATCAGCAGAGGACCGTCCCGCCAAAGCTTACCCAGCAGGTATTGGGAGTAGCAATCTCCGCCCTTCGCCAGCTTCTCCAGCTCCGATACCGCGCCGCTCCGCTCCTCCAGCGTCAGCTCTTCATTGCGGATGACCTCCCGCAGCGTCCAGTACGCATAAGGCGCATTTTGGAACTGCTCCGGCTCGTCCCGCTGGCCAATGTCCTGGTCCTCGAAGGTAATCTGGCCCAGCCGCAGCCGCTCCGCTTCCCGGATGACGGCGTTTTTGATCTGCCGGAACTCCTTTTCTCTGGAGAGCGGGAGCCGCTCCCGGGGCGTGTCGTGGTAGTAGTTGTCCACCTTTCCCTGGAGCAAGAGCCACTGGTCGTAGCACTGGCGCACGATGGGAAGCCGCTCCATCTGGTCCACGATCTCGTCCACCAGCCCCTTGAGCCGCTTGGGGAGATAGCCGTAGGACTTCTTGCCCTTGACCGTCCCCAGCTGCACCGCCAGCTCCTGCATGAGCTGCTCGGCCTCCGGGTGATCGCACAGGCCACCCTGCATCGCCTGCACAAGCTCCAGCATGGCCTGCCGGGCCTGCCGCACCAGCTCGTCCCGGGACGCCGACTTCTGCTCGTAGAGGTGAAGCATCTCGTCCCGGAAGATGTCGTTGGTCAGCCTGGACTTGATCTGGCGAATGCCCTCTTTGGAGAGGTAGGCCTGTCCGGGCTTAGCCGACCAAGCCATCATGTGGACATGCGGATGCTCGCCCTCATCGTGGAAGGCCGCGTACCAGCGGAAGTCTGCGGGCGATATTTTCATCGCCGCCGCGATCTCGTTGCGGTGGGCGCGGAGGAGATTTCTCCACGCCGCGGCGTTGTCGAAGCCCAGACGCGCCGCGTCCTCCCGCTTGAGCGAGAGGATGTGCGTCCACACATTTTCGGTGTACTGCTCCAGTTCCTCCATCGCTTTTTCCAGCGACACGCCGTCGCTGTCGCCGAACAGCCCGTGGGAACCCAAGCGTTCCGCCCGGGGCCGGGTGGCGATGTACTTCATATACTGCTCTGACCGATGGAGCGCATCCCAGTTGGATTCCAGCGCCAGAGTCATGAACGCGGAGGCCGCCGCCTTGGTGGGCTTGGCCTGGAAGCTTTCATACTCGTAGAGAGTTTTGGTGTCCGGGAAGTCCTTCACCAGCTTGGCGATGAGCTGCTCCTGCCTGCGTGTGGGTGGACGGTCATCCGGAAGAATCTCTACCCGCTCCCGGGTTGCGATGTAGCGGAGGTAACCCGCCGCGCCGCCGGTGCTTTTGATGTAGGGACTTTTCAGGATCAGTCTTGCCATTCGTCACCATCCCAGTCCGGCTCCCCGGCGGAGCGTGCGCGCTTCTCCAGCGAGATAAGTCCGTTGGTGGCTTTTACGTTCCGAACGCTCTGCGCCCGCCTGCGTTTCAGATCGTCCCGGTCTACCTCCACCGCATCTGCGATGATCCCGATGAGCAGATCCAGCTCCACCTCCCGGGTGAACTCCCGCCTGGCGATGAGATCCTCCAGCCGGCCCAGCCTGCCGTCCAGCGCGGCCAGCAGCGCCGTGGGCAGCAGGGACTGGCTGTCCTGCATCTCCAGATAGTCCACATAAAAGTTGACGGCCTTTTCCACGAACTCATTTTTGCTCCGGCAGTTGTCCGCGGCGTACCACTGCTCCAGCCTGCGGCTGGTTTCCGGTTTCATCCGCAGCGGGAGCCGCTCTTTCGTTTCGTTACCCATGAAACTCTCCTTTCTTCCAAACAGACATCGGCAAAAAGCCTGCAACACAGGGTTTTGGGGGAAAGCTGACGCCAGCGGCCTATTTTCTGCCCGTCAAAGACGCCAGCCTACGCTCCCCGAAACTGCCCGCACTGCGGGCAGACGTGACCGGCCGGGCGACGCTTGCGGCGCCAGGGTTTTATCCTGCTTTCTCCTCCGTCCCCGCTTTTTCTTCCATCCCCGGAAGCGATTCAGAAGCCAGCTCTGGAAACGCCCCCGAAAGCGGCCCAAATCCGCCCTCCAAGGCCGAGGGAGTATCCACCCCCGCACGCTCCCCCAAAGGCGCACACAGGGCGTTTTGGGGGCTTCTGCGGGCGGATTCCGCCAGATGCTCCGTCACCCTCTGACGGGCGGCATCCTCCTCCAGCTGCCGCAACTGCCGCTCATAGAACGATTCCACCGCCGCCTGGATGGGGCAGATGGTGTAGAGCAGGTTTCCATTGAGCGGCCTGCCGTCCTTGCTTCGTATCATGGTCGGCTCGGTGCGGATAAGACCTTTCTCCTCCAGACTGCGCACATACTTGCTGACCGTGTTTTCGCACATCCCCAGCGCCTTGCCGATGGTCTTGTAGCTGGGCCAGCACTGGTAGGTTTCTCTGTCCTCGATGCTCAGCAGATAGCAGTAGATGGAGATCTCCGAATGACTGAGACCGATGTGAAACACTTCGTTGGGAACCAGAAAATAGTTTTTGTTGGGATCGCGTTTGGGCCACTGCCGGAACTTCATACAGCACCTCCTGTCCTTTCTTCGTTTGCAGCACAAACATCATCCTCTATACACCGTCCTCTCATTCAGACGCGGGGATCACCTCACCGCAGAGCAGTTGTGTATTCTCGATCGGCCGTTCCTCAAAATTCATTTTGAAAATACCCCCTCACTACTTAGCCGAACCATATAGCGGGCTGACATAAAATTGACAGAAAAAGAGCGCCTGCCATTTGGCAGACGCTCTCGTCCTGATGTAAGCATATCAAGTTGTTTTGGGCCGCAGGCGACAGATCCCGTCCGCTTCATCCCGCTCTTTCAACAGCTGCGCCAGCGCAGTGAGCAGCTTCTTTTGCAGGTAGTCCACACTGCCGCGGTTCAGCTGATGAGCTTCCGCGTATTTGCGGATAGACAGACCCTCAACGAACCGCTCCTGGAAGTACGCTTGGTGATCCTGCAGCACCGTCTTCAGCGAGTTGTCCAGAAACTGTATGTCCTCTTTCAGTTTGGCAAAGTCACTTCGGGTGATGGCGGCATACCGCTTCTCGTTCATGCAGAGACGATACTTGGCCGAATCGAAACGATAGTTCTCGCAGAGGTCTTTGGCGTATGCGAGGTAGGTGGGCGCAGTTTGATAGACGCGGGAGTCGTACTCGGCATCCCGCTCCGCGCTCTTTTTGCGGATCGGCCCGCGCATACCGTCCTCGGCAAGATTAGAGATGACTGCCTCGGTGATTTTCATATTGGTGACCCGCTTGTACCTGGCCTTCCGCTCGCCGTTCACCTCCACGAACGCGCAAAAGGATTTCTTGCTCATTGTGAAGTACTGCGGAACCTCAGAAAAAGAATAGGAGCGCAGGATGACCGTCTCCTCACCAGTTTCAGCATCCTCAGCCGCCGTGACCAGATAGATCAGCTTGCCGTCATACCGTCGGTAGTACCCGGCCCGGATTTTTCTGTCTGCCATCTGGTCACCTCTTCTTTCTGAATATGCTTTTGGTTACTGTGTGCAGAGTGGTAATTGCGATTTTCGCAACGACCACACGCTCCTGATTAGCGGAATTCTTCGTTTCAAAAATTCCTCCGACCGCTCCATTTTTTCATCTTGATGTTGGCGCGCAAGCAAAACAACGAATACTTCAATCCAGACGTTACACCGCACGGTTGCCTTATGATTTCAGCTTATATATGCGGTTCCGATTGCCGCCCTCGGTAACGATCGTTTCTTCAATGATCATCTCACTGAGTATCCGTCTTGCGCGTGTGTCTTTAACACCAAGCATATTGGAAATGTCCGAGCACTTTGCAGAAGCATGATCGGTAAGATACTCAAGGATAGCAATTTTCTGAGCGGCTGTTTTCGCTCCTTTATCGCCGCTTTTTATCGCCACTTGCTTATCGCTACTTTCTTTTTTGAGTAGCGATAATGACAGGGCCGTTCTCTCCGGCTCAGAGGACTCCTCTATGATGGGTTCTGTCCATCCCTGCTCACGCCAGACGCGGAAGATGGTGGGGCTGCCGCCGCCAACACTTCTGCCGATATCGATGAGGTTGAACATCTTCACCATGGTTCCGTTTCGAGGGTCGGAGATGCCGTCGCTTTTCGCCGCGTCGATTTCAATGCGGAAACTGACGGGGTTGGACTCGGTGATGACATTCCACTTTTTGACGATGACCAGGCCCTGCCTTCCATAATAGTCGGCATTGGCCAGACAGTTTACCAAGGCTTCCCGGAGTGCCTGATGCACGGGCGTATCGTCCGCTCTTGTGCCGCCGTCCATATACTCCTGCAGCTATTTCTTTGTTAAGGCGGCGCATATTTTGTGCCGCTTGCGGCCTCTGTCCGCCTTACTGCTCTGTTTCATAAGGCCAGGTATTAATGCCGCCAAATTCGTAGATGTTGGTATAACCCAACTCGGCCAGTGTGGAGGAGGCTGTCTTGCTTCGGTTTCCACTGCGGCAGTAGACCAGTACCGTAGAGTCCTTTTCCGGGATCACCTCGGCGGCAGTTGTTTCGTCAATGGTACCCACTGGCAGCAAGACAGCGCCGGGGATGTGGCCACCGTCGTACTCGTCCTGCTCCTGGACATCCAGGATGATGACCTCTTGGGTGTCCATCATTTCTTTGGCTTCTTCCTGGGTAATCTGCTGGTAGGAGCTGTCGGCGGCATTCCCGCCGCATCCGGCCAGCAACAGCAGAAGGGAAATGAGTAGGGGTAACATTCGTTTCATTTGAGTTCCTCCAAAAGTCCGGCGGCAAAAGCCTTATGACTCTGCTCCGTGAAGTGTACGCCGTCATAGGCCAGAGGGATGTCCCACTTCCCGACATCGGTAAAACGGACGCCCAGTCACTCCGCCAGGGCCTGGCTGAGCTGGGCAAAGGTGCGGGAGTCCTCAATGAGTTGCGTGCTTGGACCCCACTCGCCCATAGCCATTGGCGGCGGTGCAATCAGCAGGATCTTGCTTCAATCCAGGGATATGCCGACGAGGAACCTCTCCAGCCGCTCGACAGTCTGCTCCGGGCTTCGGCCCTGAAGCAGATTGTTGGTTCCCAGCCCCACAATCAGCAAATCAGTGTCATCTGGGAGAGCTGGGGCAGAAACAGGAACCTCCCGGCCATTCTGTCCCATGTTGTAGACGGTCCAGCCGGTTTCCGCAGCCAGGATATCCCCCATCGATTATCCCCATCATAGCGTCCGCCGAAATAGCCACGGGAATCGTAGCCGCAGGTGTTAGAACGGAGTCAACCCAGTATTTTTCGCAGCGCATCAACAATTGCGTCAATATCATTCTCTATATTATCTTTTCCAAATGACAACCTAATGGTTCCCTTTGCCTCCGTTTCATCTAAGCCAATAGCCTTTAGCACATGAGACACCTGTGTTTCTGCACTATTACAAGCAGAGCCAGTAGAAACACAAATCCCCATCAAATCTAATCTATGCAAGAGGGCTTCACCGCTATGGCCAGGGAACGAGAGGCTCAAATTTCCAGGGATATGCACCTCGCTCCCATTTCGGGAGAATCGTATATTTGCATTTGACAACCCTACAAGCAATCTGTTTTCCAGTAAAGCTAAATGTGACGCTGTATCTTTCATTGCAGCCACATTCTTTTTTAGTGCAGTGGCCATACCAACTATCGATGCAACATTCTCCGTTCCTGCTCTCATGTGGTGTTCCTGTCCACCTCCGCTTGCGTATGGCATCAGTGGCGTCCCTTTTCGAACATACAGAAAACCTATCCCTTTTGGGCCATTAAACTTATGAGCAGAAGCGGAAAGCATATCTACACCAAGCAAATTCACATCTATTTCAATATGCCCAACTGCCTGAACAGCGTCTGTATGAAATATGGCACCACAGGAATGTGCAATAGCAGCTAAAGCAGAAATATCCTGAATAGAGCCAATCTCATTGTTTGCTGTCATGATGGAAACCAATCGAGTGTCAGAATTGATATATTCTGACAGGGTTCCGACATCCACTATGCCAGTACAATCCACAGGGAGATAGGATACAGGGTACCCCATACTTTCTATATCAGCACACGGACGCAGAATCGCATGGTGTTCAATGACTGAAGTTATGAAAGCATGTTTGGTAGAGCCTGAAAATGCGGTTCCTTTTATGGCCCAGTTGTTACTCTCTGTACCACCTGAGGTGAAAAATATTTCTTCGGGTTCAGCGCCGATGCATCGAGCAATTGTTTCTCTCGAGTTCTTTAGTGCTTTTTTCGCCGTTCTCGCAAATGAGTAGGGTTGTGAAGCATTACCATACTCTCCCAAAAGATATGGCTTCATTGCCTCAAAAGCATCCATATCCAATTGTGTTGTAGCTGCATTGTCAGCATAAATGAATCGCTTCACAATCCCACCTCACTCAAACAATTTACATCCTTCTTCTTTGAACTCCTCAATTTTCTCAAGGAGCTCCTGGACAGTACATCCCAGATACTCAGCAAGGCAATCCATACAGTAGAAATTCTCTATATCTTCACCCAAAAGTTTTTTGTTGATGCCAACGGTATTTTTGCTGAGATTCTTTTGTCCACAAATAATGCAATCAGTTCTCATATGAAATCTCCTTCAACGAGAAGGAAGGCACATCCTTACCCTTGAACTCTACATCAAGAATCCCAAGTTGCCGTTTAATGATTTTCCGCATACGAACAGCAGGCCGGAGGCAATACTGCTGGAATCTCTTGGGGTTGATATCCTGTGCGCTCCGCACATTCGGGAAGAGCAGTTTCAAATATGCTGTTGCAATTCGCTTTACGGCCTCCGTGTCACGGGTATCTGCCTTATCAGGCACATCAACAATTTGGTCAACAATCGCTCTGTAGCTCACATCATTGCGAAGCTCGTGCAAAATGGTGCAAAAGTATTCTGAATTCAACGCCCAGCCGGACAGTTTCAAATCATCATTCATTCTCGGTATATCCCACCCCTTGATGAAACCATGGATTCGGTCTACCAATGCACTTTCTTGAAATAGTGACGGCAGCTCGGAGAACATATTCTGCCACTCATCCATATTATCCTGTGCGATGTTACCCAGGAAGATGATGCCCGCATCAGATTTTCCCTCATAGCCACCAATGTTAAACTGCCCATACTCCATATATCCCTGCATGATGGATCGCATTTCATTCACATCGCCGAACTGCACCAACTTTACCTCATCGATTGCAATAAAGTCATGTCCGGTAACAAAGCCGGGAGTCTTCCGAGCGGTATCATAAAACATTTTTGCCCGAGTTACCTTTCCGCCATCTGTTAGAAGACCATATTTACTCACATGACCAAACACATAGGACTTACCAGTTCCTTTCGGAGCCAGCTCAATTAGATTAAGACGCTTTTCGACAAAAGGCAGGATGCGAGTTAGCATCGAAAGTTTTTGTTCTTCACTTTCGTATCCACCGGCATTGTAGTCAATTGCCCCCAACAGTACATCTATCCATTCGGAAGTTGTAAATTCATTTCGCACATCCTTATAGTAATCAAGATCGATGGTATAAGGACAAAAATTTGTAAACCCAGTAAGACGAATTTTTCCTGGAATTTTGGGCTTCACGGTGTCATCAGGAGGGCGATAGCCAAGTTCGACCACGCCCCAAACCTCTTGCCCGCTGACCAGCTCTCCACGGTACTGGTCCCATATGGATACATCAATCATGGTTTCTTTGTTTGTTAACCCAAAGTCGGGCAACGAAAATGTTATTTCTCCTGTTTTGATGCTGATATCCACAGAAATTTTCGTGAGGATTTTAACACGCTCATTGTCGTTAATAATTCTATCTTTGATCCTGACCCATTCTTCTTTGTTTGGCAGATAGGTGTGGATGAAATCTGTGAGCTCGTCGATATCCAGATTTCCTTCATCATCAGCAAACTTTTTCAGTAGCCAGTCTCTCAAAAATGATGGAAGACCTAACGCAGAAAAGAAGTTGCTTTTTTTCAAATCCTTGTAGACGACCATTTCATCGAAACAATCCCTAAGTTTTTCTGTCACCGAGCACCCCTCCTTACAGAATGTTCTTTTCGCTGCCACTTTCCTTCTTTACTCTCAAAGGAAGGTCAGTAGCCACAGGCATTCCGCCAGCAAACACATCTACGCTGTATGTTTTGGCACGGCGGATTTCGGCCATCTCTTCTACGACATAGAAATTTTCATCAATTGGCTTTGCTTCATAGACATGACCATCTATTACAACACTAACATCTACCAACTTTTCGGTGGAGAACACTTTAATTGCAGCCCTCTTGCGGAAGCTGACAGTAATTTCGGGGACACCGGTAAACATCGCTGTCGAATCAAGCGGCATTATCTTTACTTCAATGGCAGAGTTAAGGTACGAAATCTCAATAATTGGTACAGTAATTTCCTCCAATGTTGCACCACCATGAGCCTCAACATTGGCTTTCCGGCTTCCTCTGAAACGGTCATAATTGGCAAGCGCCCAGAAATCTTCCGCATCGGTAGCACTGTCTGGTCTTTCATCGACCTCACTTTTAGGACAGCATCTTCCAGAGTGCTTTCCGCTTGATTCCATTTCCCACAGATTTTCAGTCTCATGAATGACTGCAAGTCTACTCGCACCATGGTCTGCAATTAAGATGGCCTTTTGGTAGTCCCCGTTTGTGAGGTTTGTTTTGATTTTCTTTAGAAGCTCATCAATCAGCTCCAGTTCACGGATCAAATGAATCGGGAGCTTTCTGTCCTCACGACTATAATCATATCCTTCTTCGCCGTGATGCTTGATTTTATCTATTTTGTCAACGGTAATAATCGGGAACCGTTCTGTGGATAACACATCCCAAAATTCCTTATTTCTGCTCGTGATGGATGGAAGCTCACATCTGCATACTGTGATTTTTGCCATCAACTCAAGGGCGTAACATCTGGACATAATGTAGCCAAGATATTCAACGCCCATTGCGTCAGTGAAATAGGTCTGAGCGTTTGTTACATCAATTTTCTCGATCACAGAACTCCGTGGCGGAAGAATGCTATTGTAATCTCTATCGACTGCCTGCTTCTCAACGACTTCCATGAAGTTCGGGAAAATCTTGTTGACAACCTTTTGGTATTTATACTCTTGAAAATAACTGTCAAGCAATTCGTTTTTGAAACGGTATGGTGTCAGGTAAGCATGAAGGTCAGGATAGATGCGCTCCAATACACTAAAGAGTTCAGTCCTTTCAAAGTCTTCACTGTATCTATCCAGCAACTTGAAAATAAGCTCTTTTTCCTGAATAGTGTTGTCTGTTAGATAGTAGAGCGCATACTTTCCCTTGCTCTGGACAATCTTGCAAAAATTATTAACTTCATCAAGCGGGTTGCCAATGGCATTCAAATGTGCTTTTCTGCGTTCATATATGGCCGCAAATATGCCATCTGTTGGCTCGACTTCTAAAATAGTGCGATACAAATTGTGAACGAGCCCCGCCGGGGAAGAAGCTGCCTCTATTGCCTTGTTTAAGTATGAGTCATTGCCCGCATGGAACAGTTTGAGCCCAATAAAGTACAACCAAAGCCATTTTTTATCTGCACTATTCTGCTGGTAGGTAGAGATAACAATATCCAGATTGTGGATACTCCCTATTTTTGCAGAAATGAGCTGTTGCCACGAAGGGTATTTTTGAAATTCTGCCAGGGCATACTGCCATTCTTCTTTGCTGCCATAACCTTCTGCCAATCCAGCTGTCATTCCGTCCAAGTGGCACAAAACCGCGTAAGGATTCTTCAGGTCTGAAATTGTATAGAGGGAAAATGGGTAACTGTCCTTGCTCTTGTGGGTTTCGATGTATAGCACTTCTGCGGTGGTTGATTCCACCGCTTTAGCTATACCTCGAAGCCCCTTTACCGCCAGACTTGTGCCCGTGAGTTTGATGCCTTCTTCAGTAAAAACAAGTCTGGGCCGAACAGATTGTACTCCATCCAAAATACAAACTCTGCTATCCACACGCCGATCGCTTTTGATAAGAGTGCGCAGATATTCGTCACATTGAAAGGTGAGAATTACCGCATGACCGGCAATACTCATAGATAGAAGTTCTTTTAATTCTTGCACCAATGCCTTTTCGCCTTTTAACATGAAGAAACTCGAAATTTCACTAACAAAAAAACTGCTGTTTTCGTTGGCAAGGCGCTCAAGAATGTTCGGGATTATAGGAAATTCGTCTGCTTTACAAAACTCCGTGTCAGAAGCACACAAAAAGACATTCTGGGGCAATTTATAATGGAGCACGATAGCATCCAAATCTGCCTTGTTTTGAACATCGACAATAAGAGGTTCGACATTATCCTTCTTCAGATAACGGTCAATTTTTTTAATGACTTCTTGGATGGTCATTTTGCACCTCCTTAATCCCCTTTGATGATCTCCATGCCAACAACCATGTTATCCCGAATGAGGTCCTTTAGATACTTCTTCACATCAGCAATATCCATTTCATCAATTTTGGCAAGAGCACGGTCACAACCGCCCTGATTGTACTTTGCTTCCGCCATCTGACGAAGCTTCTTCTCAATTTCAGGAAGGCCAAACCAATCAAACGGCTCTGCTGTGATGTGAGAGTCAAGATAATCTTTCACTTCCTGAATATCAGTCAGCATAACAGAATAGCTTCCAATAATGCTGCTCTGGAACGCTTTATCCAAAGCTGCGGCATTATCCAGCAAGTCAAAGAATTTTGCAGAAGCAAAGTACTCCATTGCACGGTCAATTGACTGCTCATCGGCCTTTGGGCGATTGACAGCACCAAATGCGGCTTTTGCCTTTGCCACCTCGCTATCTGGAACAAGGCACAAAATGGGCATCTTATGTTTTTTCGACCAATCCCGAGGAGACTCTGTTCGGGTTTTCTCTCTCCACAGCTTCTTTAACTGCGTATTTTTCTGTCCCTCTTTGTAGGCGGCAACTTTGGCCTCGACCTGGTTCAAATAGTCCGCTTTTTCGTAGGTGAACGAGCCAGCGGGCATTGTAGAAAATACTTCCTTAATTTCGTCGTCCGACAGATTATCAAGATAATATCCGCATACACGCTTGAACAAATCAACCTGGTTATTATAGAAATTGCGGAATGTGCTTTCATTAGACTGAACGAGTTCCAAGAAGGTTTGCTTCTGGGAATCCAACAGAGTTCCAGCTTTTTTCAGGGTATAGAGCATCCCGAGGAATGGTCCCAAATCATCGAGATAGTTTTTTGCGGCCACATAGGAGATGCGAATATACCCACACTTGTCGCACCATTCCCGTATGGTCGCATCATAAGAGATGCTTTTAGAGATAATCTTATTGCTTTCTACAATGATTTGATACTCCAGAATAACCTCACGGATTTTCTGTTGTGCGGTTTCGACATTCCACACCCAGTTTGCTGCATCTGCATCGAACTTTTTGCGAAGGGCATTGATGTATTGCCCCCCATCGCCAACCGTTTCAGCAAGGGAAACAAGAGCACCGTTTTCAAAAGTTTCAAGGTAGGCAGCCATGCCCTGGGTACACTTTTCTTTGGTCAAAATGCTTTGCAAATCATTTGCAGCATTTCCGTTGGCGAGGGCAAGATTCCCGATTGCCATGGCAATATCGCTGTCAGTCGTTCCGGCTCCCAGGTTATTACTGTTGGCAATCCCGCAGAAAGAATCGATGATTTCAGACAACACAGAGATTTCGGTTTGAAGCGTCTCTTTCTCAAGAATGTACTTCAAAGTCCAAATCGGGAACGAGAACTCCTTCATCTTACTGCGGATGCGTTCTCTTGTGTTTGGAACAGAGGTACACATATTGAGTGGAATGCCAAATGCTACAGAAGTGATTTCGTTAAAAGCCTTCTCCGCGGGCGTTAGTGCAACAATATACTTGTCCTTATAACGAGGATTCGGTGTGATTTCGAGACGAATGACCTCATCAATCATTTCCTTGAGCTTGTTGACATTCAAAACATCGTTGGTGAGTCCATCGCTCCAGCTATATGTACCGGAAGCGTATTCTTTCAGCACAAAGCCCAGAATAAATGCAGATAGATTACAGGGCATAAAACCGTAGGGTGCAACCTTCAAAACATCATAAATTTTCTTGATTGATACACGGCCACCGCCGTTCTGGAAGCCATCATTTATGATTTTATCAACGCACACCTTGATTTTAGAAATCAAAAGATGAGGTTTGGAAACCCAGTATTCAGGCACCTTCCATGCACCATCAAGAGCAGTTTCCAACTTTGTGGCAGGACTGCCAGACAGGAATGTTCCGGCAGTTTTCTCGTTGAAAGCACACTCAACACCTTGTTTCAGGCTGCTTGGTGTATACATATTGGCGATTACATTGTACGAACCCTCAAGACAGGACACAAATTTTTTCTTGTTGATTTCTGCGAGAAGTCTGTACAGAGCGTCAAGCGTAGTCGCCCGCTCTCCATCCGGCTTATCAGCAGTGTGAACCATGAACTCACCAGCAACAATGCGGGTTTTCCATTTTTTCAAAGAATCCTTCGCATTGTTGGCATATTGAGTTGCCAATGTATTATCCTTGCCCTGCTGGGACATAGATAATGCCATATCGTGACGGTAAACGCCATAGCCATCCGCTCCGAATGGGGTTCGGCTGGCATCAATGAAAATCATATTGTAAGTTCCAGCAGCAAGGGCATCATGGATTTTCTTGCCCAGAACAACGCTTTCGGCATCATCTTTTGCGAAACATACTACAGCAACGATCCTGTTTTCATACTTTTCTTCCGTGTTGCGAAGTTGCTTGATCGTAGAATCGAAGTCGGAAGCAGAAACAAAACGCAGCTCATAGCGAAGCTTTAGGGCGCCTCCAAGGGTAATAGCGTCAACGATTCGAGTCCGATCAGCGAGTTCCTCCGTAATAAAAGCAGAAGTGCTTTTTTGGTCAATTTGCTTTTCAAAAGGCGTTACATCAATTTCATCCTCATGGTTGTAGGCTGCATACTGCGATTTTCCGCCGCCGAGGGACTTGGAGAACAGCACTTTCTCTCGAACAAGTTGCTCAGCACATCTCGCTGCGGAGCCCTCCATGTCGGTCCCTTCAAACGCATTGTCGAGATTTTTTTCATTGGGAATAAACAGTTCAACAGAGTCGCCGGCGTATTGGGAAATTGCCTGCAACAGAAGAACCGTCTTCAGAACTCGTTTTTGGTCAGAATCAAGTCGTTGATTCCCGGCACGGTTATAGTAGTCGAGAATGGAGCGAATATCATGCGCCAGATATTCTTTGCCTTTGTCATAGAAGAATTCCCAAAGCATATCAACAGAGAGCAGCGGGTTATCATCCTCCGGCCCGAAATTGTCAATAAACCATTGGAAGCCCTTGATTTCATCGCCACGGTCATTCTTGATAAAGTCAAACATACTGCGCTGGTTGGAATCAAACGCAGAGGAGATGTGTTTCAAGAGCAGGGCGGCATAGGGGTGTATCGGGAGGATATCCACCATCTCTTTGTCGGTGATACGGGCCACCGACTTTACCAGCTTACGGGATTCCTGCGTTCTGGCGGTAAGGTCCCCGAGAGCAAGCTCCCAATCTTCAAGTACGGCTTTATCCTGGTTTTTCTCCATAGCTGCACCCATGAGCTGGAATGCGATATTTTCGGGCAGACTGATTAAGCTATGCGGACTGACAAAGCGTCCGTTCAGCTTAATAAAGTCTTGGTCACGCTCATGGAACAAACCTTGGGTAACATGGGTAACCAGCACGAAATAGAAGGGATCGGTTTCGCTGATTTCACAAAGCTCCTGGAATCCGGTGAGATTGCGGGCATTGTTGTAAAAGTATTCAGTAAACTCATCCCACATAAAGACAATAGCTTTCAAGCTGTTTGCCTGAATCACTTCACGAATCCAGTTGCTCAAATCAGTCACGCTCAGCGAGAGGGCTTTTACTTGACGCTCATCGGCTACCTTAAAGATGTCGTCCATAACCTTTGCCAGCGCATCGCCTGAAAAAGTGCGTAATTTTTCAATTACAGTATCGGCATCATCTCCACCGAACAGGTTAGAGTATGTACCCGTAATCAAGCCGTTGAAATAATTTTTGTTGTCCTTGTCGGAAAGCCATGTGATAGTGGCCTCTTTTAGTGCGTTTCCACCCTTGTTTTCAATTCCGGCATCGACAAGTGCTTTTTCTATGCTCTCCTGGATAGCAAAAACAAGGTTGTGGTCGCTGCGAATGGTAGCAGAGCCGTAGCGATGGACTGTCAAAACGCGACCACTGGATTTCACAGCCTGGAAGCGGTTGCACAGATCATTATCCAACTTGTGCCTTTGGAAGTATTCACGAGTTTCTTCCTCACTGGAGTCCAGTAACTTCTTCAGGGTATGGACAGCGTGAGATTTGCCTGTACCGTAGGCTCCCTCCACCCACAGGCAGAGTTTCTGCTTACGCTCAAGGACACTGATTGTGTTCTTCAGAAGTTTCACAAAGGTCTCGTGGGGGAAGAATTTTTTCCACACTTCTGGGTTCTTCGTAATGACCGCTTCATTTACGGCAGGAAAATAATCTGGGTCAATATCGAAATAATGACGGTATTTTTCCAACATCGGCATTGTTTCTTCCTCCTTAGAACAGACTCAGCACATCTTGGGATGTTTTTTCGCTGTTGAGTGTGATATTATCCAGATCAAGCGTAAAGCTGGCATTGATAAAGTCTGGATAGTTGATAGTCAGGCCGTTAAGAATCTTTTCCATCTGATTGCGATCAAGTCCGAAAATCTCAGTAGGGCTGATACCATCACTATCAATATCGTGATTCAAGAGCCGGGACAGGGTAAACTGGTAATAATCGCCACAAGCCTCGGCAAATTTGTATAAGCTGTAAAGAATGACAAGCGGATTCGGATTTTGCCAGGGCATTCTTGTGATGGCTACCATTCTGCCTTTTTCCTTTGAGGGATACCCAAAGCCAACAGTCCCAAGCGGCAAGTCTGCTAATCTTGAAAAAGAACTCCAAATATCCTTAACCCAACTTTCCTTTGCACCATCAGCGACCAGAAGAGAAAGTGCATAATCCTTTCCATAGGCCTCGTTGATATGAAGTCTTTTTACAGCCCAATTAACTTGTGGGGTATATGCCAAATTGGCTAACATGAGTGCCCACGAGCAATCATTATCGAGGCCAAGGTTATCAATAACCTGTGCGGTATAGCTAAAGCCAGAAGCATCAAGAAGTTCAGCATCTCTCAGGAATCGCTTGAAGAAGCTATACATTTGAGAACCCAAAGAATGGTTGTCATCAAAATCATTCTTCAGAGAGAAATACTGGGTAAACCAATCCATTTTCGGAGCATGGTGAGAGTAACAATTCAAACTTTTCGTTGCAGACATTTTTAGACCTCCTTTTGGCATTTCCAGTGACTTGTAGACTAAGCATCCCTTATCCACCTTGTGGCACTGAGAACAATGGATGCAATTTTCACTTATCTGTAATTTTCCGTTTTGCATTGATAAACAGCCATTATGGCAGTCTGCTTCACATTCTCGGCAGCCAACGCAACAAGCACTTTTTCGAAAAACACTCTTCAGAAGTTTAATAAACAGCGGATTTTGTTTCGGTAGGTTTATATCATATTTAACCTCCAGATTATTATCGTTTTCAATAACTTCAAAGGTGTACTGTTCATTTCTGAACAGAATACGATATGGGTTTTCATCGTTTAACAGTATACCGATCGTTTTAATCCACTCACGCCAAGGCGTTTTTGCTTCATTCACCTTGATAATGCCACATTCTTTTTCAGAAGATTCAGAATAATTTAATTGAACATCAATATCCCGGCCGTTTTTTCGAGCCTTCCATCCACCATTTGCAATAAATTCATTAAGCGATTCATCAGATGGGAATGATTTGGCATACATATTTCTTATTGTGTTGACCAGAGAATCAAACTCCTCTGTATACCAGGCTCTTGCCATATAGTCATTTCTTTCGGCAGCCCTGGGACAAACCAGACACCCAGCTCTACGATTACCTTTTTTATACGCTTCGCTGAGGTATATATCTTCTGAGTATATATACATATACAGTTCAGCAGAATTCCACTCCAAGATTGGATTACAGCTATATTGACCCTTGTGTTTTTCACCCAAGCTTACATAGTCGTATTCACTTCTCGAAATGCTTTCACTGGCTCTGACTCCGATAAAAGCCATTCCTGTAAAATTTGATTTTCCTGTTAGCTCCCTCAAAGCAATCACCTGCGGTGCTGTTTTATGTACGCTACAGCACCATCGAGTAACAGTTGCGGGGGGACCAAATTTTCTCCAAGACTCCTCCGGTGAAAAGTGCGACTTAGCACGAACAAATTCAATTCCTTGTTCTTTACATTGGGCTTCTATCCTATTTACAGTTGTATATGTATCCGGAAATTCCATTCCAGTATCGCCAAATAGCACCTTGAACTTGTTGTGCGGCAAAGCCCGCTGCACCAGATCGAGGGCTACTACGCTATCCTTACCACCACTGAACGCCACATAGAAGACATCTACTCGATCCATGTAGTCTACATAAGTGTTGTATATTTTTTTAATTGTTTCCGCAGCCAGTTTCTCCAACAGATCCCGGTTCTTCTCAACCATTGCAGGGATATCAACAAAGCGGAGCGGTTGTCCTTTTGGTTCTGGGTCATCCAAAATGACGATTTCAGGTGCTGTGTAAAGACTCCCGCCTTTTGTCTTGGCAACCTGCCGGCCTCGGTAGAAATAATTGTTGGCCTCCGCCCACATATATGGGTAGGAGTCATTCTTTGCATAATTCCAATACCGGTCAAATCCCAGAATATCCAGTTCTTTATAATACACCGGACGGGGTTCCTTGCTAAAGGAAAGCGGGGAACTGTTTAGCAGCAATCCGCCCGTCTCGGCATCCCAAGTGTATGAGTACATATTAGTCGGTGTCCTTCCTTTGCCTTTGTGCGTTCGCCTTGATAATGAGCGATTCTATTTCTGAGTATCTACGGCGGGCAAGATACCCTTTGTCACTCAAAAATTGAAGCACGGGGGCTTTTTTCATCTCTATTTGATTGTTTGCCAATAAGTCAACGATTAAGTCATCGAAGCTGTCAATACCTGCAGAGCGCTTGACGATTGCACCAGCACATTCGGTCCCATTAAAGCTGCTGTGCAGAAGCATATATTTTTGACTGTAGCTCGCCACATAATGCTCCAACAAGAAGATGTTCCAAGGGAATCCTACATAGGGAAATGCGCCGAAGTTTGTCGCTTCCAGCAGAGGAATATACTTTCCCATGCAGATACGATCCAAAGCCTCATCCATTGCTTCAACGGGAAAATAAGCGGCAGTTTTTGCTACAAACTGATCTCGGCTGATTCGCAGGCTATTTTCGTAAATCGCCTCAAAATATATGGGAGTTGCGAGGTTATTTGCCAAACTCTGAAGCTCGGACAGCGTGAAAGTATCATGACTTCTTGCATATTTTGCAAACACATCTGCCATCGAAAGCTCCTGGCCCGAGTGGCTGATAATATTTCCCTTGAAGGAAAATTTATCGCCTAATTTTGCCTTTAACGCATCCCGAAATCCATACATAGAGAGGATGTGATTCTCATCTATGATATAGGGATATTTCGCACGGATTGCGTCATGGAGCTCATTGCCACCAATAAAATCTTTCTCGTCAATGGTTCTCTGGATAATTTCGGAAATTCCGTCCAGTTCTTCATCGGACAAATGGACGATACTTTCGTGAAAGTATTCGCTGCGGCCGTTGTTGACGAATTCAACATTGCTGGCAAGAATAAACTTTATCTTACTTTGCGGGAGATGCGGCAGAGCAGCAAAAATCTCATCATAAGTCGCCGGTCTGCCATAGTCTTGCAAACAAGAACGAACTTCAGATAGCGGGTCCATGCTAACATCTGGCGTCTTCGATATAAAACTTCTGTTGATGAAGAATCTGCCGTCTCCTATAAAAGTCAGGTACGACTTCAGCATATCAGCATCGTGGATATGGTAGTCCAAGAACGCATCGGAAAATTCGGCAAAAATCGCTTGATAGTAGATAGCGGCTTTACCGTCCGCAAAGGCGGACTCAATGTAATTTAGCAATTCGTCCTTTAGTTCTTCGCTCAACATGACATCCGGGAGAAATGCTTTTCCCTCGTAAATAATGCAGAGCTGCTTGATTTTTTTGCTAATGTCATCATCAGGATCAGTTAGCTCTCTATCATGGGTTGCCGTGTAATATCTCTTGAATTTGCGTATCTCAAGTGGCGAATCCATGCGGAATCCCTTCTTAAAGTATTGCCTAAGAACCTCCTCATAGCCTTCATCTCTGTAGATTTCTGCCGGTTCCGAATCGTCCTTTGCAGGTGCAGTCCAAGTCAGGTCTGAGCCAATAAATCCGAGAAATTTCTGTATGGCTGCACGGAAACGGTTGTGCTGCCTTGCATTGTAGGATAGAAAATCCGCATTGCTTAAGAGCAACTGAATTGTCTCCTGTGCCGTTTGTTTGTCCGTTGCGTAAAGCTGCCAGGAGGCCAGTTGGTGTTCTTGGGCAAATGCCTCACAATTGTTTATCGCAGAAGCATAGCTCCGGCAGGTGGCATCAGCCATGTTCAGTTTTTCAGATAGATAGCGAGAGAAGCTTCTGCTATTTATCTCACAAATCGCATCGTTTTCAAACGACTTTCTTTGATGGACTTGTTCAAAAGTTTCCTTCTCTTTTTTTCTATATGTGATAGCAATATTTTCGTAGTCCACACTACACAAGTCCAAGACATAGCGGATTTTTGCCGCAATATCGTTTGCACTCAAATTGGTTTCCAGCATATATGCGGTTCCTGGTATAGGTTTAGGAGCAATCATAAAACTGTAATTATCATCACTCGCAAGTTCGATTCGGCCAGATTTTTGCGCAAAAGACATTCCCGGCTTGAATGTGTGCGGATAATCTTCCATCACAGAAGCCATCACAGCAACATAGAGAGCTGTCCACGAATCGCCACACGCTTTTCTCTCACCAAAGTAACTGAACCGCTCTGGCTTAGTGTACGCCAAGTCAAAGTCCGCATGAAAATCAATTTCAAAAGTTGTCTCCTGACTATGTGAACTTTCCGTATTGGAGATATCTGCTTCGATTGCAGGAGTGTTTTCTGAAAAGATGTAGGAATCTCCAATATTTGATGCCCAGCTCACATTATCGAGAATCTCCTCAACAATAGCGGGACGAGCAGTATGGTTAATGGTCTCACATATCTCTCGAATTGTGACTTTCTGACTTTCGGGAGAGGCTTTCAGTGCATTATAGATTTGATTATATATAGCAGGGTATTTTTGCAACAACCTTTCGTCTTGCTCAGTTTTTGTGTATGTAGCAATAGGAGATTCTGCCTCGGCCATCTCTACATCGGGTGGGCTTTGATTCGACATTTCATGATCTGTGGTGCTCCGATCTTCAACGGTCTTTCCAGCAGTAATGCGAGCGTAAAGACCTTCTTTTATGTAGTTATAGTAATGCCGTCCCGCATCAACAATCTTATTTATTTGCCGTTTACGGGTTATTCTGAAGATCTTGTTCTGTTCAATAGTGCGTTGCACTTTTTTAATGGTTTCAAAATCTGTTGTCTCGAACAGTGGATTCTGTAGGACTTTTATTTTCAGACAAAAAGTTTCTATTTCAGAACAACATCTATAAAGCTCCGAAAGCTGTGCAGGAGACACTCGTTCAGCAAGATACCGCATAAAGTCGTCTTCAACGGTTTTTCTATTGCTTATCATTGCCCTTGCCTCCTTCAGTAATTTTTGGTACTCATCATAGGATTCATGATACAAACCTGCAACATCTGCAAAAAGTTTGGTGGCTGGTTTGAAAACTGTGCGACCGAGATACGCTGACTCCATGCTTTTCATTTGAAATGAAATACCATTTGTATTGCGATACACTTCATCGACTTCCATACCTCGATGAAGTGCCATTGCCCTTAAGTCACGAGATACTGCCTTAATTGCGTCCGAGCGTGTGAGTTCGCCTTTCATAGAGGCAAGAAGCCCTTCTAATAGAATGACTGCTTCATATTTATCCCAGGACGGTTGCCTCTCTACCATACATAACTACTCCTTTGAAGATGTTCGGATTCCTTAATTGCATTGCTTTATTTTGGCTCTTTTACATATTCCATAATATCGCCAAAATCACAATCGAGGGTCTCACATATACGACCTAAAATAGCGAGATTTACCGCTTCATCTCGCCTTAACTTTGTCATCGTATTCGGCGCAATATCTGCAGCTTTTCTCAAATCCGCTTTGCTCATTTTCTTGTCTACAAGCAACTTCCACATACGGTTATAAGATAGAGCCATGCATTCTCTCCTTCTTTCAAGCAGCAAATGTATTTTGTAAGGCAATTCTCAAAAATGCATAATACGACATTTTAATTTATATTTTACCACTAATGTCCGGCTCTTTTCAAGAGAATCTCGCAATTTTATGCGAGGCTTGTGCGACTATTTGAGATAAGTCGTAAATTTGTTGAGGTATTTCCCATATCGGAGCACTCCACAATACTCCTGCAGCTATTTCTTTGTTTATGCGGCTCAGTTTTTGCGTCAGCCCATGTGTTTGTTTCTGCAGTGCCGTTGCTTCTGGTATCTCCGGAAGCAGTGCCTGGGGCGCGATCACTGCAGGTGTTGGACAGTTTTCTTACCCGTGGTGTTTTGCGGTGACACAGAGGCCCACAGGGCGAGACTGGCGATAATCGCTGAGGCCATAGTAATTTGTTTTTTATTCCGATTCCTCATCAGATACGAAACGAGCACCCACTCTCCTGGTTCGACAGGAGAATGAGCGCTCGTTTTCGTCGTTGTGTAATTCCGCCGAAAGTCTCCAAGCCAGCTCAAAGCCGGCGATAAAGCTGTCGAGGGAGGTTTGTTCCCTGATGGAGTCCTGGGCATCAATGATCCGCAGCACCAGCTTGCGCTCCGGTTTTTCCAAAGCCGCGATCAACGCTTTGTGGCACTCCTCCACCTCATTCTCCTGTTCGTCCAGCTCCGGGCGGGTATAAAAGTGATCATACAGCTCTTTGAGCAGTTTGTTTTCCATCGTCAATCTCCTTGCGACACAAACACATACCACACTTTCCGCACAATAGCTATCAAAATTTCAGGAGGTTGTCCAGAATATCTGCCGCTTGCCGCAGTTCCTCCTGGGATGCTTCGTTGGGATTGTTTTCGATTTTGATGGCTGGACAGGTCAGATAAGGGGCGTAGTTCTGCCGCGTCATGGAAGTGCGGAAATGCCCCAGCATCTGCGATACCTCTTCGGTGCCCATCCCATTTTGCAGGGCGAGGACGGCACAGGTGTGCCGGAGATCCGCGAAGCGGATGTGGTCCAGACCGGCTTCCTTGATGATCTCATTATGCATCCGGCGCACCATCTGGGGCGAGTAGGGCCTCTGCGTGGCCGGGTGCATGAACATGAGCGGGTTGCTGGGGTGCCTGGCGTGTTCCATGCGCAGGAGCTCAACGACTTCCTCCGTCAGGCTGACGGTCCTGGTGCCGCCTTGGTATTCCACCAGCTCCCGCCGCTCCACCGCGCGGCTCTCCGAGATGGTCAGCGTCCGCCCCTTAACATCCAGATCGCTCCATTTCAGTGCAATCAGCTCTCCTTGCCGGAGCCCCGCCGTCAGCGCCAGCAGGAACATGGGGAGGCAGCCCAGCCGCTGAGCCGCGTCCAGATAGTCCTCCACCTCTGTTGGGGTCAGCACATTGGCGCTGACCTTCTTGGGCTTTGGATAGCGGAACGCCCGGGCGGGATTGTCTGTTATCAGGCCGTCCCGGATGGCTTGATCCAGGCATTGCTGGAGCAGGCGGTGGATGTGCCGCATGGTGTGTTCGCCCAGACCTGGGTATTCGGGGCTTTCCGGGCGGTGGCCGCCAAAGCGCCTTCGCTCCTCCAGAAAATCGCCCACCTGCTCTACACTCAGCTCCTCCAGCGGGATCTCACCCAGCTTGGGGAGGATATGATTCTTGAAGAGATACCCGTGGGCGGCGTAGGTGGTCGGGCGGCTCTGGTTCTTGTCGTAGGCTTCCTGCCAGTGGAGGATATACTCTTTCATCGTCATATCCCCACCTCCATGCATTGGCGCTGCAGGTTCCGGAAGGCCACCCACGGCAGGCCCGCCTGTTTGAGTATTCGCTTGTGGAGGTAATAGAACTCGTGGAGCTGATACAGCGCTCCGGTCTTGGGGTTGAGGAACACATAGCGGCCGGTTTCCGGTACGCCCTCCAGAAGATGCTCCGCCTTGCGGTTGAGGGCCAGCAGGCGCTGTCCCTTGAGGATATACCGGCAGCGGATATGAAAATCGGCCCACGACAAGGTGATGAGTTCACATTGCCGCAGGCCGCTGGAGAGTCCTGTGTAGATGAGTGGAAGCACGCCAAGCTGTTCCGCCGCGTTCAGATACCGCTGGAGCTGCCCCAGGCGCAAGGGGGCCGTTTTATATTCCTCGGCCTGCGGCTCCGGGCAGAGCCGCACCGGGTTGTAGGGGATCAGCTGGTCACGGGCCGCTTCGTCCATACAGCGCCGCAGGAGCAGATGGATGCACCAGACACTTCTGGCGCTGAGCCCCCGGCTCTGCAGGCTGTCATAGAAGCCGGTAACGGAATCTTCCGACAGCTCCGCCAGTGGGATGTTCCCGATTCCGGGGAGAATGTGGCGGTAGATCAGGTTGCGGTATCCGCCCACGGTGCTGCCGCTCCATCTGCGCTGGTTCTCATAGAACCAGCGGTCGCACCACTGGCCTACGGTGCAACTGTTTCCTTTCTGCATATCGTCGCCTCCCTTCAGCAACCGAACAATACCACAGAAAGAGGGAAATAGCTACTACTTTGTTGCCCCGCGGAGGTCACATCTGTCCCCATAAACTGCGGAACCTGCCAGTCCCGTATTCCTTGTTTAGGCGGCGCATATTTTGTGCTGCTTGCGTTCTCTGCCTGTCTTACGGCTCTGTTTCATAGGGCCAGGTGTTGATGCCGCCGAATTCGTAGATGTTGGTGTAGCCCAGCTCGGCCAGCGTGGAAGAGGCGGTCTTACTGCGGTTTCCGCTGCGGCAGTAGACCAGCACCGTGGAATCCTTCTCAGGGATCACCTCGACGGCGGTCGTTTCGTCAATACTGCCCACCGGCAGCAGCACAGCGCCGGGGATGTGGCCGCTGTCGTACTCGTCCTGCTCCCGCACATCCAGGATGATGACCTCCTGGGTATCCATCATCTCTTTCGCCTCTTCTTGGGTGATCTGCTGGTAGGCATCGTCCGCGGCAGTCCCGCCGCATCCGGTCAGCAGGAAAAGGGCAAGCAGAAAAGGAATGATTTGTTTCATTTAAGCTCCTCCAAAAGTCCAGCGGCAAAGGCCTTGTGGCCCTGCTCCGTAAAGTGTACGCCGTCGTAGGCCAGGGGGGTGTCCCACTTCCCGGCGTCGGCAAAACGGATGTTCAGCCGCTCCGCCAGGGCCTGGCAGAGTTGTGCGAAAGTGCGGGAGTCCTCAATGAGCTGTGGACTGGGCACCCACTCGCCCATAGCCATTGGCGGCGGTGCGATCAACAGAATCTTGCTTCGATCCAGGTAGATGCCGGAGAGAAACCGCTCCAGCTGCTCGGCGGCCTGCTCCGGGCTTTGCCCCTGGAGCAGATCGTTGGTCCCAAGCATGACGATCAGCAGATCTGTGCCAGCAGAGAAGGTGGGGGCAGCGGCTGGGATCTCCCGACCGTTCTGTCCCATGTTGGAGATATCCCAGCCAGTTTCGGCAGCCAGAATATCCACCCACCTGCAGTCCGCGTCATAGCGCCCGCCGAAATAGCCCCGCGGGTCGTAGCCGTAGGTATTGGAGTCGCCGAAGCAGATGACATTCATGCTATGCATTTCCTTTCTCTGTATGTTCGCATTCTCCAAAGTAGAGAAAGAAGCTTTCGCCTAATCTTTCCGCCCCTTCGACTTCTTTAGCCTTATTAGAATCTCCTCATCCGCCGGACAGAACGCAAATTGATCGATCTCCTCCACCGTGATCCATCGGATGTCATTATGCTCCAGTTTCTGGGGGACGCCCTCCCGGATAGTGGCATGGAACAGTGTCAGATGGACCGTCAGATCGGGGTATTCATGAATCACATCCATGAATACCTCGTCCACATCCAATGTGACCGCCAGTTCCTCCTGACATTCTCGAATGAGAGCCTGCTCCTTGGTTTCTCCTGGCTCTACCTTACCGCCCACAAACTCCCACAGCAGCCCTCTGGCCTTGTGGGCAGGGCGCTGGCAGATCATAAACTTGTCCTGATCCCAGATCAGGGCCGCGACTACTTCAGTCATTCTTGCTCCACCTGTTCTAATGCATCGTTTTCTATATACTTGAGGATGGATTTTCCAATCATTGTTATTAACGGTACGACCAGTGCATTTCCCATGCAGAAATACCTAATTCTTTCTGGCATACCAGTATTGGTCCATCCATCCGGGAACCCGTTAAGGCGCTCACATTCAATCGGGGTCAACACACGTAATCGCCCTGTTGATGGATCCTGAATAACGTGAGATGTACGTCCAACTTGGCTCTCGGATGTAAGTATCGTTCGGGATGGCATATCTAACGGCTCTGGAAACCTGACACTACCTTCTGAGAAAAAATATTCACTTCCATCTTTCCGACACCGCTTTTCGCGTTTAGCACCTTTGGCGTATATCCATTGTGGTATATCTGTTTTGCAAAGATAGAACCGTTCCGCAATAGGCCCATGCTCTAATATTTTCCGAATCGGGATGGGCTTTGTTTGACAGGGGTATGTGTTCACGGAATAGATCCGTCCATTCATCATGACACCAGCGTTGCAAAGATATACCCGTTGCCGAGTTGCTATATCTGGGATCTCAGCATATTCAAATTCATCTATCCAGCTTTCGACAAATGTTCGACTATGGTCTTGAATAGGAAATGCCTTTGCTAAAACCCCATTCGCCATGACTTGCTTGTGCATCGACTTAAGCCCACCTATGCAGGCTTCTTCAGCAAACCGGCGAAAAGTATTTGTTTGATTATGATACGCTACGATAAAAGTTCGTCTGCGGCGCTGGGCGAATCCATAATCAGCTGCATTGATAACGCGCCACTCGACCGCATACCCTTTCTCATAAAAGCAGCGCAAAATCATGGAAAAATCACGACCGCATTGCTTTGCTGGAGAACGTATGATTCTGTCAACATTTTCGAGCAATACATACTTAGGCCGTTTCTCTCGAAGGATATCATCTATTTGCCACCAAAGTATACCTTTGGGTCCTTTGATACCTGCCGAGTTCTTTTTCATGATCGAATAATCCTGGCAAGGAAATCCACCAACAAGTAGATCATGGTCAGGGATGTCAGCTTTCACTTTTGCAATGTCCTGGCAAACATGCTGTTCCCCTCCTCCAAAATGGACAATATAACAGTTAAAAGCATGCTGCTCCTGCATAGAAGGTTCCCACTGATTCGCCCATATGACATCAAACTTAGCAGAAGCAGCTTCTAAACCCAAGCGAAAGCCACCAACCCCTGCAAAAAGCTCTACCGTCCGAATCACATTCATAGATGGCAACTCCTATCAGGTCAAATGTTGGATCTTACCCTTCGAGGTTCAACGAATCTGTAACATCGGTGCATTCTATCAGCCGATTTATTACCATCTCATCCACTTCTGAAACACAGTCGGATAAAGATTTCAAAACATCTTTTTCCCAAAAGTGGATGGGTAACCAATCGACCTGTCGCAGCAAAGCGTCATTGCGAAGATCGCGGGCCATATTTTCTTCGATTTTTTCGACCCAATATTCTCGATTACGTTTGAGCCGTTCTTTTCGCGTTTCCCAATCCTTTCCGTGCCAAAACTCACCATCCACAAATACAGCGATACGATATCGGAGTATAGCTATATCAGGGGATCCCGGTAATCGTTTATCGTTTTTGCGATAGCGATATCCTCGATGCCAAAGTGCTTTTGCCAGTAATGTTTCAGCCTTCCCACCTTTTAATCTAACTTTTGACATGCGCTTGCGCGTTTCGGGAGTGGAATTATAAGATTTAGGATGCTTCATTATTCATTATCCCTCTAATCATCACCGGAAGCTATCTTGGAGGGGTCACATCACGATAGTTCATCGTTCCCTCTTTATAAGAATAACGCAGTAATCTCAAATTGCCCCACTGCTTGTTCCGAACGGGATGACTTCCCAAAGTGTAATATCTTTGGACCACATCACGATAATAATTGCCGATATTCTCAGGATACTCTGCCGCAATGATACACGCTTCAATCGCTTCATAATCACCATATGCATATTCTGAGCATACCCAGTCCACATATTTTAGAACTTGATCGATGGTGGCCCCATCTGCCATATCCTTTTTGAGTTCTGCAACAAGATATTTGCAAGGAATCGTCGTGTGCGGTAAATACCGCATAGCCAAAACATCAATTTTGTCCATATAATCGATGGGCTTGAATGGCGATGCAATTACCTGATGGGAAACATAATCCCACTTGCCCAATTCCAGAATTCGACTATTGCACAAGTCATATACCACAGTAGCTTCCAGCGCCATTTCGTGCTTCACTCGAGTACCTACGGTACAAGTACGGAGCATATCATAAGGCGTGATGCTATATTCCCCGAGTGTATGACTTGCGATCGCAATATGCGTATCTTCATGCTCCGGGAATATCCTTGTGCGTGTTTCTGCTTCTTTCTGACGACGTAAAAGAAAAATCTCTCTCAACGACGCATTTTCTTCATCGCTCAATTTTATAAAAGATACTTTCCAAAATGCTCGCAGCATTTTAAAAGTGTTAGGCTTATATGTTAAAATTTCATCTGCGTCGATTCCTTCCTCAAAAAAGAAAGGAGATCCTTTGAATGTACACAACCAGCGATAATGTGGACTTTCCGGGCCAAAGTCTACTAACAAATCACTGGCAATACTATTATAACTCGTTATGGTCCTTGCTGTTGAATGAGGATAGTTACAATATTTGCAATCCGGGCCAACAGAAATCAGCTCTCCGATACCGTAGTATCTTCGTTTGCAAAAGAAATAGATATTATCGCCAGGCTGCATGGTCATATAATCAGCCAATGTTCCCTCAAAAGGCACCGGAGCGGTTCCGCGCAAGTAGGTCGAGTAGACTCCTTTCTCAGCGCATGCTCGGATCGAGCTGATTGGATCCCCATCTCCACCGATAGCAAATACATACCCGGCCATTATTGCACCTCTTTGATTTGCCTTTCGACATAGGTATTATTTAACCAAAAACACTGCTTGGTCATGGCACGTCCATCTGGGAGCGGTAGCATGTCCAGAGCATTTTTCCCATGAGGTCTCACATGTGCAACAGGGCTTTCCGACTGCTTTGGCAGGTTATTGCTGATACCTCGCGGAGTCTGCATAAGTTGTACGCCTTTCCGAAGGGTCTGGACGGTTCGTACCCAAACACGATGAACCTCGGCAAGATCTTCATTTGGGATGTTCCAGAACATGACGCGATTGAAAACATACTCACCAGAAGCTCGCTCCTGAAAAATCACAAATAAAAACTTTGTAGGCGCCAAATAGTTATAAAGTTCTGATTCCTCCCAAGTCTCTTCTTGACTCAATTTGATGAAATCAAATGTTGGGAAAGACATACTTTCCTTGATCGTGCCATCGCGCCTCACTCGAATCGTTTTGGGAACAATGCCCGCTTTTTGGAATTCCTCTGTATGTGCGATACGTCCTTTGACTCCCAACATTCGTGCGAGCAAGATCTCATTGAGACTTTTGGCATTACTATCGACCCCAAAATGGCTTTTCAATTCAAATTGGGTCATTCCATAGTAGGGGCTGACCTTGTCGATAATATATTCCTCAAAAGTTTTGGTGTGCAGCACATCTGCAGATTTGATGATGCGCGGGCTCTCTGCACTACCGAATATGTACTTGTTGAGGATCTGCGTCATATACGACGATTTCAACGAATAGGCTCGTTGCTTAGCAGGGAGTTGCGAGAATGGTTGTTGCCGGACACTGGCCGCGGTGGCACCTTTGGTGCAAGCTGCAAGATATAGTGTATCTCCTTCTGAGATCTCATGAGCTCGGCCTGTACGGACCTTTTCCATGATCGTCTCCCAGTCATGCTCAATAATAGCTAAATCATCTTCTGGAAAACTAAATAAAACAGCCTCATCGATACGAAAATCCCCCTTGGGTCTATCTGCAAGGTGTTCATAAGACATGAGGAGCATAGTGTTGCACTTATGCCAAAAGGCACTGGTCTGGAAAGTTTTATCATACTCTTCCATATAGTTGATGATATTGCAGACCAGCCGCTCCTTGGCACGGATGCCGCTCTTTCCCCGCAAATAAGGCGTGACCTTTAGTTCGACACCTGCTTCCGGGAAGTCTGGCTCAGATTCAGAGTTGGGGGTGTAACCAAACCAGCTTTCCTCGATAACAGTACCGATAGCGCCTTTACCCGTGGCCAATCGCCCTGTCTTATCAACATCTCGAAGCGGAATGCCTTTGATCTCCTGCGCACGATGGAGAATAGCTTCTTTTGTCAGATATTGTGTTCCTTCCACTCACGCCAACCCCTTTTCTGTAGTTTCGTTATGAACGCCCATGGGTCTTGCGCCATAAAGCGCAAGACCCATGGATATCGTCCTGATAAAGATATAGCTTAATTTTCGCCAGCTATGATCGTATCCAGAACTTTACCCATTCTGGTTATCATCGGTACGACCAAGGCATTACCCATACAGAAATATCGCATTCTATCTGGCATACCTGTATTGGTCCACTCGTCATCAAATCCCTGGAGACGCTCAGCTTCAACAGGGGTCAACAAGCGAAGGTGTCCGGTCCCTGGATCTGCCACCACATGGGTAGAACGATTTAGCGTAGACTCACTGGTCAACATGGTTCGCCCGGGTCTATCCCACGGGTCAGGAAAAGCAACGGGACCCTCAGAGAACACATATGAATGACCATTCGCAGATGTCCTTGGAATTTTCTTGGCGCCTTTCAAATACATCCACTTTGCCATTTTATCGTCGGAAATATAATATTTTTCATTGGCATTCTTCTGCAAGATCTCTCCAAGCAAAATCGGATCTTCGGTCGCTTCATTAGTTTTGGCGGTATAGATCCTACCTTTATTCATATAGCCGGAATTTTCAAATGTGAAAGCAAAATCATCACTTACACCTACAATATCATCACTGATAGTTGTTTCTGCCATTGAGCCTATATCTTTGATTGGAAATGCCTTTGCCATTAGACCTTCGGCTTGGATGATCGATTCGGGAGATATATTCGCCATTTTCTGGCCATACATGGTATCATTTCTATATGCATAGATGAATATTCGGCGGCGCCGCTGTGAGGCACCATACTGAGCTGCATTCACGACTCGCCATTCCACACTATACCCTTCTTTTGCAAGGCACGCAAGAATGATACCAAAGTCACGACCGCGCTGTTTTGCTGGAGATTTGAGAAGCCTATCGACATTTTCAAAGATGCAAAATGGTGGCTTTTTGGCAATGATCGTATCTCTGATCTGCCACCACAAAACGCCCTTTTTTCCCTCTATACCATGCGAAGAGGCCAATGTATGCGCTACACTATAATCCTGACAAGGAAAACCTCCTACAAGAAGCGTATGGTCAGGGATATTATACTTATCCACTGTGCTGATGTCTTCACCAGTGTGGAATTCGTGCTTCAGATCTGGACTATCGCCGAAATGTTGTACGTAGCAATCATGAGCCCATTGCGTTTTTGCGCCAGGTTCCCACTGAGAAAACCATGTAGTCTTCCAGCCTGATCCAAGTCGGTCAAATCCCAAGCGGAATCCTCCGACGCCTGCGAATAACTCGCAAATCGTCTTTTGCATAAAGCCCTCCTTTGGCCGTCATGCGGCCAGCTCGCTTATTTTTTGTAGACCGAGCCGTAGCTCATGTTAGCACCGGCAGACACCGGATCGTTGGTCCACGTTCAACAGTATACCACACATCAATCAAAAAAGCGATGAAGTAAATTTCCGTTTCAATGGAACAAAGAACATAGTTTGTCGTTTTTATGACAGCAAAGTATGTCGATGTTCAACTCTACCGGGAATTTGCAAACTATAAACTATATGTTTTGCAAAATTTATTTTATCTTTAAATTATTATGAAAGCGCCATTCCCTGTGTCAATCAGAGAATGGCGCTTTGTAACATTGAAGTAACGCTTATTGCATTGCTTCGTCGATCAGCTGTTCGACTGTACCCTTATTAGCCCAAAAGGTTCTTTTTGTTATAAGATTTCCGTTTGTAAATCTGAATGTGTCTTCTGCATTCACAGCCTTAGGCCGCACATGGAATCCACATCCATCACTGGACCGCGGGAACTTGCTCTCATCGCCTGACTGGAATGCCAAAAGCGTTTGGTTAAACACTTTTTCCGCATCTTCTTTGAATTTTTTGAAAGAAAACTCTTTTATGAGGAATATTTGGCTAACTTTGTGCTTATAGTCTTTATCATCTTTTTCTATTACAAATACAGGGAAAGTTCTTTCAATAGCTTTTGCAAATGCGGATCCACAATAATGGATCTCGTCAAGTACTTTGCTACTATCTTTCTCATCAGAGCCCTCTATATCATGCGACTCTTCAAATGAGAAATGATCCGAAATTTCCATAAATGTTGAGTTTGGGAACGGAAACGCTTCTTTGCATTTTTTGCCAGTTCGACTGATCACTCTGAAATAATCAATTTCAATATTATGCTCAAGCAAATAATCAGTAATCGTTTTTGAGAACGAATATGCATTCTGTTCGTCTTGATTTAAGCGTTCACGCAAGTCGTTAGTTATTGTCTCAGGATAGTTCGGTTTCACAGGGCGACTTTCGTTTTTGTACTTATCCTGTGCGCCAAAAACCTTTTCCGCTAAATTATCCTGTTTAAATGCGCTCAAGGTAAGTTCAATCCCGTCTATCTCACTAATGTACTTCAAGTCTTTCACAAAACGCTCATATGCAATAGAGAGAAATGCATCGTCTAAACCCGAACCATTATCAGAGCTTTTGATCGTATGTATCACATAACTACCAAAATAATTGCGCCCATACTTTCCAATTGTTACAGCAGCTTTATCTTCTATTTGGGGCGCGATTCGCTGGTCACGCGCACTGTCCCACCACATATATACCTGGATCAGTTGCTCCATCTGATTTATCTTCGTGGTATCAGTTCCTAATTTCTCTTTGATTTCTTCAAGAATCTCTTTTAACTGCCTTTTCCCTAAATTCTTACTTTTCCCAGGTTTTTCGTGGATGGTTAGCCAATGTTTCACAAAATCAACGACATTAACTCCATAGTCAGTAGACCAAAATTGGCCATCTTTGATGATTCTGAGTTTACTGCGGCTTTTCGCAAGTATTTTATTAATTTCATCACTTAAATCAGAGTCAGCTAACAACGATTCTTCGAGAACAGGTATTTGAGTATTAAGCCCATGTGTAATTGGACGAACGAATCTATTATCTCCGCAAATGATGATCGTCTTCACATAAATCGATTTTATAATAGAGTCTATAATCGTGTGTGCATCGGTAGCATGAGGCTCGTCTTTCAGTATGTCTTGGAGGAATATTTCAACATTTTCCACCTCTAAAAAGAAGTTCGTCAATGTTTGCGCACCGTTTATCACACTCACCATATCCGGATACAGGACGATTTGGTTTGTGGGCGTTTCTAATGTTTTCTCATATGAGTAGATCGAAATACCATTATGGTAGAACCAGAAATTTTCTGGCAGCAAGAGACCACTGTCCCCCTCGATCATAGTTTTTGAATCTGCAAGCTGCTCCAAATAAGGGATAGAGTCTGGATCAATGTCCAGCTTTTCCTTCAGTGTATCGATTTGCTCATCTGACAACTTCAAATCAAGCGCTTTTTTATAAAGGGCCACCCCAAGATATTCTCTAAATTTGGTTCGCAGAGTTTCTCCTGTATTATTGCGGCGCAGTCCAAATCTCACATTTTTTGAGAAGAGGTGAGCACCTGTAACATTAAATAGCTTTTTTAATTCAAAGAACGAAAGATTGTACACTCGTCCATATAAAGAAGAATCATTCTTCTGAGCGACAGGATACTCAAGATAGTTGATGCCGCGATCATCGGCTTCCAAAACCACTTTGTCGTGCCCATCCACATAAATCGAGAACTTTCCGTCAAACCAAGCTGTAAATTCTTTTCGTTTGTTTGCCGTTGGAATCTTTTTATAAAAGCTCCAGTAAATTTTTCTCTCATGTTCCCAGTTTTTGAACACGACGACAGGATATGGATCATTATGTTGTATGCTAAGCTCGAGTATTTTCTCGTAACCAAAAGTATTTTCTTCCGCTAATGCCGAACAATCATAAACCAGCAGAAACTCGTCTGCAGATGTTTCCTGATTTATGCCCTCCACCAAATAGGCAGGAAGACTTTCATCTACTGGGGTGATGATACGCTCCGGATCTAATTTCTTCTTTTCATCCAATATTTTTATCCATTTCTGGTTATCCACCGTTAGACCTCCTTATACCTTATCAAAAGCACTTGGAAATTATCCTGGATATCTTTTCGTATTTTTTTCAAGTCCGTTTCTTGGTCGTCTCTTTTTGACTCCGCACTATGTGATTTCATTTGCTGCTCAACATAGTTTATTAAGTCATCTTGCTCTTTTCTGAGCCATCGCATTATATTTTTCTTGTTAGTTGTTTCACCCTTAATGCGAAGCATTTTCAACTCATAATCAATGCGACTAAAAAAAGATTCTATTTCATTCCTGATGGACACTTCTTTTGTGGCATAAGCACTGCTTCTGAATCTATTTTTAACGACCTCTGCAATTTTGTCTTTCTCTGGAAACAATGTTGCTGTTGAAATTTGAAAAAGTGTGTCTAAGTCATCCAAAATTTCTTTTTTATGATTTTTAGAAATTACAATTCGGTCATAGTAACAGCTATTGATCGGATAAAAATCCCTCCCTGGGAAAAAAATAAATCCACCTTTTTGAGCTTTGATCCTATCGTTGGTAAAGCTATGAGAAAAGACCTTGAAATTTCTCGAATATGCAACATGTTTTCCTTCAAGAACATTTGTATAAAATTCCTCGATATATTTAGAATGAGGCGAGTAATGTTCCGGAAATGTAAAAACATATACGTATCCATCATGATCATTTTGATGCGCACACGCAAAGTATAATGAAACTAAAACATCAAAAGATATATCGAGCATCCGGCTGACGCTGGCGTAATGTTGTGCTTCGATTGCCTTCTCAATATTACTTGCATTGGAGCCAACGATACTGTAGTCGCAAAACAACTCAAAAAGATGTGATTCCTTTGCAATATAGCTACTATCGCGGAATAGCGATGGCATAAGTTTTGTAGCACCATAATCATCTGGCTCGCCACGAAATGCAATCAGTGGCGGAGTTTGAAGGAATGCACTATGGCGAGAGGACAGTTCAGCAACTTTTTCTTTTATTTTTGCAATATAGTCAGGTAAGCAACCGCTTTTGCAGTCTCCCATACACAAACAGACCACCTTTCTCTATCTATACCCCGTCTCAGTAAGAAGCCAAGCAATTTTATCCAGGGATAATCGATATATATCCCCTCAGCATTTAGGCCAATATAAAGGTCTTCTGGTAATCAAAAACCTCTCAGATAGCGGAGGCCAAGTCGATTTCCGCCTGCAACCCCATTTTTCTTTTTTATAGCCCTATCAACATACATTTCTCAAAGTTTTTACAATCAATCACTAAAAAATACGATAGCAAACAAAAGATGCTCTGCCGTTCGGCAGAGCATTTGGTTTATGCGATCATGCCGCCAAGGTCTATTCCAACACCTGACAGCGTTGTATATAATGATAGCATATTCAGCAGGAATGCGCAAGAAAATCATGCAATCGCACGATTCTTGGTTTTTTCTCAGAAGAACTTCCTGCAACTTCCACGACCGTTGCGTCTATACCTACTTTGATATACAATGAAAAGCATAGGTATAAAATTTCAGCAGGACTATCACCTTCGTTGCAGTAGAAAGCGGATGATACGCACTATGTACACCTTCACGATAACCGAAAAAACGGCATCCATTTTCCCAAGTTCCGAAGCAAATGCCCCCATTATCTACCTCAACACCTTCTCCGGTGAAGGGCAAAAGGTGTATGAGGCCGCGCAGGTTGCTGGCCGCCCGCCGTTCACGCTGGTGGCTATCAGCAATCTGGACTGGAACCACGATATGGCACCCTGGGACAGTCCGCCCGCTTTCAAAAATGCGGACCCCTGTATTGGTGGCGCGGACGACTATCTGCGGCTTCTGACCGAGGAGATCATTCCGGTGGCAGAGAAAGAGCTTGGCGACGTTCCTCGCTGGCGGGGCATCGCCGGATATTCTCTGGCTGGGCTGTTCGCCCTGTATGCCATCTACCAGACAGATCTGTTTTCCAGGGTGGGGAGTATGTCCGGCTCCCTCTGGTTTCCTGGTATGAAGGAGTACATCTTTTCCCATGAGCCAAAGCGTTGGCCGGATCGTATGTACTTTTCTTTGGGGGATAAGGAGAGCAAAACCAAGAACCCGATCCTGCGCACGGTTCAGGAGAACACCAAGGAGATATGCGCTTATTACCAGCGCAAAGGGATCGACACGGTGTTCCAGCTGAATCCTGGCAACCACTTTGTCCAGAGCGCAGAACGCACCGCTGCCGGTATTATCTGGATGCTGGGCCGGTAAGCCTTGTCGAGCCGGATGTTTACCGTCATACTGGCAGCAGGGAGGCATTGTCAGAGAAGTGCCGCGTTGCAGTGACAAACACATACCAGGTACACAAGGGAGAAAAGGCCGATGAATACACCCACATTGGGAACGGAACGGTTGATTTTAAGAAAATTCACAGAGCAGGACATGGACGCGCTGTTCCTGATTCTTCAGGATGAAGAGGTCAATCGTTTTCTGCCCTGGTATCCAGTGAAAACCATGGACGAAGCCAAGCAGTTTTACGAGGAACGGTACGCGCCGATCTATGCCCAACCCCGTGGGTATGCCTATGCAATCTGTCTGAAAGCGCACAACGTCCCAATCGGCTACATAAACGTGGCTATGGACGAACATCACGATTTCGGCTATGGGCTTTCCAAGGAGTATTGGCACAAAGGAATCGTCACGGAAGCGGGCCGGGCGGTGATCGCGCAGGTGAAAAAGGATGGTTTGCCCTATATCACCGCTACGCATGACCGAAGCAACCCCAGAAGCGGCGGTGTGATGCGAAACGTGGGTATGAAATACCAATATTCCTACGAGGAGCAGTGGCAGCCGAAAAACATCCTGGTCACATTTCGGATGTATCAGCTGAATCTGGACGGGGAGAAAGACCGGGTCTACAAAAAATACTGGGACAGCTCGGACGTTCACTTTATCGAGGCGGGGATATAATGACCATGCAAATTCGAAAACTACGCCCCGGCGACGATCTCTTCGCTGTCAGCCGGGTGTACGAGGAGAGCTGGCGGGAAGCGTATCGTGGACTGCTCCCCCAGGAATATCTGAACAGCATCCCGTTGGGGAAATGGGTCCCCTATCTGGAACAGGCTGGCCGGGAGTCACTGCTTTTGCTGAAGGGAGAAAAAATCGTAGGCACTGCCAGCTGCTGTGCCAGTCGGACGCCGGAGCTGGCAGGCTGGGGTGAGATCGTTTCCCTCTATCTTCTGCCCGAATACTGGGGGAACGGCTGGGGAAAGGCACTGCTTTCCGCCGCAGTGAAGCAGTTGGAATCCATGGGCTATCGTGACCTTTTCCTGTGGGTACTGGAGGGAAACCAGCGGGCCAGAGCTTTCTATGAGCACATGGGATTCCGCCCCAGTGGAGCCTGTACGGAAGATGAGATCGGCGGGATGCCGGTGCGGGAGATCCAGTACCGCTTAGAAAGGACGGACAATTTATACCGAATCCCCAGGTAGCCGCCCACTTCCCCTGCCCGGTGGAGCGGTCGTGGCAAACCGCGACCGACCTCTTCCACACCACCTGACGGCGGAACTGGCAGGCGTTTTCGTGACGCGGAAAAAAGCATGAGACAGCCAAAGGCCCTCGGCTTTTCGCCGAGGGCCTGCTTCATCTTCACTTCACCCAATGAGCCACGGCATCCCGCAGGAAGCGGGCGCAGCCGGGCACTTGTTTGTCGTAGTAGGCGGTGAACCGCTCGTCCATCACATAAAGTTCCGCGATCCCCCGGTGCTTGGCCGGGTCGTACTGCTTCCCGGTAATGGTGAGCCACCGGCGGTGGAGGGCGGTGATCTCCTTGCCCCCTTGATCCTCCGGGGGTAGCCCGGCCCGGACGGCGGCCTCCAGCCGCTCCTGGATCTCCCGGCCCAGATCCGCCCACTCTTGATACTGCGCCTGGGTCAGACCCATCACCGCGGCGTTGGCCTCGTCCACCTCCTGGTCGCCGTATTTGGCCCGGATCTCCGCTCCGTAAACTTCCTCATTATGGGCTACCGTGCGCCGCTTGAACGCCTCAAATTTCTGTTCGTCGCTCATGATCTCATTCCTTTCTTCCGCTCCGATGGTGTCTTTCACCGACCGGATGAGCTGCTCCAGCCGCTCCCGCTCCGCCTCCAACGCGGTCAGGTGGTTTCGCAAAGCGGCCAGACGGTCAAAGGAGGGATCGTCCAGACATTCCTTGATCTGGGCCAGCTCCACCCCGAGGGCCCGGTAATAGAGAATATCCTGCAATCGGTCCACCTCCGCTCCGCCGTAGTAGCGGTAGCCGCTCTCCGCCACCCGGCTGGGCTTGAGCAGGCCGATCTGGTCGTACCAGCGCAGGGTGCGGGTGGTCACCCCGGACAGGCGCGACAGCTCCTGAATGGAATACTCCATGAAACATCCCTCCTTACGGATACTATACCAGTTGACGGAGCGTCAAAGTCAAGGGAAGCTTTCTAATTTGACGGTTCTTTTTCTTTCGGCAACCGAACAATACCATAAAAAGAGAGAAGTGGCCACTGAAAAACTGATTTTTTAACCGCAAAGCGAACGGAAGCAGCCCGGTTGCTTTCGAATCAAACATGACATACAGTTGTCCTGTTTCTATGGTATAATGCAGATAAAACCAGGAAAGGCGGTGGTCTCCTTGAAGATGGAGCGGCTCATTGGCATATTGTCCATCCTGCTCCAGCGGGAGAGGATCACCGCCCCGGAGCTGGCGGAGCAGTTCGAGGTGTCCCGGCGAACCATCCAGCGGGACATCGAATCCCTGTGCCGGGCGGGCATCCCCATCGCCACCGCCCAGGGTGCGGGCGGCGGCATCTCCATCATGGAGGGCTACCGGGTGGACCGGACGGTGCTCACCG
>OGGQ01000944.1_pt1 | contig 40557 bp, 39 predicted proteins | sample 1571191 | NCBI WGS metagenome assembly OGGQ01 (sample SAMEA2582061, study PRJEB24529) | metagenome | biome: Human gut stool | place: China | collected 2011
AGGTCAATCGCCTCCCTTTATCTTATATCTGCCTGCAAAAACGGCATTTTATAATATTATATCACATTCCGGTACATTTTAGAACCCCGATTTATGTATATTTAAGGATAAAAATCTTAAATTTTCAGAAAAAGCATGGATCTTTCCTGTCGTTCCATGACAGTATGGCAGAAACTGCTTTCAGCCTCCGTCTTTCCGTGATTTCCCGCGTCTGTCTTCTATGCCGCTCTGTTCCCTGCCTTTCCTCCCTATTCCGGAATGCTGTCGGCCACGCAGAGAGCTCCGTATCCCACTCTGGGATTGGGATATTCCAGTTCCCCCGGCAGCGGTCTGGCACCTTTTTTCAGATACTCCTTTACCTTATCACCATACAGGTAGGGATCGTTTTTTTTCACAATTCCCCACTCCATGAGAAGTGCCGCCGCTCCGCTGACAAACGGTGCCGCGTATGAGGTTCCCGTAACAGGACCATATCCCCCGCCGGCAAGCGGAGCCACAATTCCCACGCCGGGAGCTGCCAGATCCGGTTTCCATGCCGGATTTTCCTCACTTCCCCGTCCGGAAAACGGTGCATAGGTTCCATTGGCATCCTCATAGGCTCCCACAGTTATGACCCGGGCCGCCGTGGATGGTATGGTCAGCGTCGTATCCGGTTCCGGCCTCAGGAATCTGGTGGAGCGGTTCAGCACTGCGGAAGACGGCAGCCAGAGATCAAAATTTCCCATGACGATGTTGCCGGCACGCAGCAGAATCTTCCAGATCCCGCTTTCCACATAGGTATTTCCCGGCACAAAATCAAAATAAATCTCCTGGGCGCTGTTGAATGGCCCGGGCTCACCGTAATAAACCAGCACATCCGTACTTCCCATATCCAGTTTATGGGGCCCCAGGCGGCTGCTTACACGCTCCCTGTGGTCTCCGGAAGGATTTTCCAGATAAATGTCCACATCATCCAGATAGGACTTCCAGAGCTGAATATTAAGCCCCGTCTCAAAAGGCGCCACCGACAGTTCCGCCGTAAATTCCTCTCCTTCCCTCAGAATTCCCGCCATGTGTCCTCCGGCATCCCCCTCGTTTCCGCTGCCGGTCACAAGCACATTTTTCCCGATTCCTGCCAGAGTGTCAATATACCGTTCCAGAAGTCCTTCTCCGTCATGGGAACCGTATGTGTTTCCGAAGCTCATGTTGACAGCCACCGGTCTGCCCAGCTCCAGAGCCGTTCTCACCACAGAGTCCAGCCCTTCCATCAGCTGTGTGGTTCTGGGGAAGCCTTCCGGATCCGGCACTCCCAGCCGCACCACCAGCAGCTCGCTTTCCGGCGCAATGCCGCGGTACCTGCCTCCGCTCTCCCGTCCGTTTCCCGCGGCAATCCCCCCCACTACGGTTCCGTGGCCGCTGGGATCCGTAACCGGCACCAGGGTCAGTGCCTTCTCCCGGCTGCCGGACGCCAGTGCTTCGTTGATCTGATCCGAAGTGTAGACGGTCCCGGAAATCTGATCAAACAGGTACAGGATCCTTGTGCTCCCGTCCGGATTTCTGAAATCTCCGTGAAAATAATCGATGCCGGAATCCAGCACCGCCACCAGAACCCCGTTTCCGTTCAGCGGATCCGGCTCCTGCTGCACCGGGGAAACACAGGAGGCCGTCCTTGCCTGATTCAGGGCAAAGAACAGCCTCTTTGGTTTTTCCGCATATTCAATTTCATCCAGATCAATGATCTGATCCACAAGCCGTTCCGGAACATTTAAAACCGCAAACCCGCCCAGAAATTCTCGGATACCCGCCTCAGGATAGTTTTCCCGGAGCGTTTCGCGCAGATTTCCGTGGTATCTCACAATAAGTTCCCAGGACCTGGTGGCCTCTTCATACCCCACATTCAGGTCTTCTGTCCTCTTCCGCTCTGCCTCCGGCGTATCCAGGGCAAGATTCAGAAGATTTTCCGCTTTCTGATCTGTCATGGCAATTCCTGATGCTGTTTTTATACAGATATGCCGGAATCCATCTTTCCAGACCGGGATTTTCCGTTTCTGTTCTTCCTGTCAGAATACATGGAATGTCTGCATGATATACATGAAGACCGGAATTGTCAGCATGCTGATAATGGTGGTTCCGGTGATAACCGCACATGCAAACTCATAATCGCTCTCATATTCTTTCGCCATAATCCCCATCTGTGTCATGGAAGGCATCGTGGAAAGGACGAAGAATACTTCTTTCATTTCCCCCGGAACAGGCATGGCCCTAAGAAATACGGCAGTCACCACAGGGAGCACCAGAAATCTCATCCCCAGCGCCGCATACAGGTCCCGGCCGAATTTCATGTGCCGGATATCCATATTCCGGATCACGCTGCCGATGAAAACCATGGCCAGCGGAGATGTCACACTTTTGAGCATCCCCATGGGTTCCAGAATAAAATCCGGAATGCGGAGTTCCAGCATCACCACCACAATTCCTGCCAGAAGTCCTGCCACCGGCGGAGACAGAATCTTTTTCAGACTCTCCGAGAAACTGCTTCCCCCTTTTTCCGGAAGCCGGCTGTCTTTCTGCAGAAGCCGGATGCCCAGTGTCCAGAACAGAAGAGTACTGGATATGTAATAGATCACGCCTATGGACGTGATTTCTTCTCCCCAGAGAGACTGAATCACCGGAAATCCGATAAATACCACGTTGGAAAATCCGGCAGCCGCCACAAAGGTCGATCTTCTTCCTTCGCCTATTTTGAGAATCCCGGCGGCCACCGCCGTGACCGCCAGGTTCAAAAGAATCGCCCCGAACGTCACCGGAAGCTTCACTGCCAGTTCCAGCAGCGCCCGGCGGCTTTCAATATCTCCGTAGATATTGTAAAACATATAACAGGGCACTGACACCTGTACGGTGAATTTGGAAAGGAAGTCCATTCCCGGCTTTCCAAACCACTTTTTCCCCGTAAAATAATACCCCACAAGAATCAGAGCCATCAGCGTAAATACGCTTTTTACAGACTGCAGTACCATGTTTTTCTCCCCCTCTGCGGCTCCGGAGCCGCAGTCTTATGCTGATTCAGACTCCTATTTCAGGAATCCGTTTACAATCTGGGCTTCCGCCTCTTCCTCCGAAAGTCCAAGAGTCATCAGCTTCACAATCTGTTCTCCGGCAATTTTCCCGATGGCCGCTTCATGAATCAGGGCTGCATCCGGATGGTTGGCCGTGATTTCCGGAAGAGAACTGATTCTTGCATGTCCCATAATAATGGCATCACATTCCGTGTGGCCGGCACAGAGACTGTTCCCCACAAGATTGGAGTAAAACATCTGCTCGGATTCATCTTTGGCCACAGACCTTGAGATAATGTTGGCACTGGAATTTTCTCCGTCCATGTGCACGTCAAACCGGCTCTCTGCGTGCTGGGAGCCGTGGGTCATCAGACGCTCCTGCACCACCAGTTTTGCCCCGGCTTTCAGTCTGGCCGCCGTTTCTCGTCTGGTGGAATCGATTCCTTTGATCTGAACGCTTTCCATTTCCATGGAACCGCCTTCCTCAATGGTAATCTCCGTTCTCGGATTCATAATGCGGCCTCCGCGTCCGTCTCCATCGCCGTAATGCTTTTCCACATATCTGACTTTTGCGTTTTTTCCGATGAAGAAGCGGTGGATTCCATCATGCCTGGATTCCTGATCTCCGCTGTTATGGATCCCGCATCCGGCCACAATGGTAACATCCGCGTTTTCCCCTATATAGAAATCATTGGATACCAGTTCCGTCAGGCCTGTCTGACTCAGGATCACAGGAATGTGCACACTTTCGTTTTTGGTTCCCGGCTTCACATGGACATCGATCCCGGTCCCGTCCTCTCTGGTGATAATATCAATATTGGCTGTGGTATTTCTGCTCTGCGTCTGTCCATTGGCCCTGATATTATATGCGCCTTCAGGCACCCCATGGAGATCCGCAACCTTTTCCAGCATAAGTTCCAGAATTTTATCCATTATTTTTCCCTCCTGTAAAACTGACATCCGCTCTGGGCTGATGCGGTTCCCAGAAGTCCCGGGAGAATTTCCTCCCTCGGCCCCTGTGCGGTGATGGTGCCGTCAGAAATCACCACAATTTCATCGGCAATCTCCAGAATCCGCTCCTGATGGGAAATGATGATAATAGACCCTTTTGTGGTCTCCCTCATATGCTCAAATACCTGGATCAGATTCTGAAAACTCCAGAGATCAATTCCTGCCTCCGGTTCATCAAAAACCGAAAGTCTGGTGGAACGCGCAAGCACCGTAGCGATCTCGATGCGCTTCAGTTCCCCTCCGGACAGGCTTCCGTTGACCTCCCGGTTAATATAATCTTTTGCACAGAGCCCCACCTCAGACAGATACTGGCATGCGTCTGCGGCGGAAAGCTGTTTTCTGGCAGCAAGCCTTAAAAGATCCAGAACCTGGATTCCCTTGAATCGCACCGGCTGCTGAAGGGCAAAACTGATGCCCATATTGGCCCGCTCTGTAATGCTTTTGTCCGTAATGTCTGTTCCATCCAGAAGAATCCGGCCGGACACAGGTTTTTCAATCCCCATGATGATTTTGGCCAGCGTGGATTTGCCGCCGCCATTGGGTCCGGTAATAACCACAAATCTGTCATTTCCGACAGTAAGACTCACGTCCTTTATAATCTCTTTTTTCCCCTGGCTCTCAGACACGCCAAAGGAAATGTTCTGTAACTCCAGCATAATTCCTCCTGATACGTATGAGAATGATCCGTTCCGTGTTTTCACACGCTGCTATTATAAACCATTTCTTCAAAAAATACCAGCAGTAACTCTTTCTGAGGAAAAGTCTCCGGACAGAATGCCGGACAGCAGCATTTTTCCGGAAAAGCTCCGGCAGGACGGCAAAAAACAGGAGGGCCCGGAAGAATGCCGCTTCCGTCAGCATTCATTCCCTGCTTCCTCCTGTTTTCAGATCTTACTCCGCAGCGGATGCTTTCCGGCGGATCTGGCTTATGGCATACAGAACCACCTTTGCCGTTGTCCCCGTCGTTTCATCCAGCACCAGAGTCACATAATCCCCCTCGATCTCCCGGATGACACCGACGAGTCCGCCTATGGTGATCACCTCATCACCGGGTGTCAGTGACTGGTGCAGTCCCTGCATTTTTTTCTGTTTCTTTTTGCTCGGCACATAGACAAACAGGTAAATCGCCACAAAAACAATCACCCCGTAGCCGGCAAACATTACCAATGGTGTCAATGTCATCTTCAGCTGTATCCCTTTCCGGTTTTATTCCATGCCCAGATATTTCTCCACGATCTTCACAAACAGGGCAGACCCGATCCAGAATACATCTTCATCCACATTGAAACGGGCGTTATGATGAGGCACGTCTGTATGTTTCTCCGGATTTGCCGAACTTAAGAACATAAAGGCACCGGGTACCATATTGGCGTAGTAGGCAAAGTCCTCGCCGCCCATATTGGGTGCATCCACATGGTCAATGACCTTGTCATCTCCCACGATTTCACGTGCACAGTCTGCAGCCAGTTTTGCCATGGCCGCATCATTGATAACAGGCGGTGCGCCCCAGATCATCTCATACTCCACCTCACCGCGGAAAGTTTCCGCTGTGGCTTTGGCGATTTCTCCGATTCTCTTTGCCAGTTCCTGGCGCACATCCTCTTCCAGAGCCCGGATGGTTCCTTCCACCAGAACCTCCGACGGAATCACATTATAGGCAAAACCGCCCTCAATGTGGCCTATGGTCAGAACCGCCGGTTTTACGGCAGCAATTTCTCTGGCAATGACCTCCTGAAGATTGATGATGATATGGGAAGCAATGTTGATGGGGTCAACTCCCTTTTCCGGAGTGGAACCATGGCATCCGAATCCTTTCACCTTGAGAACAAACTTATCAAAGGAAGCCATGCAGCAGCCCGGAGAACAGATTACGGTTCCCGCCGGAATTTCCTTGGAAATAATGGTGCCGATGTGTGTTCCGAACACTGCGTCAACACCTTCCATATGGCCTGCATTGCAGAGACGCTCTGCGCCGCGGGATCCCTCTTCGTCTGTCTGGAACAGAAGTCTTACTGTTCCGCGGATATTTTCCTTGTTTTCACTGAGTACCTTGGCAGCTCCCAGCAGCATAGCCACATGGCTGTCATGACCGCAGGCATGCATGCAGCCTTCATGCTTTGAAATATACGGCACATCATTTTCTTCCTTGATGGGAAGAGCATCCATATCTGCACGGAGTGCGATGGTCTTTCCCGGCTTTCCGCCCTGAATGGTTGCAATCAGACCGCTGTCTGTTGCGTTCTCCACAAAGGGAATTCCCATTTCACTCAGTTTTGCCATGATATAGGCTTTTGTCTCCGGCAGGTCTCCTCCCACTTCCGGGATCTGATGGAGTTCTCTGCGCATGGTTACCAGTTCATCCTGTAAATTTCTGCATTTTTCCCACATAATTACATTTCTCCATTCTTTCAGAATCATGCCGGTTTATGCCAGCATTCCTTTTTTATAGAACACCCTTGCAATAAACAGCGTGGAGAATACGGTAATGACAATCACCCACGCGGCTGCAAGTCCGGTAAACATCTTGAGGGCCACCGGAATCGCCAGTGCAAATACCGCCAGCTTGGGATATTTGATGGCAAAATTTCCGAATGTGGCACCGAAAATAGCTGAGCTGGCATACTGGGTCAGACCGGCTACCACAAACTCCGGAAGCAGTGCCAGAACAGCTCCGCCCACGATTACGGCAGAAGTCGTTGCAATCAGGTTGGTAATAATGGAACCGCAGATGGCCATGGTGGAAACCACTTCAGCCTGAATGGTTCCCGGTGTGGACTTGGTTACATCCAGAGCGAGGGCTGCACAGGGCACTCGCATGTTTCCGATATTTCCTGAAAGGAAACTGAGGTATGTACCGGTCAGTCCCAGAGCTGCGTAATAGGAAATCGGCTCCACAAAATACATGGCCGCAAACGAAGCCGCAACCATTCCCCAGGCGGTAAGAACCGTGCTGACCGGCGGCCAGCAGTCATGGGTGGCACACAGCCAGATGACAGGAACAAACGCAGTCAGCGCTGCAAGAATATTGGTGGGCGATCCGATCCGGATACTGTCGCTTTTCCACTCTTTCATGATCTCTTTCTCATTCATATTCCGATTCTACCTCCTTCGGTCTACCTGAACAGCTGATCATATCCCACTGAGAAAATCATGCCGACGATCATGGCAATTCCAAGGGAATATTCCATCAGCTTTGGAATTTTTTTACAGATGGTTTTCACAAGGATCATCATGGAAATTGCCCCTGCCAGAACTGCAATGGTATTTCCGACTCCTTTCAGGACCTCTCCTGCATTCAGATAACCGAAGATGCCCAGAGAACACGCACCGCTCAGTACCACCAGCCACTTCATGTCACCGCCGGAGACCTTGTTTCTCAGTGTCTCCAGAGACGGTGTTGCCACACCGGTAAACAGAAGCCATCCGGCTCCGTTCAGCGCCATGGTAAACCAGGATACTGCCAGGCAGACCAGCGTGTACTGTTCTGAGCCAAGCGTTACTCCGCAGGCATCTGCACCGATATTGGCTGCCGACAGTTCGGTTGCTGCCGCTCCGATGATGGAAAGACGCAGCCATGCCATGGGACCTCCGATGGAAGCCATAAGGCCGACCATTACAATAAATACCCCCAGGGCCGGTCCGATGGCGGAAATAAATCCCACACGGAATGCTTCTTTGGGAATTCCCGGATCGATCCCGGCTTTCTTGGTCATCCTGCCGCACTGCCGTATGTAAAGGGCAGCCTGCAGGGCCGAGATAAATACCGTGATTCCGCACAGAAGCCACAGAATCGGTGAATTGGATACCTGCTGAACCTGTTCAACAACGCTCATATAACTTTCCCCCTTAAAAGTTTTTGCTCCTTTAGTTTAATCTTTTTTGTGCATTTCGTCAATGTATTTCTATGATTTTTTGCGTTCTTTTTGCACTTTGCACACAGCCTCTGTCACTTTCTCATATATATGCAGATTCCCGGAAAATAGAGCATCTTTTTCAGGAACAGACGGCGTACCTGCGGGGGGAATCAGGAAATCCTTCTGCCGGATGACCATTTCCCTGCCGCTGTACGCAAAAAAAGCCCGGATCTTTCGATCCGGGCTCCGTGCAGAAGAAGAGACTTGAACTCTCACGGTATTGCTACCACACGGACCTGAACCGTGCGCGTCTGCCAATTCCGCCACTTCTGCATCTGGCTGTATGTCCTTGAACATCAGCAACGTAGAGAATTATAATACAGGAATCGTATTTTGTCAATTCTTTTTTTGTATTTTTTTCTGCAAAAAAACAGTTGCCATTCCGTCCGTTTTGTGGTATACTACTCTGCGTCGGTAAAAGTATTATACTTTTCCCAGGCGGAAGTGTCGGAACTGGCAGACGAGCAAGACTAAGGATCTTGTGGTGGTTACATCGTGTGGGTTCAAGTCCCATCTTCCGCATGAAAAGCAAACAGAGTCCGTATCTGTCTTTCTTCAGAGCAGATACGGATTTTTTTGTGCGAAAAGTCAGGAGATACAGATTGGTTCGTTCTGATCCGGTATCCCCAAAAAGGACCGTCCCCGCACTTTATTCCGATGCGGCCCCGCTTCGGTGACGCACAGTACATCGTACTGAAAAAGCCTCCATACCCCGGATACTTCCATGGGAGCTGTGCTGCCCGTCAGGAAGGTCCGTGGGCTGCCAGAGTTTTCTTCGTCTGTAATGCCGGGGAAGGTTCCGTTTATGATGCGCAGAACAATCATTTTCTGCAGATCAGAGAATAAACACAAAAAAAGCCCGGATCTTCTGATCCGGGCTTCGTGCAGAAGAAGAGACTTGAACTCTCACGGTATTGCTACCACACGGACCTGAACCGTGCGCGTCTGCCAATTCCGCCACTTCTGCATTTGGCTGTATGTCCTTGAACATCAGCAACGTAGAGAATTATAATACAGGAATGATATTTTGTCAACTCTTTTTTCCAATTTTTTTATTTTTTTCCGGTTTTTCTTTACAGTCTTTTCTTCCCGTTTCCGAAAAAAAATCCCCTGCAGACTCTCTGTCCGCAGGGAACTCTGTCCTGTATCATGCGGAAGATGGGACTTGAACCCACACGATGTAACCACCACAAGATCCTTAGTCTTGCTCGTCTGCCAGTTCCGACACTTCCGCAGAGGCTAAAACAGTTTGCTGTTTAACCAACGAAAGACAGTATATCACAAAACTCCGTCTTTGACAACCATTTTTTTCAAAATATTCCAATGTTTTTTTTTACGAAAAAAGACACCCGTTTGCAGGGTGTCTTTCTCCGGTATCCGGCTGATTACTCTTCTTCCGGATGGGTCGGAAGAAATTCTTCCTTATAATTCTTATACGTCTTCTTCACAACATTGGTCAGGGCAAAAAGGCCGATGATGTTGGGAACCACCATGAGAGAGTTGAAGCAGTCAGACATATTCCAGATGGTGGATACCTTCATCAGGGATCCGATAATAATAAACAGACATACCAGAAGAATGTACGGTTTCACTGCTTTCTCTCCAAGCAGGTATCTTACATTGGTCTCACCAAAGAAATACCATCCAAGAATTGTAGAGAACGCAAAGAACAGCATGCAGACAGCAATGAAGATTGCGCCGAAGGATCCGAATGCCGAATTGAATGCAGCCTGGGTAAGAGAAATTCCCTCAACCAGTGTTCCATTCACATACGCGGGAGAACCCGGTTCCAGCATCTTGGTTCCGACGATAACAAACGCTGTCATATTCAGTACCAGGAACGTATCAATAAAAACTGATACAATGGCTACCTGACCCTGCTGGCAGGGATGAGCCACATTTGCCTGCGCATGGGCGTTGGGCGTGGAACCCATACCGGCTTCATTGGAAAACAGTCCTCTTGCCACGCCTTTGCTGACTGCAACTTTCATGGCAACACCGAAAGCGCCGCCGCAGACAGCTCTGGGATTGAACGCACCCTGAATGATGGATGCAAACATATAGGGAACATTCTGAATATTCATGATCACAATGATCAGACCGCCAAGCAGATAGAAGCAGGCCATAATCGGAACCAGTTTTTCAGTAATCTGTCCGATTCTGGAAATACCGCCGCCGAAAATCATCCAGGCAACAATGGCCAGAATCACACCAACGACCAGCTTATCCACGGAAATCTGCTGTCCGAACAGATACATGCTGCCCACACCTGAGAAAAATGCTGTATGGAATGCATCTGTAATGGAGTTGGCCTGAACGGCATTTCCGAACAGTCCCAGGGCAAGGGTAATCAGCACGGCAAAGATTCCTGCCAGTACTTTTCCAAAAGTTCCCTGGAATGCGGCTCTTATGTAATACACAGGACCGCCTGTAACTTTTCCGTCTTTTCCGGTTACTCTGTACACCTGAGCCAGTGTGGCTTCACAGAAAATCGTGGCCATTCCCAGAAATGCAGATACCCACATCCAGAAAATGGCACCCGGGCCGCCTGCCGCAATGGCTGTGGCTGCACCTGCCAGGTTTCCGGTTCCCACCTGTGCCGCAATTGCCGTGGTAAGAGCCTGGAAAGAAGAAATACCGCCCTCTCCGGCTTCCTTCTTCTTATCCTTTTTGAACAGACCGCCAAACACTCTTTTCCAGCCGTTTCTGAATTCGCGGATCTGAACAAATCCTGTCTGGAATGTGAACCAGATACCGCCGCCCAGCAGAGCTACCAGCAGAACATATCCGGTCAGTATGTTGTTGGTCTCTGTCAGGAGTTTGTTAAACAATTCCATAAATCTTTCCCCCTTAGGTGTAATTAAATTGCTTATAACCAATATAACACCTGAGCGGAGTTCTGTCACGCATTTTTTACGAAAGTTTAATTCTTTTTTTATTCATTTTTATTACTTTTACATAACATTCCTGCTGACAGACTGAAAAAAAGACGGCACAAAGTGCAAAAACACTCTGTGCCGCCCCGTCATTTTGCATTTTGGGAGTCCTTAAGCTATGACTCATAATGCAGATTTCCGTAATAATGATTCGTATTTTTGTCAAAAACAAATCCCTTGAGATCTGCCTGTCTGGCATTGATATTCTGTTTGTAGTAAAGCGGAATGATCGGCACTTCCTCCCGGAGAAGTTCCTGGATTTCTCTGTAAAGTTCCATTCTCTTATCCTGATCCAGTTCGGATCCTGCCTCATCCAGAAGTGCATCCAGCTGGTCATTCTGAATAAAAGAATAGTTGTTGCCGTTTCTTCCGCAGTAATCACTGTGGAACAGCGGCGTTGTACTTCTCATGGGATCCACGTTGCTGTTGCTCCAGCCCAGAACAAACAGTTCATCATCGCCGTCTGCCAGCATATCCTGGAACGCGCCGAAATCATACATGTTGATTTCCAGATTGATCCCCACATCCAGAAGCTGTGCCTGAATCAGCTGAGCCGTGCGGTTTCTGATTTCACTGGAAACATTGACTTCCAGATCAAATCCATCCGCGTATCCGGCTTCTGCCAGAAGCTCTCTTGCCTTCTCCGGATCATAGGGATATGGTTCGATGGACTCATCCCATCCGGGAATGGTTTTTCCTATACAGGAATTGGCAATCTCTCCTCTTCCTTCCACAATGGTATCAACGAACACTTCTTTATCCAGAGCGTAAGCAATGGCCTGACGCACCTTTTTATTGCTGAGGTATTCATTCTGGAAGTTGAGCCCCAGAAATTCGATGGACGGACTGGGGCCGGCTTCCAGCACCAGATCCGGATTGGCCTCAACATTTACAGCCTCTGTCTCGGCAATGTCCAGAGCCATATCAATCTCTCCGGTCTCCAGCGCGATGACTCTGGAAGTCTCCTCCACGATCACCCTGCATGTCAGTCTGCTGGTCAGAGGTTTTTCTCCGAAATATTCATCATTCCGCTCAATGGTCCAGTGGTCATTGGGCACCCACTCCACAAATTTGAACGGTCCTGTTCCCACCGGATGTTCCACATACTGGTCTCCCGCTTCAGTCACTGCCTTTTCCGAAACAATCATCATATTGGAATTGGTCAGAAGGTAAAGCATGGCGGCACAGGGCTGATTGAGCGTCAGCGTGACTTCATAATCGCCATTCACTGTGATCTGATCAAAATATGAGGCTGTCGGTTTCGTGGAAGCCATTTCTCTGGCCCGTTCCAGGGAAAATTTCACATCGCTGGCTTTCAGTTCCGTGCCGTCGTGAAACAGAACCCCCTGCTTCAGCACGAAATGATAGGTAAGATCATCGGGCATATCAAAAGATTCTGCCAGATCGCCTACCACCGTGCTTCCGTCTTCATCAATTTTCAGAAGTCCGTTATACATATGCCGGATCAGCATGGCCGAATAGACATCCGTCTGGCCGGCCGGATCCGTGGATTTGATATCCGCCTTTCCTCCAAGGACAATCTCATCTCTGGTAATGGTCCCGTTTCCTCCGTCTTCTGAAGAACCGGTGTCTGATGCGGTTCCCGCAGAAGATTCCGTGGCTGAACCGGCAGCTGAAGTATCTGACGGACCTGCCTGAGAGCCGCAGCCTGCCAGAACCAGAACGGCCGCAGCAGCAGCCGCAACTGTACACACAATGCTTTTTCTTTTCATAATTCTCCTCTTCTCTGTTGTTTTCCCGATATGTTATCACTTCACGGTGATGAAGTCAACATCTGGATCCATTCAGATTTTTCATATTTTCTATAACTTCTTTTTATACCGCTCTCTTTTCTCCTCATTTTAAGTAATATATGCAGACATGCCGGCCTGATTTTCATCCTTTTCCGGACTGCCTTTCTCCGGCCGCACAAAAAAAACGGTGCATGCTTTTCAGCAATGCACCGTCTGTTTTAATCATCTATGAAACCGGAAAGTCCGGATTTATGCCAGCTTGGATTTTGCCAGTTCTGCCAGTTTTGCAAATCCTTCTGCGTCGTTGATTGCCATGTCGGACAGAACCTTGCGGTTCAGGGTCACGCCTGCCTGCTTTAATCCGAACATGAATCTGCTGTAGGAAAGTCCGTTCAGTCTTGCTGCAGCGTTGATACGTGCAATCCACAGCTGTCTGAACTGTCTCTTTCTCTCTTTTCTTCCTGCATAGGAGCTCTTTAATGCTCTCATAACAGACTGCTTTGCAATTCTGTACTGTTTGGAGCGGGCACCTCTGTAACCTTTTGCCAGTTTCAGCACTCTATTATGTTTCTTTTTAGCGTTTAAGCCGCCTTTAATTCTTGCCATTGCTTATTTCCTCCTTCTTAAATCCGAATCTATTATAAGTACGGTAAAATCTTCTTCATTACCTTGCTGTTTGTACTATCAGTAACGATGTCTTTTCTAAGATTTCTTTTCCGCTTTGTAGACTTCTTAGTTAAGATATGGGATTTGTAAGCTTTGCTTCTTACCAACAGACCTGTTCCGGTTTTTTTGAAACGCTTTGCAGCTGCTCTGCTTGTTTTCATTTTAGGCATAGTAAATTCCTCCTTAAACTTGTTCCTATCGTTTTGCAGTTAAAAACATAACCATGCTTCTTCCCTCTACCTTGGAAGGCTTATCTACCACAGCGATATCGGAAAGTTTTTCAGCAAAATCATCCAGAATATATTTTGACTGGTTCATATGGGCAATTTCACGGCCGCGGAAACGCAGAGTGATTTTTACCTTATTTCCTTTTTCAATGAACTTTCTGGCTGATCCGATCTTGGTATTCAAATCGTTGGTATCGATGTTGGGAGAAAGACGAACTTCCTTCACTTCGATGACCTTCTGTTTTTTCTTTGCTTCCTTTTCCTTGCGGATCATTTCATACTTGTATTTTCCGTAATCAATGATTTTGCATACCGGCGGTTTTGCCGTCGGTGCGATTTTCACCAGGTCAAGCTCCGCATCACGTGCCATCTTGTAGGCATCTTTTGCGGACATGATCCCAAGCTGCTCTCCGTTTTCCCCAATCAAACGAACTTCCTTATCGCGGATCTGTTCGTTAATCATTAAATCGCTAATAGCCGTGCACCTCCATACCCATTGCTGATAAGTTGATAGAAAAGAAAAATCAGATAGAAAACTATCCGCTCATTAACTGCATCGGTTTCGCTTATGCTGCTGCACTGCCCTAAACCAATTTGTCATATAAACCCGGGTCACTTGCTCGTGCCAGGGTGAGGCGGATACCTGCTTTCCTGTCAGTTGTCTTCACAACCTAAGATAATATACTATATCCGGCAGATTTTGTCAATGGGTATCCGGCAATATTTTCAGTACAGTTTCCGTTTTTCCTGTACCCGGCACCGGAAAGAGGCCAGAAATGACAGATCCGGGAGACAGGCCGCGGCCGGCTGCTCCCGGAAACAGTTTCTTATTTTGAACGGAAACTTCTGCACTCCGTCTGTCCCACCGCTCTGGCCCCGTCACCGGAAATGGTGATCTTTTCCGCCCTGCACTGATGGTCATCATTATACATGCAGTTTACCGCATCGCAGTCCACCGCCAGTTTTGTTTCCGGAGTCTTGAACAGGTTTTTGAACATGCCGCCCCGGTTTTCCTCAAAACTTCCGCAGCAGGTATCACACCCGTTTCTTGCCTCGGTTCCCTCCACATAGATTCCGCTCTTGCAGCAGCAGTTTTCGGAATTGTGAACGCAGGTCTTCACAGAGCATTCCAGTCTTGTCATAGCGCATTCCTCCTTTTGATCCGATTGTTCAAAACTAGTATGCGCATTTTTTCCCCGTCCATTCCTGCGGAATGTTACCGTTCTCTGGTCTCCGTGACAGGAATTCCCAGTCGTTTCATCCGTTCCAGAAGAGCACTGCTCTCCCGCATCAGCGGATAAACCTTTACAAACCCGGTATCATCGTTTCTGATCAGTTCATAATAGATCAGACTTCCGCTTTTTTCCTTTTTATGTACGGTAACTCTTTTCAGTTCCCCCATGTCCATGGTTCTGCTTCTTCCGAATGCGGGACGGACCCTGATCTGTTTTCCGTCTGCGGTAATTTTCCACATCAGTCCCCAGTAGGTAAAGCCCAGGCCGACGACGGCAAAAAACACAAAAAATCCCTTCATGAAAAGATTTCCGTCAGTCACGTCATTAAAGAAAAAACTCATCATGGTCAGAGCGTCCGCAAGCCCCATGAACGGAACCACAATGTTATATTTGATTTTCAGAACCGGCAGTTTGGTAATCTGCGGTTTTACATCCTTTTTCAGCTTCATAATATTCCCCTTTTAAAATATCAGGATCGCCCCGGTGAGACAGACAATCCCGGTGATTATGGACGCCGAGTTCACGGCACTGGCCAGATTTACATCGCCTTCTATCATGGAGGTATACGGCACTCCGAGAGAAGACACCGGAGCGAACATCAGAATGGCCAGAGTTCTTCTGATCTCGGCATCAAACGGTGCAAACTGATAAAACAGCAGGGCAAGCGCGGCGGATAGCAGAGTCCGCGTTCCCACAATGCGCACCACCGCAGACATCTGTTTCCGGTTCATCTGCAGTTCCAGACCCAGACCGATCATCATCAGCGCCAGAAAGCTGTTGGCATTCCCCACGGTCTCTGCAAAATTCAGCACCACTGCAGGGAGCCGGATCTGCATCAGAGTCAGAACCGTCATGATAATATAGCAGTCAAAGGGAACCGAAGAAAACAGCTGACGGATGATCCGGGAGAGCCCTCTTTTCTCTCCTTTCCCCGACACGGACACCGCAATGGCGTAAGTGGTGCCCGTACAGATCATGGAATTTCCCGTATCAAACAGGCTCGTTGCCGCCACGCCGGCTGCCCCCAGAAAGCTCTGCACAAACGGCATGGTAAAGCATCCGATATTGTATCCGGAGGCATTGATCAGGCCGAAGGCCTTCTCCGCGCTGGTCCCCTTCCGGAAAAGCAGATATCCCACAACGGCAAAAAAGCCGCTGCACAGAAAACCCAGCCCCACAATCAGCAGCATGGAAACATCCATGGTGATTTTGCTGAAATTGTATACAATGGCAGCAGGCAGTGTAATTTTGATTACCAGCTTTGAAAATACCGGAAGATTCTCCTGTTTCAGTATGCCCGTGCGTTTTGATCCGTATCCCAGCAGAATAATCAGAATAAAGCAGGCTGCCCTGGTAAAAACCTCTCCCATGATGTTATCTGTCCTGCCTTTCTTCTTTTTTCTTTTTCCGCCCGCCAAGTTCCGGCCAGAGGGAAAGCAGCATGGTCCCGTAGCAGGCTGCGCCGCCGATGAAATTGGATACCGGCTCCGCCGCAAAGACACCCATGGGGCCAAGGCCTGCCACATACGGCAGCAGAATGGTCAGAGGCACCACAATGATCACTTTCCGGAAAATGGAGAAAAATGTGGCCTGCTTGGCTTTTCCGAGCCCCACAAATGTGGCCTGTCCCGCATATTGAAGAGACATCATGAAAAAGCCGAAAAAGTAAATGCGGATGGCAGGAATCGCCGCCTGGATCAGTTCTTCGTCATGGTTGAAAATCCGGATGAAAAACTCCGGGAACAGCGAGATGACCGCCCATGCCACCACTGTAAAGGATATGGCCACAATGGAAACAAATTTGATGCAGGATTTGACGCGCCCGTACTCTCCGGCTCCGTAATTGAATCCCATAACAGGCTGGGAACCGTTGGTCACACCTTTCACAATATTCTCCGCAATCTCCCGCACCGAATGCAGCACCGTCATGACGCCCACATACAGGTCTCCGCCCCATCCCTGCAGCGTGGCATTGCACACCACGGCCACCAGGCTGTTGGTAAAACCGGCCGTAAAGCTGGAAAGCCCCATGGAAACAATCCGGAGTACCCGTTTCTTTTTCAGTCTCATGGTTCCCCATTTCAGCTTCAGGATTGCCTGATTTCCTGTCAGAAATTTCAGAATCCAGAGGGCCGACAGAATCTGCGAGATCACTGTGGCCAGAGCAGCGCCCTGAACGTCCATATGGAAGATGAAAATAAATATGGGATCCAGAATAATATTGCAGACAGCCCCCAGAAGCACCGTCATCATCCCGATTTTTCCGAATCCCTGGGAATTGATGAAGGCATTCATTCCCAGTCCGGTCATGACAAACACGCTTCCAAGCAGATAAATGGTCATATAGGATTCGGCGTAGGGATATGTGGCGTCACTGGCGCCGAACAGATACAGAAGAGGACGGCGGAAAATCAGGCCGGCCGCTGTCAGAAATATTCCGAATATCAGCATCAGGGTAAAAGAATTTCCCATGATGGATTCAGCTTCTTTCTGATTGCCTTTTCCCCTTTCAATGGAGCAGAGCGGCGCGCCTCCCATGCCGAAAAGATTTGCAAATGCAATGACTATGGTTATGACCGGCAGACAGACCCCCAGTCCTGTCAGGGACAATGTGGCATGATCGGGAATATGACCGATATAGATCCGGTCCACAACGTTGTAAAGCACGTTGATCAGCTGTGCCAGAGTCATGGGAACTGCCAGATTCATGATATTGCTGACAACGCTCCCCTGGGAAAAATCATTTTGAACTGCCATGTCAAAGACCCCATCCTGTGTAAAAATCAGACCGGACCTGCGTCTGTGTCCGGATCTTTTCCATTATATATCAATCCCGTAGATGAATCAATCCTTGTTTTCTTTTTTTCAAAACTGGACACCGGATGCGCAAAATGCTATACTGTTTTTCATGAATCCATGACGACAGCCCCAATGGAAGGAGCCAAGAAACATGAACGATCAGGAAAAAACCATTTATGCCCTGGAAGAGGAAATTTCCAGGCTCCGGGACGAAAACAGGAAACTGGAAGAGACCGTCCAGTGGATGCATGATCTGATCTGGAAACTGGTCAGCGAACGCGAAGAGAAAAAGGCAGCCGGCCAGAGCGGCCGGGAATCTGAAGAACAGTGAAACCGCTGTGTTTCTGTCAAATTCCGTTTTTACATATGATCCTCTTTACATTCCATGACAAAAAGCCCTGTGAACATCATATCAGACGTTCACAGGGCTTTTTTCGTGGAGCTGAGGGGAATCGAACCCCTGTCCGAAAACCAATCCCCTGTTCTTCTACTATCATAGTCTGTTCTTATTTATTCCCTCCCGCAGCCGGGAACAGACACCCGGATGCGTTCAGTAGCTTCATCATACGCCCGCGTGCTCAAAGCTTTGCACGTGTCGTTTCTCACAAAGATGATGCCGGGATCCCGGGATGTGAGTGCCCCGGGGCCGACAGCTGCCTAAATTAGGCTGCGTATGCTAATTCGTTGTCGTTAGCGTTTATATTTAGGTTTGCCATTTGACGCATTGCATGCGGATAGCTTCACCAGCTTCATAGCCCCCGTCGAAACCAGTACAACCCCTTACTGGTGCCCTCTGCGGAGCATTCCTATCTTAACACGTTTCCCGATCCCTGTCAAGGCAGCGCCTGTACCGCTTTTCCGTTCATGGTTCCGGCAGGGATCAGTACAGATTCTTTACCTTGAAATCTTTCTCCAGTTCTCTTCTCTGGTCCTTTTTCGCAATATCCGCCCGCTTGTCATACAGCTTCTTTCCTCTGGCCAGACCGATCTCCACTTTCACCAGGCTGCCTTTGAAATATACCTGCAGCGGCACAAGCGTCAGCCCTTTCTCCTGAAGCTTTCCCTTCAGTTTGTTGATTTCATACCGGTGCATGAGGAGTTTTCTTTCCCTCAGAGGATCCTTGTTGAAAATATTGCCTTTTTCATAAGGACTGATGTGCATTCCGTAAATCATCACCTCATTGTTGACAATCCGTACGAAAGATTCCTTGATGCTGCATTTCCCCATGCGCAGAGATTTCACCTCTGTGCCTGCCAGTGCAATGCCTGCCTCAAATTTGTCATCGATAAAATAATCAAAATATGCCTTTTTATTATTGGCAATCAGCTTAAAACTGTCCTTCCCCATGGTCTGTTCCTTTCCGTTTCACTCTGCAGCAGTATCAGAAATTCCGTACCGGCAGAAAATCGATGGTCTTCAGATATCTGTCCGCTCCGGTCACATAGACACGGATCTTCTGTCCCAGCTTGTAGGTTTTTCCGGTTCTCTCTCCCACCAGTTCACAGCGGTCTTCCCTGTATACATAGAAGTCATCATCCAGATCCCCTAACCGTATCATGCCTTCCACGGTATTGGGCAGCTCCACATAGAACCCGTATCCGCTGACTCCGGAAATCACGCCTTCATAGATCTCCCCGATATGCCGTTCCATAAATTCCACTTTCTTCATCCGGTCTGTTTCCCTCTCTGCCTCTTCTGCCAGACGTTCCCTGGAAGATGACCACGCTGCCGTTTCACCCAGAATCTTTTCATAATGAGCCAGCCGCCTTTTTCCCAGTTCACCGCGGAGATTTTCCTTGATGATCCTGTGGATCTGAAGATCCGGATATCTGCGGATGGGAGATGTGAAATGAGTATAGTATGCTGCCGCCAGTCCGAAATGTCCTTCGCATTCAGTGGAATACCGTGCCTGTTTCATGGAGCGCAGAGCCATTCTTGAAATCAGTGCTTCTTCCGGTTTTCCCGATGTTCTGTCCAGAAGTTTCTGCAGTTCCTTGGGGTGGAGTTCCCCGTTCTGAAGCCGCACCGAATAGCCGAAGCTGTTGATCATCAGAGAAAACGTACGTATCTTCTCCGGATCCGGCTTTTCGTGAGTCCTGTAAAGGAACGGCACCTGCTGCCAGTAGTACTCTTCCGCCACAGTCTCATTGGCCGCCAGCATGAAATCCTCAATGAGTCTCGTGGCGTCGTTTCTCTGCCTTGGCACGATGTCCACCGGCTTTCCTTTTTCGTTCAGGAGAATCCTGCACTCCGCAAAATCGAAGTCCACGGCGCCCCTGGCTTTTCTCTTCTTTCGCAGAAGCTCTGCCGCTTCCTTCATCTGAAGCAGCATGGGCACAAACTCCCCGTATCCTTCCGGACAGGCAGTGCCCTTTTCTCCTGCTTCGCCGTTTTCCTGGTCCAGAACCGCCTGGACCCCGGTATAGGACATGCGCTTATCGATGCGGATCAGAGTCTCGCAGATCCTGTGGCCGGCCACATTTCCCTTTTCGTCCAGATCCATAAGGCAGCTGAGAGCCAGCCGGTCACAGCCTTCGTTGAGGGAACAGATTCCGTTGGAAAGTCTGTGAGGCAGCATGGGAATCACCCGGTCTGTGAGATACACACTGGTTCCCCGTTTCCAGGCTTCCGCATCCAGCGGACTTCCCTCTTTTACGTAATGGGTCACATCTGCAATATGGACCCCCAGGTGATAAACAGGCTTTCCGTCAATCATATCCACGGACATGCTGACCGCATCGTCCAGATCTCTGGCGTCCTCCCCGTCTATGGTCACCATGGGAACCTGTCTCAGGTCCAGCCGTCCCCGTTCCAGTTCCTGACGGACTGTTTCTCCGGACAGCTGCTCCGGAACCTGTCCTGCTGCCTCCATCACATCTTCCGGGAATCCTTCCGGCAGTCCATAGGCCCTGCATATGGAGAGAATATCGACGCCCGGATCGTGAATATGGCCCAGGATTTCCTCCACCTGTCCTTCCGGATTCTTTCTGCCGTCACCGAAGGAAGTAAGGCGGACCACAACTTTATGACCGGACACCGCTCCGTTTTCCTTCCCTTCCGGGATGAAAACGTCACTGGTAATCCTGGGATTGTCCGGAATCACAAAACCGAAATGTCTGTTTTTTTCAAACAGTCCCACCAGGGTCTCATGGGCACGCTTCAGGACATTCACCACCACAGCTTCCGCCCTTCTGCCTCCCCTGGCCTCCTCCGCCGCAATCCGCACCGTATCTCCGTCCATGGCGCTTCCCGTATTGTCCGGTGCCACAAAAAAATCCGAATCGAAACCTTCCACTGAAACAAATCCGAAGCCCCTGGGATTTGCCGAAAAAATCCCCGTAAGGGAGGAGATTTCCGGTTTCCCGTATTTTCCTTTTTTTGATACACCGGCCTTTCCTTCCCTCACCAGGGCATCCAGAACCTCTTTCAATTCCTCCCTGCCGCTTTTGGGAATATCCAGAAGAATGGCCAGTTCTTTCAGTTTCATGGGCACATAGTTTTTCTCATTCATCAGGGAAAGAAGCATTTCCTTCCTTTCCTTCAGCTGATTTTCGTCCATCCGGTCTCCTTTCATTCAGACGCTTTTGTTTCTGTCATCGGCTCCTGTTCCGTTTTCCATGCAGGCATGTCCCGGCTTCCGGTACGTATGTCTTCTGCAGCAGCCCGGCTGGCCCGGCCTTTTTCCTGAAACAAAAACACTCTTGCATGGTATCGCAAGAGTGCCTGTCTTCTCAGATCATCTTAAGGTTCAGAATAAACGCCAGAATAAAGATTCCAAAGGCTGCAAACTTCGTAAATTTCTCCAGCTTGCCTTCCATGGAACGTCCTCTGTTCTTGCCCCAGTAGCTGTCAGCAATGCCGCCGATGGCTCCCAGTCCTGCAGATTTTCCTTCCTGCATCAGTACGATGGCTGTCATGGCAATGCATAAAATCACGAAGATAATGGTCAGGATAATTCTAATCACCGCTTACACCTCCTACTATACAAACACAGCTATCATACCATACAATGCCCGGAAATACAACCTTTATTTCCCTGATTCCCCGCGGATTTTTTCCTCAATGCGCAGCAGTTCGTTGTATTTTGCCACCCGCTCGGACCGGCACGGAGCCCCCGTCTTGATCTGTCCCGCATTGACTGCCACGGCAATATCTGCGATGAACGGATCCTCCGTCTCTCCGGACCGGTGGGAAATAATGGTCCGGAATCCTGCTTTCTTCGCGGTTTCTATGGCCTTCAGACTTTCTGACAGGGTTCCGATCTGATTGACTTTCACAAGAATGGCATTTCCGGCTCCCAGAAGAATTCCTTTTTCCAGCCGTTTCCAGCTGGTGACGAACAGGTCATCTCCCACCAGCTGCACTCTGTCTCCCAGGGTTCTGGTCAGCAGCTGCCATCCTTCCCAGTCTTCCTCGTGAAGCCCGTCCTCAATGGAACAGATGGGATATCCTTCCACAAGTCTCCGGTAATATTCCACCATTTCTCTGGTGCTGCGCTCCACCTTGATGCCGTTTTTCGCACTTTCCCCGGGGAATTCATACATTCCGGTCTCCTCATTATACAGTTCGCTGGATGCGGCATCGATGGCGATTTTCACGTCGGTTCCCGGATCATATCCGGTCTCCCGGACTGCCTTTACCAGATAGGAAAGAACTTCTTCTGAATTTTTAAGATCCGGAGCAAATCCGCCTTCATCCCCCACTGCCGTGGAATAGCCGTCCTGTTTCAGCAGATTTTTCAGGGTATGATAGATCTCCGCACACATTCTGAGACCTTCCGAAAAAGTTTCCGCACCTGCGGGCATAATCATGAATTCCTGCAGGTCCACTGTATTGTCCGCATGTTTTCCTCCGTTCAGAATATTCATCATCGGCACGGGAAGCTGATTGCCTGCCACACCTCCCAGATACCTGTACAGAGGAATCCCCAGCGCATTTGCCGCAGCCCTTGCCACAGCCAGAGATACACTGAGAATGGCATTGGCTCCCAGACGCTCCTTGTTGGAGCTTCCGTCGGCTTCGATCAGAAGAGAGTCAATGCGGCTCTGGTCCAGGGCGTTCTCAAACATGACTGCCTCCGCCAGGATGGTGTTCACATGATCCACCGCTTTTTTTACACCTTTTCCCAGGTATCTTCCCCCGCCGTCCCTTAATTCTGCGGCTTCATGCTTCCCTGTGGACGCGCCGGAGGGAACCGAGGCCCGTCCTGAGGCTCCGCCTTCCAGCTCCACTTCCGTCTCCACTGTGGGATTTCCTCTGGAATCCAGAATCTCCCTTGCCCTCACCCTGACAATCTCGAATTTCATATCCATAAAAAAAGGCCTCCTTACAGCAAATCTCCTTACTGTAAGGATGGCCGTTTTTTATTTTCTTATTCGCAAAAGTCCTTCTGCAGAGGCAGAAACCCGCGGCTTAGGCCCTCAGTTCAATTCCCATGCTCTGGAGACCGTTGAGGATCTTGTTCATGACGCCGGTGATCTCCTTATCCTCCAGGGTATGATCCTGGGCGCGGAATGTGACGGAATATGCCACAGACTTATGTCCGGCCAGAATCTGTGCACCTTCATAGATATCGAAGAGCTCACAGCTTTCCAGGATCTTTCCGCCTCTCTGACGGATCATGTCCTCAATCTGTCCCACCAGGATATTCTTGGGCACCACCATGCTCAGGTCACGGGTCACTGCCGGGTATTTGGCAATTCCCGTATACTTTCTGTCAAAGGATGTGAACGGAATCATGGACGGCATGTCGATCACTGCCACGTATGCCTTTTCCCCGATCTTATAATTGTCCAGCACATCCGGATGCACCTCACCCAGGTATCCGATGACAGCGCCTTCATAGGAGATTTCTGCCTGTCTTCCCGGGTGAAGGAACGGCTTGCCGGCATTGGGATCGTAGTGAACCGTTCCGTGCATTCCCACCTTGTCAAAAAATTCTTCGATCACACCTTTCATGGTGTAGAAATCTCCTTCGCCGTACATGCCCAGAGTATACTGCATTCTTTCATCCGGAAGTTCTGTCAGCGGCAGGCTCTTGGGAAGGTATACGTTGGCCAGTTCATAGAGACGCACATTCTTGTTGCGGCGGTTGTAGTTGGTGGACAGGGAAGAAAGCATGCCGTTTAACGGAAGTGTTCTCATGACGCTGAAGTCTTCTCCCAGAGGATTGGAGATCACCACGGTATTTCTCAGACTGTCATCCTGCGGAATCAGCAGCCTGTCAAATGCTCTGGGGCTCTCAAAGGAGTAGGTCATTCCCTGGGAAAAACCGCAGAATTCCGCCACATCCCGGGCCACTTCCTCGATTCTCAGCTTATAGGAAAGTTTTCCTGTGGTAGCTTCTCCTGTGGGAAGCGTTGTGCCGATTTTATCATATCCGTAGAACCGGGCCACTTCCTCTGCCACATCCGCCATGCGATGGATGTCCTGACGCCAGGTGGGGGCCACAATCTCATTGGTCTTTTCATCATAGGAAAGATCCACGGCTTTCAGGTATCCCAGCATATCCTCTCTGGAAATCTCCGTCCCCAGCAGGCGGTTGATCTTTTCGGGTTCAAATGCCACCCTGGACTCTTCTGCCCTGACCGGGTAAATATCGATCATTCCGCCCACTACTTCACCGGCTCCCAGCTCCTCAATCAGCTGGCAGGCACGGTTTACGGCCTCTTCCGCCGTATTGGGATCCAGACCCTTTTCATATTTTCCGGACGCGTCTGTTCTGAGGCCCAGTTTTCTGGAAGAAAGGCGGATATTGGTTCCGTCAAAGGTGGCGCATTCAAACACCATGGATTTTACGCTGTCGGTGATCTTGGAGTTTTCACCTCCCATGATACCGGCAATGCCCACTTCCTTTTCCCCGTCATTGATCATCAGAACCGTATGATCCAGGTTTCTCATCTGACCGTCCAGCGTCTGGAAGGTGTCTCCGTCCTTGGCACATTTCACAACGATCTCATGGCCGGCCAGAAGGTCATAATCAAATGCATGCATGGGCTGTCCGTATTCTTCCATGATATAGTTGGTGATGTCCACAATGTTGTTGATGGGACGGATCCCTGAAGCGGCCAGGCGGCGCTGCATCCACTGGGGTGACGGAGCCAGACGGATATTTTTCACCATTCTGGCACAGTACCTTCTGCAGAGATCTGTATTTTCCACGGAGATCTTCAGATAATCATGAATATCCTCTCCGTTTCCTGTCTTTTTCACCACCGGCGGGCGGAATTCCTTGCGGAAGGTGGCTGCTGCCTCCCTCGCAATACCGATGACACTGTAGCAGTCCACCCGGTTGGACGTGATCTCATATTCAAATACCACGTCATGAAGTCCCAGAACTTCCACCGCATCAGCTCCCACAGGCGTGTTTTCCGGAAGAATGTAGATTCCGCTTTCCGGCGCATCCGGATACATGTTCCTGTCAGATCCCAGTTCCTCAATGGAACACATCATGCCGTCGGATTCCACTCCGCGGAGTTTTCCCTTTTTAATCCGGATTCCGTCTTCCGGAAGAGGGCCGCCGTCATGTCCGCCGGCCACCTTGCCGCCGTCCAGCACCACGGGTACCTTGTCGCCCGCTTTTACGTTGGAGGCTCCGGTGACGATCTGGATGGTCTTTTCCCCGATATTTACCTGGCAGATGATCAGTTTGTCTGCATCCGGATGTTTTTCAATGGACAGAATCTGTCCCACTACGATCTTCTCAAGATTTTTATCAAGGCATTCATAGCCTTCCACCTTTGTTCCGGTAAGTGTCATGGCATCGGTATATTCCTGCGCGGTGACATCCAGATCCGGGACATATGCTTTGATCCAGGATAATGCTGTATTCATATTCTTTCTCCAATCTTATAGTTTCATGGTTCCTTTTAGAACTGGCGCAGGAACCGGATATCATTTTCGTATAACAGCCGCATATCATCGATCTCGTATTTCAGCAGGGCAATCCGCTCCAGCCCCACCCCGAACGCAAATCCGGAATATTCATCGGGATCAATGCCGCACATTTCCAGCACATGGGGATGAACCATGCCGCATCCCAGAATCTCGATCCATCCGGACCCTTTGCAGAACCGGCATCCTTTTCCTCCGCATTTAAAGCAGCTGACATCCACTTCCGCACTGGGCTCCGTAAACGGGAAATGATGGGGTCTGAATTTTACCCTGGTATCTTCCCCGAACAGCTCTCTGGCAAACTCTGCAAGGGTTCCCTTCAGATCTGCGAATGTGATGTTCTTATCGATCACCAGTCCTTCAATCTGGTGGAAGGACGGGGAATGGGTAGCATCCACTTCATCAGAACGGAACACGCGTCCCGGCGCAATGATGCGGATGGGAGGTTTCCTTGTTTCCATCACGCGGACCTGAACCGGAGATGTCTGGCTTCTCAGAAGAATATTGTCATTGATATAGAATGTATCCTGCTCGTCTCTTGCCGGATGTCCCTTCGGAATATTCAGTTTTTCGAAATTATAGTGATCGTACTCCACTTCCGGTCCTTCCACCACTTCATATCCCATGCCCACAAAAATCCTCTCCACCTCTTTGAGAGCGATGGTGTTGGGATGGCTGTGGCCGATACGAAGTTTTTTTGCCGGCAGCGTCACGTCGATGACTTCCCGTTTCATCTGTTCTTCCCGGGCCTTTTTGGCCAGGGCCTTTCTGGTCTCTTCCAGCTTTTCCTCGATCTGGGCTCTGGCTTCATTGACAAGCTGTCCCACCTGCGGACGGTCTTCCGGTGCCACGTCCTTCATGCTTTTCAGCACATTGGTCAGCTCACCTTTCTTGCCCAGGTAAGCCACGCGGATCTCATTGAGTTTTTCCAGCGCGTCGGATGCCTCAATCTTGCTGAGGGCTTCCGCCTTGATTCTTTCTAACTGTTCTTTCATAGCGTCTCCTTCACTTGTTCTGTGATATCCGTCCGTTCCGTAGGGAAAACAGCCCGGACCGTTGAAAAGACTTTCCCGCTTCCGCGTAAGGAAGTCTTCCTGCAATGCGGGACAGAATCCTTTTATCAGGATCTTCCGTCTTCTGACATAAAAAAAACCCGCTCCCTGTCATTGACAACATAGGGACGAGTTCTTCCGCGGTACCACCCTGATTCCTGCACAGTATGCAGGCACCTTGATCCGCGTAACGTGCGGGTAAGCGTCACGGCCTACTGTTCTTTTCAGCCATGCGGCTCCGGTGCGAAATTCAATCCTCTGCCTGAACCCGGAAAAGCTTTCAGCCGGTGACTTTTCCTCTCTGACGGAAGGCAGGAATCTGTGAACACCTTCACAGCCTTTATTTATGGAATTGAAATCTGATATTTATCTTACTCACCTGATTTCAAAAAGTCAAGAGTTTTGTAAATTTTCGGTGAATAACAGGTGAATTTTCCCGGCTTCTCTTGACTTTGCCTTTTTTTTGTTGCATAATCTACAAAAATCTCAAAGGAGGGATTTACCATGGACAGACTGAAAATGACCATTGGGAAACAGAAACAGATTGCCCTGATCGCCCACGACAACAAAAAGCATGAGCTGATCGAATGGTGCAATGAACATAAAGACATTCTGAAAAACCACTTTCTCTGCGGCACAGGCACCACGGCCAGAATGATCACGGAATACACCGGACTTCCTGTCAAGGGATACAACAGCGGCCCTCTGGGAGGTGACCAGCAGATCGGAGCACGGATCGTGGAGGGACGGGTGGATTTCGTCATCTTTTTCTCCGATCCTCTGACAGCCCAGCCTCACGACCCGGATGTAAAGGCCCTTCTCCGGATTGCCCAGGTCTATGACATCCCCATTGCCAACAACAAGGCCACGGCGGATTTTCTCATTACATCCCGGTATATGTCAGAAGAATATGAACATGAGATCATCAACTTCAGACAGAATATCGCAGAGCGGGCAAAATCTCTGTAATGTTATACAGGAAAACGGCGCTTCGCCGGCCCGGGCCTTTTCAGGCAGATTTTCCGCCTTTTCTTTTCAGGAAAAGACCGGCGGCGGCCCGGCCGTTTTCAAAGAGTTTAAGACTCTCTTTCCTGCCGATTCCGAAATCCACGGCACTGATGGTCCGGATTCCCTGTTCCGTCCGGATTCCGGTGGGAATCCGTATGGTCCTTTCCAGATCTGAATCGGGAATATGGCTTTTGTCTGCGGCACTCAGGCAGGTGGCTGCAATGGCTTTCAGATATTCTGCAAAGTTGTCTTCTGCACAGGCACCGCCGCATGTTCCCTCTTTCTGATCGGCGAACCGGAACCCCAGCGTATGTCTGCCGTCTCTTTTCTCTGATCCGTCAAACAGCCAGACAGGATAATTGCTGAGAAGTCCGCCGTCCACGATCAGATGCACTTTTCCCGACTGTTCCCGGAGACGCACGGGCTCAAAATAGACCGGGATGCTGACACTCATGCGGACTGCCCTGGCAATGGGAAAGGAATCCGCTTCCAGCCCGAATTCCGGAAGGCAGTCCGGAAAAATCAGAAGTTTTCTTGCTGTCAGATCACTGGCAGTGACCTTCAGGGTCCTGCCTGTTTTTTTCAGATCCCCGAACCGGCTCATTCCCTTTTTTTCCAGCAGTTCCTGCAGCCATTTCTCCAGATATCCCGTATGATAGATTCCCAGAGTAAACAGAATGGAAACAGCCTTTCCCACCGCTCCGAAACGGTCTGCAATTCCTTTTCCACGGAATTTCATATAATCCAGTGAACTCATTTCTCCGGTCAGTTCGCTGCAGCTGTATCCTGCAGCCAGCAGTGCCGCCACAATGGCTCCCGCCGATGAGCCGGCCAGATCCGCAAACCGGTATCCGGCCTCCTCCAGCCTGCAGGCAGCTCCCACATGTCCGATTCCCCGGACGCCTCCCCCTTCAAATACGCCGTTGCAAAGTATCATGTTTTCACTCAATGCCGTTTTTATAATATTTATGCATATTCTCTTCCGTCATGCTCTTTCGCCGTGCCGGACGGCATTTTCAGATTCCTCTGATCAGATAAACCCGGCAGAAATCCGCTGCCGTCAGAATATTCCCTCCTCAGAAAGCTTTTTTTCCAGGTCACCAATCCGGGACTCTCCCACCAGAAAAAGTCCGTATTCCTGCAGAAGTTTAGCCGTTTTTCCCATCCCGTCCGTCAGACTGTGGGTAAATGTTCCGTCATAAACTCCGGATGAACCGCAGGAAGGGCTCCTTTCTTTTAAAATCGCAATGGTGCATCCATACTTTTCTGCGGTTCTCAGAGCCACATCCGCTCCCCAGAGAAATTCCGCCGTCACATCCCTGCCTTCCGTATTTACAACGTTTTCATCTTCCTTCCGGATTTCAGCAGCCGCCCTGGGCGTGGGAAGTCCCCCGTCCTGTTCCGGACAGATTCTGTGGAATTGGGCTTTTCCTTTCATTTTTTCCATAAATTCAAGGACGTTTTCATTCCGGTTGTTTCCGCCGTCCCATTTACAGTTTTCTCCCGTAAGACAGGCACTGATCAGTATGTGCAGCATCTTTTTTCCTCCCTCTCCATTCAAAAGAGGGACCGCGTTTCCTGCGGTCCCCGATTTATCTGTGTTCTGTATTCACCTTTGCAAAACAGATCTTATTGATTTTTCCTGCTGATCATGGCGCGTTTCCTGAGTGTCGGATCCAGAATCTTCTTCCGGATTCTCAGACTCTGGGGTGTTACCTCCAGAAGCTCATCGGTATCGATGAAATCCAGACACTGCTCCAGGCTCATCTCCTTGGGCGGTGTCAGTTTCAGCGCCTCATCGGAGCTGGAAGAACGTGTATTGGTCAGTTTCTTGGTCTTGCAGACGTTGAGTTCGATATCTTCCGCCTTGGGACATTCTCCCACCACCATACCGGAGTAGACTTTCACACCGGGCCCGATGAACAGGGTTCCCCGCTCCTGCGCGTTGAACAGGCCGTATGTGATGGACTCTCCCGCTTCATATGCAATCAGGGAACCGTTCTTTCTGTAGCTCAGTTCTCCCTTGAACGGAGCGTATCCGTCAAAAATTGTATTGAGGATACCGTTTCCCTTGGTATCTGTCAGAAATTCTCCCCGGTAGCCGATGAGGCCCCTGGACGGAATTGCAAATTCCAGTCTGGTGTATCCGCCGCTGACAGGGCTCATGCCCTGAAGCTCTCCCTTCCTTCCGGTCAGCTTCTGGATCACGGTTCCCGTATATTCTTCCGGCACATCCACGTAAGCCAGTTCCATGGGTTCCAGCTTGGTGTTTCTCTCGTCGTAGTGATAGATAACCTCAGCTTTGCTGACGGCAAATTCAAATCCTTCCCGTCTCATGTTTTCAATCAGCACGGAAAGATGCAGCTCGCCGCGGCCTGACACTTTGAAGCAGTCTGCTGAATCCGTTTCCTCCACCCGGAGGCTTACATCCGTGTTCAGCTCACGGAACAGTCTGTCACGGATATGACGGGAAGTGATGTATTTCCCCTCCTGACCGGCCAGAGGACTGTCATTTACCATAAAGTACATGGCTATGGTGGGTTCGGAAATCTTCTGGAACGGAATGGCCTCCGGATTCTCCGGTGAACATACCGTATCTCCGATGTGAATATCCGGAATTCCGGAGATGGCCACAATGGAACCGATGCCGGCACTCTGTACTTCCACACGGTTCAGACCGTCGAATTCATACAGTTTTCCGATTTTCACCTTTTTCTTCTTGTCCGGATCGTGATGGTTGACGATGACGCATTCCTGATTGACTTTCAGAGAGCCGTTGTCAATTTTTCCAATGCCGATCCTTCCCACATACTCATTATAATCAATGGTGCTGATCAGCACCTGGGTATCCGCTTCGGGATCGCCTTCCGGTGCCGGAATATAATCAATGATGGTCTCGAACAGAGGGCTCATGTCCACGTCGGGATCTTCCAGTTTCTTTTTGGCAAAGCCGGCCCGAGCAGACGCAAATACAAACGGGCAGTCCAGCTGCTCGTCGGATGCATCCAGATCCATGAAAAGTTCCAGGACCTCGTCGATCACTTCGTTGGGTCTTGCTTCCGGACGGTCAATTTTATTGATGCATACGATAACATGCAGGTCCAGTTCCAGGGCTTTCTGAAGAACGAATTTTGTCTGGGGCATGGGGCCGTCAAAAGCATCCACCACCAGGATAACTCCGTCCACCATTTTGAGAACCCGCTCCACCTCGCCGCCGAAATCCGCATGTCCGGGGGTGTCGATGATATTGATCTTTACATCATGATAAAAAACTGCCGTATTTTTGGAAAGAATGGTGATTCCCCGTTCTCTTTCAATGTCATTGGAGTCCATGACACGGTCCACCACTTCCTGATTTGCCCGGAACACGCCGCTCTGTCTCAGCAGCTGGTCCACCAGCGTCGTTTTGCCGTGATCCACGTGGGCGATAATTGCAACATTTCTGACGTCTTCACGCTTGATTTTCATATATAAACCTCTTTTCCGGTCCTGCTTTTTCTGTTTCGCCGCGATTTTCGACACATGATTATATCATTCTCAAACGCAAATTGCAATAAAAACATCAATTTTCAAAGAGAATTACTTCCTTTTCCAGAAGCCCGTACCAGACCTCATCCCCTTTTTCTATCCGGGCACCACCGCTGGTGCCTTCTGTAATCTCTGCAGAAAGGGGATCATATTCCGATGCCGGCACCAGAAGAACGTATTCCACGTTTTCTCCGTAAATGCTGTCCAGCACCGTGATGCCTGCCTGAGACAGGATATACTGGATTTTTCCCACACTGCCGTATCCCGCCCGGACGTACATCCGGAATCCCCGCTGTTTTTCCACCACACGGGACGCCAGAAGGCCCGCACTCACTGCGCCCGAATAGGCCCTCACCAGCCCTCCTGTTCCCAGGAGCGTTCCCCCGAAATACCTGGTGACCACCGCGCAGACATCGTGAACGTCGGCTCCCAGAAGCACATCCAGCATGGGCCGCCCTGCCGTCTGGGCCGGTTCCCCGTCATCGCTGCATCTGGTAAGTTCATGATTTTTTCCTATGGTAAACGCCGAACAGTTATGGCTGGCATCCCAGTATTTCTTTTTCATTTCGGCGATGAATGCAGCCGCTTCCTCTTCCGATTTCACCGGCCGCAGCGTGGCAATAAACCTGGATTTTTTCACAACGGTTTCGCTCTCTCCGCCTTCATACAGTATTTTGCAGCAGTCTCCCATGGCATCCTCTCATTCCGGCATCCAGGGGAATCCTCCCTGTTTACCTTTTTTTCATATTTATATCACGCTTTTTCAATTTTCTGTAAATATTTCTTCATAATTCCCCACTTGCGTGTCAAAAATATCATAATACAATCCAATCTTTTCCACAATAACTATTTATTAATGGAAAAAACTTTGCTATAATGAGGAAATGATAAAGGAGGCTTCCTGAATGAATTATGGAAAAGATGAAGTAGCCCGAAAGCTGCGGCAGATAAATTCCAGAACAGAAAAGCTCACATCCAAAATGATTATTTTCTTTCTCAAACTGGTTTTTGTGATCTGCTCTTTCTGTATCATTTTAGGCGTCAGCCTGGGCTATGGCGTTTTCAGGGGAATCATTGATTCTGCCCCTGAGATCGATGTGGCAAGCATTGAACCCAGCGGTTTTGCAACCATGGTCTACGACAGCAAGGGAAATCTGACGGAAACCATCGTAAAGTCCGGTGCAAACCGGCTGGAGGCGACATATGAGGAACTTCCCCAATGCCTCATTGATGCCTTTGTAGCCATTGAGGATGCCAGATTCTGGCAGCACAAGGGAATCGATCTGCGGTCCATCATGAGGGCTGTGGTGGGCGTTCTGACCGGAGACAGCAGTGCCGGCGGCGGCAGCACCATCACCCAGCAGCTCATCAAGAACAATGTATTTTCCGGCGGAAATGAATCCACCTTCGGGGCTCAGCTGGAACGGAAGATCCAGGAATGGTACCTGGCCATCCAGCTGGAACAGATCATGAGCAAAGAGCTCATCATGAAAAACTACCTGAACACCATCAACCTCGGAAACAATACTCTCGGTGTCAAGGCTGCCGCCAAGCGGTATTTTGACAAGGATGTGTCAGATCTGACCCTGTCAGAGGCCACGGTCATTGCCGGAATCACCCAGAACCCATCCCGTTTCAACCCGCTGTCGGAAAACGGCCGGGAACGCAATGAGGAAAAGCGCCGGGTCATTCTCCAGTATATGTATGAGCAGGGCATGATCACCAAAGAAGAGCAGGAAGAGGCACTGGCTGATGACGTGTATTCCAGAATCAAGAACGTGGACCTTGTAACCAAGGAAAATGACAGTCCGTTTTCCTATTTTACGGACGAACTCATTGAGCAGGTCATGGACGCCCTTCAGGAAAAGCTGGGATATACCGAGACACAGGCCTACAATCTTCTGTATTCCGGCGGTCTTGAGATCTACACGACCCAGGATCCGGATCTGCAGGCCATTGTGGACGAGGAAATCAGCAATCCGGACAATTATTCCGTTGCCTATTATTCTCTGGACTACAGGCTTTCCATCCAGCATCCGGACGGAACCACCACCAACTATTCCGATGAAAGTCTTGGAAAATACCTGCGCAACGACATGGGACAGAGTTCTTTCAACGGCCTGTTCCGTACAAAGGAAGAGGCGGAAGCTGCCGTGGAACAGTACCGGACGGCCATGACCGGAGAGGGCGATGAGGTCATCGGGGAATCGGTTCACTATATTCTCCAGCCCCAGGCATCCTTCGTTCTCATCGACCATAAAACCGGGTATGTAAAGGCTCTCAGCGGCGGACGCGGAGAAAAGGAAGTCAGCCTATCTCTGAACCGTGCCACCAATACCCTGCGGCAGCCCGGATCCACCTTCAAGGTCATCACAGCCTTCGCTCCGGCTCTGGATGCCTGCGGCGCCACTCTCAGCACCGTCTACTATGACTCTCCGTTTACGGTGGGGACCAAAACCTTCCGGAACTGGTATTCCAGCCAGGGATATATGGGCTATGCCACCATCCGCGACGGAATTGTATATTCCATGAATATTGTGGCTGTCCGGTGTCTGATGGAAACCGTAACGCCTCAGCTGGGCGTGGAATATGCCAGAAATTTCGGAATCACATCCCTGACAGATACCGACTATAACGCGGCCACGGCACTGGGAGGCATCACCAAAGGCGTATCCAATCTGGAACTGACTGCGGCCTATGCCACCATTGCCAACGAGGGAATTTATACGAAACCCATTTTCTTCACCAAAATTCTGGATCACAACGGCAAGGTGCTTCTGGAAAATGAGCCGGAAACCAGGCGGGTTCTGAAAGATTCCACGGCATTTCTGCTGACGGACGCTCTCCAGGATGCGACAGAAGGAAACCGCATGTATGCCACACCGGGCGTGTCTCTGTCCTCCACCGGCACCGCCGCCAAAATTTCCGGTATGTCCACTGCCGGAAAGTCCGGAACCACCACGTCCAACAATGACATCTGGTTCGTGGGATTCACCCCCTATTATACGGCGGGAATCTGGTCCGGCTGTGATGACAATCAGAAAATTACGGAAATCGGAAGCAATACCAGCTATCATAAGAAAATCTGGAAAAACATCATGACCAGGGTGCATGAGGGACTGGCGGATACCGGATTCCCGGTGCCGTCTTCCGTGGAAACCGCCCAGGTCTGCCGTAAATCCGGAATGCTTCCCAGTCCGGGTGTCTGCCAGTATGATTCCAGAGGAAGCGCCGTAATTACCGAGTATTTCGCCAAGGGAACCGTTCCCACGGAGGTCTGCAACCATCATGTCCGCATGACCATCTGCTCTGCTTCCGGCGGAAGACCCACAGAATACTGTCCGGAAGAAACCAGAACCACCGGAACCTTTATGGTTCTTCCTGAAGGAGAAACAGGGTATACCGATGACTCCAGGTACTCCATTCCCGGATACTGCAATGTTCATACCGCTGCTTCAACCATTATACAGCCGTCCGAAACCTCTCCGGAAAATTCCGGATCCTCCGGACCGGCCACACCGGAAACCGTGGTTCCTCTGGGACCGGGTTACAGCCCGTAAATATGCAGAAACCGAAACTCCCTTCCGTCATACAGGAAGTCCTCAGGATTTCCCGCATCCCGGAAGGGAGTTTTTTATAATTCCGGACGTCAGTTGGCCTCCGGCATGGGCGGCCTCAGATGACGCATCTTGGGCCCGCGTTTCCCCATCAGCTTTTCATTTTGGGCCGAAACAGCAGAGATCCCAGATAGCCGAATACCAGAGCACCTGAAATTCCAACGGCACTGGCGGTGAAACCGCCTTTGAAGATTCCCAGAAGTCCGTCCTCCTCCATGGCTTTCGAAATTCCTTTCCACAGAGTATTGCCGAATCCACAGAGAGGAACCGTTGCCCCTGCACCGGCCCACCGGGCAAAGGGCTCATAGATCCCCAGAAATCCCAGAACGGCTCCGGTGATCACCAGCATCACCATGATCCGTCCCGGCATCAGCTTTGTCTTGTCCATAAGAATCTGCACCAGCATGCAGATGGTGCCCCCCACAAGAAATGCTTTCAGAAATTCCATGTTATTCACCGCCTTTTCCGTTTCCGCACCATTCCAGAACCACGCCGTGGGCGATGCCGGGAATGCTTTGTCCTTCATTGTAGCTGACCGTTGAAAGCAGGGCGCCTGTGGGGATAAACAGAATCCGCTTCCACTGCCCTTCCCGGATTTTCGGAAGAATCCATCCGCAGAGCACGGAAGCCGAACATCCGCAGCCGCTTCCGCCGGCATGAGTATCCTGGCTCTTTTCATCAAAAATCTCAATGCCGCAGTCCAGATACCGGGATTCAATATCATATCCGGCTTTCAGGAGAAAATCAATCACCAGACGCTTTCCGATCTGTCCCAGATCTCCGGTGATGATTCTGTCATAATATGTCTCGTTTACTCCAAGATCCCTGAAATTTCCCAGAATCGTATCCACTGCCGCCATGGCCATGGCGGCTCCCATATTCATGGAATCCCGGATTCCCATATCTACAATTTTACCTGTTGTGATTCCGGCCACCCTGGCCATGGGAGCCGTTTTCTTTCTGGCTTTTCCGGCTCCTGAAGAAGCCAGGATCACGGACCCGCAGCCGGTCACGGTCCAGGTGGCAGAGTATGGTCTCTGATTTCCATACTCCAGAGGATAGCGGAACTGTTTCTCCGCAGACGCGAAATGGCTGGAAGTAGTCACCATTGCGTAATCGGCAAATCCTCCTGCCACTGTCATGGATGCCAGTCCCAGGCCTTCACCCATGGTGGAGCAGGCACCATACAGTCCGAACAACGGAAGTTCCAGATCCACGCTGCCAAAAGATGTGGCAATAATCTGGGCCAGAAGATCCCCTCCGAACAGATACCTTATGTCTTCTTTTTTCAGTCCGCTTTTTTCCAGAGCCAGTTTCGATGTCTGACTCTGAAGTTCACTTTCCGCCTCTTCCCAGTTTTTCATCCCGAACATGGGATCCCCGTCCTGTACTTTGTCGAAATAACGTCCCAGGGGGCCTTCTCCTTCTTTTTTCCCCACAATGGACGCAGCCGCCAGAATAAACGGCGGCTTTTCAAATAGGATGCTCGCTTTTCCTGCCTGCATCGTTTTCTCCTTCCTGTCAGTTTCTCCGTCTGCTAAAAAAGCAGAATTCCCATGCGGCTGCCGATCCATTCTGCCAGCCCCAGAAGCCAGCTGGCCAGAATTCCGTACAGAATCACCGGTCCTGCTATGGTAAAAATCTTGCAGCCGACGCCGAACACCTGTCCCTCCGCCTTATACTCAATGGCCGGAGAAACCACGGAATTGGCAAATCCTGTAATGGGAACAAGGGCTCCGGCTCCGCCCAGCTTCACAAGTTTCGGATAAAGATTCAGACCCGTCAGAACCACGCTGACAGCAATCAGGCTGAGCGTTGTCCAGGCCGATGCGGTTTCCTGATCCATCCCCATGGTCTGATACAGGCGGATGAATCCCTGTCCGGCCGTGCAGACGGCACCGCCCACCAGAAACGCCCAGAACAGATTAATGCCGGTTTTATGAACCGGGGTCACCTGCTTTACATATTCACTGTATTCTTTTTTGTCAATTTCCATCTTATGCTCCTTTGAATCTCTGGGTAAAATAAATCCATGCTCCCACGGTTTTTCCCGCTGCTATGAAAAAAATCAGATACTGGATCCCCACTGCCAGGCGGATCCTTCTGCTGAGAACCGGAAGCGCCTTCAGAGTCTCCGCCAGAGACATCACAAGACATCCCACAAAAACCCCTGTGGAAAGTCCGAAGGCCCCCAGTACCAGCGTGCCTCCGCCCCAGAACGGGGCCGGATACAGGTCCAGAACATTGCCCAGAATGCCTCCCGTGACAATCATGGTCTCATAAAGGAACACATGCTTTCCGGTTCCCGTAACAGACATAAGCCTTGGAAACACCCCGATGATGGCCAGAAATGCAAAAATTCCTGCGGCAATGACTCCGCCTGCACTGGAACCGGCCCAGAAAAGAAATGCCTGTTTAAGAAACATCCACTCCCGACTCCTTTCTGCCGCTGTTCTGAAGCAGTGTTTTATTGACACTTTCTTCATAAAGTCTCATTTCCACTTCGATGGGGGTGGGGTCCACAGTAATCTTCCAGGAAGCAAAATGATTGAAAAACACCAGAATTCCCACAGCCAGCCCCACAGAGTATGAGAACTCCAGAATGGTGGGACCTTCTGCCTCGGTTCCGATCACAATCCGGTAGATGTTCGAAAACACATCTCCCACATTGGCGTCATTGTTGAATGTCATGATGGCAAAGGCCGCTCCGAAGAAACTGACAGCGGATACAAACAGTGTTTTTGTCCATTCCCAGATCATGTTCGGCTTCCCGTGTCTTCTGTATTTCACCAGGAACTCTGTTTCGCCCATGCTGTTTACGTCCACCTGCTGTCCGGTTTCCTCTATTTTTTTTATGAGATCCAGGATATTTCCTGTATAGACGGCATCTCTGCGCCCGTTCTCCCGGAAAGAAACAACCCTGATGGCCCTGCAGCGTGCCTCCACATTTTTATTCTGGCAGTGAATGTCTGCAATGTCGCCGAGGCAGACATCTTTTCTGTCCACCTCCCTGATCTGTGGAATCTTCAGATAGACGGTATCCCGGCTCACAGGATCACCAGCCTTTCCGGAATTCCCATCACCAGTGTCCCGTCCGGTGACGCCCCGGACTCCGGAACGGCGAACAGAAGGTACCAGACCAGAACAGCCGCTGCCGCCATGCAGACCACCACGGCCACAACGCCCAGCTTGCTTTTCAGAGAATCCATATTTCACACCCTTTTCCATTGATTTTCTGGTGTTAGTATGCTCCTGTCGGCATTTTCCTATTCCTTTCCGGAAGATCTGTCCTGTTTTCCGCTTCTGTCTGCCGTTTTCTGCCATGTCATTCCTGCATTTTTTCCCTCATTTTCTTCAGAATTTTCTTTTCCAGTCTGGACACCTGCACCTGGGAAATCCGCAGATCCCGGGCAATGACCGTCTGCGTCTGGTTTTCAAAATATCTGCGGATAATGATCTCCTGTTCCGTTTTCCCCAGTTCTGAAAGCAGCTCTTTTATGACAAGCTTGTTGAGTATGGTTTCATTTTCCGAAGTTTTTTCCGCCAGCCTGTCCAGAAGGCAGCCGTTTCCGTCCTCTTCCTTTCCCACCGGCCGGTATATGGATTCCACTTCCGCACCGGCCTCCAGGGATGCCGCCGCTTCTTCCCGGCTGACCCCTACAGCCGCCGCCAGTTCTTCAATGGTGGGCTCCCGCCCCAGCGAAAACTCCATGGTCTCTCTCGCCGAATAGATCTTCATGGCCAGTTCCTTCAGAGGCCGGCTCACTTTGATCATGCCGTCGTCCCTGAGAAATCTCCGGATTTCCCCGGCAATCATGGGGATAATGTATTATAGTGGAAATTTTGAAATTTCCTTTATCCAATAGGGTAATTATCTTGAATAAGATATATGAAATTTTACACGCAAGAAGATATATCCCCTTGCGATGTATTAACTATAGAAATGTAATTTACTGTAGTGTCAAAAGATCATTATACTCAATTTCAACATAATCATTCGATATTTTGATCCTTTTGATATATTCACGTACAGTCTTCTGTCTTTCATTAAAAGACATGAACTCCCAGCTGTCAGCAACACTTTTGAATGCTTTAGCTCTTGCTGTCATATCTTTAGCTCTGGTGTTCTTTAATGTGTACTGTTCTATCTGTGTATTCAGATTTTCCAGTTCTTTATTGATCTCACCAATCGTCTCCAACAGGACACTATTATTGGTATCGGATGCATATAAATTATACAGGGATTTCAGCTTACCTTCAAGAACTGATTTTCTCTGGTTCATAGCTTCAAATCCTTTTTGATTTTGCTGTTCTGATTTTTCCTCGATTACCTCATACTCCTTTGATAATTTCAGCATATCACTAACAACAACTTCTTCAACTTCAGCTGCATCCAATTTTCCATTCTGGCAATTTGGATTCTTAACCAGGTGCGGTTTACTATGGTCTAATGAGTAACAGTAAATCATCACTCTTCCACCGCTCCATTTTTGATAACGCATCTTTGCCCCACATAATCCACAATATATTAACCCAGTAAGTAAATACTGTGATTTATGAGAAGTTGCTCTCGTTCTTGTTTTTCGCAATTCCTGAACTTCATCAAACAGTTTTTTATCAACTATCGGCTCGTGAAGACCATCAACGATTTCCTTATTATATTTGAGCTTTCCAATGTATGTCACTCTGGATAACATATCGGACACTTGTTTGTCTCCTTTTAAATCGAACATCTTTGCCAGTGCATACGTGGAATAGCCTTCCTTATATAATTCAAAAATCTTTCTGACTGTTTCTGCATCTTTATTTGGCACAAGAACGTCATCACCGTTATTATAGTCATAACCAAATGGTGGTTTCGTCCCTCTCCATTTTCCGGTTTTGATTCTCTCTGTAATTCCCATCTGTGTACGTTCACGAATATTTTCACGTTCATACTGAGCAAATACAGATAAGATACCTACCATTGCTTTTCCATATGGTGTTGTTGTATCAAAGTTCTCATTTAAAGAAATAAATCCAACATCATTTGCTTCAAACACATCTTCCAAAAGATAAATCGTATCTTTCTGACTTCTGGACAAACGATCAAGTTTAACAACTACAACTGATTCCACTTTGCCCTCTTGAATTTCTTTAATAAGACGTTTCATCTCCGGTCGATTCAGATTGCTTCCTGAATAGCCACCGTCAATATACAGATCATAATTATCAATCTCCTGATAATTACAATACCTTTCAAGCTTCTCTGTCTGAGCACCTACTGAATATCCTTCTTCAAACTGAAAATTTGTAGAAACTCTGATATACAATCCTGTTTTTTTATTATTTGAGGTATTCTTTCCAATTCTTATGTTTCTCACCTCGCTCTTTCCTCCTCTCACGTATACTATACCATCCTTCCAGAAAAATTTCAACTTATTTTATTTGTCTAAGTATGTTATATGAAATTTCTTCTTTCAGCTGCATCGACTTTAATATTATCAACTGCTCCCATCTCTTTATTCATCTGATATAAGATCTGACGAACTACCGGGGAATCCAATTTGAATCTTTCTAAATCTTTATCTTCGATCACATTACCATTTGCATCATATCTTCTTACAATTTTTAATGCCATCGCAATCCCTCCCTTTATAAATCATATTCAATCGTCTCTAAAAAATCACCAGAACCGCTCGTCCTGTATTGTCATTCTTTTGTGTTATCTACACTTTATGACGTCGTTTTCTGTTGAATTGTCGAAAGCAGGAATATCATTTCTCACTTTCGTTCATTCCCATTTGAATCTGTACTGCTTTCAGTACCCGATCCAGGCTCCACTTGTTTACTCTTCCGCATTTCTCAATAATGCATTTTGTAGAAATGCTCATAACCTGTT
>OGGQ01000948.1_pt1 | contig 40474 bp, 37 predicted proteins | sample 1571191 | NCBI WGS metagenome assembly OGGQ01 (sample SAMEA2582061, study PRJEB24529) | metagenome | biome: Human gut stool | place: China | collected 2011
GGGGGGGGCGCCCCATGTCTATGAGAGAGCGGGTAAGCCTTTCAAGCCTCGCGGATCTTGCCGCTTGGCGGACAGACCTCCGTCCGTCCCGATTTACTCTTCGTCCTGCAATGCGTCGTAACCCGATTCGCCGGTACGTACGCGGACGACGTCTTCCACGTCGTAAACGAAGATCTTGCCGTCGCCGATGTGGCCTGTGTACAGCGCCTTGCGCGCCGTTTCGATCACTTCGCTGACGGGGATCTTGCTGACGACGACTTCGACTTTTACCTTCGGCAGCAGATCCATATCCACTTTGACGCCGCGGTAATATTCTCCGGCTCCTTTCTGCACGCCGCAGCCGAGCACTTGCGTAACGGTCAGCCCCGTAACGCCGATATCATTCAGGGCCTGTTTGAGGTCTTCAAACTTCGACTGTTTGGTAAGTATGACGACTTTGGAAAGTTTTGCGCTCGCATCGCTGCTCGCCTGTACCGCGGGTGCCGCCGTATCGACGACCGTAACGCCTGCCGAAGCACTTTCAGCCAAAACGGGCACGCCTTCGGGATCGAGCATTTCCGCCGCAAGAGGCACAGCGGCAAAGTCCGCATATGCACTGGGCAAGCCGTGTTCGTGTTTATCCAATCCTTCGATCTCTTCCACTTTCGAGGCACGGACGCCGCAAGTATGTTTGAGGATCTGGAACAATGCCACCATGCATACGATCGTCCAGGCGGCGATGCAGAGGATACCGATCAGCTGCACGCCGAGCATATTGAATCCGCCGCCGTAGAAGAGCCCTTTCTGCGCCGAAAGCACGTTGCCGGCATCGTCGAGTACGGGATTGATCCCCGAAGAGAAGAGCCCTACCGCGATCGTGCCCCACAGACCGTTTACGCCGTGCACCGCGATCGCGCCGACGGGATCGTCAACGTGGATCTTTTTATCGATCACTTCGACGGCGACGTCTACCAGAATACCGGCGATCAACCCTATAAAGAAGGCGCCGACCACGTCTACGTTCGCGCAGCCCGCCGTAATGGCGACCAAACCTGCGAGCGAACCGTTGAGGGTCATCGAAACGTCCGGTTTTTTGTTCTTGATCCAGGTGAAGATCATGGTGGAGCACGTCGACGTCGCCGTTGCAACGGTCGTTACGACGAGGATCTGAGCGAGCTGCGTCATATCCGCCGCCGCGGCGCCGTTAAAGCCGTACCAGCAGAACCAGAGGATAAACACGCCGAGTGCGCCTACCGTGAGGTTGTGCCCGGGAATGGCGCGTACGAATTTCGCTTCCTTGCGCACCAAAGTGGGCTTGCCGTCTTTATCCAGATATTTGCCCCAGCGCGGCCCGAGGATCAGGGCGCCGATGAAGGAGGAGATGCCTCCGACCATGTGAATGAGCGAAGAACCGGCAAAGTCAACGTAATATACGCCCAAAATTTCATTGGTGAGCCAGCCGCCGCCCCATACCCAGTGCGCTTCGATGGGATATACCACCGCGCTGATCACCATCGAATAGATGCAGTACGAGAGAAATTTCGTGCGCTCTGCCATGGCTCCCGATACGATCGTCGCAGTCGTGGCGCAGAACACGAGGTTGAAGAAAAAGCTCGACCAATCGTAATTCGCGAAATCGGTGAACACGCCGAGATTCGGAACGCCGATCAGCCCGAACAGCGCGTCTTCGCCCATCAGCAGCCCCGCGCCGAGCAGGACGAAAACGACCGTCCCCAAACAAAAGTCCATCAGGTTCTTCATGATGATGTTGCCCGCGTTCTTTGCACGCGTAAAGCCCGTTTCCACCATTGCGAACCCGGCCTGCATAAACCAAACGAGTATCGCCCCTATCAGGAACCAAACGCCCGTCGATCCGAATATGCCGTCCATATTCTGCCTCCTATATGATAAAATGTAATATTTAGAAACAAAAGAAAGGGCGCGGAACGTAATCGGGCGAAAATCCGGGACTTACCCGTCCGCCACTGCCGCGGCAGCAACGGGCTTCTGCCCGTGCGAACCGCGTGCGTTCCGATTTGTTTCCGCGCCATTGCGAATATTTTTTTGCCCGAGCCGGGCGCCTGTTACACGCTGAAGAGTATATCTCCGTACGTGGGGAACGGCCAATATTTTTTGGCTGTGTTCATTTCCATCTCGTCGGCGTATGCGCGCATCTCCTGCATGACGGGGATGATCTTATCGGCAAAGAACTTCGCGCACTTGACGGGATCTTCGTACGCCTTCGCGTCGATGAGCAGTTTTTCGATCTCGCCGATTTTGCCGTACATCGCCTCGTTGGCCGCCGAAAGTTTCGCGATGACTTCCTTATCCGCGGCGACGGGCGCGCCGTACTGCTCTTTGCGGTAGACTGCCGCGCACAATTCCGAAATATACTCGTTCACGGCGGGATAAATATCCTTCCTGCCCATCTCGATCATGGTAAGCGCCTCGATGGTGAGCACTTTGCTGTAATTTTCCAGCATGATGCTCATGCGCGAAGTTACTTCGCGTTCGGTAAACACTTCGTTGCGCTCGAACAGCTCGATATTCTTCTTATCGGCAAAGTGCGGCAGAGCTTCGGCGCTGTTGCGCAAATTCAAAAGCCCGCGCTTTTTGGCTTCCTTGGTCCATTCGTCGGTATAGTTGTTGCCGTTGAAGATGATGCGCTTATGCTCTTTGATGGTCTTCACGACCAGGTCGTGCAGCGCCGCATTGAAATCGGCCGCGCCTTCCAATTCATCGGCAAACTGCCGCAGTTCGTCGGCGACGATGGTATTCAATATAATGTTCGGGCCGGCGATCGAGAAAGTCGAGCCGAGCATGCGGAACTCGAATTTATTGCCCGTAAACGCGAACGGCGAAGTACGGTTGCGGTCGGTCGTATCTTTGGGCAGGTCGGGCAGCGTATCTACGCCCAGTTTCATCACCTGTTTGCCCTTTCCGTTATACTTCACGTCGTGCTCGAGCGCGTCGATCACCCCTGCCAGCTCTTCGCCGATGTACATCGAAACGATGGCCGGCGGCGCTTCGTTCGCGCCGAGGCGGTGGTCGTTGCCCGCGCTGGCTACGGAGAGGCGCAGCAGATCCTGATATTCGTCGACCGCCTTGATGACCGCCATCAAAAAGACCATAAACTGTCCGTTTTCGGCGGGGGTCGAACCGGGATCGAGCAGGTTGACGCCCGTATCGGTACTCATCGACCAGTTGTTGTGCTTGCCCGAACCGTTCACGCCGGCGAACGGCTTTTCATGCAGCAGGCAGTACAAACCGTGCTTGGAAGCGACTTTTTTCATCGTTTCCATGATCAGCTGGTTCTGATCGGAAGCGACGTTGGTAATGGAAAAGATGGGCGCGAGCTCGTGCTGCCCGGGCGCGACCTCGTTGTGCTCGGTCTTTGCCAAAATCCCCAGCTTCCAAAGCTCGAGGTCGAGGTCGTGCATGAACTCGATGACGCGCGTTTTGATGGGTCCGAAATAATGGTCCTCCATCTCCTGCCCCTTCGGCGCCTTGGCGCCGAACAGCGTCCTGCCCGAAAACACGAGGTCTTTGCGGGCGTCGTACATCTTGCGGTCGATGAGGAAATACTCCTGTTCGGCGCCGACGGTGGGATATACCCGCTTTGCGGTCGTATTGCCGAACAGCCGCAGGATGCGCAGCGCCTGTTTGTTGAGGGCGCGCATACTCTTTAAAAGCGGCGTCTTTTTATCGAGCACCTCGCCGCTGTACGAAAAGAAAGTCGTCGGGATGCAGAGGGTGCCGTCCTTGATAAAGGCAAAGGAAGTCGGGTCCCACGCGGTATAGCCGCGCGCTTCAAAGGTCGCGCGCACGCCGCCGCTGGGGAAGCTGGAAGCATCCGGCTCGCCTACGACCAGTTCCTTGCCCGAAAAATCCATGATCACCTTTCCGTCTTTGGTGGGATTGATGAAGGAATCGTGCTTTTCCGCGGTGATGCCCGTCATCGGCTGGAACCAGTGCGTAAAGTGTGTGGCTCCCTTTTCGACCGCCCAATCTTTCATGGCGTTCGCCACGACGCTGGCCACGCTCGCGTCGAGCGGGGTGCCCTCGTCGATGGTCTTTTTCAGCGACTTAAAAACTTCTTTCGGCAGTTTATCCTGCATGACCTGCAGGTTAAACACATATTCGCCGAACAGTTCGGGTACGTTCATAACCTTTGCTCTCCTTTGGCCGATATAGGCTCACTACTCTTTTAAAACAATAGCGCCGCGAGTAAAACTTTTCCGATTACTCACAGCGCCCTTGCTGTTTTTATGCCTTAATTATATTCATTCACCGAAAGTTTGTCAAACAAAATGCAGAAAATCGAAATATTATTAAAATTTATACGGTCTATAAACGTGCGTAAGCCATGCGCAGAGCCCGCGCGGCCGCCCGCCTACTTCGCCGCTTCGGGGACGGTAAGATCATCCGGCTTGATTTCAAAATAGATATGCAGGAACCACGCCTTGGAAAACGCGCGGTTAAAGGAAGCGTTCGTCCCGTCCTGCAAAACGGCGTAAACGTCTTCGCACTTGCGGAAATAGAACGCCAGCAGCGCGGCCAGGGCGGCGAGCCCGACGGGAACGGAGATCGCGATGCAGACGGGTATCGAAAGGGGCAGCAGCAAAAACGCGCTGAGGCCGAGCAAGATGCAGGACATCAATGCCAATATAATATAGTGCAGCGTTTCCGAGCTGAAAATATTCCCTTTAAAATATTCGGCGGAGCTCCAGTACTCGCCCCTCTTCCCCTCTTTGAAATATTTCTTCCCCCTCTTTTTCATGGAGAAATAGAACATCGCCTGCACGGTATTCTTGTTCAGCTTCTCTTCTTCCAGATTGGTAAGGCAGGTGATCGTCTCACAGCACAGCCAGTAGATCTCTTTATAAATGCGGTAGCGGACGGTGATGACCGTAAACAGCACGCCGATGACGGCGCTCGCCAGAAAGATGAGCCCTTTCGCCTGCAAATTCAGCCCGTCGGCCGAAAGCGCGAACGGGATCAGAAAAGAGGCGATGGCGATATACACGGTGATGATCTGGTCCCGCTTCGTCTGCTGCAGCGAAAGTTCGCTGTGCGCGCGGTTATACAGCTCCGCCCAATCGTGCTGCGTGGCCTTTTTTACGTCCTTTTCGCCGATCGCGGCGGGCACGAACGGCTTTTCCCCCTTTCCTCTCTTCATCCGAGTGTCTCCTCATACGGTACAGATTTCAGATATTTGCCGACGACCGCTTCCAGCTTCCGATAATTTTCTTCGCTGTTCGCGCCGACGAGCACCGTAGGCCTGTCGAAGGTCAGTTCCGCCCCGTGCAGTCCCTTCAATACGCCCCCCGCCTCTTTGAGGATGAGCAGCGCCGCCGCGTAATCCCACGGGAATACGCGCAGTTCGAAATACAGGTCGCACCGCCCCGAGGCGAGGTAGCAAAGCTCAGTCGCGCAGCTTCCGAAGCGGCGGATATCGCCGCACATGCCGTACGCCGCCGCGATGATATCGAAGCACACGGGCGCGAATTCTTTGCGGTACAGGCTCATGGCCGTGCAGAGAAGCCCTTGCCCGAACGGGGTATCGGATACGGCGATGCGCCTGCCGTTCAGCCGCGCCCCCGCCCCCGCCGAAGCGGAATACATCTCCCGCTTTACGGGATTGTACACCGCGCCGACCGCGGGCTGCCCCGCGCGGAGCAGTGCCACGGATATGGCGTAATCGTCGATGCCGCGGGCAAAGTTCGTCGTTCCGTCGATGGGGTCGATGACCCAAACGCATTCGCGGCCCGCGTCGTTCACGTTTTTCTCTTCGCACAAAAAGCCGGACCCCGGCAGCAGTTTTACCAATTCTCTCTGCAAAAAGCTCTGCACGCCGTAGTCAGCCGAAGTTACGATATCGGCGGCGCTCGACTTCTGCTCTACGCTGAAATCGCGCGCGAGCGGAATTTTCGCCGCGCGCCTGACCAGGCGGACGAGCTTTTTTTCCAAAGCAAGATGATCCATCGAAAATATCCTTCCCTTTGATTTCGGTACCATTATACCATTTTCTTTGCCCGCAATCAACCGAGTTTTGCAAACTTATAAAAATTTATGTTTGCGCACAATTTTATGTGATCTGAAAAGTCAAGCCATTTTATGTGATCAAATTTATTTTTTGCAAAATGTTGACATTTCCGTGATTTTAGAGTACAATAGAAGTATAAAATCCCAAAAGGAGAGAATTGCTTTATGGCGAAAAAGGGCGACTATTTCGGTCTTGGCTATCTCGTAAGCGTTATCCTGGCGATCATCCCGATCACTTCCTGGATCTGCGGCTTTATTACGAGATTTTCGGAAGGAAAGATCGTTGCAGGTCTTATCCGTTTGATTTTCGGTTTTACGATCGTTTGGATTCTCGACTTGATCTTCATGATCTTGACGAAACATATCCTGCGCATCATTCCCCTATGATCACACCTTTTGATTCATATTCCCTCTTAAGACGGCTGCCGAAAGGCGGCCGTCTTATCCTTTCGGCGCCTTCCCGTTTCAGGAAGGCGCCTTCTTGCTGCCCTGTTTGTATATCATATAATATTAGGAAAGGAGACGAAGAACCCGACCCTGCAACGCGGCAATATATGCGCATGTATGCAAGCGGCTTGCCGCCCCATCCCCTGCCGGTTTACGCAGGGCAATCGAACTGCTTGCCAAAGCAGACAAAACGGCAAAATAAAAAAGGGCGAATGCCCTTTTATGGTTTGCTTGCAAAGCGGCCGTTACCGGCGGCACGGAAAGCGACGGCGGCCCGCGGACGGTTATTCTTCCGGGTCGGACTCCTCTTCCTGATTGGTCTCTTCGGGGTTCACGTTTTCTTTTTTGAATTTGCGATAATAGTAATCGAACCAATCGAGATACATATTTCTGTAACGGAATACCGTTCTGTCGCTGACGTGGCAGAAATTGGCAAGTTTCCAAACGGTATCGAACGCCGCGGATGCGGCAACTTCCCCGTTCTCGATAGATCTGTCGACGTAAACCGCACGAAGAATGGTAATATGGCACGTACCGTTTTTGCTGTCTTCGTCCTCGAAGTGGCTGAACACCTTGCGCAGGGCGCGTTCTGCAATTTTATTGTGCGCGTCGATTTTCTTGATAACCTCATTTTCTCTTTCACTCAACTTCTTTTGCGTGCTCATAATTTTTTTATTACCTCCTTTTGTTAATTAAGTATAGCACTTATATAAAGATGTTGATTGCCATAATATGGCATTCCCTTTTTCATGATAAAAACCTCATCCTTTCCCTTAGCGGGCATGAAGAGGCGGCGAAGGCCGAAACGCTCGCCGCCGGTTCCCGGCACATTGCATTATATAAAAGATTTATAATGCGTGCCTATTCGTTTTTAATAAATCTGATTTCCGTTTGCGTCGCAATGGAAAGTACTCGTCGTCATAGATTTCCAATCATCTTCTTGAAATTTATAACGTGCCCGTGCCTGCCAATAAAGAGATTGCCCGTTGGTAGACACCGAAACACCGATACTTTCCCCTTGGTTTAAATCGCGGGTCGATTCTCTGTATTCGAGCGTCATCGTCGTATACGATTCCTGATAGGTCGTAGAGGAATATAATTCAACATAGACCCAAAGAGTAGAAGGCACAACAGTTAATACATTTCTTGCTCGCGCCCAGACAAAACCGTTTCCTGTTCCACCAATCGTAAGGGTAATATAAAGAGACCCCGCACGATCTGAATCCGTTTCAATGTCAACAGGTATTTCAAAGGTAAAGCCCGCTGTTTCTTCAGCATTTGCATTTACTTTGTCCCGTGCCAACATCCAGCCAAAGAGCGCCGCGCATGCAATTACGCACGCAAGCAACACACCAAGCATCTTTTGTGAGCGACTCATAAAAAAACCTCCGGTAAAAAAATTTAGCAAGCAGAACCGTTCTATGTCGGTTTTGCCTGCTAAGTATATCACGACTGAAGATTTTTTCGAGCAACTTAAGTTTACATTTTGTCAATTTTCGTTGTCATTTAATTTTTTTTATCAAATTTATCGGTTATTTGTGGATTTTTGCTTATTTTTTCAAGTTTTTTTCTTTTAATATGCCTTTTAATTCTAAATATAACTAAAATAATAAATGAAACAGCAAACAGTCCGCCAATTGAAGAAAAGATAATTATTTCTCTTGTATTCAAGTAAATAACTATATGCCCAACTGTTTCAAATCCTGATTTCGGAACGGATAAAACTCTAAACGCAACGTACGCAACAATTCCTCCAATGAAAAGAATAACAACTAAACTCGCGAATAGAAAAATCTTTTCCGCAAGCGTCCACTTTAAACGTTTGCGCTTCTTCTTTTCCGGAATTTCATCTGCAAGTTTACTTTCGGCAATTTCTTCTTCAAAATTATTTTCGGATAAAAGCGAAAGAACTTCCGGCGCAGGCACGGAAGTTACAGTCAGAAAAGGAGCGTTCGGCTCTTCTGCTTCAAGCACGGCTTCGGCAAGCTCCGCTATTTCAAGTATCTGCTCGTTCAAAGGGACCTCAACGGGAACTTCCGGCGTTGCAGGAAAATTCGTTTTGCCGTGCAACAAGTAATCGGCAGAAATGCCGAGCGTATCCGCCAACGCGGTTAAGTTGCCTGCTTTCGGAACAGCTTCGTTGCGTTCCCAACGAGATATGATTTGCCTTGATACGCCGATCGCCGCGGCGATGTCATCTTGCGTAAGACCTCTTTCTTTTCTCAAACGGCGCAGCCTTTTGCCAAAATTTTCCATTGCGATCCCTCTTCGGTAAGTTATTCCGAGCGAACTATTCCGCGGAAAGGGACTGAGCTGCTGTTCCGCTTCGGTACAATTTTAAAAAAACAAAATAAAAGCCCCCGAAAGGGCTTTTAGAACCGTACCGAAACGATAAAAATGCGTTATCGCGTTATCAAGACTTGATAAACGATTGCTGCGCGTCGAGCGCGGCGCCGAACGTTTCGACGCGGCGGTACTTGCCGTCGGGGCACAATTTGCGCGCCTTTACGTTATCGGCAAGCATGGTCTGCAAAATATCGTAAATCTTCTTTTCGATTTTTTTATCCAAAACGGGGGCGGCGATCTCTACGCGCTTATCGGTGTTGCGCGTCATCAGGTCAGCGCTGGATATGTACATTACGCGGTCTTCTTCATCGCCGAAGCAATACACGCGCGAATGTTCCAAAAAGCGGCCCACGATCGAGATCACGCGGATATTTTCGGTTTTTTTGGGAACGCCGGGCAACAGGCAGCAGATGCCGCGGATGATCAGCTCGATCTTCACGCCCGCGCAGCTCGCTTCGACGAACTTATCGATAATGGCCTTATCGGTAAGGCTGTTCATTTTGGCGAGGATCTTGCCCTCTTTGCCGCTTTTCGCCTTTTCGATTTCGCGGTCGATGAGCGAAATCAAGCCGGGCTTGAGTGTTTCGGGCGCAACCAAAAGCCGCTGATAGGTGTAATCGGTGTTGCAAATGGCTATGTTGCGGAAAAAGGCGACGGCGTCTTCGCCGATCTTTTCGTCGGCGGTTACGATGTTGAGATCGGTGTACTGTTTGGAAGTGGATTCGTTGTAGTTGCCCGTGCCGAGGTGTGTGATGTAACGGATCTCTTCGCCCTCTTTCAGAACGACGGAGATAATTTTGGAATGGACTTTGTAATTTTCCATTCCGTAAATTATGGTGCAGCCCGCTTCCTGCAGTTTGCTCGCATAATGGAGATTGCTCTCTTCGTCGAACCGCGCCATCAGTTCGATGACGACGGTAACCTGTTTGCCGCGCTCGCAGGCTTTGCAGAGCGCGTCGACGATGCGCGAATGGTTCGCCAATCGGTAGATCGTGATCTTTATCGAAAGAACGCGCTTATCTTTGGCGCACTCGTCTAAAAGATCGACGAGCGGCTCCATACTGTCGTACGGGTACGAAAGGAACACATTGCGGCCGAGAACATAGTCGATGAGAGAAGGCGCGGCTTCCAGCTCTTCCGCCACGGCGCCCTTGAAGGGCGGGTAGCGCAGTGCCGCCGCAACTTCGGCGGGAAGGTATTTGCCGATGGAAAACAGAAATTTGTAATCGAAAAAGTTCTGTTCCTGGAAGCAGTACGCCCCATCGAGCTTTAAAACTTTTAAAGCGAAATCTTTTAAGGGAGAAGCGGCATCGTCCACTTCGAGGCGGACGACGCCCAGCCTTGCGCGCGTTTCGATCTTCTTTTTCATAAATTCCGAAAAGTCGTGTTCGACGTCGGAATCGTCGACGCGCGTATCGAGGTCGGCATTGCGCGTAACGCGCAGCATGATTTTATTCTTTACCGTATACCCCATAAACGCGAGGTGCCCGTAGGCGCGCAGCATCTCTTCGATGGGCATAACCTTCGCCTTTTTGCCGCCGGAAAGCTGGTACAGGCGGTCTACCGCGGGGTTTACGTACAAAACGCCGATCATGCGGCGGCCGTCGCGTTCGAGTTCGTACATCATGTAATTGCGCATGTTTTCGAACTGGATCATCGGGTGCTTCGCGTCGAGCACCATCAGCGACAGCAGCGGCATTACGCGCGTCAAAAAGTATGTTTTGCACTCTTCGTTCTGGCGGGGCGTAAGGTCGGCCGCGCGCATCATGCGCACGCCCGCCTTGGCGAGCTCGCGCCGCAGGCTTACAAATACGGCCGTGCGCGACTGGTACAGTTTTTCGACCACCGTCATGATGCCGGAAAGCTGTTTTGCCGCCGTCAGGCCCGTTTTATTGTCGCATACGTCGGGCGCGGTGAGGCTGTCGTTATACAAACTGCCCACGCGCACCATAAAAAATTCGTCGAGGTTGGAACAGAAAATAGAGAGGAATTTGCAGCGCTCTAACAGCGGATTGGTCAAATCGCACGCTTGGTCGAGCACCCGCTTATTGAACAGCAGCCAGGAATATTCCCGGTTCATATAAATATCGCGCACGAAGCGCTTTTTAGCCTTTTCGATCGCGGAACGCTTTTTAGCTTTTTCGATCGCAGAACGATCTTTCACGCCGACGTACTCCTTTTACGAAAATTTGCCCACCCTTGCCAACTTCTTCTTACGTATTGCGAACGACGAACCCGCGCCAATGTGCGCGGGCTTTCGGATCATCCGAGCTGCGGCCTACTTTTCGGCCGCCGTGTTTTTGCTTGCAGCGGACTTCTTCGCCGCCGTATTTTTGCCGCCCTTTGCGGAAGCGGACGCATTTTGCGTTGCACGTCCCGCACTTTTTGCGGACTTTGTATTCTTTGCGGCGGCTGTTTTGCCCTTGCCCGTCGCGGCGGAACCGCTCTTCTTTGCCGGTTTTTTGGCGGCTTTCGAAGGGGCATCCTCGTTCGTTTGCAAAATTTCGAAGCTGCCGCCCTTGGCAAAGTCGTAGCAGGCGCCCTGCTGTTTGCCGTCGAACACGAGCTGCAAATAGCCTTCTTTAACGCCGCGGTCGCTGACCAGCAGGTTATCCGCACCGAAGCGCTTGAACACCGCTTTGGCGACGATGGCCGCAACGCCCACGGAATACAGCTTTTCCGGCGCCACGTCCAAAATCAGTTTGGAACGGTTTGCGCCGCAAAGCAGATGTTTTACCAGCTTTTTGAACTTTTTGTACGCCATTTCGCGCGGCGATTCTTCGCCCTTGGCGCCGACGTATTCCGCATACACGTCGTACAGCGCGAGATTCGTCGCCCCGACGAGCACGACGGTGGAATAGCGCCCCTTTTCGGGCACGCCCGCCTTGTCGAATTTGCGCGCGAGGTATTTTTTGATCTCCTGCGCTTCCGATTCGTCCGGCTGTATCTTTTCTACAAATTTGTTGTGGATATTCAAAATTCCGAAATCGAGGCTGAGCATGTCCTCGGGCGATTCGCCCGCGAGGTCGCAGATCTCGATGCTCGCGCCGCCGATATCGACGAGAACGGCCCGTTCGTACGAGCTGAAAAAGCGGTTGGCGATCACATCGCAGTACGCTTCCGTCTTGCCGTCGATCAGGTTGACGGGCACGCCCGTCTCGCGAAGGATGACTTCCCCCACTTCTTCAAAATTTTCGATGGCGCGCAGTGCCGCCGTCGCGATGAGGTACAGCACGTCTACGCTGAGGCTGACGCACTTATCTTTCATGACGGCTACCGCTTCGACGAGCTTTTCGATGCCGCGCTCGGAAAGTTTGCGGCCGTCGAGATAGTGCAGCAGCGTCAGGCTGGCGCGGTCTTTGAAGATGATCTCGGTAACGCGCTCGCTCACTTCCGCTACCGTCATGGATATACTGCTGGAACTGATGTCGATAACTGAATATTTCATAACTTTCTGTTTTGCCTTAAAACGCCGCGATCGGCGCGTTTTGGCCGATGCGTACCGCTTAAAATCGGTACATTCCCCTGTTATCTGCCGAATGAAACGCCGATGCCTTCGGCCGCGCGCACGATCTCGGAATCGGGATCGACGAATTTGTATTTGCCCGCAACGTCCGCCAAAGCGTTAAAGGTGATCGAACCGCCGCTGACCGCCGCGGTAACGCCGAAGCGCCCGATCTCCGCAAGCCTTGCGGCATACGCGCCCAAACGCGTCGACAAAACGCGGTCGTACGGGGAAGGATTCCCGCCGCGCTGAATATAGCCGAGCACCGTGCCGCGCGTTTCCGCGCCCGTGCGCGCGCCGATCTCTTCGGCGAGGTGCGCCGTTACGGTGGTTTCGCCGCGTTCGGTACGCACAAACACGCGCTCTTTTTTCTTATAATTCGCCTCGCTCGCGAGTACGGCGCCTTCGGCAACCGCGATGATACAGCAGGGCTTGCCCTCTTTATAACAGCGCAGAGCCGCTTCGGCGACTTTGTCGATATCAAACGGAATTTCGGGCAGAAGAATGATATCCGCCCCCGCCGCGATCCCTGCATGCAGCGTAAGCCAGCCCGCTTTGTTGCCCATCACTTCTACAAGAATGGTCCTGCCGTGGCTGGCCGCCGTGGTGCGCACGCGGTCGATCGCTTCCGCCGCTACGTCGACTGCCGTATGGAAGCCGAAGGTTACGTCGGTGCCGTAAATGTCGTTATCGATGGTTTTGGGAAGTCCGATGACGTTGCACCCCTCCGCGCACAGCAGAGCCGCTGTCTTGTGCGTGCCCGCGCCGCCAAGCGTAAACAGGCAGTCCAAGCCCATTTTTTTATAGTTGGCGCACATCTTTTCGAGGCGGGTGCCGCCCTCTTCGAGGACGGTCATCATTTTGAACGGGGTGCGGGTCGTTCCGAGAACGGTGCCGCCGAGGTTGAGTATCCCCTCGAAGTCCGATCGCTTCATCGGCGCGCTTTCGCCGCGGATCAAGCCGCCGTATCCGTCCGGAATGCCGACGATCTCTGCGTTCTTGATATTCCGATACGCATAGAGACCGATCGCACGCATGACCGAATTGAGGCCGGCGCAGTCTCCGCCGCTGGTGAGGATACCGATTTTCATATCAAACCTCCGTCCTTAACTATTTTACCACGAAAAACATGTTTCCGTCAATACTTGAAAGGTAATTTTTTCCATAAAATACGATTTTTTGAGCGTTATTGCAATTTTTTCTCGGAAAAACCCAATACCGCCCCGCTGCCCAAGGGCAGCGGGGCGGTATTTACGGCACTTTTTCTGCCGCAATGCCGGGCGTACGCTCTTAAAGATCGTCCGCGTCCTGCACCGGTTTTTCGCCGTCCGCCGGCGTACCCGTATAACTGCCGTTTACGTCGTACGGCGAGCGCATTTTCGGCTTACCGCCGTGCGGATGCTTTACTTGCATGCCTTTGCGCCCTTGTTGGTGCTTCCGGAGCAGCATTTGCCGCCCGAAGAGCTGTTTTTCGCGCCGGAGCTCTGCGCCTTCGCCTGCGTTTTGCTCTGCGCGGATTTGCTCTGCGTTGCCGAAGTCTTGTTCTGCGCCGCTTTATTCTGCGCCGAAGAAGCTTTGCTTTGCGTCGAAGCTTTGTTCGAAGCGCTCTGGCTCTGTTCTTTACTGTTTCTCATTTCTTTTCTCCTTTTAATTATCGAACGGTAAAGGTATTTCGACAAACCCCTGTTTCGCGCTGCACAGCGGGCAGACTTTCCACGCCTCTTTCGTCGTGGCGCGGTAGCCGCACTCGCTGCAGATCCACAGCGTCGGTTTATCGCGCTTGTACAGGGCGCCGTCCTTGAGCGCGTCGCGCAGGAAGGTGAACAGAATGTTGTGTTCCTTCTCTACGCCGGCCACTCGTTCAAACAGCGCCGCCACGTCTTCAAAGCCCTCTTCGCGGGCTTCCCGTGCAAAAGCGGGATACACCTCTTCGAATTCCGCGCGCTCGTCATCGGCCGCGAACCCGAGATTTTCCACAAGAGTGCCGAAACGAAACGGATAACCGGCATTCAAATCGATATTTTCACTGTTTCCCGCCTTTTGAATGAGAGTATTGTAAAAAGTCTTCGCGTGGTACGTCTCGTTTTTCGCTACGGTGCGGATCGTATCCGCCAATACCGCGTATTCCTCCGCCGTAGCAAGCTTGGCTATCAGCTGATAGCGCATACCCGCTTGGCTTTCCCCCGCAAACGAACGGGCGAGATTGGTAAAAGTTTTCGTCTTTTTGAACTGCATCGAATTATCCTCCTCTACGCTCTCTATTATGCCCGTTTTTGCGTCCGCTATACCGAAACGGGCGCTTTTCCCGAAAAAGAAAAAATTGCCTGAACGCAGGCCGGATCAGAACGCGGCTTTCATCTCTGCCGCAAAAAACGCCCTTGGCGCTCGAACTTGTTCAGCTTACGGTGCAAAACGCAGAACACAAAACGTAAGCAGCCGCCCCCTGAACCTCTGCCCCCGAGAAAAACCGCGGATAAAAAGTACGGCCGGTGAATTTTCATTTTTAGAAAATCCACCGGCCGCCAAAGCCATAAAATATTGAAAGCAAATCAGACCTTATACGATCGCATCCAGCGATCAGTTCAGTAAATTCTTGATCCATGTACCGAGGGGGACATGATTGTTGACGAACGTCTGCAAAGGATTGCCGCCGAACACATATTTGAAAATATAGGTATCGCCGCAAAACTCATACGCTTTTGAAATAGGAGCAAAAACAGTAAACGTCCCGACAATTACCCCGATCAGCATGAAAATCGCAAAAGTTATAACGACGCCGTAAACCCCGCCCAGGACCCCGTCGATCACACCGAAGCAAGGATACTTACGGAGTTTTTTCAAAAGGTGCTTCAAAATCGCCATTAAGATAATGATTATGATCCCCAACGCGATCCATATGATGATATTCAAAACGAGACTTGCCGTTTCCGCGGCGTCCAAATTGATAAACGTGCCGTCGCCGATGAGCGAGCGAAACGCGCTTTCCAACGAGGTATAAACGCCCGTATGATCGACAAAGGCCTGCTTGATCGTCGGCGACAGGAAAAATCCCAATAAAACGATCAAAGCGACATCGATCAGCCACCAGGCTTTTTTTAAAAAGCCGCCTTTATAGCCGAAATAAAACATCAGCGCCAAGAACAGCACAAATATTACGTCGATCGCAATTTTCATAATTTCCCTCGCAACAGTTCCCGACGGCGCCGAGACAACTTTTCGATCAGCCCTGCAATCCGCCTTTCAGTTTATCCGTCTTTTTGTAAAAAGCCAAAAAGATACAGCGGACGAAGTTTGCTCCCGCCCCGACCAAAAACCACACCGTAATGGTAGAGAATCCGCTTACCCAGCAGAATACTCCGAACAGCAAAGCCGCCGCGATGAAGGAGATCCAGGCAAAGAACCGATGCCAGCCGCACATTTTTACCCGGCCGAACATACTGAAGAGAAGCGGGAACCCGAGGACGAGCAAGACCGCATACACAACGATACCGTAGCGCGTAACGTAATAGCAAAACTGTTCGCTGAGATTCGCGATAAAGTCATTCCCGGCAAACTGATGGCCGCGGATCACATTCTCCAAGAAAGCCTCAAACGGTTCAGACCCTCTTCCCAAAATATATGTAATGGAATCGAATCCCTTGAAGCCGTCCTTGATCCACGCGAGGAAGAACATGCCTATGCTCGCGGCAAGCGCCAGAATACAGACGATCGAAATAAAGATCCGATTTCCGCTGCGCGCTTTTTTCGCCCCTTTCGCCGCAGCCGCAACTTGCTGCGCATAAGAATTGGCCGGGATATAACCGGGCTGCGGAGACGCATACGGCTGCGCATAAATCACGGTCGTAGGCTGCCCCTGCTGCGAAACCTGCGCCGCGGGATGCCCGCCGTCCTGCTGCATTTGCAGCTGCAGATTGCGCTGTGCCTGCATGCGATCGACCTCGCTGCTCAATGCGCGAAGTTCCCCTTTCAGTTGAGCCACTTCGGAAAGAAGTTCGAATTTTTCCTTCATGGCCTTGTCTTCGGAAGGAGCCTCGCCCGCCTGCGCCTGTGCAGGTACGGAAGCCGAACTCTGCGGGGCTGCGGAGCCTGTCGCGATCTCCTGTTTATAGCTGTTCAAATTGTCTTTCATCTGCCGGAGAACGGAATCCATATCCTCTTCGAACAGATATCCGCATTTCGGGCAACGGATTTTATCGTCGCTCGTCTGCTGTCCGCAGTTTTTACAGATCTTCACTTTAATCACCCTTATTTTTTATTTCCGGCAAAAAGCCGAACATTCTTCTTTTCCATTATAACCGCCCGAAGCAAAAATGTCAATCACCTGTTAAAAAAAGCGAAAGCCACTTTTTGTAAATCGGACGGCATCCGTACCGCCATTTATTTCTTATTGAAATTGTCTTTCAGCGATACGATTTCGGAAAGTATGAGCTTTCCGCCTTCGGTGCACTTTTTATAGTAACCTGTACGCATCAGCTGAAAAGCCACACCGTCGGAAGCCGCGGCAAGATACGGTTCCGCTTTTGCCGAAACGATCTTTTCGCTCGCCGCATTCATTCGCTCGGAAAAATCCTGCCCCGCATAGTCCGCATCGCGCAAAAGGCTCTCATACTGCCGCACTTCGGCATCGAGGCAATTTTCCGCATTAACCCAATGGATAACCCCTTTCACCTTAACGCCGCTCGTATCGTGTCCGCTCCGGCTTTCCGGAATATGTGTACATAAAATCTCGACAACGTTACCGCTTTTATCGGTTATAACGTCTTCGCATTTGATGATATACGCATTTTTTAAGCGCACATAACCGCCCTTTTTCAGGCGGAAATATTTGGGAGGAGGGTCGAGCGAAAAATCGGCGCTTTCTATATAAAGATGCTTGCCGAATTTTACTTTGCGCGTCCCTGCGGCTTCATCCGTCTGGTTGATCTCGAAATCCAGTTCCTCCTGCCCCTCGTAATCGGTAACGGTCAAACGAACGGGCGAAAGCACCGCCATCGCGCGTTCGGCATGCGCATTCAGATATTCGCGCACGCAAGCTTCGAAATAGGAATATTCGCACTCGGAATTCGCTTTCGCGATGCCGATACGCGAACAAAAATCGCGCACGGCGGCAGCGGGAATACCCCTGTTGCGCAGCCCCGAAAGGGTCGGCATGCGCGGATCGTCCCACCCGTGCACGAGATTTTCTTCCACCAGTTTTTTCAGATACCGTTTGCTCATCACCGTGTTCGTTAAATTGAGGCGCGCAAACTCGATTTGCCTCGGCTTCGGGTTGAACCCCAGCGAAATACCGACCCAGTCGTACAGCGGGCGATGATCCTCGAATTCGAGCGTGCACAAAGAGTGCGTAACCCCTTGCAGATAGTCGCAGATCGGGTGCGCGTAATCGTACATCGGGTAGATACACCACTTATCGCCGGTGCGATGATGCGTCGCATGCAGGATGCGGTAAATGACGGGGTCGCGCATATTGACGTTCGGCGACGCCATATCGATTTTAGCGCGAAGGCATTTTTCTCCGTCTTTATATTTCCCCTCTTTCATTTCCTCGAAGAGTTTTAAATTTTCTTCGGGCGTTCGGTTTCGGTACGGGCTTTCCGTTCCCGGCTCTGTCAGCGTGCCGCGCGTATTTTTGATTTCTTCGGGCGAAAGGTCGCAAACAAAGGCTTTGCCCTCTTTGATGAGGCGCACGGCAAATTCATAAATGGTATCAAAAAAATCCGAAGCATAGCATTCCCTTGCCCAATCGTAACCCAGCCAATGGATATCGGCACGGATCGCGTCTACAAATTCCGTCTTTTCTTTCGAAGGATTCGTATCGTCGAAAAACAGATTGCATTTGCCGCCGTATTTCATGGCCGTACCGAAATTGACGAACATGCTTTTTGCGTGCCCGATATGCAGATAGCCGTTCGGCTCGGGAGGAAAACGCGTCTGCACCTGTTCGGGGCGCAGCTTCCCTGCGGCGATATCCTCGTTGATGATCTGTTCGATAAAATTGGTCGCTTCCGGAATCATGTTTTTTTCTTGCATGTTGTGCTCCTCTTCCGTCTTCAAAAATTTGGGATTAAGGGAAGTGCAATAATGTACTTTTATTATTGACAACCGCCCGATTCTATATTATACTGTTGCTGATTTTTAATGCAGACGTTGCGCCTGCACTGTTTGGAGGTTTTACGAATGAAAAGGCATATCAAAATCGCGCTGGTATACGCGGTACTTGCGATGGCATGCGGCGTATTTTACCGAGAATTTACAAAGGCATACGATTTTACCAGCGTTACCGCACTCGGCAAAGTGCATACGCATCTGTTCATGTTGGGCATGACGTTTTTTCTTTTATTCGCCCTGTTCGACGCCAAGCTGAATCTTCGGAAAAGCCGGCTTTATCTGCCGTTTATGATCATTTACAATGCGGGCGCAGGCATTGCGACCGTTCTGATGATCGTCCGCGGCACGGCCGAAGTTACGGCAACCGCTTTGAATGCAGGCGCGGACGGCGCGATTTCCGGCATTTCCGGAATCGGTCATATCCTAACAGCGGCAGGGCTTATACTATTTTTCTGCATGTTGCTGCTGACCCTGCGCACAGTGAAAAACGATACGAAAAATCAACCGAACACCGACCTTAAAAAGGCCGAATAAAAACCATAAGACTCGACAGGGCGCGGCGATGCCGCCGCCCTGTTTTTTGATAAAGGAGAACTTTTCGCGGATTTTTCAATACAATACGGCCGGCGCGATCAGCTCAAACCGACGATCTCGCCCGATTCGTCCACGTCTATGTGTTCCGCCGCGGGGTGTTTGCCGAGCCCCGGCATCAGCATGATGCTTCCTGCGACGGCGACGATGAATTCCGCTCCCCCCTTGACGATGATATCGCGCACATGCACGGTAAAACCTTCCGGCCGAGCCAAAAGTTTTGCGTCGTCGGACAGGGAATACTGCGTTTTTGCAATGATGACGGGCAATTTTCCGTAGCCGCGCGCCTCCGCTTCGGCGATCTTTTGCTTTGCCTCTTCCGAAAATTCGGCGCCCTGCCCTCCGTATACATTTTTGACGATATCTTCGATCTTCTTTTCGATCGGGTCGTTCAGATCATAGGAGAAGCGGAGTTCGCTCTTTCGTTCCGCGGCCCTGCATACCGCTTGGGCGAGCTCTTCTCCGCCTGCTCCTCCCTTTAAAAAGACATCGGTAAACACAGCTTCCGCCCCCGCTTCCGCAACGCTCTTCATTACCGTTTCGATTTCGGCCGGCGTATCGCTCGCAAAGCGGTTCATCGCCACAACAACGGGTTTTCCGTACACGTTTTTAATATTTTCGATATGCTTAAAGAGATTGGGGAGTCCCTTTTTCAGTGCGGGAATATCCTCTTCCGCCAAATGCGCCTTATCTGCCCCGCCGTGCAGTTTCAGCGCTTTGACGGTGGCGACGATCACGACGCAGTCGGGCTGAATGCCCGCGACGCGGCATTTTGTATCCAAAAATTTCTCCGCGCCGAGATCCGCGCCGAAGCCCGCCTCGGTTACCACCCAATCGGCAAGCCCGAGCGCCGTTTTCGTAGCGAGAACGCTGTTGCATCCGTGCGCGATATTAGCGAACGGTCCCCCGTGCACGACGGCGGGCGTTCCTTCCAAAGTCTGCACAAGGTTGGGCTTGATCGCATCTTTCAGGAGCGAACACATGGCTCCTTCCGCCTGCAGATCGCGCGCAAACACATATTCCCCCTTCCTGTTTTCGCCGACGATGATATTTCCGAGCCGGCGTTTGAGATCGGAAAGGGAAGTTGCGAGGCAGAGGATCGCCATGACTTCGCTCGCGGCCGTGATCTCAAAGTGTTCCTCCCTCTCGACGCCCTCTCCCCTCTGCCCGACGGTAACGTTGCGCAGCGCGCGGTCGTTCATGTCGAGGCAGCGGCGGAAATAAATTTTATCGGGGTCGATGTCCAATTCATTGCCGCGGAAAATGTGATTGTCGAGCATGGCGGCGAGAAGATTGTTTGCGGCCGTGATCGCGTGCAGATCGCCCGTAAAATGCAGGTTTATGTCCTCCATGGGCACGATCTGCGCATATCCGCCGCCCGCGGCGCCCCCTTTGATGCCGAATACGGGGCCGAGCGACGGCTCGCGCAGCGCAAGGCACACTTTTTTCCCCGACCGCGCCATTCCGTCGGCAAGACCGATCGAGACGGTCGTCTTCCCCTCGCCCGAAGCGGTCGGGTTGATGGCGGTAACGAGTATGAGTTTGCCTTGTCTGGCCGAAGCCGGAACGTCGAGTTTTGCCTTATATTTGCCGTACCGCTCGAACTGTTCTTCCGTAAGGCCGAGTTTTGCGGCGATCTCGCCGATATCCCGCATTTTGCATTGTTTTGCGATCTCGATGTCCGTCAGCATAATAACCTCTCCGATATGATTTTTCTCCGCCTTTCGCCGACGCAGCGCCGAAAGGCCGTAAAACACGATATGGCTCCGTACAGAGCCGCGCGCCTGCGCCTGAAAATATCTTATTTACAGTCGTGCGGCAGTTTCAGGGTTTCGAACGATGCGAACCAATATCTGTCCCGCTCTTCGAATCCGAATCTCGCGAGATCGACGCCCCACTCGTCTTTCGCTTTCACCTCGGCGATAAACTCGTTCATACATTTATTGACGAGCGTGCGCAGCATCAGCTCGCGCTGCGGGCAGTCTTCGTCGCAGACGAAAAAGCCGTCTTCCGTCAGGCCTCCGCCGTATTCCCCCGCACCGTCCTTCAGAACGTAGTAAAAGCGGTACCCTTCTTTTTCCCTTAATAAAACGGATAACATACGCACATTATAGCATAAAATCGAAATAAAGGCAAAAAAAGTTGTACTCTATCGCGCTTTTATGGTATAATTTTTTGCGAAAATACATTTCGGAGGTTCATCCGCTTGGATACGGCCGTTTTGCAGGCATTGGAAAAAATCCGCTGTCCGTTTCTGGACGTCTTTTTCGGCATATTCACCGCACTCGGCGAAGAATTCGTGATCGCGGCCGTCATTGCGGTCGTCTATATCTGTTTTTCCAAACGCATCGGCGAACAGGCGCTCATAACGGTCATGAGCGCGTCATGCATTACCGCCGCCGTAAAAAGCGGCGTCCGCCGCCTCCGCCCTTATGCTGCGGGAACCGTGGACCGCGTCGATATCGACAACGTTCTCGTTTCGACGACCGACCTCGACGCGGATATGTCTTTCCCCAGCGGCCACGCCACTGCCACGAGCGGTTTTTTCGCCACGCTCGCGATCCGGTTCCGCAAACTTCTCCCGATCGTACTTTGCAGCCTCTTTACCGTACTCGTCATGCTCTCGCGCCTGTATTTCGGAGTACATTACCCCACCGACGTGCTTGCAGGGCTGGCGATCGGCGCGGGCTTGGCCTTTTTTTGGAATTTCGTATACTGCAAATGGCTCGGAGCACGGCTCTATATTTATCTTGCTGTCGCCGTTTTGACGATACCGTTCCTGTTTATTCCGCGCACGGCGACGCATTCCATGTTTCAGATATCCGCCATCGCGCTCGCCACTGCGGCAGGGCTTTTGATCGAAGACAAGCTGATCAAATTCGAAGATACGAAGCGGTGGCTTTACCGCCTGTTCCGTTTGTTGATTTTGGCAGCCTTTGCCGCGATCGTCTTTCTTCCCCTCGAATTTCTCCTGCCCGAAGGGGAATGGTTCAGCTTCCTGAAATATTTCGCAACGCTGTTTGCCGCCATCACTTTGGCGCCCCTGACCTATAAAAAGCTAAAAATCTGAACACCTCCCCTTCGATCTCAAAAAATATTCTCTCGATCCCATACCCGAAATGAGCCTTCGCAACCCGTCCGGTCGCGAAGGCTTTTTGTTCGCTGCGCTTGACAAAAGATATTTTTAAAAGTATAATATATTTGAAAAGTTGGAAAAGTTATACAAAATGAAAGGAGTATGCTCATGGAAAAATTTCCCGAAGGAAAATATCTGGCAACCGTTAAACTCGGCCCGAAAGGGCAAATCGTTATTCCGAAAGAAGTTCGGGATATGTTTTCGCTCGATTCGGGTGATTCTCTCATTTTAATGGCGGACAAAGGGCAAGGGATCGCCCTGCAGCCCTATTCGTACGCCGAAACTTTTTGGAACGCGGTAAATCAAATCAAAAACGGAGAGAACGGCGACAAATGAACGCGCTTTCGGTACGAGATCTTACAAAAATTTACCCGCAATTTACCCTCGATAAAATCAGCTTTTGCGCAAAAGAAGGGCATATCGTCGGTTTGATCGGAAGGAACGGCGCGGGGAAAAGCACCGTTATCAAGGGAATTCTGCGGCTGATTTCCGCAAGCGGCGAAATAAAAATATTCGGCCGGGACGCATCGCGGCACGAATGCGAAGTCAAGCAGATCGTGGGTTATGCGGGCGGAGGATTCCGCTATTATCCTTTCAAAACCTTATTTCGCGTGCGCAAAGCGTACGCGCGCTTTTATCCGCTGTGGGATCAGGTAAAGTACGAAAATTATCTTCTGCGGTTCGGAATTTCCGAAAAAAAGAGAGTGCGCGACCTTTCGGAAGGAATGAAAGTCAAATTTTCCGTTGCGCTCGCCCTGTCGCACGGCGCAAAGCTGTTGATCATGGATGAGCCCACGAGCGGGCTCGACCCACTGTCGCGCGAGGAATTCTGCGATATTCTGCTGAATCTTGTACGGGAGGACCGAATAACCGTTCTGTTCTCCACTCACATCACGTCCGACCTGCTTCGCACGGCGGACGACATCGTCTATCTCTCGCGGGGCAAAATGCTTGCAAACGCGCCTTTGCGAGAGTTGTTGTCCTCATACTCGTTGGTGCATTTTTCCTCCGCCGACCAAGCGCTCAAAACAAAAGTCATCGGGCTGAAACCCGTAAAGGACGGGTTTGAAGGGCTTATTCCCCGCAAAGAGCCTGTACCGGACGACGTTTCCGTTACGGACGCCGATATCGACAACATCATGATCCATTTGGAAAGGGAGAACTGCCGTGCTGAATCTGATTAAAAAGGAAATATCCCTTTGCCTGCACCCTACCTCGTTTATTTTTCTCGCGTTTGCCGGGCTCGTGTTCGTTCCGAACTATCCGTACGAAGTTATCTTCTTCTTTTCGGGACTTTCCGTCTATTTCTGCTGCGTAACATCGCGCGAGAACGGCGACCTCCCGTTTACCTGCGCGCTGCCCGTAACAAAGAGGGATGTCCCGATCGCGAGAATCCTCACCGCCGCGGGATTGCAGTGCATTCTGCTCCTCCTTACGGGAATCGCGGGCGCGCTGAAAGAGGCGGTTTTCCCGCCCGAACTGCTGTTCAACGGTGCGGGGCTGTCCGCAAACGTCGCGCTGGTCGGAGTCGGCGGCATCTTGCTCGGCGTTTTCAACGCCATATTTTTCCCGCTCTATTACAAGAAGCCCGAAAAAATCGGCATACCCTTCGTAATCGCTGCCGCATCCGTATTTGTTCTGATCGGCGCCTCCGTAACGCTTCGGTGGACGCATCCCCTCTTTTTAAATATCCTCAACGGCGGCAATTCCGAACACACGGGAGCAAAACTGCTAGCCCTCGCGGTCGGGCTATGCGGGTATATCGCATTGACCGCGCTTGCCTGCCGTCTCTCCGCAAAGCGTTTCGAAAACGTCGATTTATAAACGGCCGATTCAAACCGACGAACCTCCCAAAAGCCGCCTCATTGCAGCGGCTGCAGTCAAAATCCAATTTAATTTTGCCGAACAGGCGCATGCGGGGCGCAAAGATTTGACTTTGTGCCTTTAAAACAGTAAAATAAATAGGAATTTGATATTTTGAGGTACATTATGGCAGACAAACGAGCGGTAACGATGGATAAGATCGTAAACCTTTGCAAATCGCGCGGGATCATCTTCCCCGGCAGCGAAATTTACGGCGGCATGGGAAATACCTGGGATTACGGCCCCGTGGGCGTAGAGATCAAAAACAACATCAAGCGCGCCTGGTGGAGAAAGTTCGTACAGGAAAGCGACAACTCCTACGGCGTGGACGCGGCGATTTTGATGAATTCGCGCGTATGGGAAGCGAGCGGGCATACCGCGTCGTTTACCGACCCGAAAATGGACTGCAAGGAATGCAAGGCGCGCTTCCGCGCGGACAATCTCATCGAAGCGCATTCCAAAGGCAAAGTCAACCCCGACACGATGACCAACGAAGAGATGGAGGCGTATATCGCCGAACATAAGGTTGCCTGCCCCAATTGCGGCAAGCACAACTGGACGCCCATCCGTACCTTCAACTTAATGTTCGAAACTTCCAGGGGCGTTACCGACGAAAGCCAAAACAAGATCTATCTTCGCCCCGAAACCGCGCAGGGCGAATTCGTGAACTTTTTGAACGTACAGCGCACGACGCGCGCAAAGGTGCCCTTCGGCATCGCGCAGATCGGCAAGGCCTTCCGCAACGAGATCACGCCGGGCAACTTCATCTTCCGCACGATCGAGTTCGAACAGATGGAGCATCAATGGTTCTGCAAAGAAGGGACCGACCTCGAATATTACGAGGAATACAAGCAGAAAGCGAAAAACTTCCTCCTCGGCCTCGGCTTTAAAGAAGACCATCTGCGCTTCAAAGATCATGACAAATTGGCTCACTACGCAAAATCCGCGTGCGATATCCAGTACCTCTTCCCGATGGGGTGGTCGGAACTCAACGGCATACACGACCGCACCGACTACGACCTTTCCCGCCACCAGGAATATTCGGGCAAGAACATGAATTACCTCGACCCCGCGACGGGCGAACACTATATCCCCTACGTCGTCGAATATTCCATCGGCGCGGACAGGCTGATGCTCGCGGTCCTCTGCGAGGCATACGAAGAGGAAGAGTTGGAAGGCGGCGACGTCCGCACCGTCATGCATTTCCACCCCGCGCTTGCGGCGTATAAAGCGGCCGTTCTCCCCCTGCAGAAAAATCTCGGCGAAAAGGCGCGCGAAGTTTACAAAAAACTTTCCAAAAAGTTTATGGTTACCTATGATGAAGCGGGTTCCATCGGCAAGCGCTACCGCCGCCAGGATGAGATCGGCACCCCCTACTGCATCACCATCGATTTCGACACTTTGGAAAACAATTCCGTAACCATCCGCGACCGCGATACGATGGCGCAGATCCGCCTCGATATCGACGAAATCGCATCGTACATCGAAAAGTCTCTGGAACACTGATTTTGCGTTTCAGGCAGACGGGCGCGCCGGCAAAAGCCGGCGCGCCCGTCCGTTCTATATCGATTTTTCGAATTTCACTATATTTATTCCCTCAATACAGCAGGCGTGCCGTATCGGGCAGGGTGAGCACGGTATTATTGTCTCCCCGCACGGAGAACTGCTCTTCGTGAAAAGTACGGTGCGGGATCATATAGACGCGCTTTCCTTTCCATTCCCCCTGCGTACAGTCGGAAAAACACCGCGAAGCGAGAATATGCGCAAAAACCGCGGCATTCAATTCAACAATTACGTTTTCGTATCCGTCCGCGAACGCCTTTTTGATCGCGCATTTGATGCGAAACGAAATATAGGAATCGGAAAGGACCGCCCCCGACCCCTTGCAATACGGACAGTTCTTCGTAAGCATCGAAACGTTGTCCGTCTTTACCTTCTTGCGGGTGAATTGTACCAGCCCCAGCCCCGTCATGGGCACAACGTTGCACTTTGCCCGGTCTTCCCGAAGGCATGCCTCCAACTCCGCAACGACGGCTGCGCGGTGTTCTTCACTCACCATATCGATGAAATCCACGACGACGATGCCGCCGATATTGCGCAATCGCACCTGCCGGGCGATCTCGCGTGCAGCGAGCACGTTTGTGGAAAACACCGTCTCTTCCAAATCGGTGTCCCCCGTAAAACGGCCGGTATTCACGTCGATGGCGGTAAGCGCCTCGGTTCGGTCAAAGATCAGATACGCGCCGTTTTCCAGCTCTACGCGGTGGCTCATCAGCTGATATACCTGCTGTTCCAACCCGAAATATTCGAACATTTCACGCTCACCGCGGTAGCGCACCGGTTTATTTTTGTAGCGTGTTTTGCGGAAGATCTTTTCCACCTTCTCGTACGCCGCGCTGTCTCCGATATAGATGTGATCGACGCCCGAAAGGTCGAAATCGCGCAAAAGGCGCACATGAACGTCCGCATCCCTGTAAATCAAATCGCCGACGCTCGCGTCTTTATAAGCTTCCAGCGTGGTTGCATACAGGCCGCGCAGGTATGCCGCTTCCTCTTTCAGCTCCCGCAAAGCGGTATTCAGAGCATTCGTGCGGATCACGAAGCCCCCGCCTCCGCCGCACAGTTTGCCCGCGTAATCAGCAAGGCGCTCCCTATCCTCTTCTCCCGTGATCTTGCGCGAAACGGCGCAAAAATCCGCCGTGGGAAGAAAGATCAGATTTTTCCCCACGAAGGAGAGGCACATGCTCAGGCGAGCTCCCTTTTTGCCGATCGGCGACTTCGCTACCTGCACCATCACTTCGTCGCCCACTTTGACGTTGAGCGACAGAGGAACGTTTTTTGCCAGCGAATCCGCCTCAGCGGGAATATCGCCGGCATAGAGGTACCCGTTTTTCTCCTGCCCGAACGAGACGAACGCCGCTTTCATTCCCTCCAGAACGTTCACGACCCTTCCCTTATATATATTGCCGGAAATCTCAGAAACGCTCCCCGAATCCAGATGAAATTCGACGAGCTTGCCCCCTTCGGCCACGGCCGCAAAGCAGTCGTCGCCAAAGTAATCGAAAAACATATTTTTTTGCATTGTATAAAGACCGCTGCCCTCCCGCTTCCGCCGCAGGGCAAAAATTTAATGACAGAAGAAAAACACGCTCTTATTGCGCCGTTTTCATAATTTTACCACAATATTCCCTCTTTTGCAAGGGGGTAAGCAAAAAAACATCGCCGTCAGTCGAATTTTTTGCCGAACAGCGCTAAAAAGCGTCCAAATAGTCGGAAAGCGGCCTGTAAATATCGGCGCGATCCAGGATCGAACAGAACTCCGACTGAGTCAGCTCGCATAAATATTCCCCTTCCCCGTCGAATACCGTGATCTCGAGATATTTTCCCCTCTCGAGATAGGAGAGCGCTTTTTTGACGGTGCAGTCGGCGCGTAGGGCCACCTTTTTGATTTCCATGCCCCGCTTCAAGTCGTCCGCGACGCTGTATCGGATGCGCGTATAGCGGCAATCCTTTCCCCCGAACATGCCGCACACGATAAAGAGCGCAAAGAACAGAATGGTAAAGTTCACGCGCACAAATACGCTGCAAATAAACAACGCGACCAATCCCGCCGCAATGATCCCGCTGCACACGAGCATGAGTCTGCGCGCAAACGGTTCCCCCTTCTTTTTGGCGGCTATACAGTATAAAATTCTCCCCCCGTCGAGCGGATGTGCCGGCAGGAGATTTACCGCCGCCAAAGCCGCGGAGGCGAACGCCGCCGTATCCGTATACGGATAGGTATCCGGAAACAGCCACCACAGCGCGATAAAAGCGACGGCGCACACAGCATTCACGAACGGTCCGGCAAGAGCAAGCTTGATCTCGTCGGAAAGGCTGATCCCTTCGATATCCCCCGTAACGACCGCCCCGCACGGCATGAGAACGATCCGGTTCAGGCGGCAGCCGATGCGCGCGGCATACGCCGCGTGGCCGAATTCGTGTATCACCGCAACGACCGTATACGTCAAAAAGAGAAACAATTCTCTGCGGATCAAAAAAAACACGCCGAACAAAAGGAAGAGCGGATGCACGTAAAACGTGATCCGCTCGCCCGAACGGCGGTTTTTCCGCCCTTTTCCTTTAAACATTCCAGACAATGTCGTTGTTTTCGTTTACGGTGTACGAATGGATGAGCGAGCCGGCATCGTACATCGCTACGGAAACTTCGCCCGATCCGTCGGTATACCCTACGGGAATGGTGGAGTATACCTCTTCACCCGCGGCAAAGTAGGCGTGCGTCAATCCCGAAATCACAGAGGAAAAAGAAGTCGTATGCTCGATCTCAACGGTATAAACCCCGTCGCTTTCGGCAACGTTTTTGATCGTCCCCCCGTACGGCGCATATACACTGCAAGCGCCCGTAAACGTAAGGACGCCCGTATCCGATACGGTGCACTCGATGTCTGCATCCGAAACGACGGCGCCGAGGGTCAGCTCGGAATAAGTGCGGTCGTCGGGCGCCGCCGCCGGCGTCTCCTCGGTGATCAAGCCCCTGAAAAAGGTATTGATCGCGCTGTCCTGCCAAAACAGATTGGTCAGCAGGATCGTCGCGCAAAGCGCCAGCACGGCGATAAATTCCGCGACGAGCACCTTCCCTTCCAAAAATTTTTTGCGAGGCTTTTCTTCCGCCGCATATGCGTCCCCGTAATCGATGACGTTTTCCCCCACGGCGGTGCGGTCTTCTTCCGCGCCCCCCTCCATCCGCTCGTTAACCGTCTCCACGACCTGCTCTTTTAAATCGGGCTCCGTTTCGCGCTTCTTCTTGCTGCGCTTTTTGGTTACGTTCAGTGTGCTGACAGGTATTTCGAGCATCTCCGCATAGTCGATGGTCTCGCTCATAAAACATTCCTCCGTTTTTTGTTCGTTGTGATTTTATTGTATGCCGGGCCAAAGAATTTCAGAACGCTTTTTTTAAAAAAACTTCCATTTGTTTGCACCTTTTTTCGATTTACTGTATAATATGAATGTCTGCGGGCCGCGAAAAGCGCAATTTTCAGGCGGCAGACCTATACCAATACTTATTGCGCACATCGAAATTTTATGAATATTTCCAACCTGTTTCAACAAAAAAAAGCGGTTTACTCTTTCGAAGTATTCCCCCCGAAGCCCACGGCAGATTATTCTTCCGTACTCAAAACAGTGCAGGAACTTTCCTCGCTGTCGCCGGATTATATATCCGTAACCTGCAGCGCGGGCGGTTCCGGAAACGCCCGCACGCCGGAAATCGCACGGCTTATAAAAAACTGCGGCGTCGAGCCGCTGGCACACCTCACCTGCATCCATGCCGATAAAGCCGCGATCGAAAGCTCCCTCCGAAACCTGCACGAATTGGGGATCTCCAACGTTTTGGCCCTGCGGGGAGACCGCATCGAAGGCGTAAAAGAGAGCGCGGATTTCCGCCACGCCTCCGAACTCATTGAATTTATCCGCAAAGGGCCTTATCCCTTCGACATCGCCGCCGCATGCTACCCCGAAGGCCACCCGGAAAGCGACAGCCTGGCCGCCGATATCCGCTTTTTAAAGGTCAAGGCGGAAGCCGGCGCCAGCCACCTGAATTCGCAGCTCTTTTTCGACAACGACGATTTTTATCGCTTCGAGGATATGATGTCCGCCGCGGACATCCGCATCCCCGTACAGGCAGGCATCATGCCGCTCGTAAAAAAGAGCCACGTCGACCGCATCATCAGCCTTTCCGGCGCGAAGATCCCCGCAAAAATTTCGCGCATGATCTCGCGCTTTTACGATAAACCAGACGCATTGATGGAAGCGGGCATCGCATATGCCGTAGATCAGGTCATCGACCTGCTTTCCGCGGGCGTACGCGGCGTACACCTGTATATCATGAACAACGCCTATGTTGCGCGGCGCATCACCGAAAGTCTCGCGCCCGTTTTAAAGGAGATCAACGGAGAACAGAATGGACATCGACCGTAACGAATTTTTGCGCTATCTCGGCTGGAAAGGGCAGAAAACGGATGAAACGCTCCTGCGAAAGCTGGACGAAGCCGCCGAACGCTGTCTCAATATCGCACAGCCGCGCAGCGTGGTGCGTCGCTTTGCGTTGGACGAAAACCTTGCGCTTGCAGGAACCGGGTTTGTCCTGAAAGGCAGCGATATCCGCAGGCACCTGCAGGGGTGCGGCGAAATTTATCTGTTTGCGGCGACCATCGGCGTCGAAGCGGAGCGGGAACTTGCGCGGCTGCAATGCCGAAACGCCTACGAAGCGCTCCTGTTCGATACGGCCGCGAGCTGCGCCGTTGAAAGTTATTGCGACGACGTGTGCGCAGACCTCCAAAAAAGCTGCGGACGCCTGCTCACCGACCGCTTTTCCTGCGGATACGGAGATTTTCCGCTTACGGCACAGAAAGAGATCTGCGCAATCCTGCGCACCGACGCCAAAATCGGCCTCTGCTGCGACGAAAGCTTTCTGCTCACCCCGCGCAAATCGGTAACGGCCGTCGTCGGGATAACGGACCTTCCCGCGGCAGAAAGCGTTCCCCGCGGCTGCGGCCGCAAGTGCGCCGCCTGCAGCAACGCAAACTGCGCATTCCGCGCAAAGGATTAAACGAATGGATTTCAGAAAATTTTTAAAAGAAAACGTCGTCGTCTTTGACGGTGCGTTCGGCACAATGCTGCAGCGCAAGGCGCAAAACGTCGGCACCGTTCCGGAATTTTTAAACATCGAACAGCCCGATCTTATCGGCGAGATCCACCGCGAATACGCGGCAGCCGGCGCCGATGTGATCTCGGCGAATACGTTCGGCGCCAACGAAAAAAAAGCAGGCTCGCGCGAACTTGCGCAGAAACTGGTGCGGGCAGGCATCGAAATCGCGCGGCGCGAAGCCGCCGGAAAGTTCGTTGCCCTGGATATCGGCCCGTTGGGTCAGCTTCTCGAGCCGATGGGCACCCTCTCCTTTTCCGAAGCGTACAGCTGCTTTGCCAACGTAGTAGACGCGGGCAAAGGCGCAGATCTGATCCTGATCGAGACGATGTCCGACCTCAACGAACTGCGCGCGGCGCTGCTTGCTGCGAGGGAGCACAGCGATCTTCCCGTGCTGGTCTCCATGACCTTCGAAAATACGGGCCGCACTTTCATGGGCTGCGACCCCGTATGTTTCGCGCTCACCGCTTCCCCCTTGGCGGATGCCGTCGGCGTGAACTGTTCGCTCGGGCCCGCGCAGCTTCTCCCCGTCGTAAAAAAAATCCTCGACAATACGGATAAGCCCGTGCTCGTACAGGCGAACGCGGGACTTCCCGACGAGCGGATGCATTACGACGTTTCCGCCGAAGAATTTGCAAAAGCATACGAAACATTTTTAAAAGAGGGCGTGCGCATCGTCGGCGGCTGTTGCGGCACCACTCCCGAATATATCCGCAAACTCCGCGCCCTGGCCGACGGAACGCGGCCCATACACCGCCCCTATACGCGGCGGAGCGCCGTCTGTTCCGCATCGAAAGCCGTGTTCATCGACGGCGTGAAAGTGATCGGCGAGCGCATCAATCCGACCGGCAAAAAAGCCATGAAGCAGGCTCTCCTCGAGGAAAACTACGATTATGTGCGGACGCAGGCCATCGAACAGACGGAAGCGGGAGCAGACATTCTCGACGTCAACGCCGGGCTTCCGGAAATCGACGAAAAGGCTGCCCTTTCCCGCCTTGTCCGCGAAGTACAGGCAGTGAGCGATCTGCCGCTTCAGATCGACTGCGGCAAACCGGACGCGATCGAGGCAGCCCTGCGCATCTATTGCGGAAAGGCGATCGTAAATTCGGTGAGCGGCGAAGAAAAATCTCTGCGTTCCATCCTCCCCGTCGTAAAAAAATACGGCGCCGCAGTCGTAGGTCTTACCGTAGACGAACACGGCATTCCGAAAACGGCGCAAAAGCGGGTCGAAATCGCGGAAAAAATAATTAAAACCTGCGAAGAGTACGGCATCCCGCAGGAAGATATCTTTATCGACTGTCTCACCCTTACCGTGAGCGCGGAACAGGGACAGGCTTCCGAAACGCTGGAAGCGCTGCGGCGCATCAAACAGAAATACCGCGTTAAAACGGTACTCGGCGTCAGCAACATCTCGTTCGGCCTTCCCAACAGGCAAATCGTCAATACGGCATTTCTGACCGCCGCCATGGGCGCGGGGCTCGACCTGCCCATCATCAACCCCAACGTGCAGGAAAATATGCAGGCCGTAGCCGCTTATAAAGCGCTGTTCGGCCAAGATAAAAACTGCGCCGACTATATTGAAAAATACGGCGCAGTCAAAATTTCCGTAAATACAACCGCTTCCGAAGCGACGGAATCGAAATCGGAACCGGAGGACATTTTCCGATGCATCCGCAAAGGCCTCCCCGAAGCCGCGGCCGAATGCGCCCGCCTTTTGAAGGCCGTTCCGCCGCTTGAAGTCATCGACCGATATCTGATCCCCGCCCTCAACGCCGTGGGAGACGACTATGAAAAGGGCGTTCTGTTTCTGCCCCAGCTGATCGCGGCGGCAGAGAGCGCAAAATCCTGTTTCGATGAAGTGAAAAAAATGCTGCCGCAGGGCGGTGCGGAGCGGGGCACGATCGTACTCGCCACCGTAAAGGGCGACGTGCACGATATCGGAAAAAACATTGTTAAGACGGTGCTCGAAAATTACGGCTATAAGGTCATCGATCTCGGGAAAAACGTTCCGCCCGAAACGGTTGCGGAAACCTGTGAAAAAAATGAGATCGTTCTGTGCGGACTTTCCGCGCTGATGACCACTACCGTCCCCGCGATGGAAGAAACGATCCGCCTTCTGCGCGAACGCTGCCCTCAGTGCCGCATCATGGTAGGCGGCGCGGTGCTCAATGCCGACTACGCCAAAAAAATCGGTGCGGATTGGTACTGCAAAGATGCGAATGCGAGCGCGCGCGTCGCACAATCCGTATTCGAAGGCGGAGAACCCGTGCCCCGCCTTTGAACTCTGCCGCATCGAACCGAATATTTCCGCTTTCATTTACGAAAAAGCGGCTTTTTCTCATAATTTCCGCCGAGCGGCTTCCGTTGCGAACCAGGACCGCTCGGCTTTTTGCAAAGGCTCTCCCTTCCTTCCGATATTTCTTTCGGAAACAATTCCCCTACGGCCTCATTAAATACGGTTTTCTTCCGTTCTCTTCCCAAATCTTCGGCAAATCCCGCCCCTCTTCCCTTCATTTCCCTGCACGCCGTTGCCGCCCTTCCCCTTGGGGCGCCGTTATAAGCCTCTTTCGCCGCATACGGGTCCCTCCCGTACCGCTTTTTATAAATTTTTCAGTCCCTTTTTGGAACATATCAAGCTTTTTGCACCGTTTTGGAACATACTATATGTATGTTTAAAAATCGACTGAAAGAATTGCGAAACGAAAAAGAACTTACGCAAGAAGAATTGGCGAAAGAACTCGGCGTAAACCGCGGAACATTAGCGAAATGGGAAAACGGCACAAGGGAGACCAATTTTGCAATGCTCGTCAAAATAGCCACCTTCTTCGGCGTTACCACCGATTATCTGTTGGGCAGAACGGATTCCTGATTCGTATCTTCCGACAAACGTGTAAGCGCGCAAAACAGCCGCGGCGATCCCAGCGGCTGTTTTGCGCGCTCTTTTTATCTTTATGTACCCCCCCCTCCGCCCGGTGCGGCCCCGTTTTGATTTCCGCCGCGTCGCTGCGCACCGCTTTCCTGCACCGGGTAACAGTGTTTCGACGAATACGGAACGCTCCTCTCTTTCCGATGTAAGTTTCGAAAATTCCGAAAGCTGCGTGCCTTGCCCCGGCCGCTTCTGCCCCGCTCGCTTCAGCGAATAAAAAATTTAAAAAATGAATCAAGCGCAGAGCCTTGCGGTTCTGCGCTTGATCCATATATGATAAGGGGGAAAATGATGAGCTATAGAAGGTAACCAAGCGGAAGCGTTGCGCGTTTCGTTTGATTACGGTCATATTATATTCTATACAGAAAAAAAAGTAAAGTAAATTTTTTATTTTTTTTGAAAATTTTTTAAATTTATTTTCCTTACATTTTTTGTCTGTTTTTAACATATTTCATCGAATTTTAGGACATTATCGTTAATGATTGTGAACTATCAACACTCATTTTTCCAACCCCGAAGACAAATTCCATAAATTTTCACTTTTCACAAAACGCGGCATAAAAGGCATCCGAGAAGGATCGCCGCAAAATTCGAAAGCACCGCTATGCCGACGGGAAGGAAAGGTTTTTTCTCCCGCACCCCCGCAAAATAGATGGCCGACATATAAAAAACCGTCTCTCCCGAAGCATAGACGACGCTCGCGCAGCGCGCTATGTAAGAATCCGCCCCGTACTCGGCAAACAAATTGTTTAACAGCGAGAGCGATCCGCTTCCCGAAAAGGGCTTGATCAGCACGAGCGGCGCGATCTCTTCCGGGATACCCAAAAACGAAAAAGCGGGCGAGAGCGCGGCGCATACCTGCGACGAAAGGCCGCTCGCCTCAAAAAGTTCGGCCAGAACAAGGATCGCGGCCACATAGGGAAAAAGATTTTTTAAAAGAGGCAATACCCCGGCGGCCCCTGCGGCAAAGCTGTCGTATATCTTGACCTTGCGAAGGGACGCAACTAAAAGAATACAGGCAAACAAGGCGGGCAGGATATAAGCGGTCCATTTCATTTCTTTCTCCCGTAAACGAGCATAACGAGTGCCGCCCCCAACAGCAGAGCCGCGGCGGAGGATAACAGGATCGGCAAAAACACGTCGTAAGCCGACGCGGCGCCCGCACCCGCGCGCAGAGATATGACAGTCGTCGGAAACAGCTGCAGGCCTGCGCAATTGATCACGAAAAGCATCGCGCGGGCATATTCGGCCCGCTCGCTCCTGCCGAGAAGTTTCATCGCCGAAACGCCCGCAGGCGTCGCGGCGCCGCCCATACCCAAAAAGTTCGCCGAAAGGTTGACGGCGATTTGCCCGAGCGCCTCCTCGTCATCGGTCCTGAACAGTTTTTTGGTTACAGGCTTGACCGCGCGGGCCATTCCCCGTAAAAGGCCGGAATCCTCCGCCACGCGCAAAAGCCCCAGCCAAACCGTATATACCGCCGCCAACGTCAGGCACAGGCCCACCGCCTTTTCCGCCCCGCCGAGAAGCGCCGGCAAAAATGCCGCGGGGTCTTCCGCAACCAGGGCCGCGGAAGACAGCAAAAAAACAGCAAGAAAAAGTACATTCATCGTTTTACCGCCTCTCTTATCCGTATGCGGCAGGCCGCGTACATATTCCGCAAAAAAAGCCGAACACGACCGCCTGCCCCGTCCCTTCCCAGGCCGACTTTCCGGAAAGAATGATCGGAAGCGGATTTACGGGGGCATAAAGCCGTTTTTGCATACGGGCGCAAAATATTTTACTTTATTTTAAAAAAAGAGTATAATAATCAAAAGATATTGAATTTTTACGCATTACGGAGGGAAGCATGGACAAAAAGCCCTACTACATCACCACGGCGATCACCTATACGTCCGGAAAACCGCACATCGGGAACACATACGAAATCATCCTTACGGACGCGATCGCGCGCTTCAAACGCAACCAAGGCTATGACGTACGCTTTCAGACGGGCACAGACGAACACGGACAAAAAATCGAAGAGAAAGCCGCCGCGGCGGGCGTTTCTCCCAAGCAATTCGTCGACGGCGTCGCAAAACAGATCCGCGATATTTGGGATCTCATGAACGTCTCTTACGACAAATTCATCCGCACTACCGACGAATACCACGAACGCCAGGTGCAGAAGATCTTCAAAAAGCTGTACGAACAGGGAGATATTTATAAAGGGACGTACGAAGGCATGTACTGCACCCCCTGCGAATCGTTTTGGACCCCCTCGCAGCTTATCGACGGCAAATGCCCCGATTGCGGCAGGGAAGTCAAACCGGCCAAAGAGGAAGCGTATTTCTTCCGCATGAGCAAATACGCCGACAGACTGTTGCAATATTACGAAGAACACCCCGAATTCATCACCCCCGTTTCCCGCAAAAACGAGATGGTCAACAACTTCTTAAAGCCCGGGCTGCAGGATCTGTGCGTTTCGCGCACCTCCTTCAAATGGGGGATCCCCGTCGATTTTGCTCCGAAACATGTAGTATACGTGTGGTTGGACGCGCTTACAAATTACATTACGGGACTCGGCTATGACGCAGACGGGAATTCGGACGGATTGTTCAAAAAATATTGGCCGGCCGACGCGCACGTTATCGGCAAAGACATCATTCGTTTCCATACCATCTATTGGCCCATCTTTTTGATGGCGCTGGGGCTGCCCCTTCCCAAGCGCGTATTCGGGCACCCTTGGCTCTTGATGGACGGAAGCAAAATGAGCAAATCGCGCGGAAACGTGATTTATGCCGACGAACTCGTAAAAGTCTTCGGCGTGGATGCGGTACGTTACTTCGTCCTCAACGATATGCCCTTCGACAACGACGGAAACATCACGTGGGAACTCATCAACGACCGCGTCAATTCCGACCTCGCCAATACCTACGGAAATCTCGTTTCGCGCACCGCGGCGATGAGCCTCAAATATTTCGGCGGAAAACTGTGCGATGCGGGCGCGTACGAACCGGTGGACGAAGAGCTGAAAAACATGGCCGCGGCTCTGTACGCAAAAGTTGCCGCAAAGATGGAAGAATTCAAAGTCTCCGACGCGCTCGGCGAAATTTTTACCTTCCTTCGCCGCTGCAACAAGTACATCGACGAAACGGCGCCCTGGATTCTCGCCAAAGACGAAGCAAAGCACGGCCGCCTGTCCACGGTCCTGTACAACCTTTCGGAAAGCATCGTCATCGCCACTTCCCTCTTAGAACCTTTCATGCCCGAAACCGCGGAAAAAGTATTTCTCCGCTTCGGAACAAAGCGGAGAGCGTACGGCGACCTAAACGCATTCGGACTTCTGCCGAACGGAACGGCCGTCTCCCCCGCGGAAACGCACTTGTTCGAGAGAAAAAATTACAAAGACGTAGAAGCCGCTTACGAGGCCCTGCACGCAGAGGCAGCTAAGGCGGAAAATACGCAAAAACAGGCAAACGCACCCGCCAAAAACGGACACGCACCCGAGTATCCCGCCGAAATTTCCATCGACGATTTTGCCAAAGTCAAGATGCAGATCGCAAAGATCGTCGCCTGCGAAAAGGTGGAAAAGAGCGACAAACTTTTAAAGAGCACGGTCAAGATCGGAAGCGAAACGCGCACGGTGGTAAGCGGCATTGCAAAATTTTATACCCCTGAAGAGATGGTCGGCAAAAAAGTCGTCATGATCACCAACTTAAAACCCGCAAAACTGCGCGGGATCGTCAGCGAAGGCATGATCCTCTGCGCCGAGGACGCGGAAGGCAATCTCAAACTCCTCGCCCCCGAAGGAGACATCGAAGACGGCAGCGGGATCTTTTAAACGGTTTTCTCTATGTACATCGATACGCACGCCCATCTCAATTACGATAATAAATACGGCGATCTTTCCGCCCTTCTCAAATCCATCGCAGCGGCAGGCGTCGATAAAGTGATCGGCGTCGGCTGGAATTACGATTCCTCCGCTTTGGCGGCAAAGCAGGCGGAAACCTATCCCATGCTGTACTTCGCGGCGGGATTTCATCCTTCCAACCTCGGCGATTTCAAACAGGGCGATTTTGAACGCATTGCCGCCCTTCTGTCCTCGCCGAAAGGCGTCGCCGTCGGAGAGATCGGCTTGGATTACCATTACGACGGAACCGATGAGGCCGAGCAAAAGAGATTTTTTTGCGAACAGCTCGAATTGGCGGATTCTTTGCGCCTCCCCTTTTGCATACACAGCCGCGATGCCGCGGCCGATACCCTGCAAATTTTAAAAGAGAACCGCTCCAAGATCACGCACGGCGGCGTAATGCACTGTTTTTCGGGCAGCCCCGAAACGGCGAAGGAATATTTAAAACTTGGACTGTATATTTCCTTTGCCGGACCCGTTACTTTTAAAAACGCCCGCAGGCTGGACGAAGTCGCAAAGATGGTTCCCTCCGACCGCATTCTGGCGGAAACCGATTCGCCCTACCTCGCGCCGGAACCTATGCGCGGGACGGTCAATACTCCGGCAAACGTCGTAAAGGTCTACGAAAAGCTCGCCTTCTTGCGCGGCGAATCCACACAAGAGCTGGCGGCGCAAATAAACAAAAACGCCCGCGAACTGTTTCAAAAGCTTCGTTAAGCGCAATGCATCCGAATACAGCATGTATTTGCGCATCGGCGGGCGCGGCCGTAAAGGCGCATTTTTTACCATTCTGAATTGAGAAACGGCACACTGCTTATGGAAACATTCGAAACTTTTACCTACGAACTGGACGGCAATCTCTATATCAACCTTACCAGCAAATGTACGAACGACTGCACTTTCTGCGTCCGCAACGAACATTCGACCTATTTCGGGCACAAACTTTGGCTCTCGCGCGAGCCTTCCACCGAAGAAGTGCTTGCGCGCATCCCCGAAAACATTTCCCGTTATAAAGAATATGTCTTTTGCGGCTTCGGAGAACCGACGATCAAACTCCCCGTTCTCCTCGAAATCGGCAGAGAATTGAAAAGACGGGGCGCGACGGTGCGGCTGAACACCAACGGCCAGGCAAATATGATCTGGAAGCGCGACGTTACGGCAGAACTTTCTGAAGCTGTGGATAAAATCAACGTCAGCCTGAACGAAGCGAGCGCCGAAGAATATGTGAAGCTCTGTAAACCCGCATTCGGCGAAGCCGCCTTTGACGGACTGCAGGATTTTGCAAAAAAATGCGCGTCGCGCGGCATCGACGTCTGGTTTTCCGTCGTCGACTGCATCGGGCAGGAAAAAATCGATCTCTGCCGCCAAATCGCCTCGCGCTGCGGCGTTCCCCTGCGCGTTCGCCCGTTTATCGAAGACAGCAATTAATTTACGAAGCGTCCATTTTTTCGCGCAACGCATGCGGCATTTTTGCACACAGAGCAACCATCCCATAAAAAAAGAAAGCCGTTTTTCAAAACGCAGCGTTTTAAAAACAGCTTTCCTTTCTCATTTGTATAGGATATGACCCTGTAAACTTTTGCAATTCTCATCGCAAACTCGCATTGCGAAACCGCAATCTTCCGTTCGCTCGATTCAAAAGCTTACGGTAACAGTTTGCCCCGCAAAACGCCCGTTATACCCACACCGCACAGGTAGTTTATGGAAACGATCAAAGAGATACTCCTTCGCAACGGCTTTTCTTTTAAAAAGCAGTTCGGGCAGAACTTTATCACGGATACAAACCTGTTGAAGAGCATCGTCGCGCTTGCCGATGTCGGCAGCGACACGACTGTATTGGAAATCGGCTGCGGCGCGGGCACGCTGACGCGCGCGCTGGCTAAGCAGGCAAAGCGCGTCGTCGCTTATGAGATCGACGCAAAATTGCAGCCCGTTCTGGCAGAAACGCTTGCCGGCGCGGAAAACGCCGAAGTCGTGTTCCGCGATTTTTTGAAGGCCGATCTCCCCTCCCTCGAAAAAGAGTTGGGCAAATATACCGTCGTCGCGAATCTTCCCTATTATATCACCTCTCCGCTCACGATGAAATTCATCGAAGAAAGCGAAAAGGCGGAGCGGCTTGTGGTCATGGTACAAGACGATGTGGCAAAGCGCTTCTGCGCCCGGGCGGGAACGCCCGAATACGGCGCGATCACCGCGGCGATCGCCCGCCGCGCGCACGCGGAAATCGTAAAATATGTGCCGCGCAATATGTTTTATCCCGTGCCGAACGTCGACAGCGCTGTCGTAAAAATGACATTCGAAAGAGACCGCATTCCCGTAAAGAGCGCAAAATGCTACCGCGATACGGTGCGCGCGGCCTTTTTATCCCGCCGCAAAACGCTGGAAAACAACATTATGAACGCATTCTCCCTCTCGCGCGCACAATCGCAGGCTCTCTTAGAAAAAGCTTTAATTCCTGAAAAGGCGCGCGGCGAAGCGCTGTCTCCCGAACAGTTAGCAAAACTTTCGGACATCATTTTCGAAACCTTAAAAACAAAATAGCCGTTCGGACGAAAAGCTGTATATGCTTTTCCTGCTCCGCTAGCTCAATCGGATAGAGCATTCGCCTTCGGAGCGAAGTGTTGGGGGTTCGAGTCCCTCGCGGAGCGCCAATAAACATCCACCGGCAAAGCCGGTGGTTTTTCATTTTCGGGCAGTTAGCCCTAATGCTACCAGCGGCGCGCAAGCCGCGCTTATGACGACCTGGCAGTCATGCGATTGTTACTTGCTACCCGTAAACGGGTCCTCCAAGTCATCTATGCTCATTTGACTCATTTCTTTATCCTGCTTTAACTGTGTGGCTATGTACTCTTTTATCGCTTTGGTATTTTTCCCTACCGTGTCCACGTAGTACCCTCTGCACCAGAATTGCCGATTCCTGTACTTGAATTTCATGT
>OGGQ01000950.1_pt1 | contig 40405 bp, 32 predicted proteins | sample 1571191 | NCBI WGS metagenome assembly OGGQ01 (sample SAMEA2582061, study PRJEB24529) | metagenome | biome: Human gut stool | place: China | collected 2011
TAGCTGTAAACCGGCAGCCGCCAATCTGAAGTGCCAACATAGCCAGCGATGGCCTCCGCAGTAGAATTTTTCTCCAGGTGCATGACGAATGGTTCGCCATCATCGCCAAATCGAACTGTTAACTCCGTGGTATTTGAAACCGGAATATTGTCCTCCTCTTCACTGGAACGGCTGGCCGTCTGAGAGGAAGAAACACGATTGTTTTCCTCAGAAGAACTGGATTCGGCTGAGCCGGATGAACTGCTGCATCCTGCCATTGCAATACTGAGTGTCAGAAACACGCCTATCAAGGCTGCAAACGGATTTTTCATAGTATTTCAGCTCCTTCTTTTGCTGTATTTTTTCTTTCCATCTATAGTTTAGTAGCCGCAAGATTAAATATCAAATACTTATACTTTATCGTTTTCCATAATTAAATCAAATGGAATTGCTTTATTCTTCCGCCAATGAAGCGAGAGACGTTTTCCCAATTTTTCCTGCTGCTGAATAAGCAAACAGAAGAAACAGAACTATCACCACAATCCCCGGCAGCACTGCGGTAAAGATATCCGGCTGGGAGGAAAAATTGCTGATGCCCTCCATCCGCATAAGCATCGCCACCAGCGGGTCGGTGAGGAAAGCGCTGAGAATTGTCCCCAAAGTGCTGCCCAACAGGGCGATCATCCCAAAACGCAGGGCAAAGGAACACCTCAGCTGCCCGGATGAAAAGCCCATGGCACGGTAAATGCTCAGATCCCTTTGCTCGGCCTGCAGCAGATTTCCCGCTGTCAGCAGTGTGACCACCAGCACAAAGAGAATCACCATAGCATACAGGAAAATCATCAGCGCCTGCATGGCGGAAAGAATACCGGCAAGCCCTGGCCAGGAATTTTCATGGAGGTACACATCTCCTCCGTAAGTATCCTGAAGAGCCTGCATAATCTCCGGCTTGAGAGACAGGTCGGCCAAAAAATAGTGGGTACACCATATGGAAGGAGATTCTTCGCCAATCCGATCATAACCCTCCCGGTTCATACCGATGTTCATTCCCATATCGTTGGCGCACTGATAAATACCGCTGACCACATATTCTCCGCTGCCGAGCGCCCCTGCCACGATAATGCTATCTCCAACAGAGACGCCTAAATCTGCCGCCACAAATTCCGTCAGCACTACTTCATCTGCCTCCCGGCAGGTTTGCCCGGAGAGCAGATGAAACCGTTCTGGCTCTGAAATCACGTTGGCAGTCATGTCCACACCATTTACGGAAACGCTGGGCATGGCCAAATCATAGGAATCGATAATGGATGTGTAACTCTCAATTGTCTGTTCTACCTGGCGGGTGGCTGTTTCCCTCATAGGCTGGGCGGCAATGTGCAGATCGGAGGGGTTAAAGGCGTCCATTAACCCCTCACCGTTTGGTCCCAGCCAGGCGTTTACCCGGCCAATGAGTGAAGCAAAGAACACCAGCAATACTGCCGCCAGACAGGCTCCCATGTACCGGCGCCTGCCGCTGAGAAGCTGCCGCAGGGCAAGCCAGAACGGAAGCCCTTTCTTTTGGATGGGGAAAGCCGCCCTTTTGCTTTCCTGGAGTTTCTTCCAGGTCCCGCGGATGGCGTTCACGGGAGAAATCCGGCGGATCGTCCCAGTGCGGAACCAAACGAAGCCCATCAGCAGGAGAAGAATTGCCGCTAAGGCAGTCAGGCAAATGGAGGCGGGCAGTGCAGATGGAATCAGCAATCCGGTGGCAGTCACTGTCATTGTGCAAATCAGGCCGGCTGCTGGGATAGAAAGAAGCAGCCCCACTCCCATACCGTACAGTGTGGTGATAAAGTACTGCAAAAGCTGAATTTTTCTCAGTTTTCCGCTGGTAAACCCCATGGTTTTGAGGATTCCCATATTCTTATAATCCTGCTCGATGGTGCTGCCGATGCTGTGGGAGAGCACCGCCATGGACGCCAGAAGCAGAATTGCCACAAAGGCCAGCAAGAGGCTGGTGAACACATTCTGCAAAGTCAGCATAAAGCCAGAGATAGATTCACGGCTGTGGGTAAACTCCACATAGCTTGTCAGGCTGGTATTCTCATTCAATAAAGCATTGAACTGTGCGGCGGTCAAGGCGCTGCCATAAACTTGAGAAATGTGCAGCATAAACCCTTCACGAGCCAGGCTGTCCGCGCCGGATTCCTCAATCATCCCGATGATTTCCTTATGATCCTGCCCGTTTATCAGAAACCCTTTCATTCCAATCATGGAGCTGCCCATAAAGGGGTCTTCGTAAAATCCCGCCACAGTAAAGCTCATATCTCCTCCGCTGCGGGCAATGGGAAAGGTGATGGAGTCCCCAACCTGCACCCCAAACATGGATGCCGCAGAGGCAGAAGCATAGACTTCTCCTGACACAATTTCTGCAGGGGCCTCCCTGTAGCCGGACAAATCATCAGCAAAGAATTTGTAGGGATAGTGCGCTGGGTCATAGGTAATCAGCTGGCCTTCGCTGTCTGACTCCTGGTCACCGATTTCATATTCGGAGAAGATAAGGGATTGTACCCCAACTGATTGCGCTTCGTCCAAGGTAGAAATTTCCTCCGCTAAAGGAGCTGTCTGCGAAAGCCCTGATACCCAGGCAGTGATATCCCCATAGCCCAACCGGTTCATCTCACTGTCCACATAGCGGCTGGAATTATTCCATACTGTCAGTACGGTTCCTAGAGACAGTGAAACCAGCAGAATCAGAATAAACACGCCAAGTATGGATCCCCGATGGGAGTTGATATTGGATTTTAGCAATGTCTTGATTTCCATACCATGCCCCCTTACCAGGACAGAGAGGTAAGCCATGCGCTGACTTTTTCTTCCCGCTCTTTCTGCATGTTCATATCAAAGGGCGGCAGCGGCATTTCGTCCAGGATCTTTCCGTCTTCCAGGTAAAGGATACGGGTTCCCCGGATGGCCGCTTTCACATCATGGGTTACCATGAGGATGCTCTGCCCCTTCTGATTTAAGGAAGTGAGCAGATCCATCACCTCTTCGCTGTTTTTCCGGTTGAGCGCCCAGGTGGGTTCGTCAGCAAAAAGCAGTCCAGGCTGATTGATCATAGCTCTGGCAATGGCCGCCCGCTGTGCCTCGCCGCCCGAAGCCTGAGAAGGCAGGCGATCCCCCGCTTTTTCTGCATGCATCTGAGCAAGCAGGGATTTTGCCCGTTTTTTGACTGTTTTCTCTGACTTTCCTTTCTCCAAATAACCGGCTATGGCCACATTCTCGAACAAAGTCAGGTTACTTACCAGATGGGGCTGCTGGAAAACAAAGCCGAATTCTTTAGCCCGCAGGGCCGCCATCTTCTTTTCGGAGAGGGTTCCCAACTCCTGCTCCTTATACAGCACTTTTCCACTGCTGAGAGCGTCCATGCCGCTGAGTGCATAGAGCAGGGTAGACTTTCCAGCGCCGGAGGGCCCCATGATAATGGTAAAATCCCCCTGGCAGATCCTCACGCTGATCTGGTTCAGCACCGGCTCCTGCGCGCCGGGATAGATTTTTGTGATTTCTTCGGCTGTCAGCAAGGCTTCTCTCATACCGCTTCCTCCATTTCTGTTTTCTCATATGGGACAATCACCGGCTTTTTTCCTGTAAACGGACTGGGAAGAATCTCATCCACAAAACGCACGGCAAACTTTACATAGCTTAAATTTTTCTCTCGCATAATTCCCTCCATCTGCAGGAGCATTTCTGCCTCAATGGCGGGCTTTTTCTCTTCTGAAGCAGCTTCAGCCAACATTTCAAAGGAATCAGAAGCATTTTGCCGGAACTGATAATCCAGTAATCCTTCGATACAGAAGCCCTCTATCGCCAGCGGATGCAGAAAATCACGATGCCCGGTCCCGTCCTCAAACCACAAAAGATCCTCACTGCGTCCCAGCAAAATTTCTGCGCGGGTAAAAGGGCTTCCCGCCATGGGCTCTTTGAGCACCAGATAGTCTGAAATGCGGTAGCGGATCAGCGGCTGGGCAAAGTTATAGAGGCTTGTCAGGTACATGGCTCCTTTTTCCACTTCAATGATATTTAGGTCATCAAACAGCAGCATGCCGTCTTCCATCCCAGTTTCTACACCGAGAGCCAGGGACTCACTGGCCCCATAGATATTGATGACAGGACAGTGAAAGGTTTTTTCAAGAAAATTCCTGAGTCCACAGCTTAAGGGTTCCCCGCAGGAGATCACCCGCTTGATTTGTACCTGCACCTTGCCTTTTGCAGCTAATTCTGCCAAAATCTTAATGGCGGACGGATAGCCGATGATGATGTTGGGGCGGAACCTCCGAACATTATCAATCCAATCATCCAGGGGAGTTTTGATGTCCAGATACATCTGCTTGGCTCCCACGCCGTCAATGCCATCTCCCACAGCCATAGCTCCGCCGTAACGGCCATCTGTGGCAGCTATGTAAATAATACGCGGCCTCCCGGCCAGCAAGTTCAGAATCTGCGGCACAGTCATGTTCCATAAGGCACCCCGTATAATCCCCAGGAGCATGGTGTGCCAAGCCGGTTCATCATGGATGAAGTACCCGGGTTTCCCTGTACTGCCGGAAGAATGTACGACATGATATTTTCCAAGATAAGGCTTGCGGTCCGCCTGGGTTTCCGCGTCAAATTTTCTAAGATCCTCTTGGTGCAAATCCTGTACTGTGATAAGCTCGTCAAAGTGCTCCATCAAAACTGATTTATCAATAGTGGGGAAGGAGGAAAGGGGCAAATTGTCCAGCTGTTCTTCTGTGATGCCAGCTTTTTCAAAAGTACGCCGGTAAAAAGCAGAGTGTTCCCAAGCGAAATGGAGCAGCATCCGAAGCTTTCGATTTTGCAGCTCCTTCATTTGTGATTCCGGCAAACGGGTGTTTTTCATAAATACAAATAAATCTTTTAGTGTTTTCAGACAGTTCATTTTGGCCGCTCCTTTCTATCGAGATTCTAATCGGAAAGTGTAGTTCCGGTTATAATTTTCCCGGTGATAATACCGGGCCTCTCCTTCAGACAGGTTCATAACGATACTCCACTCGGTGGATTCAAACTCACCAAAATTATCCTTGCTCACACGGTCCAGGGCATCTCTGACATCTTCCATTTCCATCTGAGGGGTTTCCTCCAGCTTATTTCTCAGAATATCATACCGTTCGTGGGATTGTTCCGTTCCAATCCCCTGTTTCTCTCCTTCTGCCAGATAGAAGTTTGTCAGTACCGGCGTTTCCGTGATAACCATTTCATTGTCCACATATTCCACTGCCACACTGCGGCCGGCAGAATCTGCTATGGCGAAATGGATCATCATGCCCATAGAACCATGGAGATCGTATTGCCTGAGCAGCTCCAGCGCCTCATCCACGCTCCCAGCCTTATCTAGCAGCAGGCGGATTGCTGTTGTAGTGGTAATGTCCGGCTTATCCGTATTCTGCTCAATGACAGCGCTGTCTTGAATCATATTCACGGATACAGCCAAGCCGGCTTCGTTCATCCCGTCCAGCGGAGCATACAGGGCAGCGAGTGTTTTGAACTCGTCCAAATTCAGAGCCATCCCTACCATGCCGCCGCCCACGTTCTGGGAGATGAAATCCATATTAACAGTAGAAAGAGAAGCATGGCCGTTTTCTGGATGGGATTCCACAACCATGGCTTCGCAGTTCTTCCAATCAAAATTGCGTCCAAACAGGGCATCTCCATCAGGACTTTGTACCGCAATGGTGCTGCATCCAAAAATACCACCCAGCAGGTCCCCCAAATTCAAATCGGAGAGAAGATTATTTGCAAGATACTCAACGACTTCTCCATCAGATGAAGCGCCGCCGCCGGCGAGGAATTCGTCAAAGCCGTAATCTCCGTCATACCGGACGGCAGAGAAACCATCCTCCAATTCCGCAATCTCCGAAGCGGGAGAGATCAGATGGACATTTTCTGCATCCGGTGAAGTTTGAGCAGTTCTGTTATTCTCTGCGTTCGGCATATGGTCATCCGTCCTTTCTCTGCATCCAGTCATTAACATTGTGATACCAAATAAAAAGGAAAGGCAGAGTATTCCGCTTTTTTGCAAGCGTTTATGCGTCATTTTGAAATCCTCCTTACACTTTCGTTTCTATAAGCTCAGTATATCCGCTTCAAAATAGCATATCAAATACTTATTCATTATCATTATTCATAATTGATTTTTATGGAATTTTTCGGTATACTGAATGCAGGAGGATATTTAAATGGAACTGCGTTTGCTGGAATACTTTTTAGCAGTGGCCAGGGAACAAAATATTACCGCAGCCGCTGAATCCTTGCACATCTCTCAGCCGGCCTTGTCCACACAACTCAAAAATTTGGAGGATGAGTTAGGAAAACAGCTTTTAATCCGTGGAGTCAAAGGTTCACGCAAGGTTATTTTGACAGAGGAAGGCATGATTCTGCGTAAGCGTGCAGAAGAAATGCTCTTGCTTATGCGGCGGACAGAAGAAGAAATAACCGGCTCTAATGAAACCATCGCAGGCAATGTATTTATTGGAACCGGTGAAACGGAGATAGTTCGTCTTTTTGCTAAGGTCGCAAAAAAATTGCAGCAAAAATATCCAGATATTCGATATAACATCTCCAGCGGTAATGCAGAACATGTATTAGAATATCTGGATAAGGGGATTATTGATTTTGGGCTGCTTTTTACGGAGATCGATCCGCAGAAATATGAGGCCATCCCGGTTCCAATCAAAGATACCTGGGGTGTTTTAATGCGTAAGGATTCTCCCCTGGCAGAAAAAGAAACTATCTGCCCGGAAGATTTGTGGGATAAACCTCTTATTGTTTCCCATCAGAAAGGAGACGACGTATACCTGAACCAATGGCTTCAGCGGGAAGAGTCGGAACTGCATATTGTGGCCACTTACAACCTGCTTTTTAACGCTTCTCTGTTAGTAGATGAAGGACTTGGATACGCCCTGTGCTATGACAAGCTTATCAACACACAAGGCAGCAACCTTTGTTTTCGCCCTTTTTTCCCACAATTAGAGGCTCGCGGTTTTATCGTCTGGAAAAAATATCAGGTGTTTTCCAAGGCTGCAAATATCTTTTTAAAGTACCTGCGGGAGCTGCTTGAACCGGAAATATAATTCTTGTCTGCTGTAGGAAACCGCACCGCTATTCAAAGCCAATCTATTCTAATGGGGAACATCGAGAGTCTCCTATAATCGAAAAACCATCGCTTCTGAAAGAGCTAAAGAGGAATTTTGAAATAGCAAAAGAAAAACTCTATGCAAATGGTTCGTTCATTCACATAGAGTTTTCTTACATAACAGGAAACTTCGTTCCCCGTTATGTAAAAAACGCGCCGCGGGAACGCACTGCGGCGGAAAGGAAGAATGCCGCTTTCGCGCCCCGCCGCAGGCGGAGAATCCTGCGAAGCAGGATTCTTTCTTATTTCCCGTTCACTTGACACAGGTCGGTATTTTTGCAATATTTCTTTATGCCCCTCTGCCATTATTTCCTGTCCTTCTTTTTCTTTCCCTCCGGCGGATTCTCCTGCCGAAGCTGTTCGGCAATCAGTTCGATCATCTGCTTTTTCAGATATACGTCAAAGGCCAGCTCACAGATAAAGGAGAAGAGCTGAAGAAACTGCCGGTCGCTGTCCTCATCGCTCCCGCATAAAGGGAAGCGCTCATCGGAAAAGGTTTTCATGGCAGCCTCAAATTTAACCTGCACATCCTCCTTCAGACGTTCCCGCTGTTCCTTTTCAAGGGAAAAGACCTCGCTGTAGATCTCAGACAGCTCCGGCACAGAGCCGTCTGAAAAATGGCGCTCTGTGATGGGAGAGAGGATCTGCTCGATATCCCTGAAGGAGAGAACATTCTTAAAATAGTAGATGAAGGCCAGAAGCAGAATGTGGTTTCGGGAGTATTTTTTCTTCACCGGAGGCGGGAGCAGATTGTTTTTTGCGTAATTGTTGATCATGGTCTTTGTAAGCACCTTGTCCTCGCCGATCCACCGGGAAGAAGCCAGGTGAGTATCCATGAAGGTTGTCACCTGATCCATATACAGGTTAATATTGGGAATATCAGACGGATTGATGCGGGATAAGCTGTCCACGTAGTCCATCAATGCGTTTAAGCGTTCTTCATTTGTTTTCATACCTTGTCACCTCATAGTTATATTATATAGTATTGAATACTAGATGACAAGAGAAAATCGTTCTGAGGACAGGTCTTAGGCAGTTTCTCCTTTTCACCTGCGGGGAGGCCGGCAAACTTCCCGGTTGAGGAGAACGGATGTTTGTAGTACAATAGGGAACAAAGAGGAAAAGGAGGCTTTCCATGTCATTACAGTTTATTATCGGCGGTTCCGGCTCGGGGAAAACCCATGTTCTCTACGAAAACCTGATCCGGCAGTCACTTGAGGAGCCGGATGGAAAATACTTTGCCATTGTGCCGGAGCAGTTTACCATGCAGACACAGAAGGATATTGTGGCCATGCATCCCTGCCACGGCGTGAGAAACATCGATATTGTCAGCTTTGAGCGTCTGGCCTACCGGATTTTCGAGGAGCTGGCTGTGGAGACGCCGGCGGTTCTGGACGATATGGGAAAGTCCATGGTGCTAAGGAAGGTGGCCGCAGGTCGGAAAAAGGAGCTGCGCCTGTTTGGAAGCCATCTGGACAAATCCGGCTTTATCGGGGAGCTGAAATCCATGATGTCGGAGTTTTTCCAGTATGGGATCACTGGAGAGGCTCTGAAGGAGATGGCAGAGGGCACCCAGAGCGCCATGCTGCGCCAGAAGCTCTCAGACATGAGCGAGCTGTATGAGGGATTCCGGGAATATACGAAGGATCGATTCATTGCAAAGGAGGAGATCCTTGATATTCTGTGCCGGGTAATTCCGCGCTCAGAGCTGATTAAGGACAGTGTGGTGACCCTGGACGGATACACGGGGTTTACGCCGGTGCAGTACAGGCTTCTGGAGCTGCTTTTAACCTACTGCCGACAGGTGACGGTGACCATTACCATGAATCCGGAGGAGAATCCCTATAGAGAAAAGCCCATCCAGCACCTGTTTCACCTAAGCAGCCATACGGTGTGCAGGCTTACGGATCTGGCCGCCTCCTCCGGAGCAGGGCGCACAGAGGATATTCTTCTTAAGGGAGACTGCCCGAGATTCAGAGAGAGCCCTGAGCTTTCAAAGATTGAGAGGGAGCTGTTCCGGTACGGGCGCAGAGGGGAACAGAAAGAAGGAAAACAGGAAGAAGGAAAACGGAAAGAAGAAAAACAGAATCAGACCGGCTGCGGGGCTCCCCACAGAAAGAGTGGGCTGATTCTTCATCAGGCGGAGAATCCCATCCGGGAAATCCAGTTTGTCTGTGCCCAGATTGAGAGGCTGGTGAAGAAAGAGGGGTACCGCTACCGGGATATTGCGGTGGTGACGGGAGCCCTGTCCGATTACTCCGGAGAGCTTACAAGGCAGTTTCAGGAAAACAAAATTCCCTGCTTTCTGGACAGCAAGAAAAATATTCTCGGAAATCCCATGGTAGAGCTTCTCAGGGCCTCCATGGAAACGCTGACCGAGGACTTTTCCTATGAGAGCGTGTTCCGGTATCTGAAAACGGGAATGGCCGTGGAGGATGTGGAAAAGCTCTCAAGACTGGAAAATTATGTGAAGGCTCTGGGAATCAGGGGGTATAAGCGCTGGAACAGCCGGTGGGAACGGGTGTACCGGGATGGAGAGCTGTTAAATCTGGACGAGCTCAATGAGTTCCGGGAACAGATTGTGGCGCCGTTTCGGCCTTTAAGGGAGGTATTTTCCGACCGCTCGTCCTCGGTTCGGGAAATGACGGCGGCCCTTGTGCATTTTCTGGAGGAGATTCACGCAGAGGAGAAGCTGGGAGAGTGGGAAAAACGGTTTTCTGAGATGGGGGAAGCAGAGCTTGAGAAGGAGTACAGCCAGATTTACGGGCTTGTGATGGAGCTGTTTGACCGGGTCGCTGCCCTCCTGGGCGACGAGGTGGTCAGCCGGAGGGAGTATGCACAGATCCTGGATGCAGGCTTTGAGGAGATCAAGGTGGGACTGATCCCGGCTGTGGTAGACCGCGTGGTGGCGGGAGATCTGACAAGAACCAGGCTCTCCCACATAAAGGCCTTGTTTTTTGTGGGAGTCAACGATGGAATCGTGCCGTCTGCTGTCAGGAGAGGGGGAATCCTGACAGAGGCGGAGAGGAGGCTCTTAAAGGAAAAGGGTGTGGAGCTGGCGCCGACGGCCAGGGAGGAGGGCTTTTTAGAGCGGCTGTACCTCTACCTTGTCATGACAAAGCCGTCGGACACTCTGTTTTTGACCTGGAGCCAGACCTCGGCAGCGGGTAAGGGGCTTCGCCCTTCCAGCCTGCTCGGGCAGGTGAAGTCGCTGTTTCCAGAGCTTACGGAGACGCGGTCAGACGAGTTTGAGGAGGCAGCCTGGTCCCTTCCGGCTGGAAGGCGGGCGTTAATCGGAGGGCTCCGCGAGAGGAGTGCGTCCTCCTCCCAGCCGAAATTCCTGGAGCTTTACCGCCGATTCTATACGGACAGCGGGTACAGGGAGATGACCAGGCGTCTGGTGGAGGCTTCCTTCTGCTCCTATGAGGACAGGGGAATCGGGCGGACTGCAGCAGGCAGGCTGTACAGCCCCATCCTTCGCGGAAGCGTGACGAGAATGGAGCGGTATGCAGCCTGCGCCTACGCCCATTTTCTGAACTTCGGGCTGGAGCTTCGGGAGAGGAGAGAGTATGAGCTGGCTGCAGCGGATATCGGAAACCTGTTTCACAGCTCCATTGACCTGTTTTTTAAGACCATGAAGGAGGAGGGAAGGAGCTTTCGCACCCTCTCTCCGGAGGACAGGAAGGAGCTTGTGGGACGCTGCGTCTCGGCGGTGACAGCGGAGTATGGGAATACGGTGGTGTCAGCTTCCTCCAGAAATGAATATCTGGGGCGCCGTGTGGAGCGGATCACAGACAGGACCGTGTGGGCCCTCACGGAACAGCTTAAGAAGGGAGATTTCGAGCCGGCCGGCTTTGAGCTTACCTTTACGCCGGCAGATAATCTGAAGGCTATGAAGATCCCTGTTTCCAGGACAGAGGCCGTTCACCTTCAGGGGCGCATTGACCGGATGGATCTGTGTGAGGATGAGGACAAAATCTATGTAAAGATTATTGACTACAAGACAGGTCAGACGAAATTCGAGCTGACGGAGCTGTTCTACGGGCTTCAGATGCAGCTGGTGGTATATCTGAATGCGGCCATAGAGAAGGAACAGAGGAAGCACCCGGACAAGCAGGTCGTGCCTGCGGGAATTTTCTATTACAATATCGCAGATCCAATGGTGGAAAAGACAGAGGACATGGATGAGGAGGAGACCCAGGAGGAAATCCTGAGAGCCCTCAGGATGAACGGGCTTGTAAACAGTGATTTAGACGCCATCTCCCATCTGGACAGAGAGATAGAGACCCAGTCTGATGTGATCCCGGTGGCCTTCAAGGCGGGGATCATTCAGGAGGCCAGATCCTCGGTAGCCAGCGAAAGGCGTTTTGCGGCCCTGACCGGGTTCGTCAACCGGAAAATCCAGTCCATGGGACGGGAGATCCTGGACGGAAGGATCACGGTGGATCCCTACAAGCGGGGAGACCGCACCGCCTGCGATTACTGTCCTTATCACGGAATCTGCGGCTTTGATCTGAAGACAGAGGGCTATTCTTTCCGCCGTTTTAAGGCAATGAAACCGGAGGCAGTCTGGGAGGAGATTGAGGCGGAGGAAGAGGAAAGCAGAATCGGAGAAGGCAGAACAGGGAACCGCAGAAGCAGAGGCGGTCAGGAAGACGGAAACGGAGGCAGTGCAGAGTCATGGGAGTAAACTGGACAAAGGAGCAGAGGCAGGTAATTGAGAGCAGGGACAGGAATCTCCTTGTCTCAGCCGCTGCAGGGAGCGGAAAGACCGCAGTTCTGGTGGAGCGAATCATCCGGATGATCACGGACGGGGAGAGGCCGGGGGATATTGAGAGGCTGCTGGTGATGACGTTTACCAAGGCGGCGGCCTCGGAGATGCGCGAGAGGATCCACGACGCCATCGAGAAGAAGCTGAAAGAGGATCCGGGCAATGAACATCTGCAGCAGCAGGCGATTATGGTGCAGTATGCCCAGATCACTACCATTGACAGCTTCTGCCTCCATATTTTGCGGGAACATTTTGACTGCCTGGACATTGACCCTGCGTTCCGCGTGGGGGATGAGGGCGAGATGCTTCTGCTGCGGGGGGATGTGATGGAGGAGCTTTTGGAGGACTGGTATGGGAGACATGATCCGGCCTTCGAAAATTTCGTGGAAACCTATGCGTCCGGAAAGGCAGACGGAGGGATAGACGATTACATCTACCAGGTTTACAGCTTTTCCCAGAGCAATCCCTGGCCGAAGGAGTGGATAGACGAGTGCAGGAGAGAGCTGTCGGACACCTCTGTGGAGGCCCTCGACAGAACCGGGTGGATGCAGTTTCTGCTGGAAGATGTGAGGAGGCAGGCGTCTGAGTGGGCGGGGCAGCTTCAGGAGGCTGCCAGGCTCTGCTCAGAGGAGGATGGGCCCGGGGCCTATCTTCCCATGATTCTCTCCGATCTGTCAAATGCCGAAAAGCTCCGGGAGGTGTCGGGGTACGACAGCTTCGTGCAGGCGGCGTCAGGCTTTGAATTTCCCAAGCTGGCCGCTGTCCGGGGGAAACATTCACCGGTGAACCCGGATAAAAAGGAGAAGGTGTCTGAGTGCAGGAAGCGGATCAAGAAGGCTGTGGAGAAGATGAAGGGACAGTTTCTGTTTGCTTCCGAGGAGGAAATCCTTGCAGATCTGGCAGGAAGCAGCGAGGCAGTTCTCATGCTCCTTACGCTGGCGGAGGATTTTGCCGGACGGTTTGAGGCGAAGAAGAGGGAGAGAAACCTGGTGGATTTTAACGATCTGGAGCATCTGGCCCTTCAGGTGCTGTACCGGGAGGAAAAGGAGGGGGGAGAACACAGGCCCAGCGAGGCGGCCGATCTTCTGGCCGGTCAGTTTGACGAGATCCTGGTGGATGAGTATCAGGACAGCAATCTGGTGCAGGAGGCCCTTATCAGGGCAGTGTCCAGAGAACGGTTTGGAACGCCCAATGTGTTTATGGTAGGGGATGTAAAGCAGAGTATTTACAAATTCCGCCTGGCCAGACCGGAGCTGTTTCTGGAAAAGTACCATTCCTACACGAAGGAAGACAGTCTCTATCAGAAGATTGAGCTTCACCAGAATTTCAGAAGCCGCAGGCAGGTGCTGGAGAGCACCAACGACGTGTTTTACCGGATTATGACGGAGAATCTGGGCTCCATCTCCTACACAGAGGAGACAGCCCTTCACCCGGGGGCCTCCTTTGAGCCCCTGCCACAGGAAAGGGGCCGAAAAGAGGCAGAGCTTTCTGGGTCTACTGGAGGACAGACTGCAGGGGAAGCCGGAGAAAATGGGCCTTTACAGGAGCAGAGAGATCCGTTTTCCACAGAGATCCTCCTCATTAACACAAAGGACAGCGTGCTGGAGGAGCTGGACGATGACATCTCCGACTACACAAGGCAGGAGCTGGAGGCCAGGATGATCGGAAAGCGGATCAGAGAGCTGACCGATCCGGAGAGGGGATGCCCGGTCTGGGACAAGGAGCTTGGGCGCTACAGGAAGGCGGAGTACAGAGATATTGTCATCCTTCTGCGCAGCGTCTCAGGGTGGGCGGAGAGCTTTGTGGAGACTCTGGCACACCAGGGCATTCCGGCCTTTGCCGAGTCAAAGACAGGCTATTTTACCACCATTGAGGTGGAGACGATGCTGAATTTTCTGGCAGTGCTGGATAACCCCATGCAGGATATTCCCCTTACCGCCGTTTTAAAGGCTCCGTTTTTCGGGCTGACGGACCGGGAGCTGGCAGAGATCGCGGCCAGATTTAAGCATTCTGCAAACCGGGGACAGGACCGGGGAATGTACGGGGCCATCTGCCTGTATCTGGGGGAGAGCGATCAGGCAGGAGAAACGATGCAGTCCTCTGCAGAAGGAGAGCGGGAACCGGAAATTCTGGAAAAGCTGGCCAGCTTCTTCCGGGTGACGGAACAGCTGAGGAGGGAGGCCGTCTATCTGCCCATCCACGAGCTGATTTACCGGATCTTTGACGTGACCGGCTATTATGACTATGTGTCCGCCATGCCGGCAGGGGAGACCCGCAGAGCCAATCTGGACATGCTTGTGGAGAAGGCGGCTGCCTATGAGGCCACAAGCTACAGAGGGGTGTTCCATTTTATCAAATATATTGAAAAGCTGAAAAAGTACAATACAGACTTCGGCGAGGCCTCCACTGCGGCAGAGGGCGGCAATACGGTGCGGATTATGAGCATTCACAAGAGCAAGGGACTGGAGTTTCCCATTGTCTTTGTGGCTGCAATGGGGAAGCAGTTTAACAGGCAGGATACCAGAGGAAAGATTCTGATCGACTCCCGGTTTGGAATCGGGACGGACTATCTGAATGCCGAGACAAGGCTAAAGGCTCCCACCCTCAAGAAAAATGTGCTGAAGCGCAGGATGGATCTGGAAAACATGGGGGAGGAGCTGCGGGTTCTCTATGTGGCCATGACGAGGGCCAAGGAGAAACTCATCCTGACAGCCTCTGACAGAAATCTGGAGGCAAAGCTGGAAAAATGGAAAGAGCTTCTGGACACAGGGGAGAGGGGACTTGCCTTTACCCTCCTGTCCCTGGCCGGCTCTTATCTGGACTGGGTGCTGATGGCCATGGAGGGAGGCGTCTGCCGGATTTGGATGCGCGAGGTGATGGCAAAGGAGCTTTTAAGTGAAGAGATCGGGGAGCAGGTAAGGCGGAAGGTGACCAAGGATATGCTCCTGTGGCCGGACAGGGAGGAAGAAGGGGAGGAGTCTCCTGCCTCTCAGATATTCGGGATGCTGGGAGATGAGGAGTACAGAAAGAGGCTGGAGGAGTCCTTCTCCTTCCAGTACCCCTGGGAGGATGAGCTGCGGCTGAACACGAAAATGTCCGTGTCCGACATTAAAAAAGAGGGGGAGGAGGAGCTCTTTGAGGAGAGCGCATTCCTCCCGACGATTCCATCCTTCCTGTCCGGTGAGGAGAAGGAGGTACAGGGGGCCAGGCGGGGAACCGCCTACCACAGGGCCATGGAACTTCTGTCCTTCCATGAGATCAGAAAAAAATCTGATATAAAGGAGCAGCTTGACAGGCTTGTGGAGGAGGGGAAGATGACTGCCGATTCCAGGGAGCTTGTGAGAGAGTCTGTCATCTGGCCATTTTTCAGTTCAGATCTGGGAAAGCGGATGGCCGCCGCCCAGAGAGAGGGAAGGCTGAAAAAGGAGAGCCAGTTTGTTATCGGCATTCCGGCCAGACAGATGGGAGATTTTAACTCCGATGAGCTGGTGCTGGTTCAGGGAATTATCGACGCCTTCTTCGAGGAGGACGGAGAGCTGGTGCTGGTGGACTACAAGACAGATTATGTGGAAAAGGAAGAGACGCTGAGGGAGAGGTATGGGATTCAGCTTGACTACTACAGGCGCGCATTGATGCAGATGGAGAAAAAGAGGGTGAAGGAAACGGTGATTTACTCTTTCCGCCTGGGGGAGGTGAGGCTGCAGCCTGACTGCAGACAATCCTAAACCAGTTCGCAGCCAGGCTGCGGCCAGAGGGAGCTTCAGCCAGGTTACGGCCAGAGGGCTCCTCTCAGGCCAGATAGCTTTCCAGCTCATCCAGATTTCTGGGGATGGGAAGAGAGGGATCCAGGATCCCTTTGCGGCACAGGGAGTCAAACAGGCGCAGGGCGGCGGGAACAGAGAGATTTGCCTGGGAAAGAAGTTCACTGTCGGTAAAAATCTCTTCCGGCGTCCCCTGCCCCAGGACGCAGCCATCCTTTAACACGACAGCCTCATCGGCCCAGGCCAGGGCGAAATCCACGTCATGGGTGGCCATCATGACGGTGATCCCCTTATCGGTCATCCGCTTAACAGCCTCCTGGACCAGCTTCGTATGCCTGGGATCCAGGGCGGAGGCCGGCTCATCCAGAATGACAAGCTCCGGCTCCATCACGAGAATATCGGCAATGGAAACCTGCTTTTTCTGCCCCCCTGACAGGGTGTGGACGGGACGGCTTTTCAGAGAGGTCAGTTCCATTTCATCGAGAATCCGCTCCACGGCCTGACGCGCTTTTTCCTCGGGAAATCCCAGATTCATGACTCCGAAGGAGATCTCCTGGTAAACGCTGGAGGAAAAGAGCTGGCTGTCCGGATCCTGAAATACGATTCCCACCTTCTGGCGGAGGGATAAGAGTTCTTTTCTGGAGTATCCCACCAGCTTTCCGGCAAAGGACAGAGTGCCGGATGTGGGACGGTGAATGCCGTTGCAGCAGAGAAAAAAAGTCGACTTCCCGGAGCCGTTGGCTCCCAGAAAAGCTGTTTTGCTGCCGCGCCTGATTTTCAGAGAGAGATCCCGAAGTGCACAGCTGCGCCCCTGGTCGTAGGAGAAAAACAGGTGATCTGCCTGAAGGATCACCTCGCTTTCCGGACAGACGGGTCTGGCGGGTGCTTCTGTCTCCTTTTGTGTCATGTCCCGGCAGCAGACTCTGCAGGTGCCGGTCAGTTCTGTTTGCTTCATGTCGGTCCTCCTTTAATGGGTGGTGAACAGTGAGTGTGAATGATGAGTGACGAGTGATAAGTCAGGAAGCCAGCCACAGAACCAGGCAGGCCGAGGCTTCAAAGGCAGCTATCAGAACCAGATGGGAAGGCTTTGGCGGCAGACACTCCCTCAGAACAGAAAAATTCCCGTCATAGCATCTGGCCTCCATGGCGTCATACAGGATGCCGGAACGGCGGACAGACTGGATGAACAGACAGGAGACCAGGGAGGCAAAGGAAGACAGGGAGGTGTGAAAGTCGCGGTTTCCCAGCCTGGAACGCTGGGCCACGGATATTTTTCCGGCGCAGTCCAGGAGCAGAAAGATGAACCGGTAAATCAGCATCATCAGCTCGATGATGAGCGCCGGAAGATGCAGCCCTTTGAGAAACAGGAGAAGCTCTGAAAGGGGCGTGGAGAGAGCCAGAAAATAGAGGCAGGATACACCTGCCAGGGCAGTGGCAGCCATGCAGGCGGCGGCAGAGAGAGTCTCCCTCCCGGCTGTCAGATACAACCCTCCCACCGGAAGGGAGAAAAGCTCCAGGGGAGTCTCCCGCAGAGAAAGCCCTAAAACCAGGGCATTCATTGCAAGAAAGCTGAGGGGGATCAGAAAAAGGCGAAAGTAGGAGACGGGGGAAAGTCCCCCGGCCAGGACAGTAAGAGCTGCCATGACCAGGATGATATAGAGATCCAGCCGGATACAGCGCCCTGCCACACAGAGGCAGAGGGTGAGGATGGATAAGAAAAACTTTTCACCGGTGTTGATATAGCGAAGCCGTGACTGGTAGCTGAAGCTGTCAATTAAAAGCATTTATCTTTCCTCTCGTACTGTCTGGCAGTCATCCGGGATTTCGGATAATCCGCACTGTCTCGTCCACTTCTTCCTCTCCACAAAACGGCCCATAAAGAAGGCAATCACGCCCACGCCGATTCCCGTCTGAAGGCAGAACAGCATGCTTTCTACCTCCCCTGGAAGTTCTCCTCCCAGCAGTGTTTCCAGAACAGGGGATGCCCACGGCTCGTAGCCTGGATCCGTCGTCTCAATCAGCTGGTTGCCGCGGTCGTCTGAACCGCCGAATTCTGCGTCCTTTAAAAGAAACAGAGGGGCAAATGCGATCAGCACGGCCCCGATCAGGAGGGCTGCTGCGACAGTGCGGCTGCTTTTCCCGGCTGTCTTATGGCCGGTTCCGGCTTTCCCTTCCCTTCTTTCCGGTGTGAAACGGTCTTCTCTTTCCATTATTCAGTTCCCTCCTTTAAAAATCCCACAGCGGCAAGCTCCGGCTGCGCATATGATTCCAGTCCGATGACGATGGCGACAGTCAAAAGCCCTTCTACCACGGCAAGAGGGATCTGGGTTCCTGCAAAGATAACCAGATTTTCCCTGAAGGCGATGGAGAAGGAGGTGGCCGAGTTATGGGCCAGGGCAAGCTGGAAGGCAGTTACGCAGTAAGTGAAGAGATCCCCCAGAAAAGCGGCTGCAAAAAGGGAAACTTTTCTGTTTATCCGGAAACCGCTAAGGATCCGGTAGAGCAGCCAGGAGACGAAGGGACCTGCGATAGCCATGGAGAAGGTATTGGCTCCCAGGGTGGTCAGGCCGCCGTGAGCCAGAAGGATCGCCTGGAAAATCAGTACCAGAATCCCCAGAACAGACATAGCAGAGGGCCCAAACAGGACAGCCCCCAGTCCCGTCCCCGTCATATGGGAGCAGCTTCCGCTGACAGAGGGAATTTTCAGGGAGGAGATCACAAAGATAAAGGCCCCTGACATGGCCAGAAGAGTGATGGCGCGCCGGTTTTCACGGATCGTCTTTTGGATGGAAAAGAAGCCTGCCAGAAGAAAGGGCAGACAGATCAGTCCCCAGGCCACGCAGAATCCGGCAGGGAGAGCACCCTCCATGATGTGCATGGCAGAGGCCGGAAAAGAGACGCCGAGGGCTGCGGCAGGCAGAGCTGCCAGAAGGATTTGTGTTTTTCTCGTTTTTGTCATCGTAAACTCCTTTCATTCGCTGTGCGCACCCATCTGCACTAATGGCTTGCGGTGTTCCTGTCTCAGGCTTTGCTTTTTCAGGGCACGCAAAAAAGCGCTTCATCACAGAAAGTCTTGTGAAGAGCGCCGACGGCTGGGTAAAGGCCGTCTGACAGAGCCTCTGTCCTTCGCAGTAAGCTTTGCCGATTTCCTATGGCGGGCAGGTCTTCTGACTCAAGCGTCCTCATTGCCCCCGGCCTTCCCAGGCAGAGCCCAGTGACACGTTTTGGGGACAACTCTTCTTTTACAGCGGCGTGACCGTGGAGGATTTTCACCTCACTTCTCTATTCTCCTGCGGAATGAAAACGCAGGCACCTCGCCATATTCAATTCAGATATATTATAGGAAAGAACAATCCAAAAGTCAACGGTTATGTTCCGCTCTGCCTTCTGTCTGCCAGAGAGCTGTGATGCCCTCGGAAAGCCTGCTTTTCAATTCTTCCAGAAATTCCGCGGCAATGCCGGAAACAGCGCCGCCTCTCGGGAGAATACAGCCAAACTCCAGGCAGTCGGTACACTCCTCAATGGGAATGGAGATGACCTGATAGGTGGAGCTCTGAGCTGAGAAATCGTGAATGCCGATGCTGTAGAAATCGCTGTTGGAGAGCAGGTGCATCAGGGAAGCACGGCCGTCCAGATATACGATTTTAGGCCCTGAGTTCAGGTTATACTGAGCATTCTGCGAAAAAATCCGGTAGGCGTAATCCTCGGCTGCATCCTGGTACCTGGCAAAGCCGTAGGGGGCCAGATTGCGGAGCGTGACAGGACGTCCCTCCCGTATGAGGGGATGGTTTGCCGAGAGGATGATGTGGGGCCGTACGTGGGCCAGAAAGGAGTAAGAGAGCCCCATAGAGGATATGTGGGAGCTCACCTGCCCTCGGTTTTTCGGATCGAGGTGGATGACGCCCACGCTGAACTGGCCGGAATAGACATCCTCGACTACCTCCTGGGCAGTCCCTTCCCGGAGGCGGTGAAGAAAGGAGGGCTCATCCTTGTGCCGGAGAACGATCTCGATAAAGCTCTCCATGATGTGGGAAAAGCGAGTCATGGACACGCTGAGGAAATGGGAGGGAGCATCAGAGGAGCCTGAAAAGCGCTGAAGCTTTTTTGCCTCTCTTAAAATGGTGTCCGCGTGCTCCAAAAAGTCGCGCCCGTCAGGCGTCAGGATTACTCCGCTGCGTGTGCGCTCAAACAGAACCGTTCCCGCCGTATTCTCCAGTTCTTTTATGATTTTCCCCAGGTAGGGCTGTGATATGTAAAGGGTCTGTGCCGCCTTGTTGATGGAGCCAAGGCGGGCAACCGCTATAAAGTAGGAAAGATGCTTCAGATTTAAATCAAAATTCATAGCTGACCTCTCAAAATGGGATTCTGTAATAGCTGTTTTATAGTCATTATACCATAAAAAAGTGCCTGATGTGGGTTTTTGTTGTAGCAATATGCTATATCCCTATAGATATAGAGAATTAGGCCCTGTTCAGAAAAGATGGTATAATAGCGAGGAAAGCGCATGCCATGCCTGCATGAGCATGCCTTTGACGAGCAGTCCCATCGAGACGACAGTCGGGGGCTGAAAAGCAGCTATGGGAGAGGATATCCAGGCAGGACGGGGGAATGAGAAATGACAGAGGAAAAAGTCAGATTAGAGTCGCCTCAGAAAGAAGGCGGTGGAAGAAATGGCGGCGTATCGGACGGGGAGATGCCCCGGATTTTAAACGAGGCTCTTCTTGCCGGGATGAGAGAGGTGCCGAAGGGGGAAACCGCCTCCTATATACCGGAGCTGTCACGGGCTGATAAAACAGATCTGGGGATCTGTATTTATACGAGAGACGGTAAAGTCTATGAGGCCGGGGATGCAGAAAAGAGGTTCAGCATTCAGAGTATTTCCAAGGTAATTTCCCTGTGTGTGGCGCTTCAGCACTGCGGCTTTGAAAAGGTGTTTGAAAAAATCAGGATGGAGCCGTCAGGGGATGCCTTCAATTCCCTGCTCAAGCTGGATATGACCAGCAATTATCCCTATAATCCAATGATCAATTCCGGGGCGATTGCAGTGGCCAGCTACCTGATGCCTGTGTTCAGCTTTAAAGAGCTGTTGGACTATGCGGGAAAGCTCTGCCTGGATCCGAAGATCAGGCTGGATGAGAGAGTCTACTCCTCGGAGATGGGGCACAGTGCCAGAAACAGGGCTATCGCCTATCTGCTCCAGAGCAAGGGAATTATTGAATGCGATGTGGAGAGAAGTCTGGAGCTGTATATCAAGATGTGCTCCTTAAGCGTTACGGCAAAGAGCCTGGCAGGCCTTGGCCTGGTGCTGGCAAACGGGGGATTTCATCCGAAAACGGGAGAGCGGCTTCTGGACAGGGAGGTGGTGCGCACGGTGAAAACGATTATGCTCACCTGTGGTATGTACGACGGTTCCGGTGAATTTGCCGTGGAGGTCGGAATCCCGTCCAAGAGCGGCGTAGGAGGAGGAATCCTCTCTGTTGTGGACCGAAAAATGGGAATCGGCATTTACGGTCCGTCCCTGGATCAGAAGGGAAACAGCGCAGGAGGCCAGGCCATGCTGAGATACGTTTCCGAGAAACTGAATCTTCACATGTTCGCGTGGGAAGATTAGAAAAGATTGAATAAAGGTTAAAATTTTGCAAAAATTTGTTGTAAAGACAAGGGGTGATATATTATAATAAAAAATGTATAAAAAGTATTAAAAAATGCTAAATTTAGGCCGCGATCACAGAAGAGACAGGTGACCGGAAGGGGGAAAACGACGAAGGCAGGTTTGGCAGATAAAATGAGTATTTAAAAAGTTCAGTAAGAAGAATAAGAGATGAAAAATTTGTGGAAAGGGAAGGTGATTTCGATTTGTTTGCGGAAATTATCAATACGCTGAGTAACTGGCTGTACACCTATATTCTGATTATACTGCTTCTCGGAGCGGGCGTCTTTTTTACAATAAAGACAAGGTTTGTACAGTTTCGCTGTCTGCGGGAGGCAATCCGGGTGGTAAAGGAGCCCAGCGACGACAAGGAATCCATCTCTTCCTTCCAGGCGCTGATGGTATCTACTGCGTCCAGAGTGGGAACGGGAAATATTGCGGGAATTTCAACAGCCATCTGCATCGGAGGAGCAGGGGCCATGTTCTGGATGTGGCTGGTGGCCCTTTTAGGCAGCGCATCTGCGTTTATTGAGAGTACACTGGCTCAGATTTACAAGAGGAGGGCCGATGACGGAAGCTCTTATGGAGGTCCGGCCTATTACATACAGGCAGTGTTAAAGAAACGGTGGCTGGGAGTCCTCTTTGCATGTACCTTGATTGTAACTTACATGGGAGGATTTAACCTGGTAGCTGCATTTAACATTGCGGATTCCTTCCGGGCATACAGTTTTTATGACGAATCCACAACACCTCTGATTGTGGGAGTTGTGCTGGCCGTGATCTTTGCTCTCTGCATATTCGGAGGAAGCAAACAGATTTCAAAGGTTACAGGAGTTCTCGTTCCTGTTATGGGAATCTTCTATATCCTTGTATCTCTTGCCATTATTGTGACCCACTTAAATCTGGTTCCCAAGATGTTTGCGGATATTTTTTCACAGGCCTTTGATTTCCAGGCGATATTCGGAGGCTTTACTGGTTCCGCTATTATGCAGGGAATCAAGAGAGGCCTTTTTTCCAATGAGGCGGGCGTCGGTTCCGCTCCCAATGCAGCTGCATCCGCAGGAGTCTCCCATCCTGTAAAGCAGGGACTGGTGCAGATGCTCTCCGTCTATATTGATACTATCGTGATCTGCTCCGCAACGGCTTTCATGCTTCTGTGCTCCGGAATTGAACCAAGCACAGAGCTCCAGGGAATGCCTTATGTGCAGGCGGCGGTGGCCAATACACTGGGAGGTTTTGGAACTGTTTTTATCACAGTTGCACTCTGCCTGTTCGCGTTTACCACATTAATCGGAAATTTCTACTATGCAGAGATGGGGCTTGGCTATATCTGTGACAAGAAGCCGGGAAAGAAACTGATGCTTGTGTTCCGAATCGCGGCAGCTCTGATTGTATGCTTTGGTTCTACAATGGAATTCAGCGTGGCCTGGAATACGGCAGATGTGCTTATGGGACTGATGGCAATTATCAATCTTCCTGTCATCCTGATCCTCTGCGGTCCGGCTGTGCGCTGCATGAATGATTACCTGAAACAGAAGAGAGCGGGAAAGAATCCGGTATTTAAGGCAGCGAGCATTAATCTGGAGACAAAGACAGATTTCTGGAATTAGAGAAAACAGAAAATGCAGGAGGCGGCATACTCCCATGGCTGGGGTATACCGCCTCCTGCATCACTTTAAAGAAGAAACAGCTTTGCAATACCGAGAACCACAGATCCGGCTACCAGCAGTCTGCCTGCCAGCTTCCAGCTTTCTTCTGAGCTTTTCCAGTACAGAAGCGCTCCTGCAATTCCAACAGCTCCGATTGCCCATCTAAACAGCTGAGCGGACAGATAGTTGGACGGCAGGCTGTTAGCCCCCAGATATGCTGTCAGCAGTCCGAAGGCAGCCATCACATAGACTGCTCCGCTCTGAAGCCGTGATTTTTTTGCCAAAAACATAATCAGGATACCAATTGCACCCAAAACACTCATCACAACAAACAGTACCATTAACATTCCTAATGCCATATTTTGCACCTCTTTCATCTTTTTTTGATTGTTTAAAAACGAATGAGATTCTCTGTTTCGTTTTCATGCTCCCAGTGTAGCAGGAAAATCTGAAAAAAAGTCACAGCAGTTTCTGAAGAATTTTAAAGAATAACAAGTCCTTTTAAAACAATTTCAATATGAAAGAGTTCCGGCGTCCGATTAATGGTGATACTGCCCTGGTAAAGCTCCGCAATCTGGCGGATTGCAGCAATTCCCAGTCCGCGGCTTTCCGTTTCCGGAACGGCATTTTTAGAAATACCGTTTTCCTGTGTGATACAGAGGGAATCGGCTCCGGTTTTGATTTCCAGACTCACAGGACAGTTTTCGTTTCCGTACCGTTCAATATTTGTCATCAGATTGTCGAAAATTCTCTGAAGTTCTCCTGGATCCACGGTCCACTCAAAATTTCTGCAGGCATCGAGAGAGAGCTGGCATAGAAAGTGTTCCTCCAGAGACGCTTCCCATTCGCTGGCCATCTGTTCCATCAGGAATCTCCCGTTTTCAATATGTGTCAGTTTTCTGACATTTGTGTTTAGCAGGCGATCGGTCAATTCTCTGATCTGGCCGGCCCGGCTGCAGACACTGTCAATGTAAGCCCTGATTTCCTCCTCACTCCATGTTTCACGCTCTCTCATATACTCGGAGCGGGCGAGGATTGCAGCCAGTGGGTTGCGGATATCATGGGACATGGAGCGGATGAAGCGCTCCCTTTCGTCACGAAGGGACTGCTCCCGGAAGCGAAGCTCCCTCTGAGAACGGGCAAGCCTGTTGATGCATGCGGCGAGCTCTGCCAGCTCATCATTTCCCTCCTCAGGAATGGAAAAGTCCATCTCTCTGGCATCCATTTTTTCGATTCCTTTTATGATGGTCAGAAGGTAGGACACTTTTTTAGAGAGCAGAATAAAGAAAATCCAGAGAAAAAACAGGACAGCTCCCATGGCACACAAACTCTTCAGCCACAGCCTCCCAGCCGAAAGCCATTCTCTGGCCGGAACCCACCCTCTGTAGTGCAGGTAATTTTGTGCGATGGAAGCGGCTCCTCCGTATAGAAACAGATAAAAAACAGCAGAGCAGATCATGCTGATACAGAAATAAAGGATCAGCTCCCAGGCGAGCTGCCTCCTGCGTACACGGTGTTCAGTCAATGTAATATCCCCTTCCCCAGGCTGTTTTTATATATTTCGGATTTCGTGAATTGTCGCCCATTTTTTTTCGGATATTCTTTATGTGTACCATAATTGCACCGTCCCCAACAGCGTCTTCCCCCCATACACTCTGGTAAATATTGTCCAGGGAGTAGATTTTTTTTCTGTGCTTTGCCATAAGCTCCAGGATTCGGTATTCCGTATAGGTCAGGCTGATTACAGCCTGGTCCTTTATAAGGGACTGACTTTCTGTATCCAGAAGCAAATCGCCGATGGGGATCATCCCCTTTTTTTCAGCTGTCTCCTCCCTGGCTGCGGCGGGAGGAGTTCCCTGCTCCGCTCTGCGGAACACAGCGCGAATCCGCATGATCATCTCCATATTGGAAAAGGGCTTTACGATGTAGTCATCTGCTCCGATTAAAAAGCCGTTTACCTTGTCTGCTTCTCCTGAGTAGGCTGTGAGAAACAGAAGCGGCGCCTGAAAGCGGGCCCGGATTTTTTTGGCAGCCTCAAAGCCTGTTTCCTCCGGCATATTGACATCTAAAATATACATATCAATGGATTCGTCTGCCAGTCTGGCAGCCTGTAACCCGTTTTCTGCTTCAACTACTTCGTACCCTTCAGCGCTTAAAATCATTTTCAGGATTTCTCTGAGATCCTGCTCGTCATCTGCTATCAGAATTTTCTTTCGTCCTGTCTGATCCATCTTTTGCTCTCCTTCCGCGTGACACTATTTTAAAGTGGGTGAAAACCTTGGAAGCAAAATCTCCGGGGGTTTAGCATCCTGTTCTCGGCGCGGACAAAATGTCCGCTTTGCGGTCATTGTACCATAATTTCCACTAGATGGAAACTGCCGGTTTTAGTTTCTTATTTCAGGAAGAGTATTAAAAAATGCTAAATTCAGGATGCGCTCACAAAAGAGACAGATGACCGGAGGGGGCATCTTTTTTATGGTAAAGACAGAATTCGTTCAGTTCCGCTGCCTGAAAGAGGCAATCCGGGTGGTAAAAGAACCCGGAGATGACAAAAAGCCAATTTCTTCCTTCCAGGCTCTTATGGTATCGACGGCTTCCAGAGTAAGAATGGAAATATTGCCGGAATCTTCATGGCTATCTGTATTGGCGGCGCGGGAGCTATGTTCTGGATGTGGCTAGTAGCGCTTTTGGGAAGCGCATCTGCATTTGTGGGAAGCACCTCTGGCGCAGATTTACAAAAGAAGAGCCTAGGACGTTCCTACAGAGGCCCTGCGTACTACAACATACAGGCAGTACTGAAGAAAAGGTGGCTGGGCCTGCTATTTGCCTGCACTCTGCTCGTAACTTATATGGGCGGATTCAATATGGTAGCTGCATTTAACATTGCAGATTTCTCTCGCGCGTACAGCTTTTACGACGCTTCTGCAACGCCCCTCATCGTAAGCCTTGTACTGGCAGTTATTTTTGCAGTATGCATGTTCGGCGGCAGCAAGCAGATTTCAAAGATTACGGGAATCCTATTTTGCATATTAATTCCTCTCTGAAGCGTATCAGAGAAAAGAAAGAAATATATGATAAAGACATAAAAAAGAATATAAATAATAAATGATAGAGTAAAAATGCACAAAAATATTCAATAATAATTATATAAATTGCGAATTGAAATAAAATAGATACAATGTCATACTAAATGTATTAAATAAAACATTTTGGAGGAGAAAAGAACGAAGAAGGAAAAAATAGTTGCCTGAACACAGGAGAAGAGGAGGGAGATTCTATGACATTGGAGGGTGTTTTAATTGATTTTTCGCTGATAAGTATGCTGTTAGTGATTGGAGCCTGGATGAGAAGAAAAATTAAGTTTCTGCAGATTTATTATATTCCGGTATCGCTGATTGCCGGGGTGCTGGGACTTCTTCTCGGGCCGCAGGTACTGGGAAAGGTTTCGCCGGTGTATTTTCCTTTTTCCTCTTCCATGAGCCAGTGGGCAGGAGTTTTAAGCGCGATTGTATTTAGCTGTTCCTTCCTTGGCTTGAAACTGGAGAAAGTATCGGGGCCGGCGCTGCAGACTTATTTTCTGGCGGGGACTATTCACCAGATGCAGGTAATCGTAGGGCTTACTGTTACGTTTCTTCTGGGGCTTGTATTTGCGGATTTGAAATTCGGATTTGGAATTCTTCCGGTACTTGGCTTTTATGGCGGACATTCTATGGCTATCGCGGGGGGAACTATTTTTGACGATGTGGGTTATATGACAACAGGAGCGCAGGTGGGCGCAACGTTTGCTACCATCGGAATGCTGACAGGAGTAATTGGGGGAATGATCCTGATTAACAGGGCGGCTCAGAAAGGCATCACTAAGGTAAAGATGAAACGCGAAGAGCTTCCAAAGAGCATGCTTACCGGTTTTTATCCGGAAGGAGAAAGACCTTCCCTGGGAAATTCAGTAACGGCTTCCGCCTCGCTGGATCCCTTAGGCTCTCAGCTTATGCTGGTAGGATTCATTATTCTGTGCGGACATGTATTAAGAAATATTCTCATTGGAATTAATGAATTTTTTGTAAATCTTCCGCTGTTTGCCTGCTGTCTGATTTTCAGCGCAGTGTTTTGCATTGCCACCCAGAAGGCAAAGCGGGTGAATGACATGATTGATCGGAAAACAGTAGTCAGAATTTCGGGAGCTGCCCTGGAATACATGATTGCATCAGCGATTGCAACCACCAGCGTCAGCGTATTTTCTACTTACGCCGTACCATTAGTCGTTGTAAGCGTTGCAGTGGCGGCTATCACTTATGTCAGCTGCTTTATATTTTCAAAATGGATTCTTCCAAAAGAGGATTCCTTCGAGACTTCCATCGGACTGTTTGGACAGTGCTGCGGCGTTTTGGCTACGGGACTTCTTTTACTTAAAGTAGTGGATCCCGAGTTTGAAACAAAGGCGGCTACGAATATTACATCCTCAAGTACGCTGGGATATACGTATCAGCTCCAGTATACTCTGATACTGGTGGCGCTGTGCATGACAAAGCCTCTGTTTGTATACGCGTGGAGCTGGCTGCTGTTAATTGTTTTGTTTGGAGGCGGAGTTTTGCTTGGAAGAAGGTACAGAAAGAGAGCCGTATAAGAAAACAATAAGTATATAAGTATAAGCAAAAATAGAAAAGGAGAATCGTTATGAAGAACACAAACTGGATGAAGGAAATGAGCTGGACAGAATTTCAGGAGAGAAAGGCAGACTGCGACACAGTTATTATTCCGGCAGGAGCTATCGAGGTTTATGGACCGCAGCTTCCTCTCGGCTCGGATTCCATTGTATCGGAGGCTATTTGCGAGAGAGTGGCAGAACGGGTAAACGCCATGATAGGGCCGTTTATTGAAGTTGGAGAATCTGCGCCGCTGTATGGTTTTCCAGGTACAATTAAAATTATGCCGGAAACCTATTACCTTGTGATGAGGGATATTATGGAATCCCTGATTCACTGGGGCTTTAAAAACTTTATGTTTATTAACATGCACGCAGGAAATGTGCCGATTATCGGACAGCTCTGCAGAGAATATCAAAGATCCCACGGTATTAAGTGCGCACAGGTTGACTGGTGGCGTTTCACGCAGCCAAATTCAGTGGGAATCTGCGAAAATACAGGCTGGATGGCTCACGGGCATGCCAGTGAATGCGGTACTTCCGTAATGATGTACCTCCATCCGGAATATGTGGATTTCTCCAAGGCAGAGTGTATTAAGATGGATGGAAAATTTACAAAGTACCCGGATATTGTCACTTACGACGAGTTTGGCGAAAAGACGCCCAATGGCATTCTCGGAGATGCGACTATTGCAACAAAAGAAAAGGGAGAGGCCATTGTAACCAAATGCGTGGACAGAATTGTGGCTTTTATGGAAGAAACTTTTGACTGTCAGAAAAAATAAGAAAACTGTATACTGAAAAAGCGGCAGGCCTTATAAGGCAGAAAGAAAGGACAGACATATGAATAAGTTTACGGCAGCGATAATACAGATGGATTCCCAGGACAATGTAGAAGAAAATTTAAGGACAGTAGAAGAATTTGCGGCAGAGGCGGCAGCCAGGGGAGCCAAACTGCTGGCTATGCCGGAAAATGTCAATTATGTGGGAAATGAAAGCAAAGAAAACGCGGAGGAGGTCCCGGGAGGAAAAACATTCCAGCGCTTTTCAGAGATAGCGAAAAGATATGGCATGTGGCTTCACTGCGGAAGTATTTATGAAAAAAATCCTGAGGGAGACAGACCTTATAACTGTACCATGGTAATTGATCCTGAGGGAGCTTTAAGGGCAAAATACCACAAGATGCATCCCTTTGATGTGGTTATTAAAAACGGACCGGAGGTCCGGGAATCAGATAGAATCTGTCCCGGAGAGGATATAGTGACTGTTGACACAGGAGAGACGGGTCACTGGGGATTATCTATCTGCTACGACATACGTTTCTGCGAGATGTTCCGCATTATGGCCCTGGAGGGGGCGCAGATACTGTTTACCCCCGCTGATTTTACCATGAATACGGGAAAGGATCACTGGGAAACAATTTTAAGGACGCGGGCCATCGAAAACGGCTGTTATGTAATTGCCCCGGCCCAGTACGGAGTAAAGCCCAGGTTCCAGGCATACGGAAAATCCATGATTGTGGATCCGTGGGGGAATGTCATTGCCAAGGCGCCGGACTGTCCCGGAATTATTACGGCTGAGATTGATCTGGACTATCTGGACAAGGTAAGGAAACAGGTGTTTACGCTGGAAAACAGAAGGCCTGACATATACAGCCTGAAACGGACGGAAAAAGAAAATAACTAAGGCCGCGCAGGAAATAAAATCAGGACCATATCATATACGGCAGGGAGCTTTTTTAAGATTCCCTGCCGTATTAACTAACAGGCCGAGAGGAAAACTGCAGCCGGAGAAAAAATTTCAGACTTTTTTCAGATTTGGAGGGAAATAAAAACATGAAAGAATTCAGAGGATTTATGTTTGTAATGATTTCCGCTGTTATTTTTGGATGTATGCCTCTGGCGGCGAAAGTGATTTATGCAGAAGGATGTACCTCTGTGAGTCTTGTGGTTTACAGGTATAGCATATCGCTGCCTGTTCTTCTGGTTCTGGCTTTGAGAGAACAGATGAAAGTTCTGAAGCAGCAACCGGGGCGGCCTGTCCGCAGTGTCGGTACTGCAGTGTATAAACAGAGGGTCCGGGCGCTCAAAAGGAGAATGCGCCTGAATCCCATACAGTTAAGGCAGATGCTTGTTCTGAGCGCCGGATTCTGCGCTACGCCCATCCTTCTGTTTTCTTCTTACAATTATATATCCAGCGGCAGCGCTACCACGATTCACTTCAGTTATCCTGTATTTGTAATTCTGGCAGGAGTCGTGATTTTTAAAGAAAAATTAGGTGCGGCGGGGAAGGCCGCCGTTTTCTTCTGCGTTTTGGGTCTTATCTGCTTTTACGAGCCTGGGCAGAAAGGAGGGGCGCAAGGCATTTTCCTGGCGCTGGCTTCCGGCATTACCTATTCTTTTTATATGATGTATTTTGACAAAAGCCAGTTAAAATTTATCCGTCCCTTTAAAATGAATTTTTATCTGTCAGCTGTTTCGGGAGTGATCGCCTTTTTGTTTGCTGTGTTCACGGATTCTTTCGTACTTCTGCATTCAGCCAGAGGATGGCTGTTTGCCGCAGCGTTTTCTTTTATGATAACAATAGTTGCCTGCATTTTGTTTCAAATAGGAATTGCAGATATAGGCGCCAGGAAATCTGCCGTTTTAAGTACCTTTGAGCCGATTACCAGCGTCGTCCTAGGAGCGGTTTTGTTTCACGAAGCCGTGGGAATTAAGACTTGGGTCGGAGTTTTGTTTATTGTGGTTTCCGTACTGTCCATAACGGTTCCGGCGAGGAAACGGCAGATGAATCGTTCCGACTGAGAAAACAGGGATACTGAATCAGGATATGACACGTTCTGTTATACGGAATATTGAAATAGAAAAGGGAAATATTGTATAATAACCGGAGTATTGTTTTGTGCTTGGGCAGATTTCATATAGAAAGCAGTCTAAACGCATAGGACAGTACTCTTTTTTGCGTTGTCATATTTCCCGTTAAGTTTAGAACGCAGCGGCCGGACACGATATGCCGCATAATGAACCTATAATCAGGAAACAGGAGGAGAACCATGGGAGATTTCATAAACCGGGTGACGGAACATTTTGACGAACTGACTAAATCCCACAAAGAGGTGGCCAATTATTTTCTTTATCATATGGATCGGGTTGCCGTGGGAACACTGGAGGAACTGGCCCAGCTTGCAGGCGTGAGTACCACTACGGTGATCCGTTTTGCAAGGCAGTTAGGATACAGCGGGTATACGGAACTTCAGAAAGACGCGCAGGATATTGTGCTAAATAAAGATTCGGTTCCGAGACTGGAGGAAGAGAAAAAAAGCAGCCAGCTTGAAGCCTCATTTGAAACAGATCTGAAAAACATAAGAGAGACGATGAGAAGCCTGAAACAGGAAGATCTGAATCTGGCGGCCCGTTTGATGATTTCTGCAAAAAACCTGTATGTTCTTGGAATGAGAATGGCGTTCTCACTGGCCTACTATTCCTTTGCAAGCTGGGGAAGAATAAGGAAAAATGTTAGAATGATAAATTTTACCGGATTCGAGTACCCGGAAGAGATGCTGAATATGAAAGAGGGGGATCTGTGCATTCTGTTTGCATTTCCCCGTTATAACACGGCAATGGTGAGGCTGATGCGCTGGATGAAAAAAAGAAAGGTGAAGATTGTGCTCGTGGCGTCAGCCTCTTATTCCATTGCAGGTGAATATGCAGATCTGGTAATCCCGTGCCGCGTAAAGACATCCTCTTACCAGAACTCTTATGCGGCTCCTGTCTGCCTCATTAATTACCTTACCCTGGAACTGGCAAAGGAAACAGGAGGCACCTCGGCGGCCATGCTCAGAGAGACGGAAGAACTTCTGGGCGAAGGATTTTATATCCAGGGATAATTAGTTTTCTTCTGCTGTAATCAGTTCTTTGGCGTAGGGCAGGGTACGGATCCAGTCGCAGAAAACGTGCCACTCGGCCAGCTTGTGATCTTTTCTGGCATGATAAATATTGATCAGAGTTTCATAGTTAAAAGAGCAGGTTCTCATCTGATTATAGCTGGAGGGAAGAAGCTGGATTAAATCATACCAATCCTCCTTGCTTTTTGTTTCAAGATACCGTTTTCTGGTTTCTTCCAGCTTGTCCACCACTGTCTGCATGAAAGCTTTTGCCCCGTCTGTCATGTGGTCGCAGCTGAAGTCGTCCATGGTAAACTCTTTGCTGTGAATCTTGTGCATGGTGCTGCAGGAATTGGCTACTGTAGCCACCTTATAGGTGTCGTACTCTTTCCACCAGTAAAGAGGGGCGGTAATATCCACGGATACGAAAATCTGGCGCACAAACTTGCGGTGATCGCTTCCGGCTTTTCTGAGCCGTTTTGCCAGGTCCAGGTCATTGGGTCCTAAAATATAGGCTCCATTTTCGTCGTAGTAGCTGTCGGAACGGTTCCAGCTGTTCATGGGGTTTCTGGCGCCGCGGATCGCGTTTTCCAGGTTCATCACACTGGTTCTTTCTAATTGAATCATAGGGATTTCCTCATTTCTTTTCTTCTTGCTGTATGTTAAATGGCTGTGAAAGTATTATACCTGTCCGGCGGGCAGAATGCAATGACAATTAAACGCCCGCGCCGGCACCTCAGTACTGGGACTGCAGGATGCAAAAGCCCATGCTGCAGGCAGCAGACAGGGCCTTAATATGATCGGTTTGTCCCAATATTCTGGGCTGCCAGAAAGACAGGCAGATTTCGTGCTGTTCCTTCTGATTATACCTGAAAAGGAAGGCGGAGTAAACATCAGAACGCCTTGCCTGCCCGCGTCCTTCTGTGCTATACTACGAAAACGCAGGAGGCTGCCTGGCCCTGATGGAGGGCTCTGCATTCGGCCTTCAGTGAAAGCAGTCCTGACTGCAGTTTCAGAGAAAGGCGCAGGGCAGGAGGAAAAATCCGGGAAAGGTGGATAAGGAAATGAAAATTATAGATGTGACAGGCGTTGGAGAAGGAGCGGTTTTCCTCCTGAGGGGAAAAGCCAATATTCTTTTTGAGGCGGGGATGGCCTACGCCGCTGACGCCATGATAAAGAAAATCAGGGAGGAGCTTGACGGGCAGGAGCTGGATGCAGTGCTCCTGTCCCACTCCCATTACGATCATGTGGCAGGGCTTCCCGCTGTGCGCAGAGAGTGGCCGGGAGTGAAGGTGTATGCGTCAGAGCGGGCAAAGGAAATCCTTGTAAAGCCGGGCGCTCTGGAAACCATCCGCAGGCTCAGCAGAGAGGCAGCAGAGGCCTCGGGGCTTTCCTGGGACAGTGAGTATGACGACAGGGATCTTAAGGTGGACATTGCCTTAAAGGACGGGGAAACGGCAGACATCAGAGGGGATCAGGTGTATGCCTTTGAAACGATCGGACATACGAAATGTTCCCTGTCCTATGTGGTGAACAAAGAGGTGATGCTCTGCAGCGAAACAGTGGGAGTCATGAACCGGAAAAAGGAATACATGCCCAGCTTTCTCGTGGACTACAGGGGAGTGGAAGAGTCCATCCGCCGCTCTGAGAAGATACCGGTCAGGGAGATTATCCTGAACCATTACGGTCTGGTGGATGAGGAAGATATGCCGGGTATCTGGGACTTTTTGTTAGAGACTGCCAGGGAGAGCCGTGATACGATGATCCGGATTATGAACGAGACAGATACGGATGAGGAAGCCCTGCAGGAGATGGAGAGGGTATTCCACGGCAAGGTAGATAAAAAAGAACAGCCTGACGAAGCGTTTTTTATCAACGCGGCCAGCATGATGAGAACGCTGAGGCGGCAGTACCCGGAGCTTCTGAAATAAAATTAAGAGGCACAGACGGGAGAGAAGTGAGACGTATAGAATGCCGCCGTTCGGTGAGGCTTCGGCATACCCTGTGAAGGCAGGAAAATCCAGAAAACAGGAAAAGCGGAAAGGAGAAAAAGATGCAGTTAATAGCAGCAGTCGATAAAAACTGGGCCATTGGAAGAAAGGGGCAGATGTTAGTGACCATTCCGGCCGATCAGAAACTGTTTCGGCAGGAAACCATCGGAAAGGTAGTGGTTATGGGGAGAAAGACTCTTGCGGCGCTCCCGGGAGGCAGGCCGTTAGACAGCAGGACAAATATTGTGCTCACAAGAGATCCGTCTTTCTCCGTAAAAGGAGCCACTGCAGTTCACAGCGTGGAGGAGGCTCTTGAAAAGCTGTCCGTGTACAGGGACGAGGATATCTTTATTATCGGGGGACAGAGTATCTATGAGCAGTTTCTGCCCTACTGCGGGGTGGCTCATATTACCTTTATTGATTATGAGTATCACGCGGATACCTATATGGTGAACCTGGACAAAGAGGGCTGGCGCGTAACGGATGTAAGCGATGAGCAGACCTACTTTGACCTGTGCTATGAATTCCGCAGGTATGTGAGAACAGATAAATAGAGGAAGAGGAGGGAACAGGGGTCGAATATCCCCATGGCTGGCTGAATATATTTCTGGTAAAAAAACGGTTCCATGCACCGGCGCATCTTGTAAAAAATTTGCCCCGCTTTTTGAAAAGAGGCACTGGGAGAGGCAGAAAAGAGCCCTGAAACAGGGGAATTCAGGCAGAAAACGATCTGGCATGAAGGTTGCTTGATAAGTAGGTGCCGGCGCAGAAAACTGTTTTAGGAGGAGATATGTATGGCCAATGAGGGAAAAGCGGAAAAAAGAAGAGAAAATTCTAATGCGGAGATTCTGAAGACCGGGGAACAGCCGTTTCGGCCTTCCCTTGCGGCTTCGCTGATTATTGTGGGATATCTGATTATTTCCATGGCAGCCGCAATTTTTTACCTGGATCAAAAGCTCCACGTCACGATGCTGACAGCCTTTGGGGTGGCTGTGCTGGTGCTGACGATTGAGAAATGTCCCTACTCAAAAGTGGAGGAGGCGATCCTTGAGGGCAGTAAGCTGGCAGTTCCGACGATTCTGATTCTGTACAGCATCGGATGTCTGATGGGCGCGTGGATCGCCAGCGGGACGGTGCCGATGATTATTTACTGGGGGCTTAAACTGATTAATCCATCCATCTTTCTGGTGACAGCCTGTCTGGCCTGTGTGATTACCTCCCTGGCCACGGGAAGTTCCTGGTCAACCATTGGAACGGTAGGCGTGGCGCTGATAGGCGTCGGAATGGGACTCGAGATCAATCCGGCTATGACCGCCGGCGCAATTGTGAGCGGAGCGGCTTTCGGAGATAAAATGTCTCCGCTTTCCGACACGACCAACGTGGCTCCGGCTGTGGCAGAGGGAGATCTGTTTGACCACATCAAGGCCATGGTCTACACAGCAGGTCCTGGAATCGTGATTGCCCTGGTTGCATTTTTTGTTCTGGGAATGAAGCACGGCGGAAGCGCAGACACAGAAACGGTGAGCGCGATTCTGGCAGCTCTGGAAAGCCAGTTCCATCTGAATATTATCACCCTGATTCCGCCGGTTCTGGTTATTGTGCTTGCAGTGATGAAAAAACCTGCCCTTCCCACTTTGCTGATTTCCGGTATTGTGGCGGCTGCCATTGCGATTTTCATGCAGGGCGAAACACTTCCTTCCATTGCCAATATTATGGAAAACGGCTATGTGTCGGAGACAGGCTTTGCAGATATTGACTCGCTTCTGTCGAGAGGCGGCCTGTTCAGCATGAACTATACTTCAAGCCTTACGATCATCGTAATGGTATACGGTTCGCTTTTGGAGAAGCTGGGCGTGCTGGAGGTTGTTTTAGAGAAGCTGAAGGTTCTTACCAGAACCGTGGGAAGCCTGGTCTGCACTACAGTTGTTACAGCTATACTGGTCAACCTGATTACTGCCAGCCAGTACATGTCCATCGTTCTGCCGGGAAGAATGTTTGTATCAGAATATAAGAAGAAAGATATGCTTCCCCAGACGCTTTCAAGGACACTGGAGGATTCAGGAACAGTAACCTCTCTTCTGATTCCTTGGAATCTCTGCGGTTCCTTCGCATCTACAACGCTGGGAGTCTCCTGTATAGCATATCTCCCATTTTCCGTATTCAACTGGATTGTCCCGATTATCGCAATTATCTACGGATTTACGGGAAAATTCCAGTGGAAGACAGGGGAGATACCGAGCAGAAAAACGTACAGACCCATAGAGAAATCAGAATAGAGCAGAAAGGCTGTCAGAATCTGGTATGGAAGATTAACCATTTGTGGACATGAATAGGAAAATGGTGGTATAATTGTGATAATTTGAAGCGATAATTTGCCCGCGCAGGACACGGACAGAGGGAAAACTGAAAACAGAGCTTTCCTCTGTCCGGTCTGTGCTGTTCAGGGCGGCAGGAAGAGAAGAAGAATAAAGGGGTGTGGTTATATGTTCAGCCAGTATGTACAGCAGGCACTCGGAATGCATGAGAACACGGACGCGGTTCTGATCTGTGACCGCAAGGGATACATAGAGTATGCGAAATGGAAAAATGACGCCTTTTTCTATCCCAAGGAAGTGGTGGGAAAGCATATTCTGGACGTATATCCGCAGATGGACAGCAGGGAAAGCACGATTATGCAGGTGCTGCGGACCGGGCATCCCAGTTTTGAGGTGGAGCAGAAAATCCTCACCTGGAAGAATGAGCTGGTTCACTGCCTGAGCACAACGCTTCCTATTGAGGTGAACGGTGTGATCATCGGGGCGCTGTGCGCCTCGGTCCACTACTCGGAGAAGGCGAAGGCTCTGCCGGGCAGGAGGGGAAAATACTACTGCCTGGAGGATATTATCACAGAAGATTCCCAGATGGAGGAGCTGAAAGAGCGGATCCGCCATGTTGCGAGGAATAATTCCACAGTTCTTATTATGGGTGAGACAGGGACAGGAAAAGAGCTGGTAGCCCAGTCTCTCCACACGTGCAGCGACCGGGCGGATAAGCCCTTTATCTCCCAGAACTGCGCCGCCATTCCGGCCAATCTTCTGGAGGGGATCTTTTTCGGGACGGAAAAGGGCAGCTACACTGGCGCCGAAACCAGAAAGGGTCTGTTTGAGCTGGCGGACGGGGGCACTCTGTTTCTCGACGAGATCAATTCCATGGAACTGTCCATGCAGGCAAAGCTTTTAAAGGTTCTGGAGGAAAAAAAGGCGCGCAGGCTTGGAGGATACCGTGAGATTCCGTTTAATGTCCGGATCATCTGCGCCATGAATGAGGATCCGGCGGAGGTCATGCGAGCGGGGCGGCTTAGGGAGGACCTGTACTACCGGATTGGCGTAGTGAAGCTCAGGATACCGCCTCTCAGGGAGCGGAGAGGGGATATTATGGTTCTGGCAGAACACTTTATCGAAAAATATAATCAGGAGATGGGGATGCACATTCACGGGATCAGTGAGCTGACGAAAAATGCCTTTCTGAACTATGAGTGGAGGGGCAATATCCGGGAGCTGAAAAATACGATTGAAAGCGCTTTCAACACGGCTCAGAACGGGATTATCACCATGAAAGACATTCCGGAACTGGTTCAGGTCAGCACGGAAAATGATATGTTTAAGACTCCCAACATGATTTCCGTCCCAACTGCCGGCTCCCTCAAGGAGATGATGGATGAGTACGAAAAGCAGATTATCTCTGAAACGCTGAAACGCTCCAAGACAATGGCTGAGGCAGCGGGGAAACTGAAAATATCGAGGCAGAATCTCCGATACAAGATGAAGTGCTACCAGCTGGAACACAGTTGAAAACGAGAAAGCCCGGCCGCAAGGGAAAAACGCAGCGGCGGCACAAAATATAAAAGCAGAATAACAGGAATGAAAATCGGTTTCCCTGCAGGCCATTCTGGCCCTGTCAGGGGCCGTTTTTTTTGTCTTTCTGCGCCTTTTCCCGGTCTGTTTTCATCCTTCGGGGAGGAACAGAATTTTTACAGCCGGGAAAAAATTTGCGTGTCCGCTCTCCGGTTCGGCGCGGCCTGCTCCGTGAAAGCAGAGGTGAAGAGAGGAGGAGAAAGCTGCCGGATACAGATAATTACAGGGGATTTTGGCTGTTTTCCCGGAAATTTAAAAATCCTTCTCCGTTTTCCAATACTGGCATGAAATCTGCTTTTTTATATTTTGCAAAGACAGAAAACAGTTTATGAGGACAGAATACGGTCCCCAGAACAGGAAAGGAGAATGTGAATGAAGCGCTATCAGGAATTAGAGGGAAAGAGGGTAATCATCACAGGAGGAGCCAGCGGCATCGGCCAGGCCACGGCGCGGCGGTTTATTGAGGAAGGTGCCAAAGTGGTAATCTTTGATATCAGCGACGAAGCCCTTGAGAGGGCGAAGGGGGAGCTTCCGGGGCTGGCCGGAGCCGTGAAGGTAGACGTAAGCAGCGAGGAGAGCGTAAAGGATGGATTCCGGGCGGCGGACTGCCTGATCGGCGGCGTGGATGTGCTGATCTCCAATGCAGGAATCAGCATCAGAAAACTGTTCCGCGACACAGATTTCGCCCAGTGGAAAAAAGTTATGGGAGTCAACCTGGACGGTATGTATCTGTGCGCCAAGGAAGCGGTTCTCAGGATGGAGCCTCAGCAGACCGGTGTGATTCTTTTCACCGCCTCCACCAATGGAATGGAGGGGCATCCCTTCTACGCCGACTACAACGCGTCAAAGGCTGCCGTGATCCTTTTAGGAAGAACGCTGGCTCTGGAATGCGCGCCGTGGCTGCGGGTTAATTCCATCTGTCCGGGCTATGTGCTTACGCCGATGCAGAAGGCAGAATACACAGAGGAAATGCTTGAGAAGGTAAACGAGGGGATCCCCATGAAGCGCCACGCTGATCCGGAGGAGGTGGCAGCTCTGTTTGCCTTCCTCGCTTCAGACGAGGCAAAATACATTACAGGGCAGCATATTCCGATTGACGGAGGAGAGACAGCATAGACTGCTGCTTCAGGGTGAGCCGGAGGGCTAAGAGGGGTTTTGGCAAAAAGGTGAAAAGAAGGCGAAAAGCCGGCTGATTAAGAACGGGGAGGCGAGCGAAATGATTCAGATTTATAAGAATGGAAATGTATTTACAGCGAAGGAAGGATTTGAACGCTGCCAGGCTTTTGCAGTGGAAAACGGAAGGTTTGTAAGGACAGGTACCGATGAGGAGGTGCTGGCGGAGTTTCAGGGGAGAGAGAAGGAGACAGAGGTCATCGATCTGGAGGGAAAAATGGTAGTGCCGGGATTCAATGACAGCCATATCCATCTTCTCAACTATGCCTACTCCCTCACAAAACTGCATCTGGAGGGACTGAACAGCGTGGAGGAGATTGTGGAGGCGGGAATCCGCTATGTTAAGGAAAAGAAGATCCCGGCCGGCCAGTGGGTCATCGGCTGCGGATGGAACCACTATTTTTTCCCGGAGCCCCGCTTTTTGAACCGTCATGATCTGGACCGCATTTCCACCGAGCATCCGATTTTATTTACCCGCGTCTGCGAGCACACGGTGGCAGTCAATACGAAGGCCCTGGAGGTGCTGGGAATCGGAAAAAACACGACGGATCCGGAAGGAGGGGAGATTGTCCGGGATGAGGAGGGAGAGCCTCTGGGAATCCTTCGGGAGACAGCCCGTTACCTGGCCTATGAAAAACAGCCTGCAAAGAGCGTGGAGGAGATTAAGGAGCTGCTTGTGCGCGCCATGGATGAGGCCGCGGCAGTGGGAATTACCTCTGTTCAGAGCGACGACTTTGAAACCTTTTCGGACAAGGACTGGAGAAAAGTGGTAAAGGCCTACAAAGAGCTTGAGGCAGAGGGCAAAATGAAGGTGCGCGTGTATGAGCAGTGCCTTCTGCCGGATCTCTCCCGGTTCCAGGAATTTTTAGATGAGGGGTACCGCACCGGAACAGGGGATGAGTGGTTCAAAATCGGGCCTCTGAAGCTTTTGACTGACGGCTCCATCGGCCCCCGCTCCGCATCCCTGTCAGAGCCCTACGCAGACGACCCGGAGAACAGGGGGATTGCCGTGTTCACCCAGGAGGAACTGAACGAGAGGATCCTTTTGGCTCACAGAAACGGGATGCAGACAGCCTGCCACGGCATCGGGGATGCCGCTATGCGGATGATCCTGACGGCGTGTGAGAAAGCGCAGCAGGAGGCGCCCAGGGAGGATGCCCGCCATGGAATCGTCCATGTCCAGTTTGCAGCGCCCGATATTTTTAAACGGATGAAAAAGGGCGGGATTATCGGCTACGTACAGCCGGTGTTTGTGCAGTCAGATATGCACTGCGCCGAGGAGCGGGTGGGAAAGGAAAGGCTGAAATACTCCTACCGGTTCCACAGCATGAAACAGATGGGAATTCATACTTCCCTGTCCTCCGACTGCCCGATTGAGTCCATTAACCCGATTGACGGCATCTATGTGGCGGTGACGAGACAGGATTACAATGGGTTCCCGGAAGGCGGATGGTACCCAGAGGAAAAAATGAGCGCGGAGGAGGCAATCAGAGGTTATACGGCAGACAGCGCTTACTCTCAGTTCGAGGAAAAGGAAAAGGGGACGATAGAGGAAGGAAAGTATGCTGATTTTGCAGTCCTGTCCCATGATCTGACCAAGATTGAGCCAGAGCGGATCCGGGAGGTAAAGGTTGTGATGACTGTGGCAGGCGGAGTGAGAACCGCGTAAATTTTCCCGCTATACTTGCCGGCGGCCCGGGAGTGGAGTAAAATATCGATCAGAAAGAGAAAACAGAAAAAGAGAAGAAAAAAGAGGAATCAGAAAGCAGGAGAGAAGATTGGAGAAAAACAGCAGTCAGAGACAGCTGCATCTGCGGAGAGGAG
>OGGQ01000958.1_pt1 | contig 40123 bp, 39 predicted proteins | sample 1571191 | NCBI WGS metagenome assembly OGGQ01 (sample SAMEA2582061, study PRJEB24529) | metagenome | biome: Human gut stool | place: China | collected 2011
TTTTACACCTTTTGCGGACGATATTATGCGAAAATAAACCAGGTTATGCCAGAAAAGAAAAATTCACAAAGGCTTACAAAGCCCGAAAAACTAAGAAATGCGAGGTTATGCAACAATGATAAAAGTGCTTTTCATCTGCCACGGCAACATCTGTCGCTCCACCATGGCAGAATATGTAATGAAAGATTTAGTAAAAAAAGCGAATCTGGAGTCATCTTTCTACATCGACTCTGCCGGAACCAGTAACGAAGAAGATGGCAATCCGGTACACTATGGGACACAGAACAAATTAAGAGAAGAAGGAATCCCGTGTGGGAATCACAGAGCACGTCAGATGACGCGAAAAGATTATGAAGAGTTCGATTACCTGATCGGCATGGAACAGTGGAACATTCGCAACATCAACCGCATCATCCGGAAAGATCCGGAGCATAAAGTACATCTGTTACTGGAATATGCAGGAGATGCAAGAGATATTGCAGATCCGTGGTACACGGGGAATTTTGATGTGACTTATGAAGATGTGAAAGAAGGCTGCGAGGCATTCTTGCAATATCTGATTGAGAATGAACCATTATATTAGAAACAATAGGAATAAACAATAAAAAGGAATCATCTTAAGTATTCAGATAACTTTGCATACATTTGATGATTCCTTTACATTTTTTTGGAAATAATTTCATAGAATTTAACGTGATATAAACTCCGGGTACGATTTTACATAGATTTAACATAGATTTGATATAGGCTGCATACACCTTCGTTACAATAAGCCCGTAACGTCGAGGGGACATCATATGCTCGAAAGAATCTGCCGACGGCAGGTTCTATAGAAGACGAATGAAGGAGAATGGGAAAATATTATGAATGAAAAATTGCAGATAATATTCGGGCTTTTAGGAGGTCTGGCAGTCTTTATTTATGGAATGAATATGATGAGTGAGTGTCTGCAGAAAGCGGCAGGAGAAAAGATGAAAAGCATCCTGGCACTTCTGACTAAGAACCCGGTACTTGGGGTTATCGCAGGTGCACTTACCACAGCAGTATTACAGAGCAGTAGTGCGACAACCGTTATGGCAATCGGATTTGTCAGTGCGGGGCTTATGAGTCTGCCACAGGCAATCTCAATCATTTTTGGTGCGAATATTGGTACGACAATGACGGCGCAGATTATTGCATTTAAGATCAGTGATTACATTTATATCATTATTTTTATTGGATTTATCATTTCGTTTATTGCGAAATCTGAAAAAGTGAAAAGTATCGGTCAGACAATTTTTGCATTTGGTCTGTTATTCCTTGGAATCGAGACCATGGGAGATGTCATGAAACCGCTGGCATCCAGCCCGGTGTTCACGGATCTGATTGAAAGAGTGGCACATATTCCGGTACTTGGTGTATTTGTCGGAACGCTTATGACACTGGTAGTACAGAGCAGTAGTGCGACGATCGCTGTATTGCAGAACTTTGCATCACAGCCGGGACCTGACGGTGTGACAAGTATGCTTGGACTTGCAGGAGCAATCCCGATCCTGCTTGGAGATAATATCGGTACTACAATTACAGCACTTCTGGCAAGTATCGGTCAGACCAAAGATGCGAAACGTACCGCAGTTGCACACTGTATTTTCAACATTTCCGGATGTCTGTTATTTATCTGGTTTGTGAAACCATTTGCATTACTGATCCAGCACATTTCTCCGAAAGGACCGGAGATTGAAGTAATCTCAAGACAGATTGCAAATGCACATACATTATTCAACATTACAATGACACTTATATGGGTCTGCCTGATCAATGTGATGGTAAAGATTGTTATGACGCTGATCCCGGACGGAAAAGCAGTCGATATGGATCCTGCAAAACCTGTATTTCTGGATGACAAGATCATCAGCCAGCCGGCAGCAGCACTTCAGCTGGTTGCAAAGGAAATCCTTCGTGTGAGTGAAATGGTGAAAGTGGTTGTGGCAGATACGATCACAATCGTCAAAACAGAAGACATGAATGAACTGGAACCATTGCAGGAAAAAGGAGTGCAGATCAAGAAACTGACAGATCAGATCACAGAATATCTGGCATCCCTGTTCTCCGCCGGAACAATGACAGAGCAGCAGGCAGCACAGACGGCGAGTCTTATGTATATATTAAGTGATGTGGAACGTATGGGAACGCTGAGTGTAGAAGTCGCAAAATGTGTACGGGAAAAGGTAGATAATCGGTACAAATATACGCCGGAAGCGATGGATGAACTGCAGAAGAGTCTGAAGACACTGGAGAAGATGTTCAATGATTCACTTAAGGCATTACAGGGAGATGAGTCAGTGCAGATCGAGAAGCTGATCAAACGGAAAGATAAGATCATGGATCTGGATCTGAAGATGAGAAAAGCACATGTACAGCGTGTCAATAAAGGAAAATGTAAAGCAAGCCTGACAGCACCATTTACAAATATCCTGCATCTGATCGACCGTATGGGAAACAGTTGTGTCAACCTTGCGGATGTTGCGTCAAATGAAATCAGTCTGAATTATTTTATGGTAAATTAAGAATATGAGAGAAAGAAAAGCCTTTGCGGATATAAAAATGATATCTGCAAGGGCTTTTTTAGTCTAAAGACATAAAAAATAAAATTTGAGAAATACTATAAAAGAAAGATTATGTAATGAAGAAAGAAAAACTATAAAAAGATAGCAGACTATCTAAAAAAGGAGGAAGTATTATGGACACATCAACATATGAGATTCTGAAAGAGTGTAATTCGGGCTGCAGGATGGCAGTGAACAGCATCGAGCAGCTGGTAGTATATCTGAAAAACCAGGAATTGCAGGAGTTATTCTCTAAATATAAAGAAGATTATGAAAAGATGGAGAGAGAATCGATAAGATTATCAGAAGGAAAACTTCAGGAAGAAAAGTTTTCAGAAAAGGCAGCAGAGACATTTGCATGGATCAGTGCCGAAGTAAAGATGATGTTCAATGACGACACTTCGAAAATAGCAGAAATGATGATTGATGGTGCCAATATGGGAATAAAATCCATTACAGAGAAATTAAATCGTTATTCGGAGGCAGAAAAAGAAAGCATTTCACTGGCAAAAAAATTTGAAAAGACGTGTGAAAAACTGATTCAGGATATGAAAAAATATTTGTAGAAAGACAAAAAGCCCTTAGAATTTATGAAAGATATATTAGAAAAAAGATTAAATAAAAAGTTGACCGTTTGCTCACAAAAAATCCACTGTCTGAGACGAATGTCGAGTTTGGATTTTTTGTGAGCTCGTTTTTAGGTCAACTTTTTTGCTTTAGAATTTCCCCTCGGTGACAGCCGCTATAATGCATTAAATAGAAATTTTGGAATAAAATCCCATCCTCCTACATAAGAATACTATGAGGGTAAAGAAAAACAGCCACATTCAAATGAAACAGAAATGGAGGAGCGTTATGGGACATACTATCAGCCGGAAGAGCATAAAGAAAATCATTACTATACTGACGGCTGCGATCCTGGTACTGTTGCCCGTGGGAGGGAGTATCAGGGAGGTGCATGCCGAGGGAGAAGAGTCGTCGGATTCTGGCATGTCTCTGGAGCATGAAAAGACGGTGACAGAGAATGCTGATGGAACCTACGATCTGAAATTGACAGTAAAAGGAAAAGTAAACAGCGAGTCTTCGAAAGCACCGCTGGATGTCATCTATGTCTTGGACAGATCCGGAAGTATGGCTTATCCGATGGATCGTGACAGTCAGAATACTTGGGAAAATAACGGGGAAAGAAGGAATGCGGCAAGTCAGGCAATCAACAGCATGACGAATACACTGGCGGCTAATGAGAATCTGGATGTCAGATTTGCGCTTGTGACGTTTAGTGGAAATAAGAGAGACTATCGGCCTGGTGGATATAGGGATGAGGCATGGAATGATGCAGAGATTGCTGTAAACTGGACGAATCAGGCATCTGCGATCACGAATCGGACTTCTCCGAAATCGGACGGCGGAACCAATTATCAGGCCGGGATCAGAAGTGCGGAAGGATTGCTGAATGGGAAAAGACAGAATGCCAAGACAGCAGTGATCTTCGTATCTGATGGAGATCCAACCTTCCGATATAGATCAGACGGTTATACAGAAGGCAATGGAAGCAGCGACGAAGATGGAAAGAGTCTGAAGGCAGGAAAAGATGCAGTCGCTGATATGCAGACCGATTATTTTTTCACGGTCGGTGTAGGACCGTCAGGGAATTACAAAAAACTTACCGACTTTGCCAATTCAGCAGTCAAAGCCGGAAAACATGCATCTTATGCCGGAACAACGCTGGCGAATCTGAACAAGGCATTCGATGACATTCAGAAACAGATCACAGAACTGGCATGTACAAATGTCACGATTTCCGATCCGCTGAGTGAGAATGTTGAGATGGTGAAGGGAGCAGATGGAAATGTCCTTGCACCACAGGTGCAGATCTTTGATGCATCCGGAAACCCGGTTAATGCAGCAGATCTTGGAATCACGGCTTCTTATGATTCTGCATCAAAATCCGTTAAAATGCAATTTCCGGCAGACTATAAACTGCAGGAAGGCTATACCTATGAAGTCATTGCCAAGATCCAGCCGACAGAAACGGCATATGAAAAATACAGAACATCAGGCTACACAGATCAGGCAGATGCAGGAACCGGAACATATGCAGGAGGCACCGGATTCTATTCGAACCAAAATGAACATGCAGTACTGATGTACAAGTATGGAGAACAGAACTATACAGAATATTACAAGAAACCAGTCATAAAAGTACATCCGGGCAATTTAAAAATTTCGAAAGCTATTACAGGATTGGAAGATAACCAGGAAGCATTGCAGAAGGTATTACAGAACCTGTCCTTTACCTGTGCGTTGACGAAACCAGACGGAAAAACAGAGACAAAAGAACTGAAGTTGAATACAGACGGACTGGTATGGAATGCAGAAAACAACGCATACGAATATACATTTACCAATCTGACACCGGGAACAACATATAAGGTAAATGAAAATGATGCCGTACCTGATGGATATGATCTGACGGTATCACCGGATACAAAGGAAATATCCGGGCAGATTGCAGGAAGTACAACATCGGAAGCAAAATTCGTCAACCGGTATATCCGGAGTGACCGCGTACTGACGATTGCAAAGAGAGTCGGCGGCAACATGGGAGACCGTACCCACGCCTTTCGGTTCCAGGTGCAGACAAAGCTGAACGGGAAATCCTATACAGGAGGAATCAGCTATGTGAAATATGACGCACAGGGCAATCCGGTCAGTGAGGAAGAACTAAAAGACGCAGTTACGGTAGAAAATGGAATCTATACATTCCGGCTGAAGCATATGGAAAAGATCGAGATGACGATCCCATATGGTGTGGAATATATCGTTTCCGAAGAACCGGAAGATTATGATGTGCAGATTACAAAAAAAGTTTCGGAAGAAGAGGAACAGAAACTGGACAATGGTAAAAAAGAACTTTCGGATATGCTATCAGAAAATACAGATCTGACATTTACGAATACGAAAGAAGTACAGCCGGCAACCGGAATCCGGCAGACGTCGGCTCCGTATATGGTCATGACAGGAGCCGCATTCGGAATGCTTGCATTTTTCGGACTGGTATATGGAATCCGCAAATGGGGAGATCCGACAGGAGAATAACATCTGACAAGGAGCATATATGAAAGAAAAAAGAGAGATCATACTGTTCTTTACCCGTTTACTCATGCTGGCAGTGATGCTGGCGGTCCTGTTTGGCGTGATTTTTGGAATGACTTCTGCGAAGAATCAGGATATGTCCCCGAAAATATGTGCCGGAGATCTGCTCTTATATTACAGGCTGGAACGGAAATATTCCGACCGGGATGTTGTGGTATTTCAAAAAGAGGGGACATTGTATACAGGGCGTATTGTGGCGAGAGAGAAAGAAAAGGTAGAGATTACAGACAAAAATGAACTGAAAATCAACGGAAGCATTGTGAATGAGCCGGATATTTTTTATAAGACACCGGCCTATGTGGATGGCATATCCTATCCGGTGAAAGTAAAGAAAGACCAGTATTTCATTCTGTGTGATTTCCGTGAAGGTGCAAAAGACAGCAGATACTTTGGTGCGGTCAATGCAAAGGATATAAAGGGAAGAGTGATTACCGTCCTTCGCAGATCGAACCTGTAAAATCAGTAACATGATTGCAGAACATGGAAAAAGAAAGGAAAAGAAATGATGGAAAAAAGAATGTTAAAAAAAGTATCCACTGTTACGGCTGCCGGAATAATGATGACAGCAATGCTCGGAATGCAGGTGTCAGCGGCAGAAAGTTCAGATAGCGAAACTGCAGTTAAGAAAACTCCGATGATCACAAAACAGATTACGAAGGAAAGTAATATATATGCACCGAAGACTACATTTAAATTTACCGTTGCTCCAGGAACGGCAGTGCCGGCAGGTGAGAATCAGAAGGCAATATATGCAGGACCGGCAAAAGGGGTAACTTTGGATAAGGATGTCATTGCATCGGTACCGGCGGACAGCGATATTGGAAATGAGAAAATTACAGTAGGAACGACAAAGCTTAATGTTAATGAATCTGTATTCACAAAAGGAGAGGATGCAAAACCCGGAATCTTCCGCTATGTAGTAAGTGAGGCTGCAGCGGACAAGGACGGAAATGCGTATGAAGGTGTTGCTTATACCACAGAACAGAAGTATTTTGATGTGTATGTAACATCCGATGATGACGGAAATCTGGAAGTCAGCTCTTATCTGTTTGCAGATAAAAATAATCCGGAGTCAAAGGGTGAGGGAGTTTTCACGAATGATTACAGCAGTCAGCACGATACTTTGAAAGATCTGATCGTAAAGAAAGAGGTTACCGGTAATCAGGGAAATCGTAATAAAAAATTCGAATTTACATTGAACGTAGCCGGAGCAGCCGGTGAAAAATATTATGTGACATTCTCAGATTCAAGAACTCCGATCACATTGGTATCCGGGCAACCTCAGACAATCACATTAAAAGATGACCAGACAGCAAAAATCTGGGGATTGTCAAAGACAGATAAATATACGGTAACAGAGTCTAGTTATGCAGATGATGGCTATACAACAACCATTGATAATGTAAAGACATCGACGACAGCAGGAACAATCGCAACCGGTGCAGGAACAACCGCAGATAATGGCGACAAGAACATTACTGTTGTAAATGATAAAACAACAAATTCTCCAACCGGAATCTTCCTCCATGTTGCTCCGTATATTGCATTGATCGGTGCAGCAATTACATCCAGCCTTCTGTTCTTCAGAAGAAAACGTGTAAAAGATATGGATATTGACTAATCGGCTGGGCGAAAAAAGCAAATAGAAGGTATAAGAAAGCATTAGAGAGGAAGTGGCGAAATGAAAAAGGCAGCGATGGCAGCAAGAGTAGGTAATCGGATACTCAGTATCATGGCAGGAATCCTGATCCTTCTGATGCTTTCTTATGGAGTGTATTCGTTATGGGATACTTATAAGATCTATGCCAATTCATTTGCAGATGAAGAACTGTTGAAGTTTCGGCCGACAGATGACGGAGAGGATAATCCGACGCTGAAAGATCTGAAAAAATTGAATCCGGATGTGAAAGCCTGGATTCAGGTGCCGAAGACCAACATCGATTATCCGGTGGTGCAGGGGCAGGATGATATGGAATATATTAATAAGAATGTATATGGGGAATTCGAACTGTCGGGAGCAATCTTTCTGTCATGCCTGAACAAGGATGATTTCTCCGATTCATATAATCTGGTCTATGGACACAACATGAAAAATGGTGGAATGTTTGCGGATGTGGCAGATTTCACGAATAAAGAATATTTTGAAACGCACCAAAAAGGAAAGCTCTATCTGACAGATGCAACACGGAAAATCCGGTTCTTTGCCTGTATGAAAGTGACTGCAGCGGATGCAAAGATTTACCATCCGGATGGATACCGCAAGGAGAATCTGAAGGATCTGCTTGATTATATTCAGGCGAATGCAGTCCAGTATCGTGATGTAAATGTGGCGGATGAGAATTCGCTGATTGCTTTATCAACGTGCTCGGAGGCAGAGACGAATGGTCGTGTAGTTCTGATCGGGAAATTAGAGAGGGAGGTGGCAGAAAAACAGTGAAGATTCTAAGATATAGAAGTGTGAAGAAAATAGCAGCTGCGGGCGTAATGTTATTTATGTGGATAGGCAGTACAATGGCAGTTCCAGTGTATGCCGGAACACCGAATGTGGAGATCCAGATTCCGGTAAGTGTACAAGGTGCGGCAGGAACAATCGTGCTGGAGCCGGAGAAAGCTGGCATACCAGTGCCGGACCGGACAGAACTTCAGATCGGAAAAAACGAGAGGCAAAGCTTTGGACCGATATGCTATGAAGAACCGGAAGATTATCACTATAAGATTTATCAGAAGTCCGCTAATGTGACAGATGTTACTTATGATACGGCAGTATATGATGTGACGGTACGGGTAACCGGTACAGAGGCAGGTGAACTGGAGGCTGTGGTCTGGTGTGAAAAAGAAGGAACAGAAGGAAAATCGGACGAGATCATATTTACGAATTCGGGAAAAGAACAGGCGCCGGAGATAGCTCCGACGGGAAAAACGGCCATTTACCGGAACTATCCGGTCAAGACAGGAGATGTAGCACCAATTGCAGTTTTTGCAGCAATGTCCGGTATATCGGCCGGAGTGCTGACTGCGGTGGAGAGATGGAAGCGAAAAAAAGAAGATTAGAGAGTCAGGAAGAACAGGTCAGGCAGGAGTGCGGGACCTGTTCTTTTTCGACTGTGATTACAACCGTTAGAAACAGAGTAACATGCATAAAGTATACAATGAGCGCCAGCGTTTTGTGATTTTACACAAAACGGAAACTCCGGATTTATTACATATGCTAAAATAGGAAGATGTACGCTTCCTGTAGATGTAAGAAACAACGCAATCTTCCATGCAGGACCGATCATCCGTCCACTGGAAAATGACAAATTCGAAATGGTATCTGTAGGACCGACAACAAGTATGAGAATGGAAAAATTCGAGTACGAATTCGTAAAAGAGACTGGTGTACGTGTGATCATCGGTAAAGGTGGTATGAAAGAAAATACAGAGCGCGCATGTAAAGAATTCGGACCACTGATCGTATCGATCGATGCAAACGGAGATAACCTCCTAAAGATCCCGGGGGTTTGTTGACTATGAAAGCCTGCATACGGAATTTCGCTCGACAAGTCTGACATCAAGCGTGATGTTTTCACTTGGTTTGTCAGGTGTTGCAATGTGTTCGAAAAGAATATTACAACTGGTTTCTGCCTTACGGAAAATATCCTGATGAATGGTCGTAAGCTTGTCAGAAAAAGTAGAAAAGGACGGAAGATCGTCAAAACCTATAAACGACAGGCGGGAAGGGATATCCCATCCTTTGTTGGAAGCAATATTGATCAGTTGTAAGGCCGTCTCATCGGAAAATACAAAAAGACCTGTCGGTGGGCAGGAATCGTGCGAAATAGAATCGATGATATCCTGCGGATCCATTTGTTCCAGATCGTAGACATGTTTATCGAAAAGTGTTATCTGATGAGCCAGTAAAGTATCAGAAAAGCCCTGATAGCGTTTGGAAATAACCCCTCCTGTTTTCGTAAAAGGACCGACAAATCCAAGTGTTTTATGACCATTTTTAAGAAAATATTCAGCTGCAAGTTGTCCGCCTTTGTAATCATCGATTCCGATATTAATAAGTTGCCGTACATTACTGTAACTGTCTATAAAGACCAGAGGAATTTTGTTCCTGTTTTGAATTTTTTGAACCTCTTCGTCAAATACTCCAAGGAAAATGGCACCCTCGGCATTCCAGGAACGAAGACGAAATGTTATGTCTGAAAAATCCTGAACGAAATGAATCATGACATAAAAGCCACGCTTTTGTATTTCTCTTGTAATGAATCCTAAAAAAGAGGCATTATAAGGATCAGAAAGAGGATGAAACGTATTCGAATCTCTAAGGATAACAGCAATTATCTGAGAAGATTTAGCAGCCAGACTTCTTGCGGACGAATTGGGAATATATCCCATTTCATCCGCGAGAGAACGAATTCTTGATGCAGTTTTTTCAGATACTTTTCCTTCCTTACTATTCATAACACGTGACACGGTCATCATACTGACACCGGCACGTTCTGCGATATCTTTTAAAGTTACCATAAATAATCTCCCCGATAGGTTAGCGTTAATCTAAAATATATGAATTTATTATATCAAAAAAAGGATATATCTTATAGATTATTCTAAAAAGAAATGAAAATACGTAATAACATACAAAAAATATCGCTGGAAATTAGACAAAATAGAGAAAAAAAGTGTATTTAAGTTGAAATGTTGACAGATGAAATTGAGAGTGCTAGTTTTGTTAATGAGGTTAGCGCTAACAATATTTTGGAAGTATTGCAAAAGAGTATGAAAAAATTCATCCGAATGTAAAAATCAATATCATCAACAATCCATGGGATGGATTTTGGACAAAATTGCCACTTGCCTTACAGAAAGGATCAGAAGGGTCGACACTTTTTAATGTCATAATAGCTATCAGCATCTGATTCTTCCTTATATGGAACCGTATGATATTGATAAGAAGGAGATAAGAGATGGAAGAATTATATAGAATAAAAACAGAAGGGCATGCGGAAGACGCAGCGATTATCCAGGGAGAAAAATATAGATTCACAGTATTAACAGAAGAAATGATAAGACTTGAGTACTGTGAAGATGGAAAGTTTGAAGACAGAGCAACACAATGTGTGATAGATCGTAAATTCAAAGTGCCAGAATATCAGGTAATAGAAAATGAGGAATCACTGGAGATTATTACAGATAAGATTCATCTTGTTTATAATAAGCAGAAATTTACCGATTACGGTCTGTCGGTTCAAGTCAGAGGAAATATCAGTGTCTACCATAGCATCTGGCATTTCGGAGAAGAGGCAACAGATCTCAGAGGAACAGCAAGAACGCTGGATGAAGCAGATGGTGCGATTGAGCTGGAGCATGGAATCATCTCAAGGTTTGGTTATGGAATTTTAGATGACAGCAGGTCACTTGTAATAACAGAAGATGGATGGGTAGAGCCGAGAAAGGAAGATTGTATTGATATTTATTTCCTGGGGTATGGACATGAATATGAGCATTGTCTGAAAGACTACTATCATCTCACTGGAAAGACACCGTTGCTTCCACGGTATGCACTTGGAAATTGGTGGAGCAGATTTTACCGTTACAATGATCAGGAATATAAAGCATTGATGACAAGATTCGAGAAAGAAGAAATTCCTTTTTCCGTATCTGTGATTGATATGGACTGGCATCTGGTTGATATTGATCCGAAATACGGAAGCGGATGGACAGGCTACACATGGAACAAAGAACTGTTCCCGGATCCGAAAGAATTTATGACCTGGCTCCATGACCATGGATTAAAGGTAACATTAAATGTGCATCCCGCAGGAGGCGTGCAGGCTCATGAAGAAAAATATAAAGAGATGGCAGAAGCTATGGGGAGAGACTGGGAAAAGGAAGAGCCTGTGAACTTTGACGTTACAGATCAAAAATTTTTGAAAGCTTATTTTGAATACTTACATCATCCAAATGAAGAAGAGGGAGTGGATTTCTGGTGGCTGGACTGGCAGCAGGGAGGACTGTCTAAAATACCGGGACTGGATCCGCTGTGGATGTTGAATCATTACCATTATCTGGATAGTGGAAGAAGAGGAAAAAGAAGATTAACATTTTCCAGATACGCGGGAATGGGAAGTCACAGGTATCCAGTCGGATTTTCCGGAGATACGATTATTAGCTGGGAATCTCTGGCATTTCAGCCATATTTTACAGCGAACGCAAGTAATGTGGGATATGGGTGGTGGAGTCATGATATCGGCGGCCACATGAAAGGATACAGAGATGAAGAATTGTCCACCAGATGGATACAGTTTGGTGTATTCTCTCCAATTATGCGTCTGCACAGTTCGAATAGTGCATTCACCGGAAAGGAACCGTGGAATTATAATGCAGTATCGGAAAATATTATGAAACGCTATTTGAAGCTTCGACATGAAATGATTCCATATCTTTATACGATGAATTATCATGCCTCTCATGACGGACAGCCATTGATACGTCCAATGTATTACCTGGAACCAGAGCAGCCGGAAGCATATGAAGTGCCAAATGAGTATTATTTTGGAACGGAGTTGGTTGTATGTCCGATTACAGAGCCGACGGATAAAGCAGCTGGGACAGCGTGTGTAAAAGCATGGATTCCGGAGGGTAAATGGTATGATATCTTTAGCGGACTGAAATATGACGGTGGACGTATGCTGGAACTTTACCGGTCGCTGGAGGATATTCCGGTACTGGCAAAGGAAGGTGCAATTATTCCGTTGACAGATCTGACAGAGTATACGAACAGTGTGGAAAATCCAAAAGAACTTGCAGTTAAGATCGTTCCGGGCAAAAAGAATGCATTTATACTGATGGAAGATACAGGAGATACATGTGAAGATAAAGAAGAAAATTGGGCACAGACAAAACTGGAATGGATAAATGAAAATGAATTTATAATCCATCCGGCAAATGGAAATCTTGATGTTATTCCAAAGTGTAGGACATGGAAAATGGAATTTTATGGAATTGCGGATGTGGATAATCTCGAGGTTACAGTTGGAGGAAAGGCGATAGAAACAGAAAGAATATATGATGAAAAGCGTCATATATGTCAGGTAAATATTCCGGAAACGGAAGTAACAGAACAGATCACGATAAGTTTTTCTAAAGGATACCTTTTGAGGGAAAATAATAAACCAGCAGAAATATTTGCATTATTATATCAGGCAAAAATCGAATATGAAGTAAAAGAAAAGATATATGCTTATATGAAAGAAGGAAAAACATCCAGTGAAATGCTTGGAATTATACAGGCTATGCATCTTCCGGATAGTGTATATGGAATGTTAAGCGAAGTATTGCTGGCTTAGTTAATGAAAAAATTATGAAAATCTACAAAGCCGGACAGCTTGAATGTATTGAGATAAAAATTGTGTTATACTGTGTAAAGTTGGAAAGAGAGGTAGCATAATGTTATATACAATACCAGACTATTATCATGAATTTTCCTGCATTGCAGGAGAATGTGAAGATACCTGCTGTGCCGGCTGGCAGATCGTGGCAGACGAAGCAGCACTGAAAAAATATAAAAAAGTAACCGGATCATTCAAAAAAAGATTAAGACGATCTATTAACTGGAAAGAGGGAACATTTAAGCAGGACAAGAATAAGAGATGTGCCTTTTTAAATGATGAGAATCTCTGCGATATGTATACTGCGCTCGGTGAGAAGAGCCTGTGCAGAACCTGTAAGATGTACCCGAGGCATGTGGAAGAATTTGAAGATGTCAGGGAGATGACACTGTCTGTATCCTGTCCGGAGGTGGCAAGGATTCTGCTTGGTAAAAAGGAACCGGTGCGTTTCCTTACTTATGAAAGCAACAAAGAAGAAGAATACGATGATTTTGATCCGTTTCTGTATTCGAAACTGGTAGATGCAAGAACAGTGATGATTCGTATCCTTCAGGACAGAAGTAAAAGGTTAGAGCTGCGTACAGGTCTGGTGCTTGCAATCGCACATGACTTACAGGTGCGGATCAAAAGAGAGGATATATTTTCTATAGACGACGTATTTGAAAAATACCAGACAGAGAAAGCAATTCAGTTTGTGGAAGATAAATTAACAGAAGACGAAGATTATGCATTTATTACAAAAATGTATCAGAATCAATATCTGATGGAACGGTTAAGAGACGATTGGGAGCCATATCTTTTGGAGGCAGAGAAACTTCTGTATGGTCATCTTAAAACGACAAATGAAAAGACGCAGGCAGAAGATAAGGAAAGATACATGGAACAGAAACAGCAGTTTCATGAATGGCTGAAAGAACATATGCCGGAATATGAGATTCAGTATGAACAGTTACTGGTGTATTTTATCAGTACCTATTTCTGTGGTGCGGTGTATGACGGTGAGGCTTATGTGAAAGTGCAGATGGCGGCAGTCAGTGTCTTGCTGATTCATGAACTTATGATGGCAAGGTGGATAAAAAACGAGGAAGTTCTTGAACAGGAAGATGTCGTAGATATCGTGTACCGCTACTCCAGAGAGCTGGAGCATTCAGATCCAAATCTGAATCTGATGGAAAAACTGATGCGTAGAGATATGCTTCCCTGGTTCAAAAAAGTATATTGATGTCCGGATAAAAGAAAAGATAAGAAAAGTTATAGTTGTAAATAACAGACAACTATGCTATAACTTTTAACAGGGAATGAAGTTCTCCCTTAGTATAGAACAATACTTAAACCGCTGATAAAGCTGATGACTTCTGCGAATGATCACGCAGAAAGTCTCAGCTTTTTTTGTTGCTTAAGCATCCGGACGAAGCTGCCAGTGGCAGGTTCTGTAGGTGGTTTCAAATATTCAAAAAGCGGAAGATAAAATAACAGGAGGATTTATATTATGTTACTGAGTGTTGCGCTGATCCTGCTTTGTGGTATGGGCATGAGCTGGATCTGTCAAAAATTAAAATTGCCGGGGCTTCTGGGAATGCTGCTTACGGGTATTCTTCTTGGCCCGTATGTTTTGAATCTGCTGGATGAAAATCTGCTTAACATATCATATGAACTTCGGAAGATGGCACTGATCATTATTCTGATGCGGGCAGGTCTCGGACTGGATGTATCAGGACTTAAGAAAATAGGACGCCCGGCGGTGATGATGTGTTTTGTCCCGGCAAGCTTTGAGCTTGCAGGAATGATTCTTCTGGCGCCCGGATTGATGGGACTTTCCGTGCTTGAGGCGGCAATACTGGGTGCTGTTCTGGCAGCGGTGTCACCTGCGGTTGTTGTGCCGAGAATGGTAAAACTAATGGAAGAAGGATATGGAACGAAAGAAGGGATACCGCAGTTGATTCTCGCAGGAGCATCCGTAGACGATGTCTATGTAATCGTACTATTTACGACATTTACCGGAATCATGCAGGGAAAAAGCGTATCTGTGATGAGTTTTCTGAATATTCCGGTATCGATTATTCTGGGAATTGTGACAGGTCTGTTTACAGGGTGGTTATTGGCGAAATATTTTGAAAAAGTGCATATCCGGGATACCGTGAAAGTATTCATATTGCTGAGTATTTCGTTCTTACTCGTCTGTCTGGAAGACGGACTGACAACAACGATCACGTTTTCTGCACTTATTGCAGTAATGTTTCTGGGAGTCAGTCTGCAGAGATACAGAAGAGATGTGGCCAGAAGGATATCCGTGAAATGTGGAAAATTATGGGTAGCAGCAGAAGTATTTTTATTCGTGCTGGTAGGTGCGACGGTGAATATCGGGTATCTGTCTAATGTTGGAATCAAGGCAGTGATTCTGATCTTCGGAGCTTTGATATTCCGAATGGTGGGGGTATTTGTCTGCCTCCTTGGGACACCTTTAAAACGAAAAGAAAAATTATTTACCATGATGGCATATACACCGAAAGCAACGGTTCAGGCGGCTATCGGAGGAATTCCGCTAGCGCTGGGCTTTGCCTGTGGAGATACCGTACTGACAGTAGCAGTTCTCGCGATTGTGCTGACGGCACCGCTTGGAGCTTTTGCCATAGATACAACGTATAAAAAATTTTTGACAAAAAATCAGAATTGACAAATATCCGTTTTATAATATCATATAAAACATATAGGAAAATAAAGATAAGTACCAGATAAAATGATAAACGAACGGAGGAATACGCTATGACAAGATATCAAATCGCAGGAGATCATGAAAGAACAGGGAATCGATGAGAAGATCATCCATGCAACGGCGAGTCAGGATGTTCCAGAGAAGTCATCGAACGCGGAGCGGATATGCTTGGATGGACACTGGAAGATCTGATTCAGAGAACAATTGATGCTTTGAAGACATTCCAGGAGTAAAAAAGGCGAAAAAGGATAAGGGACGAATGGTTCGGAGGATTGGCATTTGTCGAAAAATGTGATATCATAGTAATTAAGTAGGAGATGAAACGGGAGAAGCGACCCGGATGAAAGGTGAAGTACTATGAAGATATCAACAAAAGGCAGATATGCACTGAGAATTATGATCGATCTGGCGGAAAATGCAAATGGGGAATATATCCGCCTGAAAGATATATCGGCAAGACAGGGAATTACATTAAAATATATGGAACAGATTATGCCGATGCTGACAAAGGCCGGATATGTAAGAAGTTATCGTGGCAATAACGGTGGTTATATGCTGGCGAAAGAGCCGGAAGAATATACAGCCGGAGATATTATCCGCACAACAGAAGGAAGCCTTGCGCCGATTGCGTGTCTGGATGACGTGCCGAATCGCTGCGAGAGACAGGATCAGTGTTCCACACTTGAGTTCTGGGAAGGACTTAAGAAAGTAATCGACCAGTATGTGGACAGCATAACACTTGCAGATCTGGTGAAAAATCATGCAGAGAAGTGTGAGAAGCTGGATCTGTAAAATGATGTGCAAGAGTAAATGAATAAAAAGCAAGAAAAATACAGCAGGTGAAGATATGCTGTATTTTTTATACCCAAATATGAAAAAGAAGCTGCGGGATATTAGATTAAGACAGAATGTTACAACTGCAAAACTGGCTTGTGCAAAAACATAAAAACTGGCTATTTTAAAAATACCAGATGAGTGTATGATAAGACATATAGAAAATACAGATAAAACAGATAGGAAAGGTACAGGAATTATGAAAGAGAACAGATATGAATTGAATAAGCAGCTGGCACAGATGTTAAAAGGTGGAGTTATCATGGATGTAACAACTCCGGAGCAGGCAAAGATCGCAGAAGAAGCAGGTGCATGTGCAGTCATGGCACTGGAAAGAATCCCGGCAGATATCCGCGCAGCAGGCGGTGTATCCCGTATGAGCGATCCGAAGATGATCCGCGGCATTCAGGAAGCGGTATCCATTCCGGTTATGGCAAAATGCAGAATCGGACATTTTGTAGAAGCGCAGATCCTGGAAGCAATTGAGATTGATTATATTGATGAAAGTGAAGTACTTTCACCGGCCGATGATATTTACCATATTAATAAAAAAGAGTTCAAAGTACCATTCGTATGTGGCGCAAGAGATCTCGGCGAGGCACTCCGCCGTATCGCAGAGGGTGCATCCATGATCCGTACAAAAGGCGAACCGGGAACCGGAGATGTTGTACAGGCAGTACGTCACATGAGAGCCATGAATGCGGAGATCCGCCGTATCCAGAACTTAAGAACAGATGAATTATTTGAAGCAGCAAAACAGTTACAGGTTCCGGTTGATCTTGTGGAATATGTTCATGAAAATGGAAAACTTCCGGTCGTAAACTTTGCAGCAGGCGGAGTTGCAACACCGGCAGATGCGGCACTGATGATGCAGCTTGGAGCAGAAGGTGTATTTGTAGGTTCCGGAATCTTCAAGTCAGGTAATCCTGCAAAACGTGCGGCTTCTATTGTCAAGGCTGTTACAAACTATACAGACGCAAAATTGATCGCAGAGCTTTCTACAGATCTCGGAGAAGCAATGGTTGGAATCAATGAGCAGGAAATTGAATTACTGATGGCAGAGAGAGGAAAATAAGATGACGATTGCAATTTTGGCAATGCAGGGAGCTTTTCTGGAACACGGGCAGATGCTCGATCGTCTTGGCGTAGAACATTTTGAAATCCGCAAAAAAGAAGATCTGAACCGTCCATTTGATGGTCTGATCCTTCCGGGCGGAGAGAGTACCGTGATAAGAAAGCTTCTGATCGAACTGGACATTTACGATACATTAAAAAAGAAAATCGAGGATGGACTTCCAGTATTCGGAACCTGTGCCGGACTGATTCTTTTGGCAGAGCAGGTGGAAGACGGAGTTCCATGTTTTGGTACGATGAATATTCTGGCAAAGAGAAATGCTTACGGAAGACAGCTGGGCAGTTTCTATACGGAAGAAGAGATGAAAGACTTAGGGCAGATACCGATGACATTTATCCGTGCGCCGTATATTGCAGAAGTCTATGGAGATGCCGAGACATTAGCTTTGGCAGATGGAAAAGTGGTAGCTGCAAGACAGAAGAATCAGCTGGCAACGGCATTTCATCCGGAATTGAATGAGGATACGGGTGTGCATGAATATTTTATCAGGATAGTAAGAGAAAATCTTATACATATAGCGTAGAAAAGAATCCCCTCAGAACAAGCAAAATACTTGTGCTAAGGGGATTTTTTAGCATATATTTTTTCCAACGTTTTACATATTCCAATAGAAAGATGGGAGAAACGAAAGGTGTAATTGCCGGTTATTGACATTTGACATCGGATACTGCAAAATGATTATCAAAAAGAAATCTGGAAATTGTCAAAGAAGGGAATAAGTATAACAGTTATGCAGAAATTACCAAGCAGTATATTCAATGATGTCATCGGTCCGATCATGCGTGGACCGTCAAGCTCTCATGTGGCAGGTGCGGCAAGGATTGCAGATCTGGTCCGTCAGTCTATGAAAGGAAAGATAAAAAAGGCAGTTGTTGACTTTGATATCAATGGTTCTCTGGCAGCATCGCATACCGGTCATGGAACGGATATGGGATTTGCCTGTGGTCTTATGGATCTTCCACTTGCAGATTCGCATGTAGATCAGTATGAACAACTTGCGAAGGAAAAAGGAATTGAGATTGAATATCGGATTCTGGATTATGGTGCGGTTCATCCGGGAAATTATCGCATGGAAGTAACGGATGATACGGGATGTGTCAGACACTGGGAAGCTATTGCTGTCGGCGGTGGTATGATCGAGATGCAGACACTGGAGCAATTTGGAGTGAATATCTGTGGGGATTTTTACGAACTTTTGGTAGTTGTGAATATGGAGGAATCTACTCTGAAATATTGTGAGCAAAAGATCCAGGAGCTAGTCGGAGCAAGTGAATTTACCTTATATGAAGAAGGAACAAAGAAAGTACAAAAGAAAACAGCGGACGGGGAGCAGAAAAATAATCGAGGGCTCCTGAATCTGAAATATTCAGAGAAAATCAGTGAAAATGTAAGAAAACAGATAGAAGATATGCAGGGAGTTCTGGATGTGATCTATCTTGAACCTGTACTTCCGACACATTCAAGCAGTCACTGTCAGGTGCCATATTCATCCGCAGAAGAACTTTTGGAATATGCAAAAGAGAATCCGATGGAACCGTGGAAATATGCAGCATATTATGAAAACCGTCGTGGAGGAAAATCTACGGATGAGGTATTCCGGCAGATGAATCAGATATTAAAGATCATGGAGAAAGCAGTAGATAAGGGACTTGCGGGAACTGAGTACAAAGATCGGATACTTGGTCCGCAGTCTCAGAAGATAGAGAAAGCAGAATGCGACAGAAAATTAATTCCATGCGAACCGTTGAACACTGTAATCAAGTCGATTACAGCAATTATGGAAACGAAAAGTTCAATGGGACTGATCGTAGCGGCACCAACGTGTGGATCTTGCGGCTGCCTTCCGGGAACGATCATCGGACTTGGAAGAGCCATGAATTTTCCAAGAGAAGAGATGGTAAAGGGTCTGCTTATTGCCGGTCTGGTCGGAATCTTTTTTGCAGAAGAAGCAACCTTCTCAGCAGAAGTCGGAGGCTGTCAGGTAGAATGTGGTGCAGGTTCCGGTATGGCGGCAGCAGCACTGGTGCAGATGATGGGAGGAACCATCACGCAGTGCATGGATGCGGCGTCGGTTGCACTCCAGAACATTACGGGACTTGCCTGTGATCCGGTTGGAAACAGAGTAGAAGTTCCGTGTCTTGGCAAGAACATCATGGGAGGAAGTAACGCAATCTCCAGTGCCAATATGATTCTGGCAGGCTATGACAAAGTGATTCCGCTGGATGAGACGATACAGGCAATATATGAAATCGGGAAGTCTCTTCCGTTGGAACTTCGATGTACATTCGGTGGTCTTGGAAAGACGAAGACTGCACTGGAGATATTGGAGAAGACGGAAAGACACTTTACATAATATCTAAAGAATCTTAATTACCCCAAGCAAAAAAACGTCCCTGGGCAATCGCATTCGTAATCTGCGCGATCCAGTTAGAGCGAAGCTTGGTTCTATCTAATTTGACAGCGAATACATTCATCATAATCCTTCTGATTACTGTAATTTCAAAGAAGATACCTGCAGGGAGAGAGAAAATCTCTCCCTTTAAAAATTTATGGCCGTATGCGAGGGATATTTATCAGATACCGGAAGTAAAGGAATATACATATTTTGATATTTATAAAAAGTATTATCAGACATCGCCACATTTAAAACCACTCTGGAGAAATGTACATGGACTGGTGGCGAAAGGACCGAATCCGTCCGGCTGGGAGAAACCGGCAGACAGGGAACATCTAAGTAAAGATCCTGATCACAAATTTCTCAGATCATAGCTAATATAGGTGAACAACAATTTATTACGTTAAAATTGTACAAAAATAAAAACAAATAAAAACTATAAAACATAGTTGACAAATAGGAAATATATGAATATAATACAAAACATATCGAACAGATAGGAAAACTAAAATATAAAAAGGAGAACAAAGTGATGGTAAGAAGATATGTAAAAACAAGCGAAAAGAACATGATGTGTTGTTGCTGTATGATGTCGATGATGGATACAGCTTGTTGATCATGCATAAAATACGCTGGAGCAGGAGTGCCTTGAGCATAGGATAAAGTTGGTGCTTGCGAGGTCTTCCGGTTCGTGCGTGAAAATGAAAAACAAAAGAAACAGGAACAATTTCATCAAGGTTGATGGCTTCATCAAGAAGAGAAAGAAACTGATATTTGTCGTTGTCGAATTTATTTTGACAATTTTCAAAAACTTCTGCCAAAGTGAGTTGCTTGTGTGTTATCATATGAGTATATCTCCTTTAAGGTGGATTGGTTAATAGTTTTTGGACAACTCTATTTCACCATAAACCTTGAGGAGATATTTTATAATAAAAAAATGCCGTATTTATGCGGTGTTTGGCGTTTTGCAAACGCCTATTAGTTTAAAGAACGGAAAGGAGCGTGCAGGATAATGACAAAAGAAAAGCGAATGTGGGGACGAATGCGATGTTGTTGCGCTTGTGCGCATAAAAAACAAAAACATACTAAACATAGTTGACAAATAGGAATTAAGGTAGTATAGTAAATTCATCAAGAAAACATACCGAAAAAGTAGGAAAGGTAGGAAGCAAAATGTCAAAGATTTATAAAGGAACATTAGGACTGATCGGAAATACACCACTGGTGGAAGTAGTAAACATAGAAAAAGAACTTGGTTTGGAAGCAACACTTCTTGTAAAGCTTGAGTACCTCAACCCGGCAGGAAGCGTCAAAGACAGAATTGCAAAAGCAATGATCGAAGATGCAGAAGAAAAGGGAATCTTAAAAGAAGGTTCTGTCATCATCGAGCCGACATCCGGCAATACAGGAATCGGTCTTGCATCCATCGCAGCAGCAAAAGGATACAGAATCATCCTTACGATGCCGGAGACGATGAGCGTGGAAAGAAGAAACATCCTGAAAGCTTACGGCGCAGAGATCGTACTTACCGAAGGGGCAAAAGGAATGAAGGGAGCCATCGTTAAAGCAGATGAGCTTGCAAAAGAGATTCCAAACAGCTTCGTTCCAGGACAGTTTGTAAACCCGGCAAACCCTGCAGCACATAGGAAGACAACAGGTCCTGAGATCTGGAATGATACAGACGGAGCAGTCGACATCGTGATCGCAGGAGTCGGAACCGGCGGAACACTTTCCGGAATCGGTGCTTACTTAAAAGAACAGAAACCGGAAGTTCAGATCGTAGCTTTGGAACCAGCCTCCTCACCGGTACTTTCAGAAGGAAAAGCAGGTCCACATAAGATCCAGGGAATCGGAGCCGGATTCGTTCCGGAGACACTGGATACAAAGATTTATGATGAAATCTACAAAGCAGAAGCAGACGAAGCATTTGAGACAGCAAAACTTCTTGCTAAGAAAGAAGGAGTTCTGGTAGGTATTTCATCAGGAGCAGCACTTGCAGGAGCTATCGCACTAGCAAAACGTCCGGAGAACAAAGGTAAGACGATCGTAGCATTACTTCCGGATTCCGGTGACAGATATTATTCAACACCATTATTTACAGAATAAAAAGATATAGAATCCGAAACAGAACGGAGAATATCAACAAATAACGATAAAATTATGAAGAAGAAGGAGATCAACCCAATGAGCGAAAAAATCACAAGAGAGAATAGAGAGTTAAAATTTGAAACATTACAGTTACACGTAGGACAGGAAAGCCCGGATCCGGTTACAGATGCAAGAGCAGTGCCGATCTACCAGACATCTTCTTATGTATTCCGCAACAGTGATCATGCAGCAGCACGTTTCGGACTGGCAGATGCAGGTAACATTTACGGACGTCTTACAAACCCTACAGAAGATGTTTTCGAAAAACGTATTGCAGCACTGGAGGGTGGAGTTGCAGCACTGGCAGTAGCATCCGGAGCAGCAGCAGTAACATACACGATCGAGAATCTCGCACAGAACGGAGATCATATCGTAGCAGCTAAGAATATTTACGGTGGATCATTCAACCTGTTAGAGCACACACTTCCACAGTATGGAATCACAACCACATTCGTTGACATCTTCGATTATGATGCAGTAGAAGCAGCAATCCAGGACAAGACGAAAGCACTCTATATCGAGACACTTGGAAATCCAAACTCAGACGTTGTAGATATTGAGAAGATTGCAGATATCGCACATGCGCATAAGATTCCGCTCGTTGTAGATAATACATTTGCAACACCTTACCTTGTAAGACCGATCGAGTACGGTGCAGACATTGTTATCCATTCAGCAACAAAATTCATCGGTGGACACGGAACAACAATCGGCGGCGTCATCGTTGACAGCGGTAAATTCGACTTGGAAGCATCAGGAAAATTCGCTTCTCTTACAGAGCCAAACCCGAGCTACCATGGAATCAGCTTTACAAAAGCAGTAGGACCTGCAGCATTTGTTACAAAGATCCGTGCGATCCTTTTAAGAGATACAGGAGCAACCATTTCTCCAATCCATTCATTTATCTTCTTACAGGGACTCGAGACATTATCATTACGTGTAGAGCGTCATGTTGAGAATGCACTGAAAGTAGTAGATTACCTGAACAACCATCCACTGGTAGAGAAGGTTAACCATCCGGCTGTATCTGATGATCCGGAGCAGCAGGCATTATATAAGAAATATTTCCCAAATGGCGGAGGATCTATCTTCACATTTGAGATCAAAGGTGACGCACAGAAAGCAAAAGATTTCATCGATAATCTGGAACTCTTCTCACTGCTTGCTAACGTTGCAGATGTAAAATCTCTGGTTATCCATCCGGCAACAACAACACACAGCCAGTGCACAGAAGAAGAATTACTGGATCAGGGAATCAAGCCTAATACAATCCGTCTGTCAATCGGAACAGAGCATATTGATGACATTATCCAGGATCTGGATGAGGCATTCAAAGCCGTAGAATAAGAAATAATGAAGGAGTGTGGAGATATATATGAAACTTTCAATGAAAAGCAGATATGGTCTGAGAGCGTTGATCGACCTGGCCATCAATTCAAAAACTGAACAGGTGGCGCTCAATAGCATTGCAGAGCGGAACAAGATATCTCCACAGTATCTGGAACAGGTATTTGCAAGTCTTAGAAAAGCAGGAATCGTAAAGAGTATAAAAGGCTCCCAGGGCGGCTATTTCTTAAGCCGTCCGCCACAGGAGATTACCGTTTCTTCTATTATAGAAGCTTTGGAAGGTGACTACCGCATCGAAGATGAGGAACTTCCGAAAGAAGGAAAATATACCGGGAGTGTCAAAGCAATCCAGAAACTTGTGATCGACAGGGTAAATGACAGCGTGACAGAGATCCTCCAGTCAGTAACCTTGCATGATCTGGAGAAAGAGTATCAGGAATACATTGATTATGGACAGGATATGTATTATATATAACATCAGTTCACACAAGCGTTGAAAGACTTGCAATTTGTGCTTGCACAAGGATTGCAGGTTTTTCTAACGCTTGGAGGGAGCGCCCGCTTATGAGTAAAAAGTAGCTGAGAAGCAGCGGAAAGCACCGAAGGTGCGGTTTTACGAATGGGCGCGGAGTGAACGTCCGGAGAAAACAACAAAACATACTGTATTAGCGGGAAACCACTGGTACAGTATTCTTTTTTGTGGTAAACTTTTCTAGCGTATATTTGAAAGATAAATATTTTTAAAACACATTTCAGTTCCTTGACAGACAGGGAAAAACGTCATATAATACCAGATAAATAACAAAACCTATCTGGTTAATAGGAATAGATGCTGCATGAACAGCAACTCACAAAGAGAGGTTAAAAGATATGAAGACAATCACGATAGAAGAGTTATTACAATTAGATCAGAATACAATCACAGTGCTGGACGTCCGTCCTGCAGATGCATATACCAGAGGCTCTGTACCGGGAGCGGTCAGCATCCCGCTTGCAGAAGTAGAAGAACGTATGGAAGAACTTCCGAAAGAAAAGCCGGTGTATGTATTATGCCATACCGGTGAATGGAGTGTCGATGCTGTTTATGAACTGGAAGCAGCCGGATACGATGCGGCGAATATTGAAGGCGGATACCGTTCTTTTTTGAGAAAGAAACTAAGTGAGTTCGTGCAGGATGAAAATACTACCGGAGAGAAGCAGAAAGAGATTGAACGCAGTATCATTAAGAAATTCCGCAAGGGAATCTGGAGAAAGTTCACGAAAGGAATCAGAGAATACGATCTGATCCAGGACGGAGATAAGATTGCAGTCTGTATTTCCGGTGGAAAAGATTCCATGCTGATGGCAAAGCTTTTTCAGGAACTGTTAAAACATGGCAAAGCGAATTTTGAATTAGTATTTCTGGTAATGAATCCGGGATACAATGAAGATAACTGGAAGATCATCCAGGATAATGCCAAAGTACTTGGAATCCCGCTTACGGTATTTGAAACACAGATATTTGATACGGTAGCAGATATTGACAAGAATCCATGTTACCTTTGCGCAAGAATGAGAAGAGGCTATCTATACTCTCACGCAAAAGAACTGGGATGCAATAAGATTGCGCTCGGACATCATTTCGACGATGTGATTGAGACGATCCTTATGGGGATGTTCTACGGCGGAAAGGTGGAGACGATGATGCCGAAGCTCCATAGCCAGAATTTCGAGGGTATGGAGCTGATCAGACCAATGTATCTGATCAAGGAAGATGACATTATAGCATGGAGGGATTACAATCAGCTCAACTTCATTCAGTGCGCATGCAGATTCACAGAGAACTGTGTATCCTGTGGCGGCGGAAGAGGTTCCAAACGTGATGAGATGAAGGAGCTGATCAAGGAATTCAGAAAACAGGGAGATATTATCGAAAAGAATATTTTCCGGAGTGTACATAATGTCAACTTAAGAACGATTATCGGATACCACAAAGATGACATGGAATATAATTTCCTGGATGATTACAATGAAAGAGGTAAATAAATAGTGAATTACGGATTTGAGACACGATGTATACATGGAAACGGAACAGATGAAAAGACACATTCTTACGGTTCGGTAGCAGTACCGATCTACCAGGCAGCGACATTTGCCCATCCTGGTATTGGACAGTCTACCGGATATGACTATACGAGAGAGAGTAATCCGACAAGAACAGAGCTTGAGCATACGATGTCGGCACTGGAAGGTGCGGTAGATACTGTAGCATGCGCAAATGGTATGGCTGCGGTAGGTCTTTGCATGGAGTTATTTGACCGCGGAGATCATATTCTTTGTACAGATGATTTGTATGGTGGTTCTGTCAGAATGTTTGAATCTGTCGGCGGGAAGAGAGGATTGGAGTTCTCTTATGTAGATACTGCTGATGCAGATCTTGTAGAAGCAGGTATCCGGGAGAATACAAAAGCACTTTATATCGAGACACCGAGTAACCCGACCATGCGTGTCACAGATCTCAGAAAGATGAAAGAAATCGCAGATAAACATAATCTGAAGATTATTGTTGACAATACATTTCTTTCACCATTATTTCAAAGACCGATTGAACTGGGAGCAGATTTGGTTATCCATAGCGGGACAAAATTCCTTGGTGGACATAATGACACACTGGCAGGATTCCTGTGCTCGGCGGATGAAGAGACAGCGAAGAAGATCCGTTATATATATAAGACAGTCGGAAGCTGTCTTGCACCATTTGACAGTTATCTGATTTTGCGAGGAATTAAGACATTGTCTGTAAGATTAAGGGCACAGCAGGATAATGCGATAAAGATCGCAAACTGGTTAAAAGGACATGAAAAAGTAAAACAGGTCTATTATGTAGGTCTGAAAGAGCATCCGGGATATGGAGTAAATGCATCACAGGCAAGCGGATTTGGAAGCATGATTTCTTTCAAAGTAGACAGTGAAACAACAGCAAGAAAGCTTCTGGAAAGTGTAAAACTGATCGCTTATGCGGAAAGTCTCGGAGGCGTAGAGTCACTGATCACTTACCCGATGCTCCAGACACATGGAGATCTGCCGGTAGAAGTAAGAGAGAAGCTTGGAATCACAGAAGATTTCTTAAGATTGTCAGTTGGAATTGAAAATGCAGATGATCTAATCGCAGATCTTGAGCAGGCACTTGCGTAGGAGGATGCACAGATGAAGTTCGATTTTGATAAAGTAGTGGACAGACATGGAACAAAATGCCTGAAATATGATTTCGCAAAAGAAAGAGGGAGAAGTGATGATATGCTTCCGCTCTGGGTGGCAGATATGGATTTTCAGACAGCACCGGGAATCCAGAAAAGCTTAAGTGACGCAGTCGCACACGGAATCTACGGATACAGCGAAGGAAAAGATGATTACTTCCAGGCAGCAGCCGGATGGTATGAGAAGCATTTCGGATGGAAAGTAGAAAAAGAATGGCTGATCAAGACACCGGGCGTGGTGTTCGCACTTGCGATGGCAGTGAAGGCTTACACAAAAGAAGGTGATGCAGTTCTTCTGCAGCAGCCGGTTTACTATCCGTTCAGCGAAGTGATCACAGATAACCACAGAAGGCTGATCAATAGTCCGCTTCAGCAGATAGACGGACATTACGAAATTAATTTCGAAGAATTCGAGCAGAAGATTGTCGAAGAAAATGTAAAATTATTCCTGATGTGCAGTCCGCACAATCCGGTCGGACGTGTGTGGAAGGAGTGGGAACTTCGTAAGATAGGAGACATTTGTCTGAAACATAACGTGCTGGTAGTCAGTGATGAGATCCACAGTGATTTTACATATGGAGAGAATATACATCATGTATTTGCATCCTTAGATGAAAAATACGCTGCAATCACTACAACGTGTACCGCACCAAGTAAGACATTTAACATTGCCGGACTTCAGATTTCCAATATATGGATCTCGAATCCGGAGCTTCGTGCGAGATTCCGGGCGGAAGTGACAGCAGCCGGTTACAGCCAGGTGAATCTGATGGGACTGGTTGCATGTCAGGCAGCTTATGAGACCGGTGAAGAGTGGTTAAAAGAATTGAAAATTTATCTGGAGGGAAATCTGGATTATGTCCGTACATTTTTAAAAGAGAATCTTCCGGAGATCAAACTGACAGAGCCGGAAGGGACTTATCTTTTATGGTTGGATTTTAAGAGTCTCGGCATGAAAGAAGAGCAGTTAAAAGATCTGGTGGAGAACAAAGCAAAACTCTGGCTTGACAGCGGAGTAATGTTTGGACCGGACGGAGAGGGATTTGAGCGTATAAATATTGCATGCCCACGAGAAATTTTAAAGCAGGCATTGACACAACTGGCTGAATCGGTGCATGATAGGTAAGTGAGAATACGTTAAAGAAGGGAATTTGACCGGAATAGATGGTAAAAATGTGCGGATGTTTGATCATTATTACTGCGACCAGGAGTATGAACAGAAAGATATCATCAGAGTGTTGGATCAGCCTACATGTTGTAACCGAATCGTACCGTGGAAGTATTTTAATAAGACGGCACTTAACATGTATTCCCTTGGACCGTACGATGGGCGGGAAGCTGTCATTTTATTTAATGAAAAGACAAGACTTACGGAAGAAGAGACCATCGAATACTTTATTTAGAGGTGAAAGTCGGAAATGAACGAAGAAATCAAAAATGAAATCCAAAAACTGAAAAAGGAAAAAGATGCTGTAATCCTGGCACATTATTATGTAGATGGGGAAGTGCAGGAGATTGCAGACTATGTAGGAGACTCTTATTATCTTGCAGAGATTGCAACCAAAGTTCCGGAGAGCACGATTGTTTTCTGTGGAGTCTCTTTCATGGGAGAAAGTGCGAAGATCCTGAATCCAAAGAAGAGAGTCGTAATGGCAGACGGTCATGCAGACTGTCCGATGGCACACATGGTAGACGTAGATAAGATCAGGGAAGTGAGAAATGAATACCCGGATGTATCTGTAGTCTGTTATGTGAACTCAACCGCAGAGATCAAAGCAGAGTCAGACGTATGTGTAACATCGTCAAATGCACTGAAGATCGTGAAGAATCTTCCGAATAAAGATATCTTCTTTATCCCGGATGAGAACCTTGGTCGTTTCGTGGCAAGCCAGCTTCCAGAGAAGCACTTTATTTTTAATGATGGATTCTGCCATGTACATAAGAGTATTCACAAAGAAGAACTTCAGAAAGCCAAAGAAGCACATCCGGAAGCACTCGTACTGACTCATCCGGAATGTACAGGAGATATTTTGGAATTATCTGATTTTATTGGAAGTACTTCGCAGATTATCGATTATGCTACAAAATCAGAAAATAACACATTTATCATCTGCACAGAGATGGGAGTATTCTATGAATTGCATCAGAAAAATCCGGAGAAGAAATTCTATTCTGTAGGGCACAGACAGTTCTGCCCGAATATGAAGATGGTGCGTCTGGAAGGTGTGAAGGAAGCACTTGAGACTATGCAGCCGGAGGTCAATCTAGATGAAGAGATGCGTCAGAAGGCAGCACTTCCACTGGAGAAGATGCTGAAATTGGCAGCGCGGTAAGCCAGGGGGACAGGTAAAGTGGCTTTTTTAGTGTCCCGGATGGCTCTAGTAAAAAAAGAAAATAATTAAGAGAAAGACTTCGTATCTGATGTAGGATGCGAAGTCTTTGTTAGTATATCAAAGTATATAAGAGAAGTTGTTAGTGGCAGATTCTGTAGATGAGTTATTAAAATCAATAAAACAATTAAAATGATGGTTTGGAAAGATGAAAAAACAATTATTTTAATTGTTTTTTGTTCACAAATAATAGAGGTTGTGATTTAATAAAGAAAAAGACGGGAATCATAAAACCAGAAGGTGAGATTGTGAAAGAAAGACTATTCATAACACCAGAATATACAACAGCAAAGGAAATCAAGAAAATCCGGAAAGCAGAGATAAGATGAAACTGATACTGAAAGATCTGGGACTGCCATTTTACGATCCGATTATGATTATAGAGAAGACAGAAGGACGGATGGCGGAGGATGATTTTTGGATTCGTATAGAGAGGTAAATGAATGATAGAACTTTTTGGGCAGAACATCAGGACAAATAGGCGTCAGTCGTCAAAAGGAAATCAGTTAAAATGGGAGAATGATGGGATCTGGTACAAAGCCGATTATACAGGATATGAAGGACTGGCAGATTATAACTTTAGAGAGGTTGTTTCATAATTTTTTCGGAGAAAGTCTGTATAATGGAGAAGGTTCAGCCCAAAACAATATGTAATGCATTCGATGAACAATTAGATATTTCCGAATTTTTATATAAAATGAATCTAAAGTTCCGTTTTACAAAAAAAGACGTGACAGAATTGCTTGAAAACGCAGAAGGCTATTCAGATGAGATACGAAAACGGGGGGAAACGATTATATTTGCACAAATGCGGAAATATCCTTATTTGTTTTCGAAGACGTAGAGAAGTATAATGGGGAAAGAACGGTAGAAATAAGTAATTGTTAAGGAATAAAGGAGAAGATAAAAATTATGATAAATGAAAGAATCGAAATCTGGAAAAAAGAAGAGTATCATTATCCGGCAGCACATGGCTTTATACCGGTGATGTTCAGCTATATTCATGAGGATGAAAAGAAGCATCCGGCAATGATCATCGCACCGGGCGGCGCATACCGGGAAGTATCCCCATCTGAAGCGCACCTGCCGGCAATGGAATTCTATGGTGCAGGGTACAATGTATTCGTTCTGGAATATACGATTAATCAGTTAGATGAAGCACCGCTGAAGATGCAGCCGTTACACGATATCTCAAGAGCAATCCGCATGATTCGTTCACATGCAGAGAAATTCCATATCAGACCAGACAGAATCGCAGTCTGCGGATTCTCAGCAGGAGCACATCTGTGTGGAAGCCTTTGTGTACATAATAAAGATGTGGAAGATCCGGAAGAAGCATACCAGAACATATCCAACCGCCCAGATGCGGCGATTCTGTCTTATCCGGTCATCACTTCAGGAAAATATGCACACAGAGATTCATTTGTCGCACTGTTTGGAAAAGAGCCGTCAGAGCAGGAACTGGACTATATGTCGCTGGAAAATCATGTGACAAAAGATACACCGCCATGTTTCCTGTGGCAGACCGTAACAGATCAGACAGTTCCGGTGGAGAACAGTTATCTCTTTGCACAGGCTTGTGCACAGGCTGGTGTACCATTTGCACAGCATGTATTTTCAGAAGGAATCCATGGACTATCTGTGGCAACCGAAGAGTGGTTAGAGCAGAATATAGGACAGGAAGAAGGAAAAAGATATACACAGGAACAGGTGCAGATGCTTGCAGAGGCAATCGAGGCCGGCGAGACTCCATTTCCAAAGGAAAAAGGAGAGGAACTTCTGGTGAAGTTCGGTATCGGACGTAAAAAGCCGGCAAGATGGACGGAAAAGCAGAAAGAGGGAATCCGTAAAACGCTGAAAGAAGTACAGAGCTGGACGCAGCTTGCAGAAGTGTGGATGGAGAAATATCTGAAAGTGGAATAGAGGAGAATAAAGGGTACAGGCATTTCAAAACAGTGAGGCAATCGAATCTATAAACTGGAAATTACTTGTAGTACTAAATTGATAATTGTATAATAGTGAGAAAAGAAGGAACAAAAAAATTGATATAGGATAAGAGATAAAATGGAGTTATACAATGGACGCCCGGAAGACACATCCGGACGAAAAGAAAAAGAAATAAAAGTTTACGATATACTGGACAGTCTGCATATCCCCTACATCAGAGCGGATCACGAAGCGGTCATGACAATGGAAGCCTGTGAAGAGATTGATAAAGCGCTGGGAATGGAGATCTGTAAGAATCTGTTCTTATGTAACCGGAAGAAAACATCATATTATCTACTTTTGATGCCAGGAAACAAAGTGCTCAAGACAAAAGAACTGTCACAGCAGATCCCGACCACGAGATTATCCTTTGCATCGGGAGAAGACATGGAAACATATCTGAATGTAACGCCGGGATCAGCTACCGTTATGGGACTGATCTTTGATCCGGAGAATAAAGTGCAGCTTCTGGTGGATGAGGATTTGTTGAAACTGGAAGAATTCGGATGCCATCCATGTGTGAACACTTCCAGTATCAAGATGAAGACAGCGGATGTATTTGATAAATTTCTGAAAGAAATCCATCATGATTATATTACGGTGAAGCTTTCGGATGGAAATGAACAGGAGTAATAAAAATGGATAAACAAGAACTGGCACTGGTGGTCATCGACCGCCTGAAAAAAGAATACCCGGATGCGGACTGTACGCTGGATTATGACGATGCGTGGAAACTGCTGGTCAGTGTACGTCTGGCAGCACAGTGCACGGATGCGAGAGTCAATGTAGTAGTAGAAGGCTTATATGCAAAGTACCCGGATGTCAACGCACTGGCAGAAGCAACACCGGAAGAGATTGAAGAAATCGTAAGACCATGTGGACTTGGAAAGAGTAAGGCGAGAGATATCAGTGCCTGTATGCGTATACTCCGTGATGAATATGGTGGAAAAGTTCCGGATGATTTTAATAAATTGTTGAAACTTCCGGGAGTCGGAAGAAAGAGTGCGAACCTGATCATGGGGGATGTGTTCGGCAAACCGGCGATTGTTACGGATACGCATTGCATCAGACTCTGTAACCGGATCGGTCTGGTAGATGGAATCAAGGAACCGAAGAAAGTTGAGATGGAACTTTGGAAGATTATCCCGCCGGAAGAAGGCAGTGATTTCTGCCACAGGCTGGTATATCACGGAAGAGACGTCTGTACAGCGAGGACGAAGCCGCATTGTGAGAAATGCTGTCTGGCAGATATCTGTGGAAAACATATTTAAGTAAACGTATTTATGAAAATAAAGCTTGCGTAAGTAAAATGGAATTAATTGCGGCAGGAGAAGCATTCCATGCCGCAATGAAAAGAAGTACCAATGGCGGAGGGGAGAACTCGCCGATGATCGAGGCTGAAGATGATTTCTATGAATTGTTCTTCGCAAATCTTGAAGATCATTAACCAAGGATTTTCTTCATATCCTCTTCCACAGTACTGATCTTCTGAATATTATAATTCTCCACCAGTATCTTCCATACATTTTCAGAGACGAATGCAGGAAGTGTTGGACCAAGCAGGATATTTTTCACACCGAGAGATAATAACGTAAGCAGGATACATACGGCCTTCTGCTCATACCAGGAAAGAACCAGGGTGAGTGGGAGGTCATTTACGGTGCAGTCAAAGACTTCCGCAAGTGCAAGAGCAACTTTAATAGCGCTATAAGCATCATTACATTGCCCCATGTCCAAGATCCTTGGAATACCGTCGATGGAACCAAGATCCAGGTCATTCAACCGGTATTTTCCGCAGGCAAGAGTCAGAATCAAGGTGTCCATAGGTGCAGCTTTGGCGAAATCCGTATAATAGCTGCGTCCTGGAGCGGCACCGTCGCATCCGCCGACCAGAAAGATATGGCGGATCTTGCCGGCCTTTATAAGTTCCACGATATGTCCGGCATTAGAAAGGACAGCATTGTGGGCGAATCCGGTTGTGACTGTAGACCCGCCGTTGATTCCGGTCATCGGATGATCTTCCGGATATCCCTTGCATTCCAGAGCTTTCTCAATAACCGGAGTGAAATCTTTGTCCTCTCCGATATGCACCAGATCCGGATATGACACGATGGAGGTGGTAAATACCCGGTCGCAGTAACTCTGACGGACCGGCATCAGACAGTTGGTAGTAAATAAAATAGGTGCCGGAATGTTGTGAAATTCCGACTGCTGACTCTGCCAGGCAGTTCCAAAGTTTCCTTTTAAATGAGAATATTTCTTTAATTCCGGATATCCATGTGCCGGAAGCATCTCACTGTGGGTGTAGATATTGATTCCTTTTCCTTCCGTCTGCTTTAATAACAGTTCCATATCATGAAGATCATGTCCGCTGACAACGATGAAAGGCCCCTTTTCGATGGTCAGTGGAACTTCTGTCGGTACCGGATTGCCATAAGTGCCGGAGTTTGCATGATCCAGAAGCTCCATGCAGCGAAAATTGATCTCGCCCGTTTTTAATACGAGTGCAAGTAATTCGTCACTGCTCTTTTCCGAAGCAATGGCTTCGAGCCCTTCATAGAAGAAATCAAGGACATTTTTGTCTACATAATCCAACGCATAAGCATGATAGGCATAAGCAGCCATACCGCGCAGCCCGAAAAGGATCAGAGACTTTAAAGACCGGATATCTTCCTGATCTTCCCAGATATGGCGGACATCATAATTCATGATATCCGGATAGATCCGGTCCTTTTCAACATTTACTTCGTGAATAAGTTTGATGATCGTATCATTGAAAAAATTAACATTGGTAATGGTGGTGAACAACCCTTTTAAGATAAGTTCATCCGCATGTTCGAAAGAAGCATCCGGATTCAGGGCAAGCTTTTTACGCACGGCACGTGACAGACCGATCAGTGCACCAGTAAGCTCATCCTGATAATTAGCGGTGTCACTTTTCTTCCCACAGACACCGGCACGCCCTTCACATCCGGAATTATGAGCGGTCTGTTGACACTGGAAACAAAACATTTCTTCCATAATAAATACCTTCCTTGTTATATATTTATGACAGAATTAGTATGTTCCCACTGAATAAAAAATATGCAGGGAAACTATCTCTGCATAGATTTAAAAGAATCGAAAAGTTCCATGTCATCGGCTTTCAACTTGACATTGGTACAATATTTTTTTCCTTCCGGTGTGGTCACATTGATCTCAATGATCGTTCCTTCCACCAACGCATCCTGTGATACTGCGCGTAAAAACATCGGAAATTTTGGGTGGTTGGCACGAAAACGATCCATACCTGATTTTATCTTCTGCATCATGGTGATCTGACGGAAATCCATGTGTTTGTCCTCCTTTATTTCAAAAACTGAAACAATTATACTGAAAAAGAATCGGAAAGTCAAAAGGATTTCTCCATGAAAGAGGGGATTGTAAAGATAGGATGAAAGATAGAGACAAATGTGATAAGATAGTAAAACATAGTGGGTGTGGGAAAGTCTGCGGATCAAAAAAGTAATGAGTAGAAAAGAAACGGACAAAAAAAGACAGAATGTAAGGAGTCGGGGCAGAATGAGTAAGGCAATCAAAGAAGCAGAAAAGATACTGAAACAATACTACGGCTATGATCATTTCCGGGAGGGACAGATCCCTGTGATAGAAGCGGTACTGGAAGGCAGGGATGTGCTTGGAATCATGCCGACCGGAGCGGGAAAGTCGGTATGTTATCAGGTGCCGGCACTTATGATGGAAGGAATTACGATTGTGATTTCGCCGCTGATTTCACTTATGAAGGATCAGGTGGGAACGCTGAACCAGATGGGTGTCCATGCAGCTTTCTTAAATAGTTCCCTGACTGCAGGACAGTATTACAAAGCACTGCAGCTTGCAAAGCAGGGAAGATACAAGATCATATACGTGGCACCGGAACGGTTGGAAACCGAGAGCTTTCTGGATTTTGCACTCTCTGAGCAGGTGCAGATATCTTTTGTAGCGGTAGATGAGGCGCACTGCGTATCGCAGTGGGGACAGGATTTCCGTCCGGGTTATCTCAAGATCCTGGATTTTCTGGACCGCCTGCCATACCGCCCGGTGGTCGGTGCATATACGGCGACAGCGACGGCAGAAGTAAGAGAAGACATCCTTGATATCTTAAGGCTTCAGAATCCATATGTGGAAACAACCGGGTTCGATCGTGGAAATCTTTTCTTTGCAGTGAAGAAGCCTGTGGATAAGTATAAGGAACTGGTCAGTTATCTGAAGGAAAAAGGATACGATACATCCGGTGACAGCGGAATTATATATTGCCTGACGAGAAAGAGCGTGGAACAGGTAAGCTTTGATCTGAGAAATGAAGGATTTTCCGTGACCAGATATCATGCCGGACTATCGGATGAGGAACGGAAGGAAAATCAGGAGAATTTTATATACGGAAAGCGGCAGATCATGGTGGCGACAAATGCATTCGGAATGGGAATCGACAAGCCGGATGTACGCTTTGTAATTCATTATAATATGCCGAAAAATATGGAAAGCTATTATCAGGAGGCCGGACGTGCGGGGCGTGACGGGGAACCGTCGGAATGCATTCTTTATTATGAGCCGAAGGATGTAAGGACGAACCGTCTGTTTATTGAAAATGGAGAAGAGAATAGTGAGTTGGATGAAGAGACGCGCAAAATCGTAAAAGAACGGGATCTGGACCGTCTGAAACAGATGACATTTTACTGCTTTACATCGGAATGCTTAAGACAATATATCTTGAATTATTTTGGAGAAAAGAGCAGTTCTTATTGCGGAAACTGTCTGAACTGCCAGACACAGTTTGAAGAGGTAGATATCACATTGGAGGCGAATACAATCCTGCGGTGTCTGGATGCACTGGACTGGAATTACGGGGCAGCGACGGTGATCGACATCGTGCACGGCGGAAAGAGTCAGAAGATCCTGGGCAAGAATCTGGATAAGAATCCGGAATATGCAGTGTTAAGTGAGCGGACGGTTCCGAGATTACGACAGATATTAAGGGAATTACAGTTCCGTGAATATGTGGAAGAAAAGGGCGAACAATATCCGGTGATCTGTCTGACATCGGAAGGGAAAGCATTTATGAAAACGGAAGAACCGCTGATCATAAAGCTTCCGAAAGAAGAGTCAGAAAAGAAATCTGAATCAAAAGAGAAAAAGAACAGACGCAAAAAAGGCGCAGTGGCAGCGGAACTTTCAGAAAAAGATGCAGAATTATTCGAAAGCTTACGGGAACTCAGACGTGAGATCGCATCGGAAGAAAAGGTACCGCCGTATATGGTATTTGCAGATAAGACGCTTGCCGGTATGTGTGTGATGCGTCCGGTAACAAGGGACGAGATGTTGGAAGTATCGGGTGTCGGAGAACATAAACTGGAAAAGTATGGAGATAGATTCTTAGAAATTCTCAGAAAGGGATAAGAGATATGGCAAAAAAGAAAGTATATGCAGTAAGAAAAGGACATAAGACAGGCTTATTTGAGACCTGGGCAGAGTGTCAGAAAGCGACGACAGGATACTCCGGAGCAGAGTTCAGAGGATTTACAGACAGGGAAGAAGCTATGGCATTCTTGCAAATGTCAACTACTGCAAATGTATCTAAGGATAAAGAAAAAGAAGCAGCAGGAATTGTTGAAGTGCCGGAAAATATGGTGATTGCCTATGTGGACGGAAGCTTTGAAAAAAGCATCGGAAGATATGCATTTGGCTGTGTGATCCTGACACCGGCCGGAGAAGAATTCAGAAAATCCGGAAGCGGCTGTGATCCGGAAGGCGTAAAGATCCGGAACGTTGCAGGAGAAATGCTCGGCGCGATGAATGCAGTGCAATGGGCGAAAGAGCATGAGTATCCGGCAGTAGAGATCCGCTATGATTACGAAGGTGTAGAAAAATGGGTGACTGGTGTGTGGCGGGCAAAGACACCGCTTACCAGCAAGTATGCGGCACATATGCAGGAAGCAGCAAAGCAGATAAAGATATCTTTCTGTAAAGTTGCGGCGCATACAGGAAATCATTATAACGAAGAGGCCGATCAGCTTGCGAAAAGTGCGTTGCTTCGTACGGATGAAAATGTGAGTATATAGAGGAAGCAGATGCAGTTTACATGAAGATGTGAACTGCATTTTCAGCAAAAATACATACAGAATTCATAAAGTGTTAATACAATATTGGCATATTCTGGTGTATACTAAATACAAATAATAGATAAAATCAGAATGTAACAGTAGAATGCAGCTGATAAGGAGGAACTCTATGAAAAAAAACGACAGGCGAAAACGAAAACTGCAGGAAGAAGCCTGTGATTATGAAATAGAACGTACACCGACAACCAGATACGAGCCGGATTATGAGGAAGGCCTGACATCGGCGCAGGCAGAAGAACACAGGCGTGACGGGTGGGGCAACATATCAGTCGATCCTCCGGCGCAGACAACGGAAGAGATCATTAAAGAAAATGTATTTACATATTTCAATCTGATCTTTCTGGTTCTGGCGATTCTTCTGGTGATTGTGGGCTCGTTCCGTAATCTGACATTCCTTCCGGTTATCATTTTTAATACACTGATCGGTATCATACAGGAAATCCGCTCCAAAAAGACACTGGAAAAATTAAATATGCTAAATGCACCACATGCAACAGTGGTCAGAGACGGAAAGACTTCAAGGGTCAATTCGGAGAGTCTGGTTCTGGATGATATTGTAATCTTTAAAGCAGGAAATCAGGTTTGTGCTGATGCAGAAGTGGTACATGGAAGTGTGCAGGTCAATGAATCTCTTTTGACAGGAGAATCAGATGAGATTACCAAGAATCCGGGAGATCATCTGATGTCGGGAAGTTTTATTGTGGCAGGAGAATGTCATGCAAGACTGGACGCAGTAGGTGTGGATTCCTACATTTCCAAACTGACACTGGAAGCAAAAGCAATGCAGAAGGGTGAGCAGTCAGAAATGATCCGTTCACTTGACAAACTGGTAAAATTTGTCGGCATCGCATTGATCCCGATCGGAATTATACTGTTCGTGCAGAGCTTCTTCTTTAACGGAGATCCATTCCGAAGCAGTATTACTTCTATGGTGGCGGCTGTGATCGGTATGATTCCGGAAGGGTTATACCTTCTTGCGAGTGTAGCAATGGCAGTCAGTGCAATGCGTCTGGCAAAACAGAAGGTTTTACTTCATGATATGAAGAGTATTGAGACCCTCGCAAGAGTGAATGTGCTTTGCGTTGATAAGACCGGAACGATTACAGAGACAAACATGAGTGTAAAAGATGTGGTTCCGACATCCAATTATAAAAAAGATGAAATGCCGGAACTTCCGAAAATGCTTGGTGATTTTGCGAAAGCAATGAGCAGTGATAACATCACTATGGAGGCATTAAAAGAATATTTCAAAGAAGGAACGGGAAAGAAGGCCGAGTCTGTAACCCCGTTTACATCCGCAACCAAATACAGTGGTGTCACATACGAAGAGGAAGTGCGTGTACTTGGAGCACCGGAATTCGTGCTGAGAGATGATTTTGATGAATATAAAGAAGAGATTGAAGTCTATGCCGGAAAAGGAAACCGTGTACTGGTATTCGGTATTTACGATGGAGAACTGGATGGAAAAGCACTGACCGGAAAAGTCACACCGCTTGGTTATGTTCTCCTTGCCAACCCAATCCGGAAAGAAGCACCGGAGACATTTGCTTACTTTGCAGAACAGGGTGTAGAAGTGAAAGTTATATCCGGAGATAATCCCCTGACCGTTTCTGAAGTGGCAAAAGAAGCCGGAATTGCAAATGCAGACCGTTATGTCGATGCGGCGACACTTCACAGTGATGCAGAGATTGCAGATGCGGTTGCCAATTATACAGTATTCGGACGCGTGACACCGGATCAGAAACGTAAATTCGTACACGCTCTTAAAGACCAGGGCAAGACAGTAGCAATGACCGGAGACGGTGTCAATGATGTACTGGCATTGAAAGATGCCGACTGCAGTGTAGCCATGGCATCCGGAAGCGACGCAGCAGTACAGGCTTCACAGGTAGTCTTACTGGAATCTAACTTCGCATGTATGCCATCAGTAGTAATGGAAGGAAGACGGGTGGTCAATAACATCCAGCGTTCAGCCAGTCTGTTTCTGGTAAAGAATATCTTCTCTTTTTTGTTGTCCTTATTCTCCGTAGTGCTGATGATTACCTATCCGATGGAACCATCCCAGATATCGCTGATCAGTATGTTCACGATCGGAGTACCTGGATTCTTCCTGGCATTCCAGCCGAATAAAGAAAGAATCCAGGGACACTTCCTGAGCAATGTATTCCTGAAGGCATTGCCGGCGGGCCTGACCGATGTACTGATGGTCGGCGCACTGGTCGTATTCGGTAAGTCATTTGATGTAAATACTACAGATATCTCGACAGCAGCAACGATGTTACTTCTGATCGTAGGATTTATCATCCTGTTCAATATCTGTAAACCGGTCAATATCTTCCGCGGTGTAGTCTGGGGAGGATGCCTGACCGGCTGTATCTTATGTATCATCTTCCTGCCGAAATTATTCGCAATTACGGGAATGTCAACGAAGTGTATCATGTTATTCGTAGTATTCTCGATTGCAACCGAGGCAGTACTGCGATACCTGACACTTCTGGTGAAAGGATTGCAGAAAGGATATCGGAAGATAAGGCATAGAGAAGAAGGGATTTAATTCAGGAAGGCTGTGGATACCCGAACCGGAATAAAGCTTGAAAAGGTGTTCCTGTTCAGGTTCCATCGGCGGGTCAATTCTAAAGGGGCAAAATTCTGCTAAAAGCAGGC
>OGGQ01000961.1_pt1 | contig 40051 bp, 36 predicted proteins | sample 1571191 | NCBI WGS metagenome assembly OGGQ01 (sample SAMEA2582061, study PRJEB24529) | metagenome | biome: Human gut stool | place: China | collected 2011
ACCGCCAGGTTGATGACCTGCGCGCACATCAGTGCGCTTCCTTGTGCGGGCTTTGTGGGATCCCAATGAGGACCATATACTGCCCCGACATGTGCTGCTTTATCGGCAGCCGTGAATTGTTACGTAATCTAAAAAAAGATCTGAAAAAAGAACCTGAAAAATGTGCGAATGATCTTGAAACGGCGGAAAAGTAATGGTATGATATAGTATTGGTGAGCTGCATATAGAGAAAAAGGAGAGTTTTTTATGTCAGGACATTCTAAGTTTGCAAATATTAAACACAAGAAAGAGAAAAATGATGCTGCTAAGGGTAAGATCTTTACTATCATCGGCAGAGAAATCGCTGTGGCGGTGAAGGAAGGCGGAGCCGACCCGAATAATAACAGCAGGCTGCGTGATGTGATCGCTAAGGCTAAGGCGAATAATATGCCCAACGATACGATTGACAGGGGCATCAAGAAGGCCGCGGGCGATGCCAATGCGGTAAATTATGAGACTGTGACCTATGAAGGATACGGTCCTAACGGTGTTGCGATCATTGTGGATGCGCTGACCGACAATAAGAACAGAACGGCTTCCAATGTGAGAAATGCTTTCTCCAAGGGAAACGGCAATGTGGGTACGCCGGGCTGTGTATCCTTTATGTTTGATAAAAAGGGACAGATCGTCATCGATAAGGAAGAGTGTGAGATGGATGCGGACGAACTGATGATGATCGCTTTGGAGGCCGGAGCAGAGGATTTTGCCGAGGAAGAGGACAGCTTTGAAATCATTACGGATCCCGACGATTTCAGCGCAGTGAGAGAGGCCCTGGAAGCTGCAAAGGTTCCGATGATGGAGGCGGAGGTTACCATGATTCCGCAGACTTGGGTATCGCTGACGGATGAGACAGCCATAAAAAATCTGAACCGGACGTTGGATATGCTGGACGAAGATGATGACGTGCAGGCGGTTTATCATAACTGGGATGAGGACTGATCGGCAGATAGACAGTATGTAAGGGAGGGCGAACACTGGATGTTTTCGCCCTCCTGATTATTTCAGGGATTTTCTATAATAGGGGAAAAGACAGATATGGAGAAATACGAAATTAGGATGATCCGGGATCACAAGGAACTGGTTTTACAGGCGGCAGAGTGGTTTCACCAAAAATGGGGAATCCCCAGAAGTGCATATTCCGAAAGCATGGAGGCGTGCCTGAATAATACCTCTGCCATTCCGCAGTGGTATGTCGTTATGGACGGGGATAAGATCATTGCGGGGCTTGGAGTGATTGAGAACGATTTCCATAACCGCAGGGATCTGGCTCCGAATGTCTGCGCGGTATATGTGGAGGAGACATACCGCAAACAGGGAATTGCCGGCGATATGCTTAGATTTGCATGTGAGGATTTAAAAGCAAAGGGGATTGATACGCTTTATCTTTTAACAGACCATACATCGTTTTATGAGAGGTACGGATGGGAGTTTCTGTGCATGGTTCAGGGAGACGGAGAGCTTAAGTTGTCCAGAATGTATATGCATAGAATCTAGTACCTCGTACATCCGCCTATTACCGAAGCAGCGGCATACTTCCTGTTAGTTTATTTACTTTCTTCTTTGTTCCACAAATAGTTAATCCCAAATACTTTAGTTCTTGTTCTGCTGTGCTTCCCATTTTTTCAATAAACTCATCATAGGCTTTACAGCCTTGAGCTAAATCTGAAAAGTCAACCACAGTCAGATCTGAGAATTCCGGCTCATATAGTTTTTCTCTGATTGCTTTTAATTCCTTCATATTTCCTTTAAGGACAGGAACAGGAAACTCAATAATACCTAAATGCCTGTTGCCCGTTTTATCAGCCACATCAGCCCCCACTACTTCCGGCATTTTCTTTCCTAAAGTAATTCCCATGATAGCGACCATTGTACTTCTTAATATATGAATAGTCTTGTAAAGAATCTTCATATTGAGACATTTGAAGGCAGTCTGGCTCATTTGACGAACAGGCCGCTGTGCGCTCCGATGCGGGCCGACCATACGCAAAGGGGCTGAAACACGCTCTCGTGTTTCAGCCCCTGGATAGTTTCCTTTTATCGTTCATCTGGCAGGGTCAGCTTTCGTTTCACTTCCTCACATTTTTACAAGAGGCGTGACCGAAACCGCGCCCGAGATATCTATATTTCTGACAGAGGAAGGAAATGTCAGGTGAAATGCCAGCGAGGATTCCTGCGCAATGGCTTCATTGGTTGTAAAGCTCCCGGATGCGGAGGTGTTTCTGCCGCCGCTTCCGGCTGGGGCATAGAAGGAATAGAGCAGACGGAGGGAACCGCCAATCCTTGGTGTGATCTGCATGTAATTATCTGCTTCTGTGGTCGCGAGGAACAGATAATCCACCAGGTAGAGAAAACCGGGGGCGAGTATAATCTGGCTGTCTCCGTTTAAACGGATCTGATCGCCCTCCTGAAAAACAACGGACATGGGCAGGTCTGTTCCCGACGGTGGATTCGCGTAAACGCTGTATTGGGCGAAAAAACGGCAGGGGTTTTCATGATTGCAGGAGGATCCGGAACTGTTGCAGCATTTCATATCAGTTTCTCCTTTTTTATTTTAATATATGGTTTGAAGGAGAAATGGTTGAACAAAAAGCAGAGCCCGCTGTGTCCTGTCTGTGGCCCTGCTTTTTTCGTGCGGTGAGCGCACTTTTTCTATGAATCCGGTCTTTATTAATCGACGGTTTTTAAATTGAAGCCAAAATACTTCACTGCATTGTTATAGCAGATGCCCTGAACAATTCTCTTCAGCGCTTTTTCATCGTCCGGATATTCTCCGTTTTCTACCCAGCCGCCGATCAGGTTGCAGAGAATTCTACGGAAATAGTCGTGTCTGGTGTAGGAGAGGAAACTTCTGGAGTCGGTCAGCATGCCTACGAAGTTGCCGAGCAGCCCGAGGTTTGCCAGAGAGATCATCTGCTCTGTCATGCCGTGGATATGATCGTTGAACCACCAGGCACTTCCCTGCTGGATCTTGCCGGCGCACCCCGGTCCCTGGAAGCATCCGATAATTGTCCCTATGGACGCGTTGTCGTTCGGATTTAAGGAGTAGAGGATGGTCTTGGGCACTTCATCCGTTGCACTTAATGCGTTCAGGAAATCGGCCATCTCTGCGGACGGAGCGTAGTTGTTGATGCAGTCAAAGCCGGTATCCGGTCCGAGGCTCTGATAGCTCAATGCGTTGTTGTCACGCTTGCAGCCATAGTGCAGCTGCATAACCCATCCCATGCGGTTGTATTCCTTCGCTACAAAGAGCATAAATGCTGTTTTAAACTGCAGCTCTTCTAAGGGAGATACGGATTTACCGGAGAGGCGTTTTGCGAAAATCTCTTCGATTTTCTTCTCGCTGGCCGGTTTATACATCACATAATTTAAAGCGTGGTCGGATACGCAGCAGCCCATGGACTGGAAAAATGCCAGACGTACCTTCAACGCTTCTTTTAAAGAGGCGAAGCTCTTTACCTGCACGCCGCTCACAGCGGACAGTTTGCTTAAGTAATCGGCATAATCCGGTTTTTCGATATTCATGGCCTTGTCAGGTCTCCATGCAGGAAGGACCTGTACGTCAAAGGTCGGATCCTCCGCAATCTTTTTATGCCATTCCAAAGAATCCACAGGATCATCGGTGGTGCAGATTAAGGTTACATTGGAATTCTTGATGATGTTGCGCACGCTAAGCTGTTTGGTAGCCAGCTTCGCATTGCAGAGATTCCATACTTCCTCCGCAGTATCGCCGTTTAAAACACCTTCGTAGCCGAAATATTTTTTGAGCTCCAGATGGCTCCAGTGATAGAGCGGATTTCCGATTGCCTTTTCCAGGGTTTCCGCCCACTTCTGGAATTTTTCACGGTCGGAAGCATCCCCTGTGATGTAGTATTCATCGATGCCATTGGATCTCATCTGACGCCATTTGTAGTGATCGCCCCCAAGCCATACCTGGGTGATGGTTTCAAACTGACGGTCCTCATAGATTTCCTGCGGATTGATATGACAGTGGTAATCCAGAATCGGCATATCCTCGGCAAAGTCATGATAGAGATTCTTGGCAGTTTCTGTTTTTAGCAGAAAATTTTTGCCCATGAATGTTTTCATTAAAAAATCCTCCTTAGAAATTATATCATTAAAATTTTGTTGTTGCCCGTTTGATCAGTTCCGCGGTGATTGCAGTACGGCCGGGAACATTTTTGCCCTCAAAGGCTCCCATCAGAGTGCTGACGGTATTGATGCAAAGCGCCTCGATTTTGCTGTCGATGCTGCTAAGTTCCGGCTCACAGCAGAGGGCGAGAACCGAGTTGTTATAACCGATGACGCTTAAATCATCCGGCATGGATAGTCGGTTTACCAGGGCGAATTTCACAACCCCTACGGCCAGATTGTCCGAACTGCACACCACAGCGTCGAAGTGTGATCCCTTAGCGCTTAACTCCTCCATGTAATGATAGGAAGCCTGGATATCTTTGGGGAGCTGATGGATATGCTGCCGGTCCGCCGAAAGTCCGCCTTCCAGACAGGCTTCCGTATAACCGCGCATCTTGTTGTGCCCGCTGTAGGAATCGCTGGTATAGAGGTAGAGTATATCTTTCCGGCCCTCTTCAATCAATGATGATACGGCGGAAAATACGGCCGTGTAGTCATCGCAGAGCGTGCTGTAGACATTGTCACCCTCCAGATAGCCGTTTACCAGCATAACCGGCACTGTTTTTGCGGCGTTTAAGATATAGGCATTGTCCTTTTCCCTGGATTCTATGAATTTGGAACCCAGCAGAATCAGCGCATCCACACGCTTGGAGAGAAGCAGATTTAAATAGTTCTTTTTATTCTCCAGCGTATATCCGGTGCAGCAAAGGATGGAATCATAACCGAAATTGCGAAGCTCCCGTTCCAGAAAGTAGATGGCATTGGCCAGATAGATATCGGATGAATCGGAGCACATAATACCTATGGTTTTCATGCTGCCAAGTCCCAGTCCTCTGGCGAATACATTCGGTGTATATCCCAGCTCATCCATGACGGAAAGCACCCGTTCGCGGGTTTTCGGACTGACATTGGGATTCCCGTTCAGCACGCGGGATACCGTTGCGATGGAAACTCCGGCACGCTCTGAAACATCGTATATGTTCAAAAAATCACCTCTTATCTATATTGCCGGTACTGTTATGCGGCCGCAATATTACCTTGTTTTATATGAAAGAACAGGACTGTAAGCACTTACATCCCTTGATCATTATACCTTATTTAGATGTGGTTGGCAATATATTTTTAGCGCGTCTGTTCACTAGAATAATTGCTATAAAAATGCTATACTGTTAGTGTTCACGGCCCGATAAAGCAGTGCATGGGGGAAAGTTTACGGTAACTGTGAATAGACAGTATGCAAAAGATTACCTCATCTGTCCTAATCTCTTGCAGAAAAGCCAAAGCGTTGGGTGCCGACCTCACATTATTTCCTGAAATGTGGAGCAATGGCTATAAAATCTATGACCGGCCTGTTGAAGAATGGAAAGCGGAAGAGATCCCGATGTTGAAAGGGGCGGAGCTCATTCTCGTTCCCAATGCCTGCCCAAATGATTCGCGGGATACCTGCATATTGCAGGCGGACGGGGCCGAAGGTATTTATATTGCGGAACTCGACCTGGCCAAATTACGCCAATACCGTGAAAGCGAAGTACACGGCAACGCTTACCGGCATCCTGCAAAATACGGACTGTTGGTCAATACAAAGATTGAAAAACCGTTTATCCGGGAAGATTACCGGGCATGACAGATATTCCTGTCCGTTAACCACTTGACGAAATCTGTTTCAAACATTACAATGTAAGTACTTACAAGCGTATAGATAGCGTGTTTTGCGCCGATAAAGACCGGAAAACGGCGGCTTATAAGAGCGCAGGAAAGAGGAGAATATGCAGGATACGATCAGAATTAATGCAAAAGATACGGTGGCGGTGGCTTTAAAACCGATTCCGGAAGGGACTCATCTGACCGGCCCCGGCTTTGACGTGGTGACGGTTACAGAGATCCCCCAGGGACATAAATTTGCCATCAGGCCAATGAAAGCGGGGGAAGAGGTGATCAAATACGGATTCCGCATCGGCTATGCCACGAAAGATATCTTGCCCGGCGAATGGGTTCATGTGCATAATGTGAAAACAGCGCTGGGAGAGGTGCTTTCCTATACTTACCATCCCACAGGGAAGGACCTCGCTCCCACAGAGGATGCCTGGTTTTTAGGATACAGGAGGAAAGACGGCAGGACAGGCGTCCGCAACGAACTGTGGATCATACCGACCGTAGGCTGTGTTAACAGCATTGTTCAGGCAGTGGAAAAGCGTGCCGGATATCTGATCAGGGGCACGGTTGAGGATGTGGTTGCATTCACACATCCGTACGGGTGCTCACAGATGGGCGATGACCAGGACAATACGAGAAAAATCCTTGCGGATCTGGTGAATCATCCCAATGCCGGAGGCGTGCTGGTGATGGGACTTGGCTGTGAGAACAGCAATATCGAGGAACTGAAAAAATATATCGGGGAGTACGATCCCAACCGGGTGAAATTCCTTGTCTGCCAGGATGTGGAGGATGAGCAGGAAGAAGCTCTGAAGCTTTTGGAAGAGCTCGCCGAATACGCGGGAAGTTTTGTCAGGGAAAAAACGCCGGCAAGCGAACTGGTCATCGGCATGAAGTGCGGGGGCTCTGACGGCCTTTCCGGCATTACGGCAAATCCTGTAGTGGGAGCATTCTCCGATCTGCTGATCTCAAAAGGGGGTACCACAATCCTCACCGAGGTGCCGGAGATGTTCGGTGCTGAGACGCTTTTGATGGACCGCTGTGCCGATGAAGCCCTCTTTGAAAAGACAGTGGATCTGATCAATGATTTTAAGGAATATTTTACAAGCCATAACCAGACTATTTACGAAAATCCTTCACCTGGCAATAAAAAGGGCGGGATCTCCACTTTGGAGGATAAGTCGCTGGGCTGTACACAGAAGTCGGGAAGCGCTCTTGTAAAAGGGGTGCTGGCCTATGCAGAGCCGGTGAAGACAAAGGGCCTGAATTTACTTTCCGCACCCGGCAACGATTTGGTGGCGGCCACGGCGTGCGCTGCTTCCGGCGCCCAGATTGTGCTGTTTACCACCGGAAGAGGTACTCCGTTTGCCTCACCTGTGCCGACTCTCAAGATCAGCAGCAATTCGCGGCTGGCAGGAAATAAAGCGAACTGGATAGATTTTAACGCCGGCCGCCTGGTGGAGGAGATGAGCATGGAAGAGCTGTCTTTAGATCTGTTCAGGCTGGTACTGGATGTGGCTTCCGGCAGGAAAGTAAAGGCGGAAGAGGCAGGCTTCCATGATATGGCGATATTCAAACAGGGTGTGACTTTATGAAAATGAACCGCACGACGCAGAGAACCGTGGAAATTCTGAAACTGGTTTCCAAAAATCCGGAAGGCGTCTCGCTGGATGAAATCTGCGGGCAGCTGGAACTGCCCAAAACCAGCTGCTATGACATCATCACTACGCTGGCGGCCATGGGGATGGTCAACGTAGCACCGGGGCAGAAACAGAAATATACCATCGGGCTGCAGGCTTACCGCATCGGCATGAATTATACGAACAATTTAAACTTCATCAGTGTGATTGAGCCGGAACTTCGGGCATTTGCCAGGGAGACCGGGCGGACGGTGTTTTTCGGCATGCAGGCGGATCACGAGGTGGTTTATATCACGAAAGCGGAGCCGGAAAATCCGATCATTACCACCGCTACGGTCGGGAGTAAAAACCCGATGTACTGCACCTCCCTGGGTAAAGCGATATTGGCTAATCTTGAGCCGGCCGATCAGGAACTTCTGATTTCCCGCATGCATTTTAAGCCCAGAACCGCTAATACTATTTTGAGCGGAGACGCGCTGAAAGCGGAACTGGAAAAAGTGCAGATAAGGGGATATGCCATGGATTTCAGAGAAGTGGAAGAACATATGGTATGTGTCGGCGCGCCGGTATTTGACCGGGATGCCAAGGTTTTGGGTGCGATCAGCGTTTCCAGCCTTTACCGCAGGGATGAAGATTATGAGGCGCTGGGGGAACTGACAAAACAGCAGGCGCAGAAGCTCTCAAGGCTGCTGGGATATATCTCCTGAGAATGAAGTGTATTGTATTTTAATTAGTACAGAAAAACAGTTGACAAATTTCGCCGGCACATATAAGATAAAAATATGGAAATCGTATTTATGAAATGAATTCGTATATACGAACAATAAAGAATGAGGTCGGATAAATATGCGTATTCGGCCATGAGTGAGCGCGTCGCAGCGCGCGGATAGGTAATGAGATGAAAAAAGAACAGGTAATCACAAAAATGAAGGACGAGTGTCTGGTAGCAGTTGTGCGTGCGGAGAGCAAAGAGCAGGGCGAAAAGGTCATTGACGCTATCATCGCCGGCGGCATCAACTTTATCGAGATCACGATGACGGTTCCCGGTGCTGTGGATATCATCAAGGCGATGTGTGACAAGTACAGGGACAATAAAAATGTAGTGATCGGCGCTGGCACCGTACTGGATCCGGAGACCGCAAGAGCCGTAATCCTTGCAGGCGCTCAGTATGTAGTGAGCCCGGGCTTAAATCCGGAAACCGTGAAACTCTGCAACCGTTACAGAGTGCCCATGCTGCCCGGTGTTATGACTCCCACCGAGGCCATTACCGCACTGGAACTGGGATGTGATATCATCAAAGTATTCCCCGGCAATATTGTAGGACCTGCAGCGATCAGCTCCTTTAGAGGACCGCTTCCGCAGGGCGAGTTCATGCCTTCCGGCGGCGTTGACGTGGATAATGTTGAGAAATGGTTGAAGGCAGGAGCCTGTGCGGTTGGTACAGGCAGCAATCTGACCGCCGGCGCTAAGAAGGGCGATTATGCGGCAGTGACCGCTAAGGCACAGGAATTCGTAAAAGCGGTGGCGGATGCCAGAGCAAATCTTGCAAAATAAAACATTAAGGAGAGTTTGAAATGGATTTCAATTTAAGACCGAAGAGCGAATGTAAATATGATATGGTGTCCCTGGGCGAGGTAATGATCCGTCTGGATCCCGGTGAAGGACGTATCCGCAATGCCAGATCCTTCCGCGTATGGGAAGGCGGCGGAGAATACAATGTAGCGAGAGGATTAAAGAAATGCTTCCGCATGGATACCGGTGTGATCACAGCGTTTGCTGACAATGAAGTGGGCATGCTGTTAGAGGACCTGATCATGCAGGGCGGTGTGGATACATCCCTGATCAAATGGGTGAAGACAGACGGCATCGGCAGAACCTGCAGAAACGGCCTGAACTTTACCGAAAGAGGTTTCGGTGTGCGCGGCGCTGTGGGCTGTTCCGACAGAGCCAATACCGCAATATCCAAGATGAGACCGGAAGATTTTGACTTTGATTACATCTTCGGCGAACTGGGCGCAAGATGGCTGCATACCGGCGGCATCTATGCGGCGCTGTCCGAGGAAACTTCCGAAACCGTAGTCGCTGCAATCAAGGCTGCCAAGAAATACGGTACAATTGTATCCTATGACTTAAACTACAGACCTTCTCTGTGGAGCGCGATCGGCGGACAGGCCAAGGCACAGGAAGTTAATAAAGAAATCGCGAAGTATGTGGATGTCATGATCGGCAACGAAGAGGACTTTACCGCATGCCTGGGCTTTGAAATCGAGGGAAATGACGAGAACCTGAAGGAACTCAACATTGACGGATATAAAAAGATGATTGAAACAGCAGTAAAGACTTACCCGAATTTCAAGGCGGTTGCAACCACCTTAAGAGAAGTGAAGACAGCCACGGTCAACGACTGGAGCGCACTTTGCTGGGCGGACGGCCAGATCTTCAAGGCTGCCGATTACAAAGGACTGGAAATCATGGACCGTGTAGGCGGCGGTGATTCCTTCGCATCCGGACTGATCTACGGTCTGATGACCACCGGAGATGCAGAAAAAGCTGTTAACTATGGTGCGGCACACGGCGCATTAGCTATGACCACTCCTGGCGATACCACTATGGCCAGCTTAAAGGAAGTGGAAAGACTGATGGGCGGAGCAGGCGCCAGAGTTCAGAGATAAATACTATATATAACAAACCCAAAACCCATTATGCCAAAAAGAAGAGGCTCCCTTGCCAAGGAGTCTCTTCTTTTTCTGAGTACGCCAGGCGGCATACGAGCGGCATTCTTTTTTCTCAAGAACTTAGTTGACGAATCCCAAATTTTGTTGTAGAATAATTTAACGGGTCAAAGCGCCAAAGCATTAAAGCTTTAAACCGTTAGAATTTAGAAAAAGGTGAGAAGAATATGAAAAAGACAAAAAAAGCAGTATCCCTCCTGCTGTGTGCAGCGATGGTATTGGCGGCGGCCGGCTGCAGCAGCTCCGGAAAACCCGCGTCAAAAGATGAAGTGAAAAAAATCGGCATTATTCAGCTGATGCCCCATAACGCATTGGATGCGGCGAATAAGGGATTTGTAGATGGCCTGGCTGAAGCTGGATATGTGGATGGAGAAAATATAACGATTGATCAGCAGAACGCCCAAGGGGATCAGTCAAACTGCGTAACTATCGCTCAAAAGCTGGTAAACGACGGTGAGGATTTGATCCTGGCCATTGCCACTCCGGCGGCGCAGGCGGCCGCGGGAGCTACCTCGGATATTCCGATCCTGGTAACGGCGGTCACGGATCCTGCCAGCGCAGGCTTGGTGGACAGCAATGAAGCTCCCGGGGGAAATGTTACGGGCACCTCAGACCTGACGCCGATTAAAGATCAGATCGAACTGCTTAAGAGAATCATCCCCGATGCCAAGACTGTGGCAATCCTTTACAGCTCCGCAGAGGACAATTCCAGATATCAGGCTGATATCGCCAAGACAGAGATTGAGGCTGCCGGCATGGAATGGGTGGAGGCAACCGCTTCCCAGGCGGCGGATGTGCAGTCTGTGGTGGAATCCCTGGTAGGCAAGGTGGATGTGATTTATTCGCCCACAGATAACCTGATCGCAGGGGCCATGGCAACCGTCAGCATGATCGCAAGCCAGAACAACATCCCATGCATCGTGGGTGAGGAAGGTATGGTCGAGAACGGCGGGCTGGCCACCTATGGGTTGAGCTACTACAATCTCGGCAAGCTGACCGCACAGCAGGCGGTCAAAATCCTGGAGGGAGAAGCCAAGCCGGCCGATCTGCCCATCGGATATCTGCCGAAAGAAGACTGCGCGCTTGCGGTGAATGAAGACACCGCCGCGGCTCTGGGCATTACGATTCCCCAGGACGTGCTGGATGAGATTGCAGCACAGAATAAATAAGATAAGAACCGGCGATTGCCGTAAAGGAAAGGGGAACGGAGAAATTTTCGTTCGGGAATTCTCCGTTTTCCTTTCCTTTGGCATATGGTGACATAGGGAGGTTACAATGAGTTTATCGAGTTTGCTGGCAGCGATGCCGGGCGCTGTTTCCCAGGGCGTGATGTGGGGCGTGATGGTACTGGGAGTTTATATCACCTTTCGGGTGTTGGATGTGGCGGATCTGACCGTGGACGGAAGTTTTTCACTGGGCTCCTGTACCTGCGCCGCATTGGTGATGGGGGGAGTAGATCCGGTTCTGGCACTGCTGATCGCGATCCTTGCGGGACTGGCAGCCGGTTTTGTGACCGGATTTTTACATACAGTATTTGAGATACCCGCAATTTTGGCCGGGATATTGACTCAGATCGCTCTTTATTCCATCAATATCCGCATCATGGGCCGGGCCAATCTGCCGATGCTCAAGGTAGAAACGGTGATTGACCGTGTTACCGGATGGATACCGGTGAATAAAACAGTGGCTTCCCTGATCTTAGGTGTTCTGATTGTGGCGGCGGTGATCGGCATACTGTACTGGTTCTTCGGTACGGAGATCGGGTGTGCCCTGCGCGCCACCGGCAATAATGAATATATGGTCCGTTCACTGGGCGCCAGCACAAAGTTTATGAAGCTGCTGGGGCTTATGGTCAGTAACGGTCTGGTAGCCCTGTCGGGCGCGCTTGTGGCACAGAGTCAGGGTTATGGCGATGTGAACAGCGGTACGGGCGCGATCGTTATCGGGCTCGCTTCCATCGTGATCGGCGAGGTGATCTTTGGCAAACGTTTCTCCTTTGCCTATAAGCTGGCATCTGTGGTGGTGGGATCGGTCATTTACCGTATCGTAATCGCTTTTGTGCTGCAGGCCGGACTTAGCACCGACGATCTGAAGCTGCTCACCGCTCTGGTGGTGGCGGTAGCCTTAGCGATCCCCACGGTCGTGAAGAAATGGAAGATGAAGAAGCTGGTCAGCGCACCGGCAGTACCGAATGGGGAGGATAAACAGCCATGATGTTATCAATAAAACAGGTATATAAAACGTTTAATCCGGGTACTGTGAATGAGAAAAAAGCGCTGTCCAATCTGAATCTGGAATTGGAGAAGGGCGATTTTGTTACGATTATCGGAGGTAACGGCGCCGGCAAATCTACGATGCTCAATATGATTGCCGGAGTCTATCCCATTGACCGGGGCTCAATCATTCTGGATGGGGTGGATATCAGCAGGAAGCCGGAGCATTCAAGAGCCTGGCTGCTGGGACGGGTATTTCAGGATCCCATGATGGGGACCGCATCCGACATGGAGATACAGGAAAATCTGGCTATGGCCTTTCGGCGGGGACGCCGCAGGGGACTGGGCTGGGGCATTAAAAAAGACGAGAAAGCGCTCTATCGGGAAAAGCTGCGGATCCTGGATCTCGGCCTGGAAGATCGGATGACGGCCAAGGTGGGGCTATTATCCGGCGGACAGCGCCAGGCGCTGACGCTTTTGATGGCCACTCTGCAGGATCCGAAGCTTCTGCTTCTGGATGAACACACCGCTGCGCTGGATCCTAAAACTGCTAAAAAAGTGCTGGCAATCACCCAAGAAATTGTGGCCAGCAAGAATCTGACGGCGATGATGGTAACCCATAACATGAAGGATGCCATCGCGTATGGAAACCGTCTCATCATGATGCATGAGGGCAGGATCATCTATGATGTGGCGGGTGAAGAAAAAAAGAATCTGAAAGTGGCGGATCTGCTTGAGAAATTTGAAACGGTCAGCGGGGAAGAATTTGCCAACGACCGGATGCTGCTTAACTGACAGATACGGTTAGTACTAGTTTCATGGCGGCGGGGCATAGCCCCGCCGTTTTTCGCTTCCATAGTAAAACAGTCGAATTTCGGGCAAAAACTGCTGAAAATCGACCATTTATTTTTAACGGATTCTCAGAGAAGGATTTTGGTGGTATTCTTTATATATGAAAGCGCATACAAATGTGCGCAGGCTAGACTGCAATACATCGGGAAGGTGTGTCCCATGCGGCGAATGTGCATGCATGAGGCAGAACCTTCCTTAATAATATGTATGGAGGAGGTTATATTTATGAATTACATTGATCTTCACTGTGATACCCTGAGTGAGCAGTACGGCACACAAGATCCGACCCTGGTACATAACAGCTGCGCGGTGGATTTTGATAAGCTGACGGACGGAGGGTGCATGGCGCAGTTTTTCGCCATATGGCTGCCGCCTGAGGCAGAGTGGGAGAAGCGGTTTCAAAATACGGTCACCGAAGAGGAATATCTGGAGTGTCTGGCCGCCCGCTTAAAGGAAGAGACCGGACGCAGCCAGGACAGGATTCGCTTTGCGTCATCCTGGAAAGAGCTGGAGAAAAACCGACAGGATGGCAGGATGTCCGCGGTACTCACCATTGAGGACGGCCGCTCGGTGCGCGGAAAAGTGGATAATCTCAAACGTTTTTATGATATGGGAGTCCGCCTGATCACGCTGACATGGAATTATGAAAACTGCTTCGGGTATCCCAACTCCTACGATCCGGACGTGATGGGAAGAGGGCTGAAGCCTTTCGGCCTGGAAGCGGTGGAGTACATGAATGAGCTGGGGATGATTGTGGATGTGTCCCATCTGTCGGAGGGCGGTTTTTATGATGTCGCATCCGTATGCAGGAAGCCGTTTATCGCTTCTCACAGCAATGCCCGCGCGCTGTCACCCAATAAGCGGAATCTGTCGGATGATATGATTCGGATTGTAGCTGAAAAGGGCGGGGTGATCGGACTCAATATCTGTGCCGGTTTCCTCAATGCGGATGTGAATGACCGGCGCAGCAGAATCGCCGACATGAGCCGTCATGCCCGCCATATCGCCGATGTGGGCGGCATGGAGTGCCTGGCGCTTGGTACGGATTTTGACGGGACCGGCGGGGATCTGGAGCTGGACCGCGCGGATAAGGTGCCTCTGCTTTGGGATCAGCTGATAAAGGACGGCTTTACGCAGTCCCAGGTAGAAAAAATCGCCTGGAAGAATGCCCTTCGCGCGGTGAAGGACATTTGGAGAGAATGAGTGAAACACTGTTACCTACAGCAGCAAAGGATGGAGAAGGAATGAAGAAGATACTGAACTACTGTTACCCTTACCGATGGGGAATGCTGTGGGGGCTGACGATGAAGATGACGGGTGCTATGGCAGAGCTGGTTCTGCCATGGGTCCTGTCTTATATGATCGACAAAGTCATCCCCCAAAAAAGTGTGAATAAAATTATACTGTTTGGATTCCTCATGCTGGCATGTACGGTTGCGGCATGTATTCTGAATATTACGGCAAACCGAAAGGCATCCAAAGTATCCAGGGATGTGACCGAACAGATCCGCAACGACCTGTTTCGCAAGATGTCTTATCTTTCAAATTCGCAGGTGGATGAGATCACACTTCCATCCATGATATCCCGTTTAACAACCGATACATACAATATCCACAACATGATCAGCATGGCTCAGAGGCTGGGGGTGCGCGCCCCGTTCATGTTCCTGGGAGGAATCATCATGACCTTGTCCCTGGACTGGTTTCTGACGCTTATGATGCTGTCCATGCTGCCTTTTATCGTCATCATGATCATCCTGGTCTACAGGAAGGCGCTGCCGATGTTTCGTCTGCTGCAGATCAAGATCGACCGCTTTGTGCGGGTGGTGCGTGAGGATGCGGCCGGAATACGTGTGATTAAGGCGCTGTCCAAGACAGATTATGAAAAGAGAAAATTCCATCAGATCAACAGCGACGTGGTGGAACAGGATCAGATGGCAGGACGGACCATGGGCATACTCAATCCCGGCATGAACCTGTTTTTGAATATCGGCCTGGTCCTGGTGATTCTGGCCGGTGCTTACCGGGTGAATCGCGGACTTACACAGCCGGGTGAAATCATCGCCTTTATGACCTATGTGGTGCTGATCCTGAATGCGGTGCTTTTCATATCCCGTATGTTTGTGATCAGTTCCAGGGCCAGCGCGTCCGCCAGCCGCGTCACGGAGATTTTAGCTTTAGAACCTCAGCTTAAAGTGGAAGAGTTACCGCGGGAAGACACCCCTTATCACGTGGAATTTCGCAATGTGAGTTTCGCCTACCGCGGCCAGAAATCCACGCTGTCCGATATAAACTTTGCGCTGAAAAGAGGGGAGACCCTGGGCATCATAGGCGCGACCGGTTCCGGGAAGACGGCGCTTATACAGCTGCTCATGCGGTTTTATGATGTGGCGCAGGGCAGGATCCTGATCGGCGGACGCAATGTGAAATCCATCGATATGGAAACGCTGCGCCGCAAATTCGGCGTTGTATTTCAAAATGACATTCTGTTCAACCAGTCAATCTATGAAAATATCCGTTTCGGCAGGGATCTTACGGACGAACAGATCATGAACGCGGTTTCCTATGCCAGGGCAAAGGACTTTATCGACGGGAAAAAGGGCGGCATGGAGGACACGGTTTCCATCAAAGGCGCAAACCTGTCAGGAGGCCAGAAACAGAGGGTGCTGATCGCGAGGGCGCTGGCGGCGGAACCGGAGATACTGATTTTAGACGATTCCTCCAGCGCGCTGGATTATAAGACCGATGCGGCGCTTCGCGGTGAGATACGCACACATTTTTCAGACACCACAACAATCATGATCGCTCAGCGAATCAGTTCCGTCATGTTTGCGGATCATATCCTGGTGCTGGATGAGGGGCGCACGATCGGTTATGGGACCCACGAAGAACTGATGAGAGACTGTGAGATATACCGTGAAATCAGCCAGTCACAGATGGGGGGTGAGTGACGTGAAGAAAGAGAAACTGCTTGTGAAGAGAAAACATACGATCAAAAGGCTGGTGAAATACCTGCTTCAGTACCGACTGCTGTTTGCCGGCGCGGTGCTTCTGGCGGTTATAAGCAACCTTCTGGCGCTCTTAGGCCCTATGCTGTCCGGTTTTGCCATCGATAATATCGAGTTCGGCGCGGGCGCGGTGCGCTTTGACAAGGTCTTCTTTTATGCGGGGCTGATGCTTGTATGTTATCTCATATCCTCTCTGCTTTCCTATGCGCTGACACTATTAATGCTGCATTTCAGCAAAAAGGTGGCATACCAGCTTAGGAAAGAAGTATTTGAGACGCTGATGGGACTGCCGGTTTCTTACTTTGACATCCATCCCACCGGCGACATTATCAGCAAGATATCCTACGATATCGATACGGTGAATACCTCCCTGTCCTCGGATCTGATCGCGATCTGTTCCAGCGTCATCACAGTGCTCGTTTCTTTTGTGATGATGGTGGTGATCTCGCCGAAGCTGGTTCTGATCTTTGTGGTTACGGTGCCCCTGTCCATCATTATGACCAAAAAGCTCACCGGTATCACGCGGCCGCTGTTTCGCAAGCGCTCGGCTAAAATGGGAGAACTCAATGGCTTTGTTGAGGAAATGATCTCCGGACAAAAGACCTTAAAGGCCTATCACCAGGAGGAAAATACCATTGACCGGTTTAAAGCGAAAAATAAAGAAGCGGTGGATGCGTATTACAATGCGGACTATATGGGATCGACCGTGGGCCCCTGCGTGAACGGCATCAACAATTTATCCCTCACCCTGATCAGCGTGTTCGGAGCCATCGCTTATCTGCACGGGACTATCAGTCTGGGGAATATTTCATCCTTCGTGCTTTATTCCAGAAAGTTCTCCGGCCCGATCAACGAGGCCGCAAACATCATGAGTGAATTTCAGTCCGCGCTGGCGGCCGCTGAGAGAGTGTTCCAGCTGATCGATGAACCGTGGGAAGCGCCGGATGATGAAGGCGCCCGGGAACTTAAAAATGTGAAGGGCGATGTAGAACTAAAGCATGTGGCATTTGGCTACAATGAAGGGGAGACGATCATCCACGATCTTAGCATGTGCGCAGAGCAGGGAAAAACAGTGGCGATCGTGGGCCCTACCGGGGCGGGAAAAACAACGCTGATCAATCTGCTCATGCGCTTCTATGACGTAAACAGTGGGGAAATCACCGTGGATCAAAAGGAAATCCATCAGGTGACCAGGGACAGCTTACGGCGCTCCTATGCGATGGTGCTGCAGGACACCTGGCTTTTTAAGGGGACAATCTATGAGAATATCCGCTACGGCAATGAAAAGGCATCCAGGGAAGATGTGATAGAGGCGGCGAAGGCCGCAAACATCCATAATTACATTATGAGCCTTCCCAAAGGCTATGATACCGTGCTGACGGATGACGGCACGAACATATCCAAAGGCCAGAAACAAATGCTGACGATCGCCAGGGCCATGCTGTTGGACGCGCGCATGCTGATACTGGATGAGGCCACCTCCAATGTGGATACAAGAACGGAGATACAGATCCAGGAAGCAATGCTAAGGCTGATGGAGGGAAAAACCTGCTTTGTCATCGCCCACCGTCTTTCCACCATACGCAATGCGGACGTGATCCTGGTCGTTCGTGACGGCGATATCGTGGAGCAGGGAAAGCATCAGGAACTGATGCAGGCCAAGGGCTTTTATTATCAGATGTATCAGTCGCAGTTTGAATAAAAAACTTGACAGAACTGGTAAAAAGTACTATATTGACATATCCGAAAAATCAGTGTGGAGGGAAAACCGGACCGGTATGACCGAAATACAAGGCATGACCATTTGATTTGCCGCCGCTGCGGTAAGCTGGTTGATATTTCCCTCGCTGACATGACATCTGATTTGGAGCGACAGGTAGGCTTTAAAATAGAAGCTTACGATTTAAAAATACAGTATCTCTGTCCCGAGTGCAGACGGGAACAGCCAGCTGGCTCCGATCTGTGAATGACCGCTTAATGAGAGCGTATGCGGGCGCGTAATCCCGTAAATATAAATTGTAGGAGGGTAACAGCATGAGAAGTATTACGACACTGGAACTGCAGTACGCTCATCGTTTCTTTGGTTTTAAGGGTGAGGCGCAGTATCTGCACGGACATACGGGGATTTTAACGATTGAGGTTGAGGATTCGGTGAATCCGGGGGTTAATATGGTGTTCCCCTGCAATGAGATTCAGAAAACAGCCTGGGAAGGGGCCGGCTTTTCAAACAGAGCTTGCCACTGCATACCCTGAATGCAGACTGGTGGTCACCAAAGAGACCATGACCGTTGAAGGGATGATCAAAATCGTCTATGACCTGCTCAAGGACAAGCTGAATATCGCAAAAATCACCTTTACAAGCGGTGTCAATGCGGCATCGGCAGAATTTTCAACTAAGAATCAGATCGACCGCTGCCCTTTGTGCGGCAGCGCGTTAAATGAAGACGGTGTATGTCCCAAGTGTGGGCACAGGAAGAACTAAGGCATTTCCGGCTGGCGAAAAAAGCGGATACCGCGATGCTGCAAAATACGGCAGTGCGGTGTCCGCTTTTTGCCTGCGCCTGGCGGCGCTCATCAGGGCATTCTAAAGCTGGATATTCTAGGCTCTGAAATGAGTTGACGGCGCATCATCTTTCTCTTATAATTCTAGTAGAGCATGCTGTGGCTTAAGGGGCTGCGGCAGCAGAGGAGGAATTGAGTATGGTTCGATATATATGTCCGGTCTGCGACAGTGAACTAAAGGGGCATTACTGTCCTGTGTGTAAGAAGAGAATCAAGGAACCGGTGAGATTTACAGGAGAATGTCTGCCCAATGAGCACAGCAATCGCTGCTATGTGCCGCCGAACAGATCCAAAAAAGAAACGCCCAGGGCCAATGTTCCCAGGCCTTATACCACGGCGCGCAGCACGCATACTGCGCCCGGCACCCATACGGCACCCGGAAGAACGCATCCGGTATGGGAGAATGCTAACAGAGCCGGACAGAGCGGCAGGACGGCGGCAGGTGCAGGCGGCAGTTATTCCGGCGGTTCCCCTTACAGAAGCAATGGGGAGATCCCAAAGAAAAAGATTACCGGGGCGACAGTAGTCGCAGCGGTGATCATAATCTGGATCATACTGATCTTTGCGATCAATATGATCACCAGCCTGGTCAGCCACGGGATGGGCAGTTTTGGAGGCAGCGCGGAAACGAGCGCAGCTGTGACGGATACGATTACATTTCCTTTCCCTGTGGAAGGCGTAGAGAATGATGATTATATTAACTATACGCTGACGGATGAACAGGTGATGGAGTTAGGAGAGCCCTCCAATATGCTTCGCTGCTATGAAATCGATGGGACAGAGGCTGTCAGTCAGATAACCGCAATGCTTAAAGAGCGTGGACAGAGTGTGGTCTCACAAAGTGTCAGCAGCTATAATACCGTCATTAAGTACAAGGAGGACGGTAGCTTTTCCAGCTCCTACGGTACGCACACCTACTTAAATCTCGACAGTCAGCTGGATCAGATTGCGGTGGATACGGAAACCTTTACCGGAAAGCTGACAGGCGTCAGCATAAGCATTCAGGACAGGGAGAAAGCCGAAGAATTATTTTTTGCATTGGCAGAGTACATAACCGGAGATACGTTTGATGAAACCCAAAAGCAGGACATCAGCGAACAGATCGCTTCCTGCCGGAGCGGCAGTCAGTATGTTTTTATTTATCTCGGAGAAAGTGAGCTCTATTACAGCTACAATAAAGACAGCAGCGATTACTATTCAATCACCCATAAATAGCAGGATGCCAATGAGAGGATGCGCCGGAAACAGCCGGCAGCATCCTTTTTTTGCCGATTCCGCATTGACCTGCCATAAAATCTAATATATAATGTTTCCTGTGTGCAAAACACAGGAAAGGACGAATAAAATGAAATACATCATGGACCTGATTAAAGGAATCTTTATTGGCATCGCCAATATCATACCGGGTGTCAGCGGCGGCACCATGGCGGTATCCCTCGGTATTTATGACAGGCTGATATCCTCCATAACCGGTTTGCTGAAAAATGTAAAAAAGAGCCTGCAGACTCTGATTCCGATCCTTTTGGGCGCGGCCATCGGTATTGTGGGATTCACCTATGCGATTGAATTTCTGTTAAGCAAATATACTCTGCCCACCTGCCTGACATTTGTAGGCTTGATTCTGGGAGGTATTCCGATTCTTGTGAAGCATTTTAAAGCGGGGCTGGATGAGAAACAGGGCGGTAAGATATCGGCGGCAAATGTGATCGCATTTGTGCTATTGTTTGCGCTGGTCATATTTATGGCCTTCCAGCAGGGTGCTGATAATGAGCTGACGACCTTCGATGTAAATGCAGGCAATATGATCAAGCTGTTTTTTGCGGGCCTGATCGCTTCAGCAACTATGGTGGTGCCGGGAATCAGCGGTTCTCTGGTGCTGATGATCCTGGGTTACTATTACGGAGTGTTAAATACGATCAAGAATTTCCTGGACGCGTTAAAAGTGATGGATATGGCCGGTCTGGGACACGGCTTTATGCTGTTGCTTCCCTTCGGAATCGGCGTAATTCTTGGAATTTTCCTGATTGCCAAGGCGATCGAGTACCTCTTTAAAAAGCATACGACAATCACCTACAGCGCCATCCTGGGACTGATTATAGCCTCCCCCGTTGCTATTTTTTCCAACACCAACGCACTGGCAGATCTTAGTTCGGACACGGCCGTTATCCGTGTGATTGCCGGCATCGTGCTGTTGATCGGCGGCGCTGCCATCACATATTTTTTAGGAAAGAAAGAAGCGTAAGAAGATGAGTTTTGAATTTGTACAGAAATTGCCGACGCCTGCCGAGATGAAGGAGCAGTTTCCCCTTTCTGCGAAGCTGCATAAGGTGAAAGAGGAGCGCGACGCGCTGATCAGAAAAGTGTTTACAGGGGAGAGCGATCAGTTTATCGCGATCATCGGTCCCTGTTCCGCAGACAACGAGGATGCGGTTTGCGACTATATCAACCGCGTGGCGAAGGTACAGGATAAGATAAAAGACAGGGTGATCATTATACCCAGGATTTATACCAATAAGCCCAGGACCACCGGAGAGGGCTACAAGGGCCTGCTTCATCAGCCGGATCCGGAGAAAAAACCGGATTTGTTTGAGGGTGTGCTGGCGATCCGTAAGCTGCATATGCGGGCGATCAGCGAGACCGGTCTGACGCCGGCCGATGAGATGCTGTATCCTGAGAACTACCGGTATCTGTCCGACGTGCTCTCCTATGTGGCAGTGGGAGCCAGATCGGTAGAAAATCAGCAGCACCGTCTGACTGTCAGCGGCATGGAGGTACCGGCCGGCATGAAAAATCCGACCAGCGGCGATCTGTCCGTCATGATGAACTCCGTAGTGGCAGGACAGATGGGACATACCTTTATTTACCGCGGCTGGGAAGTGAAGACGGACGGAAACGAGCTGACCCATACGATTCTGCGCGGCGCTGTGAACAAGCACGGACAGTCCCTGCCCAATTATCACTATGAGGATTTAAGGCGCCTCTATGAAATGTACCAGTTAAGAAACTACAAGAACCCGGCCTGCATCGTGGATGCGAACCATTCCAACTCCAACAAGCAGTTTAAAGAGCAGATCCGCATCGTGAAGGAAGTGCTGCACAGCAGACGGCACGATCCGGACATCGCCGGACTGGTGAAGGGCGTTATGATCGAGAGTTATATCCACGAAGGAAGCCAGAAGGTGGGCGACCATGTCTATGGCTGTTCCATCACCGATCCTTGTCTGGGATGGGAGGATTCCGAGCGGCTTCTCTATGAGATTGCAGATTCCCTGTAAGGCGCAGCCTTACAGGACCGGCGGCCGGAATTAAATCACGCTTGCGCCTGACCGCATAAAGACAACATACTTTTATGACTGCAGCTGTAATTTGCAACCGTACAGGTTTCAAATTACAGCTGTATTTATATCATAAGAAATTGCTCCTATGATATAAAACTGTTCAGGACAGCAGTGTCAGGAGATCCTTAAGGAAATCCTCCACATAGGATTCTTTCGTCGCCCAGGAGGTGACAAGGCGGATGCAGGTATGGGCCTCATCGATCACCTTTTCCGTGTGAAACAGGAATTTCTGTTCCAACTGCTGGATAATACGGTGATCCAGTATGGGAAACTGCTGGTTGGTCGGGGAATCCACCAGAAATTTTACGCCCATATCTAGCATGCCGTCTTTGAGTCTCTGCGCCATCCGGTTGGCATGAGCCGCCAGTTCAAAATACAGGTTGTCCTTAAACAGCGCTTCGTACTGAATCCCGATTAAAAATCCCTTCGCCAGCATGGCGCCCTTCTGCTTCATCTGATAACGAAAATCCTCATCAAAAGCGGGATTGCAGATCACATATGCCTCCCCTAGGAGGGCGCCGTTTTTTGTGCCTCCGATATAGAACGCATCGGTAAGCGAGGCGAGATCTCGCAGGGTCAGATCGTTGCCCTCTGCCATCAGAGCGGTGCCGATGCGTGCTCCGTCCAGAAACAGATACAGGCCGTGTTCCCGGCAGCAGTTATGTATGTCGGTCAGCTGTGCCTTCGTATAGATCGTGCCGAGCTCTGTGGAGTCGGAGAGATACACCATCTTTGGCATAACCATGTGCTCTGTAGTATGTTCGGTAAAGAGGCGGCATATGCCTTCTGGAGTCAGCCTGCCGTCCTCGCAGTGCCAGGTGAGCACTTTATGACCTGCGGCTTCAATGGCGCCGCATTCATGGACATTGATGTGGCCGGTAGAAGCCGTTATAACCGCCTGATGCGGGCGCAGCACGGAGGAGATGGCCAGCAGATTCGTCTGTGTGCCCCCGGTCAGAAAATGAATGGAGACATCCTCCCTGCCGACCGCACGTTTTATAAGCTGCCTGGCTTTTTCACTATGCGCATCCAGACCGTAGCCATCATTTTGTTCCAGGTTGGCCCTGCCCATCATTTCAAGAATCCGGGGATGAGCGCCTTCGCTGTAATCATTTGCAAAACTGATCATATCTTATGCCTCTCTGTTCGTTATAATGCGCGGAGCTCTTACATAAGAGTTCTGCTGTAGATATCATTATACGAAACTTATAAGCAAAAGAAAAGTCAAATTATACAGCTGCGTAAGAGAAATGTAAGTTGTCAGAATTCATGGTTCGCTGTTATAATAGCATACGGCGCGGAAAAAGATGCATACTATGTAGTACTACAAAGCAGTGATTTAACAGATATGGTGAATGCGCAAAATGCGCGGATGGGAGAAATTATGAAGAAAAGAGTACTTGCACTCATGCTGGCTGTCTCTCTGGCACTGGTGGGATGCGGCGGCAAGGAGAATGAAAAAGAAACAACAAACGGAGCGGACAGCGGTTCATCCGCACAGATTCAGGATGCTTCAATGACTGTCATCCATGATGCGGTGAAAGCGGCATACGGTGAGAATTATCTTCCGAGCATGCCCTATGATGATACATCGCTTCAGGATGTCTTTGGCGTGGATCCGGAATGGTGTGAAGAATATATTGCGGAAGGCCCTATGATCAGCGCTCATGTCGATACCTTTGTGGGTATAAAAGCCAAGTCGGAAGAGGATAAGAACAAGGTGCTCGGAGCGCTGGAAGAGTACCGCAATTATCTGATCAACGATTCGTTCCAATATCCTGCCAACGTGATGAAAGTGCAGGCATCGGAAGTGATCAGTTTTGAAGACTATGTATTTTTCCTGATGCTGGGCACGGTGCCCATGGAAGTGGAAGAGCAGGGCGATGATGCAATACTGGCAGAAGCCGAAGCGCAGAATCAGATCGCGGTGGAAGCAATCCGCGGAGTACTTTATACAAAGTAAGACAGTCAAAGAAAGACAGTAAGGCAGGTATTGCCATGGTATTTTCCAGTATATTATTTTTATTTCGATTTCTGCCGGCAGTTCTGCTTATCTATGTGATCGCGCCGCGGTCATGGAAGAATGCCGTGTTATTTCTGGCCAGCCTCTTTTTCTACGCCTGGGGAGAACCGGTTTATGTGGTGCTGATGCTGTTTTCCACCGTTGTGGATTACACCCATGGCAGATTGGTAAACCGATTCCTCGGGCAGGGGAAAAGGGGAAGGGCGAAATGGGCGGTAGCTTCTTCCATGCTGATCAACCTGCTGCTCCTGGGATTTTTTAAGTATGCGGATTTCCTTGTGTCGAATCTGAACCAGCTGTTGGGCACGAATCTGCCTCTTTTACAGCTGGGGCTTCCGATCGGTATATCGTTTTACACTTTCCAGACTATGTCCTATACGATCGATATCTACAGGGGGGATGCGAAAGTGCAGAAAAACATTATCGCATTCGGCGCCTATGTTGCGCTGTTTCCCCAGCTGATTGCGGGTCCCATTGTGCGCTATAAAACGGTTGCTTGCGAGCTGGATCACAGGAGGATGGATGCGGACGGCTTTGGGGAAGGCGCGTTTCGTTTCTCGGCCGGACTTGCCAAAAAGGTGCTCTTAGCCAATCAAATCGGGATTTTGTGGGAGCAGATATCCGCAGGCAGCACTGCGTCCATGCCGGCGCTTACAGCCTGGTTTGGCATACTTGCCTTCGCATTTCAGATCTATTTTGATTTCTCAGGATATTCAGATATGGCGATCGGACTCGGGAGGATGTTCGGATTTCACTTTCCGGAGAATTTTGACCATCCCTATGAATCAGCGAGCATTACGGAGTTCTGGAGGCGGTGGCATATCTCCCTGGGGACCTGGTTTCGGGAGTATGTGTATATCCCTTTGGGCGGTAACCGGAAAGGGCCGGGAAGGCAGGTATTTAACCTGGCCGTCGTATGGCTGCTCACAGGTATCTGGCATGGAGCCAGCTGGAATTTTGTGGCATGGGGCGCGTATTTCGGCATCCTGCTGATTGTAGAAAAGCTGTTCCTTTTAAAGATACTGGAAAGGCTGCCGCGTTTTGCGGCACATGCTTATGCCCTTTTATTGGTGCTGTTTGGCTGGGTGATATTTGCGTTTGAAGATCTGTCACAGGGAGCCAAGTATCTGGGAGCCATGTTCGGAGCCGGAGGAAGCTTAGCGGACGGTAATACCGCCTGGCTGCTTTTAAATTATGGTGTTCTTCTGCTGATTCTGACCCTGGGTTCGACCGGGCTTCCGGCCAGGCTTGCCAGACGTTTCCGCGAAAACGCGATGGCAAAGGGACTGTTTCTGTCAGCGATGATCGTGCTTAGCGTGGCATTTTTAGTGAATGCTTCCTATAATCCGTTTTTATATTTTCGTTTTTAGAAGGAGGAGCCATGTTGTCAAAGAAAAATCTGCCGTCGGCATGTTTTCTGCTGCTGATTGCCGGATTTACGCTGTGGAGTATCTTCGTTCCCAAGAAAACCTTTTCTGAAAATGAGAACAGAGTGCTGGCCCAAAAGCCGGAGCTTAACGCTTCGGATGTGCTTTCAGGACAATACGGTCTGGATTATGAAGAATGGCTGACGGACCAGTTTCCTGCCAGGGACCGGTGGATTGCATTGAAGGCCTGGACAGAGAGAATAAGCGGAAGAACGGAGATCAACGGTGTCTATTTCGGAAAAGACGGGTATCTGTTTGAACGGTTCATGGAAGGCGATCTGGATGAAGGACTGAAGGAGAAAAATCTGGATGCCATCGCGGATTTTGCAGGTAGATACGGAGCCCTTTTGGGAGAGGATCATGTGAGGGTCATGTTGGTTCCGAGCTCCGGTGCGGTGTTAAAAGATAAGCTTCCGGCCTTTGCACAGATGTACGATCAGAACCGGATGCTGTCTTCCATGCAAAATAAACTGAAGGAGGCCGGAATAGGAGATGCCTGGGTGGACGTCCGGCCCATGTTTGAGGAAAATTCGGACCGGTATATCTATTACCGGACGGACCATCACTGGACAACTCTAGGAGCCTTTCTGGGATATCTTGCCTGGAAGGAGAGTCTGGCTGCGGATTCAGGTGCCGGCGGCCCGTACGGCATAAGAGAATCAGATTATCAGGTGAAAACAGTGTCGGAGGATTTTCTGGGCACGATTTACTCCAAGGTAAATATCTGCCTGCAGAAGGATGAGATAGAGCGCTGGGACAGAAAAAGCAGCGGCTATGAATGGACCGTGGAATACAATCTCGGGGAAAAGGTCACCGATACGTTTTATGAGGAGTCCTATCTGGCTAAGAAGGACAAGTATGCCTACTTTTTTGATGGAAATCAGCCGCTGGTGAGAATCGTCAACCATTCCAAGCCTGAAGACAGCGGGAAGCTTTTGATTATCAAGGATTCCTTTGCGCATTGTTTCGCGCCGTTTGCGGCAGAGGAATTTGCGGAGACACATATGGTGGATCTGCGCTATTTCCGCATGCCGCTTTCGCAGTATGTGGAGGAGAACGGCATAACGGATGTGCTGGTGCTGTATAACACGATGAACTTGGCCAAAGACCGAAATATGAGCGCTTTAAACCGCTGATTTAAACCGCTGAGAATAAAAACTGCTTGCATGTTTTTTATTTTTATGGTAAAATCTTCTCGTTGCGTTAAAGCAGCGAATGCCGCTGTGGCGGAATTGGCAGACGCACTTGACTCAAAATCAAGCGGATTCACATCCGTGCCGGTTCGAGTCCGGCCAGCGGCATCCAGGAAGAAGTCGATTGTTATGATACGATCGGCTTCTTTTGTTTTATTCAATAGAAAAATGCTTTTTATTTTTGCAATATGCTTTATAATGGAGATAGAAAGCCGCATTCTGCGGCTGGCTGTCTGATCGTTGGAAACGCTTGTGAATACCGCGGATGGAACGGGGAGTTAATATGTACGAAAAAAATCTGAACACACTGCTGGATGCGCTGACGGATACCAGCGTTTATGTGATTGAGGAAGAGACGCATAAACTGCTGTATTTTAACCAACGCTGTGAGGATACCGGGCACGGATGTGCCAGGCTGGGGAGAAAATGCAGTGAAGTCTGGCCCAGGATGTGCGCTGACTGCCCGATTGAGGCGATGGGGGAGAAAGACTCCAGCCATATACTGCGTTTCGATCCTGAACTCCATTCGATGGTGGATATGACGGCCAGCCGGATTCTTTGGGATGGGCATATTCGTGCCGTTGTGCTCACTTCAAGGCCCCATAGTCTGAATTACAAGGAAGAGCAGGGGCTGGATCATGTCATACGCATGTATGAACAGAGTCTGGTCACGGTTTTTAGAGAATGTATCATTGCGAATCTGAGTGCGGATTATTATGTCAATTGCCAGAAAGACATGCTGTGGACAGATATACCGCAGCAGGGTAATTTTGGATCTGAAAATCGCCGCTATGCGTCTAAAACCATACATCCGCAAGATCTGGACTTATTTTTAGACAGCTATTCCAGAGAAGCTATGCTTCGGATATTCGGAGAAGGAAAAAAGCAGATTGTTAAAAGAATGCGGCGCTTGACGGAAGACGGCACTTACCATATGGTGGAATTTGCAGCGACTAAGATAGAGGATCTAAGCTTGGAGGAGTGCTGGTGTGTGCTGGTTTTCAGGGACATAGATGAGGAATACCGGCAGGAGATGAAACAGCGCATGGAGATCATTCAGCTGGCTACGGCGGCCAGAATTGCTTTTGAAATGCTGATTTCAGTGAATCTGACGAAAAATACCTATCGCATGCTGGAATATGACCGCTTTCAGACCAAAAAGGCCGCAAGGTCAGGCTGCTTTGATGAATTGATTGAAGTCGGGGCTTCCACGGTAGATCCGGATTTCAGAGAGGAATTTGTACGCAAATTTTCCCGGAGTTCTCTGTTGGACGCGTTTGCGCGCGGGGAACGGGTTGTGTCGATGGAGATGCGCCAGATGGGGGATGATGGTATATATCACTGGAATTCCACTCAGGCCATATGGGTGGACAGTCCGGACACAGAAGATGTGCTGGAAGTGACACTTTCAAAATGCATTGATAAGGAGCGTCAGCAGCAGGAGGAAAACCTGGAAAAGGAACGGACATCCAAGGCACTTTTAGAGGATGCGCTGGAGAAAGCAAAGAGTGCAAACCGTGCGAAGAGCGATTTTTTATCCAGAATGAGCCACGATATCCGTACGCCGATGAACGCGGTTCTGGGCATGACTGAACTGGCGCAGATGCATATGGACGATCAGGAAAAGCTGAAAGATTATCTTTCCAAGATAGAGAGCTCCGGCAGGCATCTTTTGGGACTGATCAATGAAGTGCTGGATGTCAGCAAGATTGAAAGCGGAAAGGCGCAGTTGGAAGAGACTGCGTTTGACCTGCACGGTTTGATTGAGGGTGCAGTATCCATGGTGCTGCCGACACTACAGAAGAAAAAACAAACTCTGACAGTGGAAATAGGTAAAGATGTTCATACACAGGTACAGTCGGATCAGCAGAAGCTTCGACAGGTGCTTGTAAACATTCTTGACAACGCCTCCAAGTATACAAAAGAAGGCGGTGTGATACGCATATCCTTGAAAGACCTTGACAAAGAGGAATTTCAGGCCGGAACATATCAGTTTGTGATTGAGGATAACGGTATCGGCATGACGAAGGAGTATCAAGAGCGGATCTTTGAGCCGTTCAGCCGGGCGGATGATGTAAGGGCGGGCGGTGTAACAGGAACCGGCCTGGGCATGACCATCGTTTTAGACATTCTGAATATGTTGGATGGGAAAATCGATGTGGAAAGTGAACCCGCAAAGGGAACACGGTTTATTGTGACCGTGCGTCTGGCGCGCAACCGCCGTTTCCCAATTTTGGATACTCAAACGGAAGTGCCCGATCAGACTGGGTTTTACGGATTACGGGTCCTGGTAGCGGAAGATAACGAGCTCAACCGTCAGATCGCCGGAGAAATGCTTGCATTGCTCGGTGTGGAGGCGGAGATGGCCCCGGACGGTTTTGCTGCGCTCGAAGCGGTCCGCACTCATCCACCCTATTATTATGATATGATCTTTATGGATATTCAGATGCCTGTGTTAAACGGTTATGAAGCGGCTAGACAGATCCGGGGCCTATGCATGGAACACATTGAGGAGCTTCCGATTGTCGCGATGACCGCGGATGCTTTTACGGAAGACGTGAAACAGGCCCGCCTGGCGGGTATGTGCGCTCACATTGCCAAACCGATCTCCATGGAACAGCTGCGAAGAGCGCTGTCAAGCTGCGTGCGATGGAAAAAATATAATGATAGGAATTGATGGTGATAATGATGAATCAGTCTGATTGGAAAAACAAGGCTATACGGTTTTTGACTGCACAGACCATATCGCTTTTTGGATCTTCTCTGGTACAGTATGCGATCGTCTGGTATATTACACTTTCCACTTCTTCCGGCAAGATGCTGACAATATCCACGCTTTGTGGTTTTGTACCTCAGATCGTGATATCCCTGTTTGCAGGAGTGTGGGTTGACCGCTATGAACGTAAAAAGCTGATCATGCTCTCAGACAGCATAATAGCGGCAGCAACGCTCGTTTTAGCAACTGCGTTTCTTGCGGGCTATAGAAATATATGGTTTTTATTTGCGGTGCTCATTATCCGGTCCGCTGGCACCGGTATCCAGACACCGGCTGTCAATGCGGTTCTGCCGCAGATAGTTCCGCAGGAACACCTGATGAGAGTCAACGGTATCAACAGCACGCTGACTTCTCTGACGATGTTTCTGTCACCGGCGGTGAGCGGAGCGATACTGTCCGTCGCACCGTTGGAAGCAACACTGTTTATCGATGTGATCACCGCAGTGATCGGGGTGTCCGTCACTTCGACGGTAAGCATTCCGCTGCATAAGGAAAATAAGGGGAAGGGAATATTCGCTCTTGGCGATATCCGGGAAGGATTTGCCTATCTGAAGGAGCGTGCGCTGATCAGACGGCTGATGCTGTTTCAGATTGCCGTGCTGTTTCTGATCAGCCCTTCCGCATTTCTGACGCCGCTGTTAGTCAGTAGAACCTTTGGCCAGGAAGTATGGCGTCTGACCGCCAGCGAGATGACCTACAGCCTGGGAATGATCCTGGGAGGGCTGCTGATCACCGCCTGGGGCGGGTTCAAAAAAAAGCTGAATACGACCCTGGCGGCAGGCGCCTTCTATGGCGCGCTCATGCTGGGGCTGGGACTGGCACCGGTATTTGCGGTCTATCTGCTGTTGAATCTGCTGATCGGCATCACCTCGCCCTGCTATAATACACCGATCACGGTGACCATACAGGAACGGGTGGAGCAGGGGATGCAGGGCAGGGTATTCAGCCTGATGCAGATTTCTACCTCCTGTGCGCTGCCTTTGGGCATGGCATTGTTCGGGCCGGCAGCGGATTATGTCAGGGTGCAGCAGCTTTTGCTGGCGGCAGGCGCGCTGGTCATTCTGGTCACCGTCGGTATGGCCGTCTTCCAAAGATTCGACCGGGCGGACTGAAAACGCGGCCTGCAGGACGGGAGCCCGCATAAGAGTTGGTCATTGCAGTAGGCCGCTTTCTGATGTATAATGTATGGCAATGTGGAGATTAAAGGAGTCTGAACGGGTCGTATGAAGAAACGCTTGAATACATATATATTTTATGTCCTGGGTCTGATCATAGCAGCGCTTGGAAATACACTGATGATAAAAGCGGCGCTTGGACAGGCTCCATTTAACGCCATGAATTACAATATATCCATGGTTACGGGTCTGAAAATAGGAGATATTGGCATTCTCTTTAATATCTTTTTTATGGCGCTGCAGATCCTCATTTTGCGCCGGGATTTTCAATGGCTGCAGCTTTTGCAGCTGGTACCCGGATTTATTTCGGGTAAATTCTTAAATCTGTTCATGTATGACCTGCCGGTAACGGCTGCCATCCTCCCCGGCTCATATCCGGCGGCTCTGCTTGTATTTTTGTGCGGGCAGTGTGTGTCGGCGCTGGGGATATCCCTTGTCACCAGCGCCGATGTGATCGCCTTTCCCTGCGAATCCCTCTGCAAAGCATTAACCGGCAAGACCAGGCTTAGCTTCCGGTTTTACCGGACTATGTGTGATGTGAGTTTTCTGGCGGCGGCTCTGACGATCATGCTGTTTATCGGAAATACCAATTCCATCCGTGAGGGCACGGTCATCAACATGCTGCTCACCGGTACGCTGATCGATTTCCTGAACCGAAAATTATGTGAAAAATATATTTACCGGACGAAAATACAGTAAATGCAATGCCTTTGCTTCTGGATGTGAATCTGGCCCATGTGACCGAGCTTGTACGCTTCACAGTTCGATAACGGGCATCTCTCCTGCGGCTTACCGGACTGACCTAAGCGTGTCCGGCCTGGATGCGGGTTTTAACAGCAAGGCGGTATTCACATGGAAGGTGCTGTCCGTAAAGCTGATATGCAGCTTGCTGTCATAGCGTTTTGCAATCTGTTCCATGGTTTTCATGCCATAACCGTGAGCGGTTCTGTTTCCTTTGGTTGAAATACATATGTTGTTTTCTCTGTCATAATAGACAGGGCCGTTTTTAGAATTCTCTACCCCTATATAGCAGTATTTTCCGCGGATATGCATGGTGATGCATATCCATTTTTTTGCGCCCTCCTCCATGCCGGCGCAAGCTTCCAGCGCGTTGTTAATCATATTCATAAGAAGCGCGCACAGATCATTATCCGCAATATCCAGATATTCAGGGAGAGATACATGCGTTTCGGCCTCAACCCCGTCTTTCTCTGCCCTGGCCAGCTCCGAAGAAAGTATGGCGTTGACCACCGGATGGGCGGTGTACTGAGGCGTGGCCACAGAGCCGGTTTCCTGGGTGAGAGCGGATATGTACTCCTGCAGCCTGTCTGTCTGTCCGGATTTTCCGAGGCTCTCCATAACCGTGAGGTGGTGCAGCATATTATGGCGCATTTCCCTAAGCGACGATATATTATCCTGCATGTTTTTCAGGCTTTCATAAGCGGCCTGGCTTTTCATGGTGAGCATGGTAAAATCCGTTCTTCTGGCGATCTCCTGCCGGATCAGATCAATGCTGACGGAAGCGATGCCGGGAATGATCATCAGCCCGTTGAAGAGCCGCAGAAGATATACCGTATTCCCGTTATGGGACAGCCTCTGAAGTGTATTCTGAAGATATCCCGGAAAAACCAGCGGTGAGATGCATAGAAACAGCAGGTATGCCGCCGCCAGCCCAACGGTGATCCTGGCATAGAGAGCGAAAAATCTGTTATGAAGCCGCCATTCGAGCAATGCAAAAACAGTGATGAGGATCATAGCCAGCAGGCTGGCACGGCCCGCCAGATAGACCAGCATCATATAGGTATCCCCATAGGGTACCAGCAGATTTAACTGGGTCAGGGCTGAAATTACGATGGAAATAAACTGCAGAGCGGCGACTGCCAGCGCCGTCTTCTGAAATTTTTGCATGCGTGTGCACAAAAACAGTGCCATGGCCATTGTGGAGCACAGCCTGCACAGGGTGACTGCATCCAGCCTGTATCCGTCAAAATAGGATATGGCATAGGAAGCGGAAATCACCACTTCCGCCGACTGCAGCAAGAGAAACAGGGAGAGAAAGAAAAGCCCTAAATCCAGCTTGCCGCGAACTGCCCGGAGGACAAAAAAGATAAGCAGAAGGAATGCCAGTACGGCGGGTATTATGGCGTTACAGGCATCCTGCCAGGACTGTGAGATCAGAACACTCTCATATCCCCGCGTGCTGTAGAGTGTGACCGGGCACGGATAGATATCCGTATAGCCGGGCTTTTCGCCCGGGGAGGAGGCCTGTACGACGGTCAGTGTCCTGCCGGCATAGTCCAGGGGGAGGGAGATTAAGATGCCTCCGTGGGTCCTCTGCTTTTCTGTATCCGTAAGCTGCACATTCCCGATCTCATATCCCGTATCGTATGCGTCCGTATAGATCAGTTCATCATCCAGAAATACCGCAACTTCTACATTTGCTACCCCCAGATTCAAGAGGGGGGAATCCAGCTGTTCCGTCATGATGCGCGAACGGTAAAATGCCTGCCCCTCATATTCCAGGCCGTAGTAAAACAGAGTGCCGGATCGGTCCTGAATTTCAAGCGGGGTTCGAAGCCCGTTTTCACATGTATAAAATTCCCATCCGCGCATGTCATCCGCAGTGGGGTCCAGCGGGATGATTTCATCGGAAAAAGGCCCGGCATAACGCAGGAGAAGCGGAATAAAAAGCGCACATATCAGCAGAACTGCCGCAGACGCGGCCAGTATTTTTTTCATGACTTTACCATTCCTTTATTATGATGTTAACAGACTGCACCGGATCGGCAGGCCGCCCGGTGCAATTCTTACCGACATTATAGCATAAAGAGTTGCTTTTAAGGGGGCGCCGGACATGGAAACAAACGAGAAACAGTATCTGTCTGTGTGGGGACAGGTATATGGCAGAAAATGCCGTCCCATGGCTGATATTCAGCCGGGGGCGGCATTCGTTTGGTGTGCCTGACGGAGCATATTTCAAAGATGCGTTTATGCTGTCCGCTTATTTCTGCCGGAAGTAGATCTGGCGCTGGTTATTGCCGGTGGAAATCCTCTTGATCTCATATTCACCCAGAGATTTCACAAAGGTAGTCAGCTTGGAATAGCCGAAGTTTCTGACATCAAAGTCCGGCACGCGCTTGGCGAGCTGGTCGCCGAGCTTTCCGCAGGATACCCACCCGTCTTCATCGGAGAACTGTTCCACCAGTGTGCGGATGGTTTCACGGATCATATTCAGATCGGTCTGCGGCTGGATATCCTCATCCGCAGGAGCACTCTTTGCGCTGTAATCGCCGGTTTCCTTTACCACCGCCTTGGTTTCCTTTACCAGGGGGCGGGGCGGCGGCGCGTTCTTTTCCGCCTTCTGCTGGTTGGAGTACAGGATGTCCAGATATTTAAACTGGTTGCATGCGGAGATGAACGGTTTGGGGGTTTTGCTCTCGCCCATGCCGATCACATGCATGCCGGATTCCCGCAGTCTGGCAGCCAGGCGGGTGAAATCGCTGTCGGACGATACCAGGCAGTAACCGTCCACCGTACCGGAATAGAGGATGTCCATGGCATCGATGATCATGGCCGAATCCGTCGCATTTTTCCCCGATGTATAACCGTACTGCTGTATGGGGATGATGGAGTTGTCCAGCAGCACGGATTTCCAGGAGGACATCTGCTGGCTTGTCCAGTCCCCATAGATTCTTTTGTAGGTAGCAACACCGTTGTTGGCCGTTTCTTCCAATATAATCTTAATATACTTATCTGAAATATTGTCTGCATCGATCAACACCGCAAATTTCTGTTCTGTGTCCATTATCCTACCTCATTTGATTTTGATTTGCCTTTAGTATACCATTTTTTGGATTGGAAGGTCAAGGGAGGATTTTCATGGGTAACGTGGGCAACGTGTTGACATATCCGGACTATAGTGGTAGTCTATGTATAGATAGACTATTGCTGTAGTCTGAAATGCATTCATAAGTCGGAATGATCTGAAGCAAAGAGGTGGGTATATGGAATCGGTAAAGCTGTATGACAGTGAATGGAAGTTGATGGAGATACTCTGGGAGGGGGAACCGGTGAGCGCCAGGGATCTGGCAGTGCTGGCGGCAGAGAGGATCGGCTGGAACAAGAATACAACGTATACCATTATTAAAAAGCTGGTGGAGAAAGGGGTCATCCGCAGGGAGGAACCCGGCTTTTCCTGCACTTCGCTGGTCAAGAAAGAGGAAGTGCAGAGATCAGAGACCAGGTCTCTGATCGATAAGCTGTTTCGCGGTTCCAGAAAAGCTTTTTTTGCGGCTCTGCTGGAGGACGAGGAGATAAGTGAGGACGAACTGGCACAGCTGAAGGACATGATAGAAAAGCGGTGATGGCATGATTGGAGAGATGTTTTACTGGGTTTTGTCAATGAGTGTGCTGGGAGGCGCCGTCATTCTGATCCTGCTGGCTATGCGCAGGCTGCGGCGCTTTCCGCGTAGATTTATATATCTTATGTGGGCAGCTCCCGCCATCCGGCTGCTGATTCCCGTAGGGCTGCCGAGCCGTTACAGCCTGCTGTCACTTTTCTCCGGTTCTGTTTTAAAGAGCGTGGATATCGGCAAAACGGGCGGATTTATGGATCTGACAGCATCCAATTTGATTCAGGCTGCGGATCAATATTTCCCTTTTTCCTATAAATCGGATCTGCTGCGTCGGATTTTTGAGGGGGCCGGCCTGATCTGGCTGACAGCCGCCTGTCTGGCGGCGGCAGCGGCGATTTATCTGTATCGGCGGGGGATGTCCGACACCGGGGAAAGAACAGAAGTGATGCCGGGCATCTGCCGGTCGGACAAGGTTCGCCATCCGGCTGTCTATGGGATACTCCGTCCGGTGATCCTGATACCTAAGGATCTGCCGGACACAGAGTGCCGGTATGTTATCCGGCACGAACAAGCGCATATGCGCAGGAAGGATAATCTGTTCCGCCTGGCCGCTGTGCTGATTGCCTGCATACACTGGTTTAATCCCCTCATATGGATCTCTTTGAAATATTTCTTTGAAGATATGGAGATCAGCTGCGATGAAATAGTCATGAAAGAGCTGCTGCCGGAAGAACAAAAGGAATATGCATCGGCGATCCTTGGCTGTGCGAAAAGCAAATCTCCTTTTGTCAGCGCTTTCGGCGGCGCGGGATTAAGGCAGAGAATTGAATCTATTTTAAGTTATCGTAAGATGACGGCGCTGTCGGCGCTTCTGTGTGCTGCCTGGACGGCGGCGGTTCTGTTTGTGCTTCTTGCAAATGCGCCGGCTTAAGGGAAAATAGGCAGCGGCGGCTTTCAGATACGAAAAGGAGGGAGATTATATGGACCATCAGTTAAAGATGTTATTCCACGGACAGCTGTGTAAAGGGCACCGGCTAAAGCGTCCGGTGCTGCCGGCTCTGCTTGTATTCATACTGCTATGCCTTACAGGATGCCGTCAAAGCAGCGCTGATAAACCGGTGTTTCAATTTGACAGTGAGGGCATCTATGCCGGCTTTTCCTTTGTTCCCGGCCGCTATACGGTAGAGCAGGCCTTAAAAGACGGCTGTTATGTCAGCACGGATGAGGCGGAGGAAGACTTAAAGGCTGCAAATGACAGGGCCTGGGAAGAGTTTCTCGCGTTGTCGGGAGCAGGCAGGGAATGTTCCATACGTTTTGCCTGGTTTCTCCCGGAAGGAAACAGCTATGCGGATCTGTTTTATAAAGACGGAACCTTCCACTATTTTCAGAGCGACCACCCGGCCGCGGACAAAGGGTGGACAATGCTTCGGCCCCTGACAGGGGAGGCGGGCATTCCGAAGAAGGAGCAGACCATCTATGTGTTAACGGACAGCACAGAACTAACTTATGATGATGTGACCTGGTCCATGCTTTCCAGCGATACCCGCAGCGTAACAAAGATACCGTTTGTATGGCTTCCGATTTAGCCGTCGATTTATAAATGATCATCTTGCACAGCGGTTCAAGGTGCGCTATGATAGACCCATGAAGTAAAATACAGCATTTGTGGGAGGTTTTGTATGCCGTTTTCATCCGAGACAATCCGGTTTCTTACTGAAAATAGACGCCAAAACAGCAGGGCGTGGTTTGAGGAACACAGGGAAGAGTATGAGCTGTATGTGATGGAGCCGTTAAAGGAGCTGACGGCGGCATTAGGCCCTTATATGCGCCAGATCGATGAAGAACTGACGGTTGAACCGCGCGTGGACCGCACGATCAGCCGCATCCGCAGGGACACAAGATTTTCCAGAGACAAATCCCTCTATCGGGACAATATGTGGATTATTTTTAAGAGAGGTCAGATGCACGGCACGGCTGTGCCCGGATTTTACTTCGAATTCGGGCCGGAAGGATACAGTTACGGATGTGGGTTTTATGCGGCCTCCCCCAGCTATATGGATACAATGCGTTCGCTGATTCTGCAGGGATGCAGCCAGTTTGAGGATGCCCGCAGGGCGTATGAGTCCCAGCAGACCTTTGTGATGGAAGGAGAGAAGTACAAACGTCCCCATTATAGAGAACTGCCGGAAAATCTAAGGGACTGGCTGGAACGCCGCGGAATCTGCTTCTGTGCGGATTATGAAGGGCTGGAAACGATGTATGAGCAGGATCTTTGGAAAAAGATCAGGGACGATCTGCGGCTTGTGATACCGATCTATGATTTTCTGCTTCTGGTGTCTCAGACAGAAAGCCGGCAGAAACCGGAAGCCGCTATAAAACAGTTTTTATAAATAAAAAGAGCGCCGGCATCTTTATACCGCTTCTGTAATCACATGGGAGCGGTATAAAAAATGCCGGCGCTTTTCGATGCATGGAGGAAAATTATTTCCGGCGGGCAGCCGTTTTTGCCTGTTTAATCCTCGATATCAAACGCCTCCAGCCTGCTCTTTGGAGGGATGGGTCTGCTGTCCCCGTGCTTTACAAACAGCATGGTGAAAAAAGCGGCTGCAACGAACAGCGCGGCGTAGGGAAACAGCGTGTGGTATCCTATATGCTCCAGCAGCGCACCGGAAAAAATCGGGGTCACGATCTGCGCCGCCATGGAAAAAGTGTAATAAAAGCCGGTATATTTGCCGATATCGCTCCCTCTGCTCATCTCAACAACCATGGGATAGGAGTTTACATTGATGGCCGCCCAGGCCACACCCACCAGCATAAACAGCAGATTGACCGCCGGATGGTAATGCCTGATGAAGGCGCCTATACCAAACATGGAAAACAGAAGTGCGACTCCCATCAGTATGGTCTTTTTTCTGCCGATTTTCGATGCCAGCGCGCCCACCGGTATATACGAAACAATCGCCGCCACCGTGGCCACCAGCAGGCAGTTCGCAAAGCCTCCACCCTCGATTCCCCAGTAGATCTGTGCGTATTTGGAAAATGCGCTGGTCACCGCGTTATAACCCATAAACCAGAAAGCCACTGACAGAAGTATGAGCACTAGGCTTTTTCTCACATCCGCAGGCATGGGAGCGGGCTTACTGCCCGGCTCTGCCGCTTCGCTAAGGTCGGGTTCCGGCTCTAAGGTGAGCTCTAGTTCCTCCCTTTGCCGGCGCAGCGGATTTTCACGAATCTTTAAAAGCAGCACAGCAACGGCGGTCACCATGACCAGAGCCACGATCAGGAAAATCGGTAAGTAATCCGGCTTTCCCTCCTTTGTGACAAGCGTTGAGATCAGCAGCAGGGAAATCACGCCGCCCACAGCCCCCATGAGGTTGATGATGGCGTTGGCCTTGGATCTAAGCGGCTTGGGGGTGACATCCGGCATCAGGGAAACAGCCGGTGAGCGGTAGGTGGACATGGCGAGCAGCGTTACCATCAGGGCGCCGGCAAACAGCGGGAGAGACAGGCGGTTATCCGCCACAGGAATCAGCAGCATGGAGATGACTGCAATGCCTGTGCCCGCCAGGATAAACGGGGTCCTCTTGCCGAGGGGCGTATGTACCTTATCGGACAGCGTGCCAAACAGCGGCAGCATAAAAAGCGCCAGCACATTATCCGCGGCCATCACAAACCCCGCAATGGTATCGCTGATCTGAAAGGTGTTTTTCAAAATTAAGGGGATGATGCTGTCGTAGAGCTGCCAGAAAGCGCTGATCGATAGAAAGGCCAGCCCGACGAGAATGGTTCGTTTGGTATTCAGCTTCATAGAGGTCCTCCCTGTTCCTAAGAAATTATAAAACTAATTAACTTCATTATATCTTACCGGATGAATATTAGGAAGAGAATTTCCAAAGATCATTCTTATTTTTTCCCGCCGTCTGAACTGTTACAATTTGACAGATGCCCCGCCAGGTATTAGACTGGAAGCAGAATACATAAGCGCACAGGACTGATTCTGCAGATGAACTTTTGCGCGCAGATGACAGCAGCCTGTGCTGTGACAAAGTAAAATCAGGGGAGGAATTGATATGTCTGGAAAAACTGGAAAACCCGGAGGCCTGTTTGGCTCTAAAAAAAACATGAGGGCGCTGATGGTGGTGCTGCTGTTTTTACTGCTGGTGATCATGCTCATGGCCGGAAATCCCGAGTCGCCGCTCTATAAGCAGCTTACGGCACAGCCCGTGGCTGTACAGGTGCTGGCTGTGGCGGTCTTTGCCGCCGCTGCCATCGCTTTAATGATCGGCTTTATCAGAACAAAACCCGGCGTGATGGAGGACCCGTCCAAAGTGCTGAAGGAGCATTCCGTATTTGTACATAAAGGCCTCACTCTGCCGGACAGGGAAAAGGTGAAAAATTTCTTAAAGGCCGCCGGTTTCGCATTCTTTGAAGATGACAAAGTCATGATCGGCATTTATTTCTACGATGCCGCAGGCCCTCTTACAAAAGCGCAGTATCTGTACAGTTATGTGGTGCTCCCCTGTGACATGACGGAGGAAGAGTTCTTAAAGGAATATAATGAAAAAATCCGGGAAATGACGGTAAAGCACATGAAGGGAAAACGCAATCTGGGCTATATCATTGCCTCTCCGATTTTTTGTTACTGGGGCAGCAATCCTTCAGAGGCTGTGCTCGAAAAGTGCCGCTGCGGCATTGACAAAGCCGCCGGAAAGCTGCTTGCCACCTTTTCCTACGCGGTGGATCCGGAAGCCGGAATCCTGTATTATGCCGAATATTTAAATAAGATAGAGGATGAGTACATGATTTCTTATCATAAAATTGTGGAATGGATGGAACGGCTGTACCATATTTGAGTTACAGTTCTCATGGCTGTCGTAAACCTTCCGCGTAAGGCAGGCCAGAGTATGGTCTTCATAGGGACGCGCTCTCGCTC